>Ga0307514_10000327_pt1 | contig 113996 bp, 92 predicted proteins | sample 16_EM_MG_FD_203088 | JGI IMG/M metagenome (GOLD analysis project Ga0307514, IMG submission 203088) | Populus trichocarpa ectomycorrhiza microbial communities from riparian zone in the Pacific Northwest, United States - 16_EM | ecosystem: Host-associated > Plants > Roots > Unclassified | place... | reverse complement strand
TTGAAGAAGCGTGGGGGAGGGGGAATACCGCGGCGGTGCTGTTGATGGATGTTAAGGGAGCCTTTCCACATGTGGCAAAGGGGAATTTGATAAAAAGAATGGAAGAAATGGGGTTTGAAGCCGACCTGGTGAGGTGGGTGGAAAGCTTTATGGAAGAAAGAAAAGTGATTATGTCGATGGATGGAAAGGAGGGAGACAGTATGGATGTGGAAACGGGAGTTCTGCAGGGGTCGCCAGTGTCACCAGTACTTTTCGTCATATATCTTTCGGGATTGTTCGGCAGAGTTGAAGAGAAAGAAGAGTGCGGAAGTGAGGGTATATCTTTTGTCGATGATGTGGCATGGGTGGTAGAAGGTGAAGATGTGGGGGAATGCACACAACGACTGGAGGGATGCGCCAAGGAAGCACAGATTTGGGCGAAGGAAAACGCCTGTCAGTTTGACATCGAAAAAACCGAAGCAATTTTGTTCACTCGAAGGAGAAACAATAACGAACCGAAGATGAGGGCCAAGATAAGGGTCGGGAATCATGAGGTTCAATACAACACAAATGCGACAAGGTGGTTGGGGGTATGACTGGATAGTATGCTCACCCTGAATGATCACACGAAGAAGACTTTTGCGAAAGCAAGAAGAGCGCAAAGTAGGGTACGATCCTTGATGACGAAGAAAGGATTAAGCCCTGAAGGATGCCAAAGAATACCAATCGCTGCAGTATAGGCCGTTGTTTTATACGGAGCTGAGTTGTGGTGGAAGGGACAGAAGAATAGAGCGCAGGAGGTACAAAAGATTTTGAATGAACAAGGCAGAAGGGTAACCAGATGCTTTCAAACGACATCTCAAGGAGCTCGGATGAATGATGCGGGACTTAGACCGGCAAATGCGATTCTTAATAACCGTGTCAGGCGTTATAAGATGAGACAAATGATGATGCCCAATGCTACAGGCGGAGGGAAAATGTTAGAGATGGAAGGAAATGTGGTGAGAAGGGTGGAGGGGATTGATGAGTTGATCCCGGAGGATTACCCCTTTGAGAAGAGGAGATATGAGGGGACCATGTTACCGGAAATTAGGAAGAGGCTGAAAGGCCAAGTGATAATCCAAGAAGAAGAACAGGCTTTGGAAGAGGCGAAGAAAGAAAGAGAAGGCTTGGTTCTTTGGACGGATGGATCGAGAAAAGAAGATGAGTGGGTAGGGTGTGCAGTGGTATGGAAAGAAGAGAGATGGAATAAGAGGAGGGTACACCTAGGCCGACAGAAGGAAGCGTTTGACGCAGAAATGTATGCGATGTCTGAAGCGGTGAAAATCGCGGATGAGATTTGCAGTAAGAAAGAAGTCAGGAGAGTGATGATTTTTACGGACTCCCAAGCAACTTTAAGAAGAATACAGTCGGACGAACCGGGACCAGGACAAGTACTGGCCTTACAAACAATGAATTGGGAAAGCGAGTTGACTGATAAAATCATTCAGGTAGAGTACCGGTGGGTACCTGCGCATAAGAATGTGGAAGGCAACGAAGAAGCGGACCTACAGGCAACGAAAGCGGCTTATAAGCATTGCGGAAGTTATACCGAAACGCAAAATCCGCCGAAACATTTGAATTATATATCGTTTGCTCATATTGGTCGACGGTTGACGGAGACGAAATGGGAGGAAAGTAAAACAGAAATAAAAGAGATGTGAAAGAAATTGAAGCACAGTTACCGGTATGATTTGGTGAAAAGGGGGGGTAATAGTGCAGTGATGACATCCCAAAAGTCGATTGCGGCGAGGTTTTATCAACTTAAGGCAGGGCATGCTCTTATGGGGAAATACTTAATGCGCATCGGAAAAAGAAGAGATATGAAATGCTGGTGGTGTGGGCATGAATATCAGACAAGAGACCACTTGTTCAAGTGGTGTAAAAGATGGAAACGAGAACAGAAGCGGCTTTGGGTTGATGGGCAAGAGGGGGAAGAGGGGTACGAAGGGGTTGAGAAAGTGATGAAGAATCCGAAGATTAGCTTGCTGATGTCTCGTCTTTTTGCGGAGGAAAAATGTTCGCGGGCGCTGTTAGATTTTCTTTTTCTTACAGATGTTGGCAGAATTAGCGGAGTGGTGGAGGAGGCAGAGAACTCAGATCACGAGGAGTCGAGTGATGGGGGGGTGTAAAAGTTGATGTTGTTTTTGGCGGTTTTGTTTGGTTTTGGGGGGAGAGGACTCGCGACTTTGCTTTTGTTTCTTTATGTTACGGAAGAAGCGGGGAGGAAATGTGTACGGGATATATGCCATGGCCGCCAGCGGCCGAATGCAATATGATTACAAACAAACAAACAAACTTGCACTGTTGCATTTCTCTTTACATCTCTAGCTCCAGCTCCCACCCAACCCGAGAACCCCGTACGTGTGTCCGACCAGCTTCCTACAGCGCCCTTATAACGGCTGTGATTGACGGCTATGATTGAGGGAGGTAGACATATGCAGTAGACAAGCTCATGCTATGCTGCTGCGCGAGTGACACCATGATACGGAGTGGCAAGCATGCCAGATAGCATACTATTAATAGAGAATTGCCCGCCCAAAATTTACATTCTCACAGAAGTAGCCTCTCTGCGCCTGTTCGCCATTCCTCCGTGCTACCCCTCCCCGACTGCCTTCATCCTCTTAGAACAAAGGAAACATCATCACATCAAATATAAACGTACAAACTTAACTAAGACTCTTCTATTCCATCTCCCTAAGCTCTCTGCTTCCCCGCCGCCGCTCCAGCAACTCTCGTCGCACCAGTACAAACAAGAAAACCCACTGGTATGACCACCTGTGTGCACTTATCCGTTGCGAACAAAGCACAATGAACGTCGAGTTGATCTTATCGATCAGCGAGCGGTCTTTCATTCCCAGCTGGCAAATTCCAGCAAAGTAGGCCTCATAAGCAGGTCGACGATTTCGGACACCGCAAAGCGGTTGGACCAGCATGTCAGACGACCCTTCCGGTAGAACTGACGACGTCCCTGTTACCTCTCGGATAAGCGCAGAGCAGGTGAATCGGTCTCGATCCAGTAGGTCACGATACCCAACATGGCGGCGTATTCCATCTGCATTCATGGCGTGGATATATAACGCATCCACACGCTCTTTGCATTGTTATTGTTAATCATACTGTATTCGCTCTATCTAGAGTATGACAGTTCCTGATGACCCGCTCTTTGCATTTGTAAACTATAGTGGATTTAGAAACTGGTATTTCTCCCTTCTATATGGCCAGTAATTTTCAAGAATTCAGGGGCTTCTGAGGATTAGGTGCATGGAGCCTGGCCAGGTAGTCCTGTGAGATCAATCACTGGATCGAGGCAGAGGTGGTAGTCTGGTGCGGGATCTCCACCAAACCCTACATCATATCCAGATACGCCGGAGTCGATTGTATTCTTACTAGTATATTTAGATAGCCAGTATTAGTTTAACTCCGGCATAACTTTGGGAAATTCAATCTTTAGGATATCGCCATACAGTCCATCGAGTCTCAGTAAATAGAATGGTATATTGTAGCGAGAAGTTTCGCTAATATAGTGTGACACTGGGAGGTTCACTTAAGGCACAAAGCTACAAGTGCGCCGTAGTAGACTCAAACTCGAGAGTGAGAATGACTTGCTAGCGGGCAGTTGTAACTTAGATGTTATCCCCAAGATTCGCTCAATGTATCCTCTGAGATCACTTCGGCGAAGTATGGCGAGATTTGTCGAAGCTTTGACACATGTGCAGCGTATCTGCTACCCAGCGGTGGTACAGTCTTCAGCCTTCTGCGTTCGCGCCGGCAATCCCTGGTGTTGAGCATTTTGTTTGTTTGTAATCATATTGTATTCAGCCGCTTGCGTCCATGACATACATTTTCCTTCAATCCTTGCCACTTCTTAAAACCAATAAAGGAAGTAAACAAAGTCGTGACCCCAACCTCTACCCAAACTAACTTTCATCCCTCTGGTGTTGAGCATTGACTGTTTGATGGACATGCATATTCGAAGCGACTGCCTAGTATCCAATAGTTTTTCGCCGCTAATCATCAGATACCGATTCCAGGTCTGTTGATTTGTTCATTAATTGTAGTATTCTGGATCTCATTTCAGTGCATCGCTCTACTTCTCTGGGCCCCGTCTGTGAATCCATTGTAAATAATGCGAGCCCCGGACTCCGTGTTCTAGAACTTCTACAATAAGATCACGATTGCATCGTGAGTTGTGCGCATTCAATGACTTGGCCTTTGGATTTGTCGTCTTAAGTATGTATCGGCCCCCTTCTTCAACTGACTAATGTCAATGCACTTTGGGACCATAGCAACTAAATAATTCCCCTCCGATTAGCCAGGCAGCAACTAAACAACCATCGTCAATGTGGAGATTCAGTAGCTATGCCGCAGTGTTTCATTCCATGCGTAGCTGAAAGTATTTGAGGACATCCTCATCGTGTCCAGAACCAAAGCCGCAAGTCCTCGCTGGTCGGTCCCAAAATCCAGAACACGAATTTGTCGTTTGGATGGTGTTGTGAACCATATTTCAATTGACCAACAGGGATGAGTCAACCCATTCGTATACCGTGGGGCGAGATCCAACTATGCTTCAGATTCCGAGTTGGAGAATCTGGTCTGGTATTCCTCTTTCCCAAGCGCCAACATCTTCGGTGCTCAGCCCTGGGGACGGTGTTTGTATCCGTGGTATGGCTTTTCGATCAGAGTGCGGAAGACAACATAAAAATCGGATAGACCCTTTTGAGGCTTCTTGATGCGTAACTCTCCTTCATCATTTACCATTAACCGGCCCAGAATATCTTCCACCGTTCCATTTTCTGCTAGCGCGGGGTCCTCGCAGAACCAGGTTAACACATGCGACCATGTTCTTACTAGAGGATCTTATGCAACCTTTGACAAGGCCGGTATCTTCGGATGGTGTCGTGAACCAGATTTCAGCTGACCAACAAGGGTTACGTAATCTTCCAGTACCAGTTCCTGCCACAGCGCATCGTTTTGAATCCTTCTGGATTGCTCCATGAGTTGGACCCGGTATCGTTTCGCTTTCGACGTCCCGATCAGGTTTCCCCCTCGTTCCAAGTATGGCTTCTTAACAACCCCGAAATTACTCCCTATATCCTTACTCAGACTCAGCTCAGGCTCCCATGTAGTCTCCTCATATCCCTGTTACCGGACCCGGTACTGCTTCTGGCTGCGCTGTTTAAAGTCGAGAAATATTGCATCTTGTGTTGTTATAGTGTCGTGAGTCAGTCTTCTTGGGGAGGAGAGACAGTGTTCTAGCCAGTTTGTTATCTCCTCTTTATTTAATGACCGGAGGGCCTCTTATAATGGCATATCGAGGTCCTTTTTATCTGAACCCACGCCGGCGTGCACGTGCCACTGCTTGGTTCGTGCTCTCACAGAGCCGCACCTTATCCTGACCTCCACCCGCCTCGTATCCATCTCTCTATGGCGGTGTAAAGTGGTCAAGATTATATTTCATGACGTCGTATATTTTAGGGCGATCTCGTGTATGAACCAGTGGAATCGGGTGTTTGGATAGAAATAGTAGTCTTTCTCATCCATAAACTCCTCGTTGATGTAATTCCTGTCTGTCAGCAAGCTGACTGGTCGACCATTTGACTTGATCCGGATATTCGTGGCGATGGCGCAGGAAAATGTTGCAACCGAATTCAAATCATAGCAGTCGTTTAATGCAGTTGCTAGCCGGTCTAGGTTGTTCCTGTAGATAGTCTGACCTGCGTACCTAGGGGAATGTTTGGCATAATTTTAACGTTCTGGCCAAAGTCGTAAGCATGGAGAGTTGGTCGATGCTCTAACCAAAACCTGGCATTACCGATCTGGCGCAATCCTTGGCTCTAACCCCGGAATAACAGATCTTGAAATATTCTCTAGTTGTTGGTGTGTGGCCGTCTATCTGGCCGTCCGCATCGAGGGCAATACCTAGAGAAGCTGCCGAGAGATTCAGTCGGCTGACAGTCGAGAGAACACGGCTCCATTGCAGACAGTACTAAAGTCTGCAGAGTGAGAGGTTGAAAGACCTGGGATGTAGTAGGCTGGCACCCCAAGCTATTAGCAGTGAAGAAGAATTGATGGTAAATTAAATCCAGAACTTCCATTCGGGTGAACCATGATTTCTTATCATCCACAACCTTTGAGAGATAAGCATCGTTTCATGCATGACGTCGTAAAAAAAATTTAATCTTGAGTAATTCCGAAGGGAAACCTTCGAGATGTGTAGTAGTGGCCATGGTTTGTACGGGGTCGATTGCAGCGAAGAGTATCTCAATCAGTTGCTGGAGGAACGCGATGTCACGAAAAATTTGTCCACCATATTCGCCCGCCAAATCTAATGGTAGGGACTGGATGGCCGATAAATTGTACGAAACAGGAGGGTAGTCGTTGGTTGGCATTGCTCGGGATGTTGATTGTTGCCTCGTAGTGGTCATTTTGCATTCACCCACTTGCGGGTATGACATATCTTCCTATCTTTCCCGCTGCTCCAATTCCTACCAAAGAAAAGTTCAAGTTATAGCCTCCCCACTCTCCCCCTAATCCACGGATACAGGAGCGGACATGAGTCGCGACAGAATGTTGCTTGCTGACATTTAATAAACACCCTCCGTGCGTTCGAGGTTGGCTCTCGAGGCTTCGGGGGAAGTTGACAGAGAACATAGTCAATCCAGGATAGGCGAGGATTAAGAAACTGACGTCCAAGTTCATATCCCACAGGCTTCGAAGGTTTTCAAAACAATGCAGGGCACCCGTACTCTTGGTCTTCAGCTTCAGATTTTTGCCATTAATCAGCAACTTCATATCCCGGAAGTGATGACATTCCAGTGCATCTGTAAAGTCTTGACAAGTCTCCCAGATCTGTTCAAGATATTGGGGAGCTATGAAGTACTGCAGCAGCTGGGTTCTGGCTTTGTAATCAACCTTTGACTGAGTCCCGAGTGAATCGGCCTTGGCTTTGGCTTTTCCATACAGAAAGTTAAACGGGTAGTGGCGAGGCAACCCCGTCGTAAAAAAAACAACAGCTTCGTACTTGCCGTTTTTGCGTTCGACAGCTCCACGTTCTCTGTTAGCTTTGGCTATAGGAGAGCACTCCACCTTGCTGATTGTATAGAGTCGTTGCCAATGGATGCCACACCACGGTATGCTGATCGAATCACGATTGACAGTTGCTACGAAAGCGGAGGGCGGCAACAAAGATTCAAGTTCCTCCTCCGAGGGAGGAACAGGCAGTGAAATCACCTCATGATCTTGCCAGAGCCATGTTGCGAGCATCCACAAAAGTATGTCTTGCCTCACTGCAAGTTGTAGCGCAGAATGCACGCAGTGTGTTGTCACACCCGAGCTCGGAGCGAGGTCCATATACATAGCCAACTGCAACTTGACAAGGAAGCTGGTACTCCCGAATGCTGTATCCTGGGGTAGCCAAGGAAGTGGAACCTCTACAGTTTCACCGTTACCGATCGCGTCAAGCTTTGTCTTGCCAATGATCTGGTACAGGGCGTCCTCGAACTCAAGATCATCTGCAATTGGAAAGTTGTCCGGTCTTTGGGAGACATTATTCGGAACCACCTGGCGTATACTAGGAAGCAGGATGTTATAACGAATAGCCGACGCGGTGCTCGAGGCTGGCTCTCGGACTTCGGAGACGCGATGTTTACGTGTCGGAACACGTAATCACGGGGCATATCGACTGATCGATTCACACTCTATTCCGGGTCGCTGTATTGATGCAACTAGTGTCTCGTGAGCATCGTGCCCTTTAATTCTTTCCTTAGCGATCGCGAGAGCTAGGGATTCGATGAACTGCCTCTGCTCTTAGACGATTTATTAGGGCGTCCCCCCGCATGTACCATGTTGGACTGATTCTTGGATGTCATTTTGCGTGAGAATTGGAACTGACTGCAGTTGGAAATGTGTCCTTTAATAGCCGCGGTAGTTATTGAGTGATGGTACGCAACTTGGAAGAAATGGAAAGGCTTCTCTAGGATTGGTTTTTCCCTTTAATTGTTGACGTCCAAAGACCGGGAACTTGTGGCCTTACCAATGGCGAATAGGTTCCAATTCTGGGTGTGACTAGACCACAGCCTGCTGAGTTTCCGCATGGTTGAATTCCCGATAGCTCATGATGAGGTCCTCTTGGATCCGCGTACGGCGATAGGAACTCAAATAACATGACAGAAATGTCCTGTTCACAACTTACTTCGACCTTCCACCCCTTTCGCTTCCGTAGTAGTTGCATGATCGCATCATTGATATAATTAACCACCTCGTTGAACACGGCCATGACTTGTGGATCGTTACCGTCGATGTGATGCTGAGTCACAGTGCAATCACCTGGTGATCATCGTCGCCGTCGTCCACAATGAAGTCCTTCATCAAATCATCGTCATCGTCTTGTCGCCTGGCTAATATGTTGGTATCTGCATCGCAGTCGCTGAGTTCCGGCTGACAATCGTACACCCTTAGTTCTTTCAACCTTGGGTATAGCATAGCCAAAGCTCAGTGGTTGACATCCAAATCCAGGGTAAAATGGAATTGCTCAATAGTAGTTCCATCATCCTTAACCCTTTTTTGATACAATCTGTTGGGCTAGTCCTTGTCGTTCGTATCGTTGTCCATATACATAGAGTATCAAAAAGAATTCATTTGGGCTATCACATGGGCGCCTCGACGCCTGTTCTTAGACACCTCAACAAGCCTCGAGTAGCAATTGAGAGGGTCGTCCCCTAAACACTGCTTCTTCTTGCCCTTTAATCGGTCGGAGAGACTAGATCTCGATCTGCAGGATCGCTATAGTTAAGCTGTTAATACATCATGATCGGGTTCTCTAATATGCTTTGAGAGTATGCCAACCTTTGACGGTTTCCTTGACTGCTCTCGCCCTTCTGCTTCACGATGCTTCTTTTTATACGACGCCTTTGACTGGGTGGTTCGTCCTCATACTCCTCCTGTGCTCGTCTGGCAGCTGCGGGTCCATATATTCTCTCAGCCGGTGTCTGTCCTTTGATCGCTCTCCGATTTGAATCCCAAGCGAAGCTCAATCCAGTGTTTGCAACTTTCGTCAAGGACTTAGCGGTGTTGATCGTAACCGTGTCAACATGCTCTGGATGCGCCCGATGGTAGACATATAGGAATAGGAATGCCCTTTATAGGCGCGTCTCGCCATGGACTCAAAGAAGTCCATATAGCAGAATCGCTGCAGGACACAGTTGCTGGCGATTCTGGTGTCGAGATGTTCAACACGCTCCGCTCGCTCTGCGATACCTTCGCCACGGTCGCTTAGTTCTAACTACTCCGAAACTTGTGCTGGCTCCTCGATATTCGAATCACCTGCTGCAGGTTGTGGAGGTTTAGTACCGAGAGGATCAACTCAGATGCAGCCAACTTAAAAACACAAGCAAAGTAGAATCAATGAAACTAAGCTCGGCGACTCCCGAGCACCCAGTACTTCTGGACTCGTTTCTCGCGTTCCATCTCCCCGAGTAATTTTGAATCGCCTTTCGTTTGAATTCGGCATCCTGCTAGAGTAATGCATCTCCTTCAAGTTTATTCTGCCCAAGGGTTTCTGCCATTAATCGATGTTCCTCCTTGATCTGTTCGTAGTGATGTATTGCAGATTTCACGTAGTCGAAACTGAACTTCGATGTCGTCTGCCTGGGGAGCAAATCTGGGAGTAGTTCCGTCGCTGCAGCATTAGAAACACTGCGGGTGCTTCGGTGAGTGGCTTGTTTACTATGGGTGGGAAGATCTGGAAGCTTACTTTCGATCACAGCAAATGATCCCACTACGACGATCTTAGCCCGGAGACAAGCGCATAGCTGATGAAACAAGATAACTGCGGGAAAAACGGCTTTTTTTTTCATTCTTTTTTTTTTCAGACAAAGGCATGAGTCGTTCCGACTCGTTCGTTAGTCAAATTAAGTTTTTTGCCTTTCCCCGTCTGCAACTTAACTACTTTCACCTTCCCACGCTTTAACTACCCCAACCATCTAAGTTCCAGTCTCATTGCTTCTTTCCGCCACCTGGAATCCTTTGCGTCGCAAGACTAAGCAGATTAGATGTCGAAATTGCAAACCATGGTGCCACAGAAAGGTACTGGGAAAGGGAGTTGCACCGATCCTGCCATTGAGGCTTCACCAACTCTTGCACTATCTTCTGCAGAAGCTCCAGGGTCACCCTGTGCTCTTTACGTATGCTGAGGCTCTTGTACTTGCTCATCTCCATGGCCGACATCGCCCGATCCCTCGATGCAAAGTATGCCCTTTTGATCTGCTTCGCATCATAATAGTGGCCTTACCAGCCACCCGAACAGAATGCGCAAGACGGGGATCTAGTGCCAGCGCGTCCAGTCCATCGTTCTCAAAAGGATAGGTCTTTGCGGCGTCAAAGGTATCTTTTGTCGAGGAGTAGTACTGCGAATAGGCCAGTCCAGCATGTTTCGTGGGATTCACCTTCCGTGTCGATGCATCCTTCTGCCACTACTTCTCCATAGCGTCCGGAACTCCGGAGAGAATCCATCTGGATCCTTCGGCAACTCTCCATGATATCTGGCGCAGCTGTTGCTTCGGTATTTCGGTGCGTTCATGTTCAAACGCACTGGAATCATGGTCGGTCATAGAAGTAGGTTTCTGCAGTTGCTGATACGGTATCTTATGTGACTTCCGTCTCTCGCCTCGCTGTCCTTCCTCGTAGTTCTCCCGGATATTCCATAGCTGGGAGGGAGCGAATAAAGGCCGAGTTCATGGTCGCGTAGCCGGCCCGATGTGTCACGTGGATGCCAATGATCTCCTTGAAAAAATAGTCTTAGCCCCAGTCCCATGGCATAGTGTGAATTCCGTAGATACATTGACACTATCAAGACTCTCATACACACCCATTGCATATGATTTGGCAGCTTCTGCGGTGGGGTCCGTAGGGTATAATACCGTTGCGTAAATAGAACGAATGCCAAAAGTGTATCCTTGCCGCGAGGTCAGGTGAAAAAATTGGTGTCGACACCCTCGTATCCGCAACTCCTTGAAGTCCTGCACGAATTACACCAGTGATTTCCATCTTCCGTTTGTGGCCATGGCGTTTTGGAAAATATTATAGCCTCCACAAGCGTTTCGCAGGATTAAAAGTCACTTGTTGGTTACTAGGTACCAAATTATCTCCCGCATTTAGGGAGTTATTGAGGTCACCACCGGAGGCCTCTTCCGCTGGCTCCCTGACGATTTGATGGACCTCTGGCGCATAGAGGTAATCGGCTCGACTCGGTGGCAGGCTACTCGGTCTCTGTATTTTGGGTCAAGGGTGTTGATTAGGCTTCCCTGTAGTCGCATGTCCGGTGAACACCTGCTGTCTAACCAGCTTTGGATTCTCTTGGCTGTTCGTCGCTATAATGCAGGCCATATGAATCTCATATTGTTCCTCAATGTCTCCTTCGCCTTTATTTTGTTCTTGTCAAGGACACCGGTTCTGGCTTCTAAAGTAAGCTTGGTATAACTCTTGAAAGCACTATGGCTCTGTAAAATCATGGGAGTTCCTGTCATTTCGAGACTAAGCCGGCCATGCATCACACAGCCCTCATCAAGCAACTCATTCCTCCACTTTCCAATGGCACCAGGTGCAACAGCCTCAAGAGCAGACAGAGTGTTCCAGATACTTTTTGCAACCTAAGAAAGTGTAAGGTGATGAGAATCTTCTTTGCTATTCTTGAAGTTTGACGGTTCAATGACTGCCGTTCTGGTCGGGATGGGCAGTGCAATGCTGAGGCACCTAGTTCAACTTTTTTCTTTTTGGTGTATTTGAAGTTTGACTCTTCAGTGGCACGGCCCCGCTGGCCCAGATGGGAAGCTATACTTGGCTTTGAATTCCGTGATTTCTCCTTGCGGTTTTCGTTCTGGGCCTCGAGAGTTTGAGAGTTGGCATATACCTAGGCATGTATGTGTAAGGCAAGTCTGTTGGTGAATCTGATTCATCAAAGGAACAGACAAGTTCGCCAAACCTAGTCCAAAATTCACCGCGTTGTGTGAAATCCTGTGCCTGTATTGATAGTCCCTGGGATAATTGTTCTCGTCGATAGAGTTTCCGTATCGGGCTATACATGATGTCGGTCGGGGACCACATTATACTCTCCAGGAAGTTGTCAGCCACACCTAAAAGTGTAGCACTATTGAGAAGAGGTTGAGAACCCTGAGTTGGGCTGTGGCGTTGTCGTTTATGGTAGGACCCGCCATTTCCGCATCGAAGTTTTCGAAATCCCTGAGGTCGACGTTGCAGCGCTGCTGGCTCAAGCAAAGAGACGACCGATAGATCCGGCCCGCGTCCGGAGGGTAGATATGTTGATATAATCGAACTTGCCGTACCACCCAAGGATCCCGGGCTCGTAACCTGTTGGTACGGTCCAGGAGGACACCCCGCCAATACACTAGGGACTGCCGGAAAAGTGCATTTCGGAGGTCCAGGACCAATCCCATTCTCTGCAGCTGCAAGATGGTCGGTAAAATATTTCTTCACCACGGTATCCAGGGGTGAACCCGAGATGGTCGGTAATATTGTTGAGAGCGTTTTCCAATTCCGATCCAGCCAAAGACCCGCACAACGACTTGTAGAAAGGGTACGACCGGAGCTATCACAAGATCAGCCTCGGCCGCCACTATCCACACATATCTGACAAGAATACCAAGCAAAAATCCCTGTCCATGCGCAGTCCGAACCCCCAAGACTGAATCCGAGATCCTCTAGCTCTTTACCTCCTTTGCCCTCACTACTGTCCACGCGGCACGGATCAGGCCTAAGAACCCCGATTTCCGCAATGTACTGCCACCAACTCTACAGCCCGGGCAATTGAGAGTTTCTGGTTCCATCTTCTGTAACAGCCGGTCTGAACGGGCATATAAGGGGATCCTTGTTCCTAGGTTGATTACGAAAGGATTCGAGTTCGGAAACGAAAGAACAAATCGTGTAGCGTTGTTAACGTTGTTTATCAAACGGCACTATTAAATGTGCTGTAAATCTTCGATCTCGCTTCCTTCCTTCCTTTTAATTGTATGTGACGGAGTTCGAAGTAGCCAGGGCAGGGTCAAGATATGCAGACGGCTCTTCGGAAACGGAAGTAACCCACACTCCTCTTCTTGTTTGCGTTTGTTCCGAAGGTTTGGAATGGAAATTTCGACCTTTGCTATCTGGACCTTATCGAGTAAAATTCGTGTTCAGATGTCGACTCGAAGAATCAGCTGGTGAACCGGTCCGGTAGAAGTATAGCATTTGTGTTTTCGAATCTTCGAAGGAAGTTTCGAAAGCCTAAAGGCAACTAGTAACTCGTTCCGTTGCTTTAAGTCGTCTAGCATTCGCGGCATTGAGATTTGACATTCCGAATTGAGGGTGTAGGGTAACGATCGAACGAAGCTCGTCGAGTGCGTTAAGTGCCATTCGTTCTTTCCAATTGAGCATGGATGGATAGGCGGTTGAAACTCTCCCTCTGATTGTGCGTCATCGTACAGACGGGCATCTGTCATTATATCAACACACTGAGCGGATTCGGGTATGACATTGCCAACTCACTTGCATTGGAAGTTCATGTACCCACCCAGCTCTTACCGGCGATGCTGTTGATCTCTGTCTGGACCCCCATCTCGGAGTAAGATATACCGAATCCCTACACCATTGTCGGAGATGCTGTTGGGCCGCATTGATCGATGCATCACTGGAAGTCGGTTTTAGAACCCGGATAGAACCCCTGGCTACTCTAGGCTGGTCGACGACTGTAGGGTCGCCGACAAAGAACCAAAGTAGAAACCGACGAAAAGCCTATGTACTTAAGCTATGTCTCACGCGCAGGGGGGGCTCGATATATGGGTTGGACCTTTTCCCGCGATGCTGGGAGATGGTTAGAGCTGCACAATGATGTAGAGACAGTGAAGTACACCGGGTGTTCGGTATAGTATTAAGTTGGTTGGGTCGCTGGGAGTATGCATTAACTTTTTGCTTCTTTTGCCAGAAAAATAATCAGCAGTTCATCTGATACCTAGCACCACTCCTTGTCCCTGGAACTAAGAAATCGCCGGACGTCAGCTGGTTCATATTCGAGAGGGATTGCCACGGTCAACCAACTAGGTATGCAGAGTTGAGATAATTTTCCAAAATGTCGCGGGTTTGACGGCGATTTCCAGAGAAATGCCGGTGCTGGTGCTTGGCGTGATTGAAACCGGATCTCTTGAGTCCATGATAAGGGTATGAAGGGATGATGGCTGTTTGTTCTTTCTCTGCCCCTTCCATTTAGCCCTGGCCTAGACTATCTGTTACTAACGAGTTCAAGGGAAACCATCTCTTTTAAGAACACATATCCACACCGTGTATTTCAATGTTGTGATAGGGTTTCTTTGGTAACTAGGCAGGAAGAAACGAAGAGGACGTTGATGAGGAAGAGTAAGAAGAATTCGTCTAGATCAATGTGCGGAGGATATGAATATCATCCAGATTGCAACCCTCTGAAGCCCATATTAGGGGCTTGGGTGACTAAATTGCTGCGCAGGACGTCGAAGAAGATGGCGCTATGTATCTAGCTATGTAGCTAGCTTCCCATGGCTGACCCCGCTTCCTAATATCTAACATGTATACCGGCCGAAATCAATTGCACAGACCATTGTGTACGGAGCCAGAAAATATTGCAGTAGTGAGTGATTTTTGTTGGAGGATAGGTCTTCTTTGGCAGGCATGTGTAAAACTACCAATCACAGTTATCAGGCTGCATTAGCGTTCTGTTGGCGATATACTCGATCATATGTACTTAGTACCTATCCGTGGTTGAAGGCCAATGTTCAATGGCTTAATATTACGGTACCGAGTAGAGCTATCTGTACTGTATGAATATAACGTTCGTGATTGCTGAAAATTTTCCCTGCAGGAAACTGCGAACGAAGTTTTAACGTAAAAACGAAAACGGAATTGTGTGGAACAAAGGTTAATTCGCAACCAGATTGATGGTGATGATGCATCAAATGATAGGTTGTGTGTACCTCGCAATTAACCGTTTTAATTGCTTCTTCTTATCTGCTTATTTCTTTGAAAAGGCAGATCTGGAAACAGCTGACCGCATGGTACAAGTAGCATGCGATCTAATCCGTTAATACGCACCCGGCAAGTCCATGCTGTGTGAAGATATTTTTGCCGGATTCGTCGTATCTCTACGATTGGATTGTTGGATTGAAATGTAAATAAGTAGTGTTGCTGCAACTCATACCTACGTGGCACATCATCATCAATATATCTCTAGTGCCAAATTCTCGGAATTCGGAGAGGCATGCGTACTTTTTCTCCTAGAAAGCGGGGTTGTTTTAATTTGAAGGTTGATACTAAGTATTGATTGTTGCTGCTGTTTATAAGCTTGCTGGCCCGAAGAGCGAGTGATGCGGGGAAACGGTTGAGGCAAGAAGGATGATAATAAAAGATCTTTGCGAGCTGTAGCGATTGGAGTCTCCAATTCAATCGGAATAAGTCTACGCAATGACGCTGTGGAGGTGTAGATTCTGGCAGCTGTCACAAAGTGCACTCAAGTATCACACCGACGTTTCCTGTGCGACGTGAACTTGACATGGGCCCAAAATTAAATACACCGCACAAAATAGCAAGTTCCTTTCCGCACAGACACCGTCACACCAAACGACACCACTCCACCAATAGCACAAGGTCCGCGACACAATTCGGTGGGAGATACGGACAACTTCATTCGCCACCCCGCATTTTTGACCACCTCGGCGCGTGCTTTTACTATCTGGGTACAGAAGGCATCAACCACGCGACGGGTACCCTCAAGGTTGCCAGGCGATCAAGGAAATAGGAGGGCAGGTCATCCTTGACGTATCCCAATATACTCCCTTGCAGGATAAATGTTTGCTGCGTCGCAAGAGCCAGCGATTGGCTGGTTGGCACCACCTCCACCGTGGAGGGAAACCAGAGGGGTACCAATAGCAGGAGGAGGGTCGCGATTGACCAACGAAACTGCCAACCACGAAGACCATGACCATGGAGATATGATTGACATGCTGGGTGGCGCTGCAGGAGGTGGAGAGCTGAGATATCGCGCTCACTTTCCATCATCGTCAACAACATCAACGACTAGACGTTTACAACCAACGACACCTTCACCACTAGCAACCACGAGTGATAATCGGGGACATCCATACTATCGCCGATACACTACACAACGACGACGTCGCTTTAACGCGAGCCCCGAGTTGCCGGCGCCAGAATCGTCGCCGCCTTATGCGTCCATGTCAACAGCTCCGACATCTACCCCACTATTCTCACCCCCGCAACCAATATCACCAGCCATCTCGATTCCGGAGGGGATGGATCGAGATACGAGAGAACCCACACACACCTATGCGCAGTCTCATTGCATTCACCTTGCCGAACCGATGGAATTAGTATCATCACACAATCTGTACTGCGGCCCAGAGTGCGCACGCGAAGAAACCCCGGTTAGAGCCGCTGGAGGTGGGGGTGTTAGTGCCGCGCGGGGGCAGCAGGGGGATGCTTCCGGAAGTTCTAACGTTCAACGCTCCAGCCCTATTGCAAGCATCCGGAATAACGGCGAAGCTAATAGCAGTTGGATCGACACCCATTTGCACTCGCCGTCACTTGGCTCCTCGAGCGACCGCTTGTCATCTTCTGTAGACTCCGACTTTGGTGGCGCCTCTATCACGCCGCAGGACATACGGACGACCAACAGAGAAAAGGATCGATTTGCAGGTCGCATCTACGAAGCGTTCGAGACTGATATCGAGGACGACGAGTCGGACGGTGGTATTGGTTTTGACACCGAAATGGATTCTATAGAGACTCAAGTATTGTTTCCATCGTCAACCTTGGCCATGGATGAAGACGAGGGCTTTTCTCCCGACAACTTGGTCACTCGGCCCCCATCGCCTGTCAGTGGCGGATTGTTGGGGATCATACCTCTCTTAAGTCCAAATAACACCAGCGCCGAAGAGGTGTCAGACTCACCTATGCAATTAGACTCTCCTGTCCGAACTTTACCTTCCGTATCGACATCGGCCCATCAGCCTCACCCCACTCCGGCCATACCGACGTCCTTCGATCACAACCCTTTATTTCATGATTCCTCATCGGAAGCTGTTGCGGCAGCCGCCGAAGAAGGGGAATCGCAGGAGATGTACATGCCCGATAGTGTGGAGGATGGAAGAAGTATGGCTTCTCACGATTCTTCATTGGAACACCCTACTCCAGCTGCGAGCCCGAGTCCATCGCCTCCGACTCCTGCCACTACGGTGCCAGGCGAGTTAGAGGGCGATTCGATACCCTCTGCCGACGCAGCGGATGATTTCACTGCCAATGCCCTCCATTTCTTTACCACCCCATCGTCAGGCGGAGGACACTCTTTCCTTGAGAACCACCCTTATTTATCCATATTTCCTGACTTTCCAGACTATTCCGAATATCTCGTGGCATCACCTGGGCTGTTTGCAGACCTGATCATGCCACCCATACATCCCATCGTTACTGCTACTATGATTCACCCTGTTCCTGTCGATGATGATGAAGATGATATTACCCCAAGGAGTAATGACGTTGTGTTTGATAACGAAGTAGTGACTCAAGAAATGGAGAGATATAATTCCGATTTTGCCAGCTTCTGCGGACAATTGTGGAACCGGCAGATGGTTCCCACGATACGAGAACGGTATTGCAATAACTCGGCGCCGCACATTTCGATCGAGGGGAGGAATATTGCAGAGTGGTCCCGGACTCGGCCGGCGGAGATTACGGAGGAGGATGTCGAAGAGCGAGGGGAAGATATACAGGGCATCCAGTGGGAGAAGTTGGAGCTGAGCAAGAAGGATGCAAGAAGATGGAGGCAGTCGAGGTATCTCAACTACCGGAACATCACAAAATTTACAAAAGAAGTATTGGTATGTTCTCTCATCCGTACCACTTCACGAATATTAACACGGCCCACAGCCCCCCATCAAATCGAACCAAGAATTCTACACCTTCCGCCGCCACAATGACCTCCGCTGCCGCCTAATGCACTTCCAACTCCGCAATGTCCTCGCTCTCACAGACCGCAACAACATCTTCTTCTCTACCGGCGATCAAGTCTGCTCCTACCACCCAATAACACACACCCTCCGCGAACCCCTCCTAGATCTCGGCGAAGACACCCTCTCAGACCCAATCCGCATCTCCACGCTCGGCGGCTGTGGGGGTGCGAACGCAGTTGTGATGGCAGGCGGCTTCAATGGCACCTTCGCGTTGAAGCCCCTAAATACCAACCTCTCCGACCCCCCCATAACCGGCACACTAACCCGCGACGAAAACGGTATAACAAACCACATCCAGTTGATCCGCTCACGGCACACGGGCACCCCACACGCTGTCGCCTGTAGCAACGACAAATTTATCCGCATAGTCGACACCTTTTACCCACGTCGCTTCTTAGCCCAACACCCCTTCGACTGGGCCATAAATTGCTCGGCTACGTCACCCGATTCCCGTCTTCGTGCCGTCGTCGGCGACACAATAGAAGTCCTCATCGTCGACGCAGAGCGCGGACGCACGGAATTCGTCCTCCCCGGCCACCAGGACTACGGTTTTGCCGCCGCCTGGTCAGACGACGGGTACACGCTCGCCACGGGCAATCAGGACCAAACCGTCCGGATCTTCGACGCCCGAAACCTCTCCGAGACCCTAAAAGTCTTCCCCATGCGCATGGCGGGGTGTAGAACGCTCCGCTTCGCACCGGGAGGGGGGGTTCTAGCTATGGCCGAGCCCGCAGATCTTGTACACATTGTTGATTCCCGCAGGTGGGAGGGGATGCAGACGCTGCAGTTTTGGGGGGAGGTGGGGGGGATGGAGTTTACGCCTGATGGTGAGGAGTTGGTCATTGCTAATACCGATCGGTTTGTGGGGGGGATTATGACGTGGAGACGGAAGGGGGGATGGGGGGAGGAAGAGGAAGAGGAGGGAGGGTTTGAGGTGCCGAAGGATGGGGGGATTGTGTTGGGTTCTGGGAGGAGGAGGAGGAGGAGTGCGGGCGTTAAGGAGTTGGATAGAGTTTTTGTCTGATCCCGCAAGGGAGGAAGGAGGAGATGAGGGGGAGTTCGCTTCTTGTTGGAATACTCTACATAGGAAACATACTTGGTAATTTGTATGTGTTGAGGTTTTCTTTTCCTTTCCTTGGTGGATCATTGGCATGTATGTGTGTGCTTCCCCGGAACGGCGTTTTTTGGCTTTTTGTTCGTAGCTTTGAAGTGTAGTCTTCGAGACCAATTGTTTATGTTTTATGATTATGATGATTATGATGATTATGATAAAGCCCTACGACCAGCGGCGGTGAGAGAGAAATGAAATTCGAAAGTTAGATGTGGAAGGTAGTTTAATTAACGCTTTTTTTTTACAGAACCTCCCCAATCGAAAATTTTGTGTCGAATATCTATCTCTCCCTCCAAACCTGCAGCAGATATCCGCATAAAGAAGCTTCCATTGTACACAAACCCACACTACACACCACACAACATTCACAAACAGCAACAGCACGTGTTCCCAAAAAGAAAAAACGAAGATACTACTAGTTATCAGGATCGAATCGAAATCTCATTCGACCATGAAACAAAAGTGAAACATAAAAAAACTCCACCCATAGCCAATGCCCACACACGTACAAAGAAATCTGTCGAAGGTTGTACAGAAGATATCCAGTTTTCCGCCCCTTTTACATTCCGCCCATCTCAACCTCAACCTCCGGTTCCGCACTCCCCTCCTTTCGTCCATGTCCATTCAAAAACGCCCGCCAATCCTCCTCCCGCTCCTCGGTTCCTTCAGCCGCACACAAGGCGGGAAGTACCTTCTCCCGCCACATCTTCCGTCGCTTCTCTTTTGCACTGTTGGGGACGACGCCCCATGCACGGGGGTCCTTGACAATTAGGTCTTCGGTGCCGGGAAGGAAGAAGAGACGGTAGGTGTTGACGCATATGCGCACCTCCATGTATTCGCGGTTGATGTCGCCGGGGAGTTTCGTGCTGGGGATATCGCGTTCGGCGGGGTATCCGCGGCGGAGAAAGACCTTTCGGGTGCGGTCGAGGGGGATGCCTTCCGTAGGGGAACACATCATGTAGGTTTGGATGTAGTAGTTCCATTTTTCGTCTTTTGTTAACTCTGTGGTGACGGTGGGAGAGTCACGGGGGACGAGGCGGATTGTTGCTGTGCTGGTGTATTCGTGCTGTTGTTCGTTAGTGTGGTTTTGGGGGAGGGGGGAGGGGAAGGGTACCCAGTCGATACGATAGAGCTCGTCGGCGTTTCCGAGCATGTTTTCTACTGACCTACGGTACGCGATGAGTTCCTGATACTCTCCGCGTTCCCTCGAGAACTCTTTTCGCTGGCGATCCTGCTGGAAACGGAGGATGATATCTGCCGTTTTATCTTTATCTGTGTTCTTCTCCTTGCTGTCACTCGGTAGTACGCTCTGGATGAACTTGAGGATCGAACTGCAGCTTTTCTCGATGGTGTAGAGCTTCCATCCCTGCTGCACGCACACACTTCTAAGGATCTCCTCGAACCCTGCCGTGTCTAGCTCGCCCTCGAGCACTTTCTCGCACATGTCGAGAATCTGGCCGTAGTAGTTTGCGGTCGGGGAAGTGTCAGGGAAGATCTCCTCAATGCGCTGCGGCAGGATGTTGAGTTCGTGCGCGACCTTGTGTTGTTTCCGCGCCTCGACGTCGCGACGGATCTGTGCTTCCGAGTTTTTGACGGCGGCGAGGCGGTCATAGAGTATCTGAAAACTACGGAAGAAGCCGTAGACGGGAGCATTGCAGTAGAGTGTGTAGACGGTTCTCTTTGTGGTGCTGTTGCGCTCGTCACTTTCAATCGGGCTCATGGGGAACGTGCCTTGTTTCAGGCCCGAGAGGTGCTTGGTCGGCTTTGCGATCCAATTTCCTTCTTCCTTGGGGAGACGCTCGGCGGCGGGGGATGTCATCTCGATATCGCCATCGTGCGGTTCCTGCGAGGAGTCCCGGCTATTGTTATGAGATGTGACGGATCCTTCCTTATCTTTCCTCGACTGCTTCCCCTTTCCGCGCTTGAGAACGTCGCGGAGAAGATCCGTGTCTTGTCTGGGATTGCGGCGGGCACCTCCCCGAAGGCTCGGCGTCTCTGATCCTCCGGCAAAGATGGATTCATCGCCGTCGTCGTCAGGGGTTTTACGAGAGACAGAATGAACGGTGTCCTCGACATCTCTGGAGTTGATGCCAAAGAATAGCGGCACAAAGGCCTTAATAAATCCTTCAATACTATCGCGATCCTTAATCGAAAAACCGGAGCCGTTCTCGAGGGTAACCGTCAGCAAGCGGCTAATATCGAGTATAATGCCCTCATCCTTAAACTCGTACGCAAATTGGTATTCCGGTGCGGGAGTGGTGGGAGAAAGTCTGCGGTTGATCTGTTCATCTCGTTTTGCCGTAATCTCGGCAATAAGCGTCTTAAGTTGAAACTGCCTCTTATCGTTGGCTTTGATGGAGATTCCCTGGTGATCAAGCGACTTCCAAAACACCCTTGCTGTTTGATCGCGCCACACCTTCTGCCATTCACGTTGTGCAGCCTTCCATTCCTCGTCCTTCTTCTTGAGGCGGCTAAGCACAAGAGGAACAGCTCTAACCGGGTCATTATGGAGCGCCTCAATAACCTCAAAACCGGCATCCCGGCCCCACACCTTCTTAATGACGCGTTGGTAGATAGTCTTGCTCTGACCGCCGAGACCAGGAGCGAGGCGGAAGTTTGCCTTTTCCTCGTTACTCATGCTAGCGATCCTCTGTGCAATCGGTTCGAGCAGTTGGATGGTCCTCAGATTTGCCTCAATATTGAAGTCATAGTCATGGCGCTCTTCCTCGATCCTATGGAGGATGTCTTCATATTGATTCTTCTTATGAGCAACGAAACCAGAGTCCTCAGATGCCCAAGTAGGATGCGACGCCCACTTGTCATTTAGGACTTCGCAACACATCTCGTCTCTTCCGGAACATGGCTTCTGCGCCTCCTGCACAATTACTTCAGCAATGTAGGGCAAACGTAACGATATAGGTACTACGGAAACCCACCAACTTCGGGAGCAACCGATAGCTCGGACCAAGCGACCTGCAAACACTCAATCGAACTTTATTCGAAGGCTGAGCGGGCGCATTTTGGATTTCCTCCGCGATAGTGTCCCACTGGATGAACCTCTTAAACCACTCTAGTAACTCGCGATTTCCGCCGATGAAGTTACGGACTTTATCAAACAGGATGGCCTTATCCATTAATCCCTGCGAAAACAAGTTCAAGAGCTTCAAAAATCTATCAAAACGGTTAGCCGAATGCCGCCAATTGCGGTTTGTTTGTATATACTCATTATAAGTCTGCTTGTTGCCTATAAACTTCTTAACCCTATCAAAAAACGCCAGCTCTTCGGTAGTAGCCATGGACTGCGGCGGCGTGGCCAACGGCTCAGGCTGGAAAGGCGTCAGGGTAGGCGATACATTTGCGATTTGTTGTTCGATTGTAGGTTTAGGATGCGCAATCTTGTGCCGCTGTTGGGGTTTCATGGTGTTAGCCAGGGACGGAGGGCAGCGGGAGGATGGAAAGAACTGTGTTGCTAATCGAGACGTACCTTATTTGCCCCACGTCCAGCACCAACAGTTTCGACTTTTGGGTCCATCTGGGGCTGCGCCGTTTGACCCCCGCGCTTCTTACCCTTTTCCTTTGCCACAGACGGTGGTGGAGGAAAGGTTCCCACAGCTGGTAACCTTGCTGAACTTACGCCACCTGTAGGCGGGCCACTCATCACACCAGGACTATTCGCGGCATCTTCAGCTGCCGCGGCTTTCGCAGCAGCCGCGGCACGTGCCTGGGCAGCGCTTTCTGGCAAGAATTGCTTAAAGTCCTCTAGAAGATCGGGTGCCTCACGAAACAGTTGTGTAACCTGCGAGTAAACATCTTGTATCGGCTTGCTCTCGCGCTGATACGTCTGCAGTATCTCAAGAAAGTTCTTATAGATTTCGGGTTGGTGTGAGAATCGATTCTAACTCTTGTTAGTTGCCACCATTACACACTATTATGAGAAGCATAAACCTTGATCTTATTCACATAACTGATGGCATGGTTGAATTCAACAGGTCCCTTACCTCGCTCTCCTCCAACGCCGGGTGTGTTAGGTCCAGAACCTGTTGCCATCCCGCCAGGTCCTTTAACACTTGAACCATTAGTATGTGCAGCCGCAGTCTGCAGTTGATTGACACCCTGTTGTGCCATTTGCTGTTGTTGCGCCTGTGCTTGTTGCTGTTGTTTCGCTTGTTGCTGTGCTGCCTGCGCCTGTGCATGTTGAGCCTGAGCTTGGGCTTGAGCCTGAGCTTGTGCTTGCGCTTGGGCCTGCGCTTGGGCCTGTTGTTGAGCGTGTGCCTGCGCATGTGCAATCTGCTGCTGCCGTGCGATCTCCATAGCGTCTTGTTGACCTTGTGCCTGCTGCTGACTTGATGCCGAAGCGTAGGGTCCGTACATACCCTCAACATTTCCCCATCGACTCCCCTGTTGGTCAAAGAAGCGCGACTGAGGTTGTCCTGGTGCCGATAGTGAAATTCCCTGCGACAAAGGAATGCCCGTGTTTCCGGCGATCGAAACATTGTCTCCTGATGACGCGTGGTGGATCCCACTCGGTGTTGTAACGGTTATCTTTGTGTCTCTCGGGTCTTGCGAACATTCAATCCTATACCCCGGGGGAAGGAACGTGTTAAACCCTTGGATCAGGCTCGGGTGCCCCGAGAAGAGTGTAGAAACGCGATCAATAACCCCCGGAGTGTTGATCCTGCCGCACCGTTAGTGCCGCATCGCCATCGTCGAAGGGATACGTACGCTTGGCTCTTGAAGTCTTTCATGATATCCAAGAATTTGTTGTAGACATCGGGTTGATCCTGGAATTGGAACTTGACTTGATCGAGGTACGACAACGCATCCTGTGCAAACGAGCTGCTTTGAGTATATGTTTCTTCAGAAGAAAGTGATAACAATGAAGAAGGGTGATTGTGAAAGTTTTCCTCGGGAAAGGATAGCGGGTGGAAATCAAAGAAATCCATGGTGCGCGAAGATGAAAGAGAGGAAGGTGGTGGTGGTGGGAAAGAAGGAAATCCACTCGTGCGCCAGGTGGTATCGAAACCCTCTGGGGCACATGTTGCCGCATTTGAATGCGACCCAACTACCAATGACGGACTCGGCACTTGCGCAGTAGCGGGGCATCTCAAATAGGGCTGAGCAGGACCCATAGATATAAACGGGCAGAAATCCCCAGAAAAATCATCCGTAGCATAAGAAAGTTGTTTGCCTACATTCAAAATTGGACCACCGGGACCATTTCCTGGCGGTCCACCCTGTGCCGGTGTCTGTATCTGTCCTGCCGCACTGACTACCAACTGTGCCGCCGGCCCGTTCGGTTGTTGTTGCTGTTGCTGTTGCTGTTGCTGTTGCTGTTGCTGTTGCTGGTTCGGTCCAGCAACTATACCACTTGGCAGCGCGTTTAACTGTGAAGCAGTAGCTGTAGCTGACTGCGGTTGCGGCTGCGGCGGTGGTCCCTGTCCCGTCACCATCCCCGTTATCTGAGGCCCACCACCGTTACCACCGCCCTGTGGTAAGTTCAACGGTGGACTTTGCTGCTGTTGCTGTTGCTGCGGGTGCAGCACCCCAGCGCTCGACCCCGACAGAGGGCTACCACTCTGCATTCCTTGCTGCTGCTGCTGCTGCTGCTGCTGCTGCTGCTGCTGTGCTGCAGGCGGCGGTTGCTCTCTGTTCTGTAGTGGTTGCGGGTTTGCAGGTTGTGCCGACGACGCCCCGCCGAGGCCGGGGAGGGGGTACGGAGGATGGCTCGCGGCGGAGAGGCCAGGTAACGGGAGGGGATGCTGAGTATGAGACGGTGGTGGTTGGTTGTAGGAAACTGTATTCACCGCATCACTCATCGTCAGCGCCGATCCCTTCCCTTCTTCTTCCACCTCTTCAGGACGGGATGAACACACAAGCACCACCACCAATCTCTCTCGGCGACGGCAGCACCGGAGCCTGCGTCCCAGGTCTTTCACACCAGTCAGCACACACATACACGCACACATACCCAGCTTAGATGACGACTTACTGGTACGGTCGCAGAGGATTTGACTGCTGTTGCTGCTGTTGCTGCTGTTGCTGTTGCTGCTGCTGCTGCTGCTGTTGTGATGACGGCTGCTGTTGACTCTGCTCGGCCGGAGGTGGTGCGTGTGTGGGAGGATGCCAGCTATCTTTGCCCGGTCCGGACATAGCGGAAGATTTACGGCCTTCTGTACACAGCAAGGCGTTGGAGTTGGAGTATCTAGGCGGGGAGATGCAAGGACTATTCGCGTCGGTCTGTCTCTCGGAGTGGCCTGACAGCGCGCGAAGGGATGAGAGAGAGGGATGCGATCACAATAAAGTGTATGGAGAAGATCTAATGGAACTGCTCAGGCGTATAGTTAGGAGTAATCTGAGGGGTGTTTCAGTGAAGCGCGATGAAATGATCTCACGGTAGGCAGAGGAAGGATGAGGAGGAGGGAGGAGATCACAGTTGTCTCTGTTCATCTAGTAGCGACAACCCCCAGACAGAACACCAGACGCAATGCGCTAAAATGACTTATTTCAGTCTAGCGCGACACCACTGAGAGCCGCATCAGAGCGAAACAAAGCCCTTGTTCATCGGTCCAGAATCTCCAGTCGCCGAAGCTCCGATGTTACAGCAAGTTAGATGTATTTACAACGCTCCTAAGTACAACCGCGGACAAACAAAGAACGCCATGCATCCCCAAAACAGAATGATGAGAAGAAGAAAAAAGAAATAACACCCATAAAAATGCAACATTAACACCAAAACGCAAAGAAAGAAAGATCTACGCAGGCCCTTCTCCTAAAATAACAACCGCACTTGGTTCTCCCTCCTTCGCATCGATGTCTCCAGGAAACCTCCCAGTTCTATACCACGCCCTCAGGATCTCCTTGACATAACCCAGCTTCTGCTTCAACCCAAAATCCACCACCAGTTTATCTCCTTTCTGACACTTCTCATACACCTCTTCCAGGCTGAAGACAAACAGTTCGTTATCTTTAGTGACCAACCGTAACGTCCTCGCCGCAGAGGTAAGGATGAGCTTCGTGTGATCGACAAAATTTAACTACAATAAAGTCAACATTCGCAACGGCGGGCACGGGGAAAATTGGAGTACAAACCTGGATAGTACCGTCAATCAGACGGAACACCACACATCTCCTTAGACGCGCATACTGCGAGACCCAAAGCATAGCATTCGAGAGTGATTCTACGGTAGGTTCCCGAACCGCCTCCTCTCTCTCGCACCCCCAATGCTCCGAGATGCCGAGACAGTTATTCATATAATTGCTGGTCCTCCTCCAAATCATCAACTTGCTTTTCAGGCCCTTGCTAGTGGCCGATCGCTGCTTGATGACCGACATTTCTGTCGCCAGCCTTCTGAAAACTGTATCCTTGGTATCGACATTGGACTCCACAAGCGAATGTGTAATCCATTCCACACGGTCCCCTCCTATTGCATCGACGACCAATGATGTATTGTCGTTGTAAAATGTTGCGCAAGTTCCGTCAGACAGCATGTACGCCATCCCATATTTATTTGTGTAATCTACCCACTTTTTGATGAAAACAGCCTTGTTCTTCTCTCCACGACGGTATGCGCGAACGGCTTCCACAGTGACTGCTGGTTGAGGCGGAAGTGAACGGATATTGCCAGATGTGAAAGCTGCAAGGTTGGTGATAATGGGATGAAGGGAAGCCAAAACTGCCGAGGTCATTGTTTCAGGAATAGGTTTTCCAACCCTTGATGATAAGCTTGAACCGAATGGTATGGCGTCTGGCGATACACTTCCAGATGGCTTCTCTTTCTCCGATGGTGCTTCCAAGCTTGAAGAAGGTCGTGAGAATCGTGGAGCGGCGGGTTCGGGTTCAGGTTCGGGGATAGCTGGGGACGGACGACGGGCTTCTGTTGAAATCAACCTCCTCGCGGGCCTCTCTGCCTGTGGTGGAGGAGTCGGCCGGAGTGGGGCAATCACCGCTGCAGCTCGCTGCAGTGCGGCGTGGGATCTGGTGACTCTTCTTGCTGGCACTACTGGAGTCGGCCTCGATATCTGTACTTCTGCCATTGCCTCCGTAACTGCCTTCGTTTCACCGCTACTCTTCCTAATGGGTTGCTTGTCTAAGAACCTCTGGCGAGGTGCTGGTGCCGATTCAGGCTCGTCCTCCTCGTCCTCCGAGACTTCCTCTGATTCCGCCTCCTTTCGAATAGCAGTTGAAGGCCGTGACGGTATCCGTTGAGGAACATAGCTATTTGAGAGAGCCGTTACTCTCAAGGGGGCCAGTCGACTGGGAACCTTCAAAGCACCCGTATTCCGCATTCTAGCATGACCATCCCTTGGCGATAACGCCTCCGGGAGAATATATCCACCGTTTGCCCTCAATGCCTCCTCCTTCAATTCCCGTTCCTTCCGCCTCTTCTCAAGAAGCTTGCCGATGTCCGCACACTCATTTGACGCAATAGAAGCTGCAGACGGAGGCCGTGAAAGTGGCATTAGATCCATCGGTAGTCCTGCCCTATCACCAACTGGCTTAACTGGCATCCCAGTCGAGTCAATTCCGACACCAGCTTTTCTAGCAACTTCATCATAGTTCCTCTTCCATTCTGCTCTGCTCGCAGCAACAGCTCTATAATCACGTCCAGGACTCGGCCATATGGGTTCTTGCAAGACCGCCGATTTGGGAATCGACCTGGGGAAATACCCAGATTTGAAAAAGTTGTGATTCGCAATTTCGTCAAGCGAAGGGCGGGCTGTTGGGTCGCGGTTGAGAAGAGCGTTAACCAACGCCTTTGCCGGCTGGCTGATGGCAAGGTTTTCAGGCCAATCGAAGCTGTTGCATCGTATCTTTCTATCAAACAATTAGTCTTGCAAACTGGGAATAACAGGAGTGCATACTTATAGATACTATCCACATCCGTCGACTGAAACGGCGGCTTTCCAACCAACATAGCATACATAATAACACCAACCCCCCACAGATCAACCTCAAAGCTGTGGCCCACACCATCTTTCCCACCATTAAACAGCACCTCTGGAGCAATATAATTCGGCGTTCCGCAGATAGTCCTCTTCCTCTCATTCTCATCCACCAGCAACGCCGCAAGCCCAAAATCTCCAATTTTGATATTCATGTGTTCGTCCAAAAAGATATTCCCGAGCTTCAGATCGCGATGGATCACATTTTTGCCGTGCATATACTTTAGCGCACCCATCAATTGCAGTATGAAGTACCTCGTCTCAGGCTCCGTAAAGCGTTTCCGACGTCGAAGCATATCCATCAACGACTTGTTGAGGCATAGCTCCAGGATCATGTAGATATTCTCATCGTCCTCAAAGACTTCAATATAGCGTACGATGTTCGGGTGCTGCATAGTCTTATGTACTTGCAGCTCTCCCAAAAACTACATCCAGTCAGCCTCCCAACCTCAAGCACGCGGGGAAATAAAACAAACCTTCGCCTTCAGCTTCGAATTCTGCAAACTCGCCTTCGATAACGTTTTTGCAGCAAACAGCACCCCCTCTTTATTCCGCACGAGGAAGCAACGTGCAAACCCACCCTCTCCCAGCTGCTTCCCTCGGTCATATTCCCGCTTCCCCTTAAGATCCTGTAGCACCGATGGAGGCGTGGCACAGAGGAACTTCTTACGCTCCCTACGCTCCTTTGTCATTTTTGGGGTTGTTGGGGGGAGGCCACGGGCTCGTGTGGCTAGGGCCTTCGGTTTCGTGGCGAGAGGAGCGACGAGCTCATAGTCGGATTGTTTCTTAAGTGGTGATGCTGACGGGAGCCGTGATGTGGGCTTGCGGCTGGCATTGCGGGAGGGGAGGTAGTGGACGTTTGGCTCTGCGACCGACAGTGCTGTCGGGCGAGGGTGGGCCATGATGTGACGTTGTTAATACGCTCTAATGAGAGTGGAAGGGGTAAACAAAGAGAGAAATTGAGCAAGGAAAGAGAAAGAGTGAAAGAAAAGAAACGAGAAATCCTCCTCTTCACTGTTCTTCTTCTGCTGCGGCTTCACGTCTTCGCAATGTCTGCTGTCGTTGGGTTAGTAGTGGAGAGGAGAAGAAGCGAAGGTGTCTGTGGTGGCTAGTTGGATGCAGTGCCGTGTTGTACTTCTTCCCTTACACAAAGGGAGGTTAGCGATATGCAAACAAGCGTTGTCACAGCAACCACGGCCAAGACGGCATGGACCCTGACTGCTAAAACGAACGCGCACTCCTTAGCTCGACGAACAGAACTCGACATTCAATTCGTCTGATAAGTTGACAAGCGAAAACTGAAAATCCGAGCTCTGGCGAAGGACAAGCTTTTATGACATCGTAGGCATTTTGCAGCCACTACATCGCAGCCAATTACGAACTCCATAAATCTAATTGACAGTTGATACCCCCCCCATCGATATCCCACCCGCTACTTGAACTCTGAAGTCCTCCACTGATAGATACTAAGGACCTACTGTAATCGTTAGCGCTTGCATCGATTGATTTAACTCAGTTTGATTTAATTGTTTCTCTAAGCCTCGAGTACACCGGAGCTGAGAGCAAAATGCCCGCTTTCGGTAGCTAACTGTAGGTGTAAGCAAGCTGCAGCTCTACGCAACTCGACTTGCTAGAGATATCTATCAATATCCGCCAGGCACCAGCATCAGTCGGCCGGTCAGTCGTATTCACACTTGCCGCGGCTCCTTCCCCGCAATCCTTAAGTACAACATCTCCGCCCCACAATGTCCAACAATCCCTCCTCCACCACCACCTCTCACCCTCACCACCCCGACCAAGCCGCAATTCGCAACTGCAGACTGTTGATTGTACATAAGTGGGCCTGAAGCCGAGCTTGAATCTCGAGGGGTAAGAAGAGTTGCAGCGCAAACGTAAGTCCTCCCCTTCTCCGAGTCGGCCCTAATAACACTCCCAGCAGCAGTACACAATGTCGACTACAACCCTCAAGCTATCAGCGCTGGTCGTCCGCACCCTCGGTTCCTCCCCTCCTCCGCCTCCTCCTCCCTCCTCCTCCTCGCAACCTACTAACGCCCCCAGCTAAACCAATCGCAACACGCATAAAATCGCAAGCCCGCGAGCACCCCTCCTTCCGCAAAATCTGCATCTCCATCGCCCAACGTCTACACAGAATCGACATGCGCCTCCGCCTGGGCCTCCTCCGCGACACCTCCGCGAACCTTGAAAAAGCAGAAGCATTGGAAAAAAAACGCCGCGTCAACGAGACCCTCCAGAAAATGAAAGAGCTAGAAACAGCACAACACGAGCGGGTCCGCAGCGACGTTCCCGTCGATCCCATCCCGCCCGCCCTAACCAAGGATAAGGATGGAAAAGTCCCCGCTCCCCGGATCCGCCCGCTGAGCGAGAGCAAGGCAATCGATGCCGGCGCGAATTTTATTTCTGAGGCGTTTTTATTTGCGGTTGCGGGCGGACTGATATTGTTTGAGAATGTGCGGAGTCGACGGAAGGAGGCGAGTCGGCGGGATACGGTGCAGGAACGACTAGAGTTACTTGAGAATCGGAAGAGGCAGGATGAGATGAGACTAGAGGAACAGGAGAGGATTAATAAGGTGCAGCAGGAGCGATTATTGGCGTTGGAGAGGGAGATGTGGAAGTTAATGGGGAGGAAGGAGGAGGGTTTTCCTGGTGAGAAAGTAGATGTGAAGGAGTGGACGCCGACGCCGTTGTGGGAGAAGCCGAAGAAGAAGGAAGGCGGGTATTGGGAGAGGATTTGGACGTTGGGGAGGCAGCCGAAGGAGGGGGAGGTGGAGGAAAAGGAGGAAAAGAAGGAGGAAAAGAAAGAGAAGAAAGAGGAGGAGAAGGGGAAGGGGAAGGAGGTGGTGGTGACGCTGAAGAGTGCTCTACAGCCGGCGGAAAAGAAATAGATGACGGGAAAGAGTTTGGTTGATGATGTATAATGGGAGTGGGGACTGTGGGTGAGAGATTGTGGTGCATTTACGCCTGCTGAGGACTGGCGTTGGGTACGCTGTATGCTGTACGCTGTATACCTTTATACCTTTCTGCTCACTATTTCACCTTTGTAAATTAGAACCTCCTTGTAAATATAATAATGGACTAGGTTGGTTAGACAGTGAATGTCGTTGTCAGTTGCATCATATGATATCACTAGTGTATTTCACAAGGAAAATCTTTGACTAAAACACTACCTCTTCCATCTGGAAGGCAGTATAAGATGTTCCATTGCCCAATCACACAACGACTGAAAGGGATACCACTAATAATTAAATTTCCAAAAGCCTTCCTCCGCTTCCACCCCCCTAGTCGTCGCGCGCCGTAAACAAACAAATGCAATCATACAAAGGCAGACATTCAAATGCTCCGAGATGATGGGAAAGTAGAGGTCAAAAACATTTACAATACAACTACTACTACAAAGAGCTACTCCTCAAACTCCAACATTTACTCACTCTGGGACAATTACTCTAACCCGAAAAGACCTGTGCACAGCCAAACTTGTTCTCAATACCAAAAGTACCAGGCTCCTTCCAGAGATCGTTGCGGTAAGTGAAGTAAGAGACACGGCCAGGGGCGGCCTTCTCATATCCCTTGATGGCTTCGGCCTGGTTGGAAGGAGAAGCAACGGCCTTTCCATGGGGGCTTCCTCCGTTGGGCCATCCAGCCTCAAGAACGTAACCCTCCTTTCCACCACAGCAGTCCTCAGCAAGCTTAAGCTGGCTAGCCAAGAACTCACCAGCGTGAGCAGCGTCGACGCCACCATCGAAGTAAGGCTGAATGTTGATACCAACAAAGTCCATAGCAGGGCAAAGAATGCCCTTGTTGGCCTGGAGGATGTTGAGGGTCTCAGTGGTGGTGACAGGACCATTGTAGCCACAGCTGGACTGGAGCTCGGACTTGACGTAGGAGATGTAATCGACGAGTTCAGCAGCAGAGCAGAAGCCGTTGAAAACAGCCTCGTTACCAACGACAACAGCCTTGACCATGTCGAACTTGTTCCATTTCTTGAGGTCGGCAATCTGCTCATCACCAGTGTGGACACCACCAGCCTTAATGAAGATACCAACAATCATACCCATGCCGTGCTTGGCGCAAGCACCACCAACGTTCTCGAGTCCATGGCAGTCGGTAGAGTAGATGCGCACATTCTCGAAACCCTTGGAGGCAATGTCGGCAATTTCAGAGTAAACATCATCCTTGCCCTTGCATTGTCCATTGTCGGCGTAAGGGGAGTAGGAGATAGACCACTGCTTGCCGTTCACAGGCTTAGAAGGGTAGGAAGGCTTGCTAGGCTTAGGCGTCTCCTCCTTAGGAGTGCTTGGTTTGTAAGGCTTGGAAGGGGTCTTGGGAGTCTCGACGGGGTAGTGAGAAGCGGGAGTAGGCTTCTCCTCCTTAGGGGTGTCAACGGGGTATTCCTTAGTGGGCTTCTTCTCCTCAGGGTGGCTTGGCTGGTAAGGGGTCTCGGCCTTAGGGGTCTCGGTGGGGTACTCAGTAGGCTTGTGCTCCTCAGGCTGGCTTGGTTGGTAGGGAGTCTCGGTGGGGTACTGCTCAGTAGGCTTGTGCTCCTCAGGCTGGCTTGGCTGATAGGGAGTCTCCTTAGGCGCTTCTTCCTTAGGGGTCTCGACGGGGTATCCAGGGGTAGGAGTAGGAGCGACAGTCTCGTAGGGGCAGGTCACGACCTCCATGTACTTGGTAATGGTAGTGGTGATCTCTGGATGAGTGTACTCTCCAGGAGGGTACACCTCAGGGACACCATAGACGGCAGTCACAGTGGCAGAGGGAGTGGTGGTGTATCCGCCAATGGTGTAAGTACCAGGAGTGGGGCACACATAGACAGTCTCACTAATGGTGCTGTAGGTAGTGCTGTCAGAGGTCTCCACCGCAACGTATGGGCAGGTGACAGTGGTGGCAACGTCGACGACGGTGGTGACACCTCCATAGGTGTTGCATCCAGGAGTAAGGGTGGCCGTTTCAGTGACGACAACGGTCTCGGTGTCGGTCAGAGTGATCGTCTTTTCGGGAATCGTGTACACGCCGGGAGTCTCGCAGGTGGTGACCTCAGGAGTAGGAACGGGCATGTATGGAGTGCTGGTTGCGGTCACATACTCGAAGCTAGTGGAGGTCCCCGTGTTCGTGAGAACAAGTGTGCTGTTTCCCTCAGGGTATTTGGGAGATGGTGTCTCGTAAACGGGAATGACAGAGACAGTGGTGGTGCTGCTGCTAGGGTAGACTGCGAATGCCAATCAGAATCGATACAATAGCAAAAACGACAATCAAATAAAGGAAAAAAATACTCACCAGTGACAGGCACAAGGTAAGAGGTCACATATGTTGTGCAGCTGCAAGCGTTTCTCTTGAAAATCTCAGCATGGTTGTGGCGGCGGTGATTGTGGGCTGCAGCAGATGCTCCGCAAATAGCGGTTGCCGCAAGGGCAATTAGGGAGTATTTCATAATGAAGAGAAGTCTGTTACAAATAATAAGCATCAATTAACCTCAAAACATCGCGGATCAAAACAAACGTACCCAGAATGCAGAAATTCGTTGCAGGAGTAATAATAATAATAATAGATAGTCGGTCGAAATGAATGCCCGCTGAAAGAGTGAAGCGGTGGTTCAGAAGCGATTGATGATGCCTAAGATCCGTGTGCGCGAAAGGGAGGGAAAGGAAGAAGAGACAGAAAGGCAAAGATTGGGGGGAAAGGGAATGCCGTCGGATTAATAAGGGCAGGGAGCTGTAGGCATCGTGCAGAAAAGGGGTCAACCTAGCCGTAACTCCCAAACGAGCAAGTACCACGAACAGCAATTGAGTCGGTCGCTGTCCCATTCTAACCTCAATCTGCGTTGGCAATCTCTTGGAAAAAGCAAATTTCAGACCCCGCCAATCTGCACACCTGCAAGGTACACCCTCCGGCAAATCACATCAAGCCATCTCGACCAACGAGGAAGGAAGGACGTCGTCATCAGATTTCGGACAGCAACAAGCCCAGCCATTGGCTGAAAACAAGCAAATCTTGAAAACCGTTAGAATAGGTCGGGAGAGGCGCGTATACCATCTCGTCAGTTGAGTGGCCATCTGTTTGCTAACTCAATTCACAATCCAGAAGGTGAATGCTAGGCTGGCAAGACTCAATGGCTGCCCACGGGAAAGGGCGGCTATGCGAATTGGGAATTTATATAAAAAACCGTAGGGATTCTCCAATATGCCGATGCCTCCGTTAAATTGCGCAACTAAGTGTAACCGATGTAAAGTGCGCTAGCAAAGGGGGGATCCGAAGCTCGCTCGAGCACCACCCATCACCCGGGAAACGTCGGCATCCAGCATCGGACATTCCTGTCCCAAGCCGTCAATTCAATTGAGATGTTTGTTGGTGTTGGTGGTATTTGTGGCGGTGGTGGTGGCGTTAGTGCATTTCCTCCAACCGCCCCGACTCGGCCTCTTCAACCCTTTTGACGCCAACCGCCGCTGGCTTACATCTCAAATGCGATTTAACGACTCCGGGGTTCTGGGGAACTATACGTAGCTGTGGATCAAGTGGTTTTGCGACGGCGAAGCGAACCAGAAGGGTAACTTTGGTGCGGTTGGTTTTAGCCCCAGTAGTTCGGACTTCTGTGGCGCGTGATGAGAACGGCAATGGTTCTCGGCGCATACCGGAAGATTCGTTAACTCTCGGACATTACGTTCTGACCTCAGCCTCACCCGGGGTGGTCCCCTTGGCCGCAAGCTGCCGCGAAATGGCTGGACATAATCTCCCTAAGCTACTGTAGCGGTCGAAAAGGAAAGCACACTGCCTCAACCTAACACGAAATTTTGCTAGTATAAATCGATTCTGACTGATAATTTTGTTAAGTATGGACAAACTTTGACAGATAGAAAGCAAGGTACAGGATAAAAGCATGACACATACAGGGAAGGTACGGTGCCGGGTGTAAATATTTTTCATCTTCTGCAAATTCCTGTAAAATGCAGTGTAAATTCTGTCTGTCATTTCTGCCCCACTTTATTTTGACATATCCTTCCTTAGCACAGCCCATTTCTGACATATTTCACAGGTCCCTTCTGACCATAACAATTAGATCGAGTGTACAAGTAGGTACATCCCATCTGACACCTGACGAACTTTTATTTTCGACCGGTACAGTATTCTATGCCTCGGCTTCCCGAGGAGGTTTGCATATGCACCAATACTCATGAGTATGGTGTCAATCACTCAAACAACCACAATACAAGATCTACTAGTTAAAGTGCTCTCATATACCAGGTTCACTTCACAGCGAAATTGCGAGCGAGGTGAAAAATCTAGGCACGAGAGCATAGTTAGAGCTCGGCTGACATTACCGGGCGAATAAAATAATGACTGTATTTCCATGCTGCTATTTGTGTATCCACCACGGCTGTCTCGCCGATATCTCATATTGACTTCGACCGCAGCCCGCCCTGTTTTCATCAACTCCACCTACGGAACACGGTTGTTCAAAAGTACTGATATTTCTCCTCTCATAAGTAAATACCGAGGTGCAGATATGTAAGGGCATTGTTTCCTTTTTTAGCCCATTCCCTAGGTTTTTGGTAGCGCAGGATTCGAACCGAAGTTCCTCCTTCTATACCACCACTTCAGTGACACTTATTTCTAGGTTCAGCCCCTAAGCGGAGCGAGCTCTTATCTTAACCTTCGAATCGTGAGATTAAGTCAAAGCACCCCGATGAATGCAGCCCATTTCGGTACCGATATCATCTTCATCTAAAGATAACAACTTTGACTTCGAAACCACTCCAAATGACGCGCTGTGACGCCTGTAGCGTGCTGTACTGACAGATGAGGTAGATACAGCCTTCAGATATATACATTTTGACCTAGGCGTGAGAGTTAGATGGCAGCTTTGGTGGGGTATGACACGAGTCAGACTTAACGTTGAGCTGTAGAGAATGGGAACGCTAGGGGACAAGAGTAGTAGCAATGCTATACAGAATTTACTTATACATAAAGGGATGGAACATATACAGGTACCGGCAAATTTACTCACAGGATAGTTATAATCCACTGTTCCGCTTAAATGGTAACAAGATCTGGTCAAAGTGCCGTCCTTCAGTGGCACTCTCCAAGTCAAATACCAATGAATTTGAAGCCAATGACCGGCGGCTCAGCTGTCAGTACAATACCCTAGGAAATCAAGTACATTCCACATACTCAGAGGTGAAAACACCCTATAAGTCTACGACATGGTAAAGTTGACACCTCCGTAGGTCCTCACTCAAGCACGCAATAATTTCTATCTAAGAAAGTAACCATTCCTATAGACTAAACATGCGGCACGACAATATAAAAGAACAGCAAAAGAAAGATAACCGCAGGTTTCAAACCCACATGCGTAACTGGCGTTTACAGCGCCTGGTGTTTACGGCACCACTTAGGATAATGGATATGTTCTTGAACATTCATCGATAGTAGGGTCCTTGGAAGCCGGACGGTAAATCAAGGTCATAAGGGCTGGGGTCAGCTCCAGGTTGTGTCCAAACATGGTGGTGGTGCTGAATTGCCGGCATCAGCTAAGTGATCATCCATGAGAGATCTAGACCAACCCATATCAGTCCCTAATGATATACCTTGTATCGCGTGTGTGGCGTATGGAATATATCGGTACAAGTACCAGGCACGTCCCAAGTACTGCAAGTTACTCCCGAAAATCGCTCAAAACAGCGCAAAAATGTTTTTTTCCTAGTACGAGTGGGATGAAAGTTTGGAAATCCGAAGTATACGTTTACATGTGGGGTCTGACACCCAGTTGAAATCAGAACCGATTGGCCGAACTCCACGCGGACCTGACTCCGTTCGGCGTTTATTTTCAGGCTCCTAAGGGAGGGGTTTCCAGAATCTAGCCGGAAACGAGTGTACAGATTACTTGCGGGCAGCCGACAATCCCTAGGTTGCGCGTGTGTTGCGAATGTAAAGCGGGAGAAGTCTATTCTACTATCTAAGGGAGAAGCTCTGTCTTTATATACATGAAGGCTTGGAGCTCTATGGAAGTCTATAGAAGCTCACGATTGCAAATACCAGTGGCGGTGGCGATTGAAAGCTCGTGGATGAGTCTATGACTGTGAGCCCGCAGCCTGTGAGTCAATTCGGCAATCTCAGTGTATCGGCGACTTCCTTTCAGATCATATAGTAACAGCCGCAGCGTGTGGGATGGAACTACCGAGTGATCGATTGTGTCCAATCCGAGTGATTGTATATGATTGGTTCAGGCTTAGCTCAAAGCCTGAAGGTAGACATGTTATGTTCCGGTGGTTTTGCATTGTCATAAAAGAGCTTGATCATTGGAGACATGATGGAGCTCTGCTATCAACGGTCGAGGAGTCTCTGGTGGAAGTGATGGTATTCACCCAAGAAATATCAACCTACATCATATCATGGTTTGATATTACTAGCTGGGTATTAATCAGGATAGCTTCAATCATATCCAAGAAATTGATGTTCAAGCTGTAGCTCCATATTTCCCCTTATCTTATGGTGAACAGTGCTAGGAGCTAATACAACTGAAGTGGTTGGATAAGTTTGTAATGCCCCCTGGAGGGGCGGAGTTTTGGAAAAACTTGTGGTTTGCATTGAATGTGGCTCGCTAACCGAGCGTTTGAGGGTTATGAACGAGCCCGCAGGCGGGTATTGCGGACGTTACGTGGTAGTCGCAGCTGTATTTAGCATCATGATATCATATAGGAATCACTTGACAATTGGGAGCTCGCTCAGCTCCGCCTTTGCCCAACACCACTGTTACCTTCCAGATTGAACACCGCATATATCTTATGATGTTTTGTTCTCTCAATAAAACACGATCCACACACACACTAACATACTTGGCTAAGTTTTGTCCACCTTTGTCTACTGTATCTGGTAAGGCACTGGGTTATTGAGTGGCTTTTTACCGTCTTGGGTGGCACGATCATCTCAAGAACGTAATCAGCGAGTAAACAACGCGGCCTTTCGAGAAGATCAACCCTATCATACAAGCATAGTGTTGATAACATTTTTCAAATGTGAGTGACGTTTTGTAATTTTGATGTTATTTCAAATATGTCAAGTGCGCCTTTTTCTTTTAAGCTATAGAAAGCACCGCTCTCATTCCGAGGTTTTCTCTTCGCTTGCAAGCTCACTCCTCAAAGAAAACATCGCTTGGGAGATACTTAGGAAAGACATTGATAACATTTGTTGCCTTTTGATGATGTCTGTAACGTTATTCTTTGTTGGCTGAAAAATACTAAGTCCAAAATTGTATGGCAGAAGTATTTGTAATTTGGCTTATATAGGCATTATAAACCAATTCCCGGAGATCCGAACGGAAAAACAGTGCCCTACCCGCACAAGAGAACTCAGAAGGAAAAACAGAAAAACACTAGAAGGAACCAAAAAACTCCAATCATGGCCTCAATGCCATCCAAGCCCTTTCTTATCCCCAGGCACAAAATACCTCTATCTTGGCATATTCCACATAATTCACCCAGCCGCGAAAACGTGCTTTCGGGTAGACGCAAACTGTATCTCCTGGACGAATTTTGGCCATCCACTCTCGTATCTCTAGTGCTGTATTCGTGTCTTCGCGCACCCATGTGACAACGTGTTTACGGCTCATATTGTTGGCGCGAACATTCCGCTGTATCATATGTCTCTCAGCGACGATACTATCCGAACTTTCCGAGTCATTTGCCACTGAAAGTTCTCCTGCTTGGATTCCATCTCCTAACTGCTTTGACGGCGACTCATACGAAGATTTCGTGCCCGCACGCACACCAGCTTCAAACCATGTGTATGAACCTTCATACTCCCCATTCAGACCAGCTTCGCCACCCCACCCTAATCATAATCAGCGAGGTACCACTTTGTCTGTTTTGGTCCCGGATAGGAAGGTACCTTGATCGTGGGAACGCATGATGAATCTGATCTTCCTCACTGGAGACGGGGAACAAGCAACAACACGAGCAACGACATAAGGTTCGTCCGGATCGTCTTGGTCAATGTTGATCTCTTCAGAATTCTCGGCTATGGTTTGCAGCCAAAACTCCCCATAGTCCAGCACCCGAGAACACAGCGCGAGAGCAGGTATCTCTGGTTTCTTGCTGCGGAACTTGCGCCACAGGATCTGGAAAAGCTCAAATGTTGTGACAGTGGACTGCATCTGGAAGGCTAAATCCCTGTCGATCATCGAAAACGACGGCAATTCGTGTTGAGCCCATGCCAACTCTTCTATTGAGATTCTTGCAGTCTCTGAGAGCGTCGGTCCATAAAGAACGATGACGTCAATTAGGAATTCTATCATCAATTTCCCCTCTAACTGCATCGCTCTCCGAAGGAGAGATTGGTTAGTGCCATCATCTACCACCTTAGGCTTGGCTCGGAGTAGCAAATTGATGATGTCAAACCGTTGCTGTTGTAAGATGGCCATAAGAATTGTCCGTGGCCTGTCGTCTGGAAGAAGGTCGCGCACTTTATCTACAAGAATTTTGACAATACTTTGCTTTCCAGATTTGACAGCCACATCTAATGGTGTCCTCCGTTTATCGTCTATTTCGTATATTACCGCGCCAAATTCAAGAAGACATCGAACAACTCCTTCGTGGCCTCGCTCGGCCGCTTTGTGTAATAGTTTGCCCATAGAGAGTGAATGCTTGACATCGAAGCTTTGATTGAGGAGGAGCTTAACCACATTTATATGGCCGTTATTGACTGCCAGTTGCAATGCCTCGAACCTCATATTACCCAGACCAGGGCATGACCCGATTAGGAAACTATCCAGCAACAAATCATGTCCGTTCGCGGCCGCGAGATGAATTGCGGTCATTCCATCGTTATCTTCGATCAATATGTCTGCACCCTGGTCGAGAAAAACCTTTCCTACGTGTTCATGCCCTGCTATGGCCAGCAGATGCAGTGGTGTTCGTCCATCAATGTCGAGAACCTCCATATCAGGCTTTCCACCAATTCTTCCGTCAAATAGAAACTCGACTAAATCGACAAGATTTTTCTCCGCCGCGAAGTGAAAAGCGGTACGTTTATCACGATCCACGGTATTTTTGTCTGCGTGATAATCCAAAAGCTTTTGGACCGTTTTGTTGTTCTTCCAACCCAAGGTTGCCAGCAATAGAGGAGTCCTTTCATAGTCATCCCAGGCGTCGGTTGAGGCATTGTTTTGTAGCAACAGATCCACAACTTCATGTTGACTGTTGTATGCTGCCCAATGTAAAGGTGTTCTTCGAGCATTGTCATGTATTCCTACCCTTGCACTCCTCAGAAGTAACAAACGAACAATCTTAAAATGCCCGAGTTTTGCAGCGAGGTGGATAGAACTCATGCCATCCCTGCCTTGGGCATCAACATCTGCGCCTTCATTGAGAAGTTGCTTTACAGCTGATTTATGGCCTCTTATACTGGCATAATGCAACGGAGTGTACTCTGCAATATCCCTGGCTTTTACGTCGGCCTTCAATCTCAATAATTTCTTCATAAGAATGTCGTTTCCTGTAAGGCAAACGTAGTGAAGAGGTGTCCATTTGAATATATCGACGGTATTAACACCCTGCTCTTCGATTTCACCTCCAGATTCCCTAAACCACTTGAGGTCATCTTCTTGGCTCGCCCTCAGCGGTGAAGCAGGCGCTGCTTGGGTATTGATCGGGGTGCGAGGCGAGCATAAATCGTCTTCGAAAACTTTGAGGAATTCCGAATGTCCAAAGAATTTGTGTGCCCTAGAGCCGCGTGCTTCTGAGCTCGTGCATAGACTTTTAAGGTCGTCACAGATTTCAAACCGCATCTTCATCATTTCTACTAGCTGAGAAACGCATTCCTCGTCGAGTGAACTCACGTCGTTTCGAAGGTTTTGCTTTAAATGTTTGAGCGTTTCCACCTCCTCCCCTCGCCGTCTCTGATCTTCCCATAGCTTCAAGGTCTCACTGACCACACGACACAGATCGACGAGGGCTGCCGCAGCTCTGAATGACAAAAGATGTCGTATACCAAATTTGCTGCAAAATTTGACAAGCTCACCGTGTCGTGCTATGACACTTCCCCAATTCCCGCTCAGCTCCTGACTCCGGGTTTGTTGACGGACAAAGTCAACAACTGTGTCAACAGGAAGTTTGTCCTCGCAACTGAGTGGCGGTATGATGCACAAAAGCGTATCTTCCAGACTTCCAAGGCCAGCCTTATGGATTGAGTTTGCAAGTTCCAGAAGAGGTTTGTTCTCTAGTTTCGAGAAAACGTGTGTCTCGACGGTCTCGGCATCTGTTGCGACCTTAACGACGGTATCGTTACTGTGTATTCGATCTTTCGAAATGTATCGCGCGATAGCCCACATGAACGCTGAAAATATGTGCTGGGCAAGCAATTGCTCTAGCGGAGCTTCGGAAAGAACGTATAAGACATCTTGGTCTGTGGGTGAACCCATAGATCAGCTCATGCACAAATTCTATGGTCTGGTTATTGTGACAAAATGTGTAGGTGGGGCACTCTGATGCTTTCATGTTGCTTAAGCTCACAGAAGTATGACGCTTACCAGCTGTCGAACCCAGGCCCTGAAATCCAACAAGCAATCCTTTGTCATCTTTCCGATTGAGGGGGACGGGGTCGACGCCTTCACCAACCCATAGTCTCAAGTCCATCATGAGTGCCTCCGAAGCAGGACCAAGTAGTCTCCTGGTTTGCCTCCTCAACAATGTGTCTTCTTGCAGCCAATCGTTGTTACCGTGACCTTTGGCATTACGAGGTGAATGAACGTCTTTCATTAATTCATGCTTCTCATTTGACTGGATATAGAATGCCCATAGAGAAATGGCAGATTCTATCTCCGTTGCATCAACTACCCAGCTATTACATTTCTCCTCGCATGCGGAAACAGTAAATTGGAGTTGGTCTTGCAAGTCTATAAAGCGAGCGTCCAAATACCAGGAGAAGGATTGACAATCGGGTGGTGCGGTAATGGAAAGCTTTTCCATGACCATCGCAATAGCGCATGCGACGGATATGGCTGGAATGGATGCTGGACCGGTCCATCGCGTAAGATACCCCAACCTCTGTCTGATCTTCATTGTCTTCTGTGCGTCACCATTGTGCGTTGTGTCAGTGTGTACATCAACCTTGATCCATGAACCTTGACACGCATATTGCGGTGGATCTGTAATAATAAACCATTCTGGAATGGACTCGGCCTTTGTCGAGGTGCTGCCGCTTGGTGTTGCAATTTACCACCCGACATCGCAGCAGTGTTGCTTTCACCTGGCTTACTGCCATCCAAGTTTTTGCTCTGCCGGGCCATCTTTCATCCAGAGCTTAGGATCGGCAGTCATGTGAAGCGCCAGCCAATCCATCTGATACCCGTCTAACACTCTATATGCGGAGGGTTCAGCAATGAGCCCCCGGCGAACCCATGCCCGTAGAGCAGTCATCAGGAATATTGCAACCAGTTGAGAAATAGAAGCTGACCAATGTAATCCACGTAAGCCTTGAAATTGGAGTATGAACCCAACCAACGAAAGTCCCACACCCGCCACGGTAAATGCCTCGAGGCTATTTGAAGCTATCCTTCTTGGCTTTCGCTGCCCAGTTGATTGCTCATCAGGTTCGTCGTGAAGGCGTAGGTTATCTTCAAGGGTATTGCGGGAGCGTCGAGAAGTGAGTATGACGTTTCGAAGTTCCTGCGCAATTATCACGAAAGCGTCGAAGCGCTGATCCGAAACAGTATGCGATTTTTGTAGCCATAGTACTCGGGCGCGTAGCTTAGGTGGTAGCTGTAGAGGCCATGGATTTGCGATGGCGCCAGCTGAGAAGCCTACCCAGGCGAGGGCTGAGGAAACATGGCTTGTGTTTTCTATATTCTGAATGATAGAATCTGACTACTCCTCTGTGTCCGATGCTGACTTAATCGACAACAAGGCCGACTCTGCCGATAAAGTGCTTGACTCCGAATCTGTTAACTCCCAAGATGGGCGGGCTACCTCAGCCGATGAGCCATGTGTGGGGGTCTGGAGGTTTGTCTGAGACTGCTTCCTGAAAAGATTTCCATACTTCCGCCCTTCGACCCATTTCGTTTCGTATGTACTCTGTTCGACGACTGCAGAGCAAATCATGATGCCAGACACCAGGATTACTGTTCCGATACTCATAATTGGATATGCATAACCCAAAACTGGCGCTCCGTTCTTTTGAAATTGAAGTTTCCAACCCGGATGATAGACAGCAAGCCCCGACATAGCCAACACTCCAAATTGTAGAAGAATGCCACACAATGCTGTAAAGCAGAGATCCTCCGTTTTGCTGCCACCGTGAAGATTCAACGAGATATTTGGAGCCGCCTTGAGAGACCCACCCCCACCCTCGAAATCACCAGATGACAAGGTGTGGGGGGAGGAAGGGGTACCACCTCTTGAGTTTCCCGTCTCCACATCAGATTTAGGTTGATGACGAATGAACAACCCCGAGATCTTCGCTGCGGCCCGTTTAACGTCAAGGTATGTCCAAAGAAGTGTCGACGTACTTACCCCATGACCGGTGGCACCAGGTAACAAGTGGGTCTTCGTAAGCTACCAAGAAAGGTTAGTGTAACCATTGTGGTGCGGTTCAGAGGTGATCACGAGCGACTCACGCTTACGGCAGAGGTATTCCTTGGCTTCTGCAACGGGCATAGAGTACAGCCCATATCCGGGTTTATCATTTGAGTCCTCTAGATATACCAATTGCTGTATCTCCGGACTCCCTAAAGTTCTGACGATTGTCTGTCCATTCCATAGCTCGCCCACTTCATGGCTGGTGGAACTCATGAGCTCAATCTCTGCTGTAGCTTTGTTTTCCCGAGCGCGACCCACGATCGCTTTTAGCCAGGATGGTCCGCCTTTACTCGGAATTGGTGAGTGTAGATGCCAAGATTATTCGCGATAGAATCATACCGAGTCTGATTGCAGCCACCATAGCAGTCAGTATGCCGAGCGGCGCCATGGCCATGATGATATGGTCGAGCCACCCCACTACCCAGAACAAATAGGTTAATACTACTTAATCTCATAGAATCGTAGTTCAAAGTTGCGTCCGTTGCTTGAACAAAGGGGGAGGCAGACGGGATTGACTCATGAATTGTTGGGCAAACCACTCCCCAAATAATGCTAACATCCTTTCAAACCATCCGCATCAGTCTCTGTTACACAAGCGAGGCTAAAGAACCTACGACGCGAGATCAGAAAACAAATTATTCGTGAACTCGTCTCCATTGTCGCCAGCAGAGGACAAGACCGGAAACATCAATAAAGTAAATATTCGTATGAAGTGGCGGTTAACGGTCATGATAAACGACTGGTAAGTTGACTAACGCGCAGGATTACTTTGTCTGTGTTGCAACGTTGAGTTCTGGATTCTGTACGGGGTTTTTTAGGTAAGTGATATTGGAAGGGAGGAGAACCTAGGAATTAAAGTGGACTTTTCAAGCTCCCGTTGATTTTTAGCTGTCGGTGTATTGATAGCTGCATGTTGCAGCAGATAACAGTGAAAAAAGGCCAGTAGTGAGTCTTCCGGCCGGTTGCAATTGGCGAATCGCAGTTCATGGAATTCTTTCCCTTTTACAAACCTTTCCGTCCTACTTGTAAGCTGGAGCATATGCATATGAATACTAGCTCTCCGGTCTGCAACTGGCGGAGCTCTGGTGCTCGTCAACTATTGGGAACATATGTAGGAGTACGGTGGAGGCAGTGTTACTTACAGAGGCTTCTATTATCCGGAGTCGACCTACTAGCTGCAGAAGCGCCGCGCACGACCACCAAGCCCGAGCCGGAAACTTTATTTTCATCCAATAACATCGAATATCTGGATAACTTTTGCATGCTTTTTCTTTTCCTTTTTGTGGTATGGCGTGATGTGATGTAGTGAGGATGAAGAGGTACAGGATTAGTGGTGGATCCCTGATTGGCTCACATTCGAAGTTAACGTTATCGGCACCCACACGTGTGTAACTTATCTAGGCATAATTCAACCCAAAGCTACATCGAAAATCGAGGCTTTGAGTGCTCCTCTTCCTTGTTTTCATTTCATGAGGGGATGGAGGGTAAAGATGGGGAATGTTACAGCTCAGTGGCCAGTCATGGACTGCCTGCAGCTGCCGATCACACTATCACACCAGACCCCACCCAAAAGGTGTTCGCAACTTAAGGCAAATAGGAGGATTTTTGAACCTCCGGCCTCTTGAGAGTGTATAGTTTTCAGATGGGTGTTTAAAGCAAGTCAACACTACGGCCGACGAATAACAGAAGCCTAGGCTACAGCCAAGCGAAAGCAAATTGTGCAACGCTGCCGCTTCTCTACTGGATCTCTTGTATGGAGTGAAATCGATTTTTCCAACGTCATGATGAACCGATCGCTGCCGCTAGGCATACCCGTCCATAGCAGCAGTCCCGACACTTTGAGCGCGGCTTCCGTGGTTAAGGTCATGGTATGTTCTATCCTCGTATCGAGCTATTAGGAGGCCTCCTGTTTTCTATTAATATATTGCTACAATGACCGTCCCTGAGGAGCTTTCGACTTCTGTTCCAAAAAGAATATTCAGGAATATGAATAAGTTGAAATGCACTATGTAAAAAACTCGCAAACTTTGTGCTTGTGAGAGTGACATTGCGCTGCTACCTGATTAAGAGCATACGTACTTAATAGAGGCAGGTGGGTGGTAGATCTCCAGGTGAGCAGCCATTCGACGATTTTAGGCTAGTGATGAATGTCCGCCACTGGTCGATCTCGTTCGAATATGCAGAACCAATCCAAAAATAAGAACTGTGCAATAGCTCCAGTGCGTGATAGGGTATAGATATGTTCCAATTGCAAACGAGTTACGGATCGGGTCCATTTGAACGATTCGCAAACAATGGCGAGTTCGCAAGCCAACAATAAAATGGGGTGCAGTCTGGTGGTGTGCGAGGCTGGGATCCAAGCTGGAAGCTGCTCAGCTTGTACAATTGCGCAACTCCGTCTCCAATCCAACTCTCAAGTGAGCTCACCCCGCGTATTAATTAAGGTGAGACTAATGATTGTTTAAGTATCGTAAGTTAGTAGCCGAATCGTTCGCGCAAGGACTATTTATCAGTGTCAGAAAGTACCCACATGCCATGATCACTGTCAGCGGCCAATGAAAACAAAGATCGTGAAGACCAGAAACGATACTATTGCCTACTATCTACTGGCTTCTCTATCCACTTCACGTTTGGTAACCTTCAATTCGTATCCATTTCCTTTCGGGTATAGTTATGAGTAAGTATCCTTTCCTTTTGGGTATATTGTGAGTAAAGAGTAACATTAGAAGTCCAGCCAGCCAATCAAAGTCTTTGCCACATGACAATCTTTTACTCACACTATATCCGAAAGGAAAGGGTACGAATTGAAAGATACCGAGCATGTAGAGGATACTCTATACACAATGACAAGAACAAATTGGCCAGTCTGCAGCGAGGGGTCGAACAGATTTCTAGCACAATAGGTAAATTGGCTAGGCAGAGAACTGCCATGTTTGTGTTGGGTTCTGGCTTCTGTATGAGCTTTATAAGTAGGTATCACGGAAAGAATGATTAGCTGGTGTCCGCTGACCTTAGCTGGGTTTGGCGATGCGCTGGTGGCTTGCGGCTGTAATGCGTGCATATTACGATAAGAGATGTGAGACAGTAGAAATGCCAGTAGTACTCTATATGCGTGTTCGTACTATGTATTTGCCTGTGTTAATTTCATAATATTGGCGTGCCGTCCTACGGCTGAACTCAGGACTGAGACCGCTCATAGAATAACATGCATGATATCTCTCCACCAATCAATCTATCGTCGTCGTCCATATCCTATCGAACTTATGCTGCTTTGACAATAAGTTGCTGCTGAATCCGCTGACCGGGCCCTCCAAAGGGGTTCAATATTCGCGGGAGGTCAATGCAGTGGTCGATTCAGGCCAGTCTGCGTGGAAATCCGGATGGCTGAGCTACCCATACATAACTGACCTAGGGATCACTGGATTACCACAATGCGTAAATGAGCTGCTGCTTATATACCTACTTAAGTAGGTATTTTGTAGTAAGAGCGTATTGTAAGCATATGTACTTCTAGTATGTCATAGTACGTGCAGTAACATGGTAGGACATAGGGTTGGTTGTACCAAGCCACCGTTGTATTTGTAGATACCTATGTCCATGGTTTCTCTTGCAGACCGTCATCCTTCAACATCACTACACCTTTAACTTTGCCAGGCCAAGCTTGTAAACTCAGCCCGAGTTGAGGTGCGCTTCGGTAAATACCACAAAGACACTTACTTCGCGCTGCTAATTCTTGTGAATCTGTCTCAAGCCAGTTCGCAAACCCCTTGTTAGTTCGAAAAGTAGAAAATTCGTGCTAATTGAGATACTTGTTCTCTCTGGAGGGTAGAGCCCGCTTATATACGTGTGCGCCTGTAATCTGGCTTGCAAACATATCATTAAGTTTGGGAACCTATTTTCGGACTTTGTCCAACACGCGAACTGGACGAAAAGTTTTGGAAACCAGAAAGAAAGTTCGCCGGCCAGCCGAAACAGATATTACTTCTGATGGGAAATAGCTTAGAACCAAGAAGGTAGTCTGTGCATGACGTCCGAACCATTGCGCATTCTAAAGCCCGGTTGACATGTGCATAAGCGCGCAATGTTGGTGGCGCTTGGACGGCTACTTGACTAGTGCGGTCGGCTCGGCAGATGTGGAAATCCCGATTCTACCGCTCCCCGCATTTTGGGACTAATATGATGTCAGACGATGCGCAACTGAAGAAGCAGTCGAGTGAGCTTTGAATGGAAGGATATTTTCAGCTGCTGTGATTCTATCTGTTCAACTCAGTAAATGCAATGAAACATTAGATTAATTGATTCAGCATTAACGCTTTGAATTTTATCACTTTTGGTGATCCACCCGATACACTTTAAGTTTTATTATTGGCTCTACGTACTTAAGTATATACCTATGTCGACGTCAACGTTGCAACTCCGGCGGGCCGAACTTGTATGCCGAGCAAGGAAGTAGAACTGTTGTGCAGTTTTGCATGCCGGCAGATGCTTTCATCGGAAAGGTTGAGTTTCGCGGAAATTTGAGTGAGAATTCTTAATCTTCACCGTGCAGTTGCTGGTAGATTACACTGTTACCTACTTAAGTACCTAGGTACCTAGGTAAGTAGGTATGAAGTTGGCTAGATTGGTGAGAATCTTCGAACATGAATTTCGGATTTTGTAGAGGCTTTTGGAGCGCTGCAGACAGTCAGTTGAAAAGAAATGTCACTAAATTGGGACCCGTCAATCTGCACAGATATAAAGACGCAGGTAACAGGAAGCTGCGCCTCTGCCAATCATCTATTTTCTACATAGTTAAATCATTTCACGTTATGGATCCGAGGTCACCAGTTGCACAATAATCGTCTTAGACTAGATATTGATCATGAGTGCCACGATTTCGAATAATAGAGTATACTTGGCTTACACTGTGTCGCCACACGTAATATTATAACCATCCAAACATCTGAAATACATGCATATGCACTTAGATAGACGATAACGTTACACGTTTTTCTGAGGATATATGTGGCTGTGGTTTGGGTTTAGTAGTCCACTGTTTCATTAACGATCTTTCAGCAAACAAGGCTCCCCCAGCGGAGCTTGTGTAAGCTTCGCTCTTGATCCGACAAGTAGTACAGCGCTTCAGGAAGTCAAATTTGGCTTCATATTCTATCGATGGAGGCTAAGGAAAAACAAATCCTATCTATTGGGTATTCGCGGTAACAGGCTAGCTGTAGCGTGGATACTAGGACTTAATTCCGTCTTTTTGTGGCGAATAGCTATTAAGTCAATCGTAGAAACAAGCGTTTAAATTAATCATCAAAATCCAAGTGGCCATGCGACAGAAGCATCTCCGAGGAATAAACTGGAGGCTAGTAACACTTTGGGGTCATCCTCCTCCCCTGAAACGCTCCATGACTAGAGTCGGAAAATACGAAATCTATTTCCAGCTTGTTCGTTTGTAAATCCTCGCGGATATGTAGATAGAATACGTATACGAGTTTTGATCCCACATCATGATGCTTCCCTACCTCTCGTAGCGTCTTCAAAGACGAAAACCAAATTAGAAATGAACTTACGGCCCGGTGTAGTAAGGCGTTTCCGATCGCGATATTTTGCGTCATTCATGTACGTTCTGTTGCACAAGCCTCTCGGTACGAACATGCATCGTAAATCAGAGCGATGATATCATATAGGCAAAACTCTATGCGAACTCGTCTAGCGAGTTTCAAGATACGGTCAATTTTCGGCAGAACACGTGACCTGTACGACGATTGCGCGTGGCTTATTAGGCGCTTGTTCCTTGGTAGCTGCGCCTCTATTGTTTTAAGTCCCTGTTGTGTTCACCACCAGGCTTCTTATTTGTTAATCATAGAAAGCTTCCCGGTACCCTACTCACTCGAACGCCTTAATGGTGGTAGATCGTAGATTATGATTGGCTAAAATAAGAAAACACAATCAAAGGCACGGTTAGTGCCGAGTTGTCAAATCGGAGACTCCGGATCTGCTGCTTCAGCCAATCAGAAGCCGAATATAGTGGCTGGGGAAGTTGGCTCGCGAAGCTTTCTATTGTATTTGCTGCTTGATTGCGGCCATGACATTGTACATCCTTACCTTCGTATAATCGATCACTAGGTTACGATAGTTTCCCTGGATGAAAATTGCAAGGTAGCTTGCAACTCCCTGCGCTGATCGTATCGTGTTCAGTCTCGGACTCGACGAGCTGTGGATACGGAAATACGAGCACGTCTCTAACAATGAGTTGGGCTTTCAATAGAACACCAGGCATACTGAGTGGGCTCATTGATTGACATCATGGCTGGAAAAATGGTATAAAAGACCCACTTCAGTCCGCTCCAAAGCCATCATCATCAGCAACAACTCCTCTCGACACAGCAAAAGCAACAGTAACAGCTTCAGATCACCAGCTTTCGTGGGCTCCCTGTAAAATCTTCTTTCTTTCTTTCCTCTCATCTGACAGCTGGCAGACACACAATACACACACATCGATCAATTCCCAACCAAAACAAACATGAAGTTCATCATCTCCATCATCGCCGCTCTCGCTCTCTTTGCCCACGGGATCCTGGCAGCTCCTGCGCCTATCCCTGAGGCCGCTGCAGTCGCAGCCCCAAAGGCCCATGCTTTTGCCGAGCCTGAAGCTTTTGCTGAAGCTGAGCCAGAGGCATCCGATGAGCTCCCGGAGCTAGAGAAGCGTGGCTTTGGATGCGTTGGCTGGCCCATTGAGGACGACGAGGAGTGCCATAAGTAAGTCCTCTGCGGAACACAGTGTCAACATGAACATTAGTGCTAATGGGGTTTTAGTCACTGCAAGACCATTCCTGGCTATAAAGGTGGCTACTGTGCCAACTTTGGCACAACTTGCAAGTGCTATTAGACAGTTATTTGTCAAGGAGGAGTCAATTGGAGGCAAGATTAAGCGGGAAGATAGTGGAGGATAGTTGATCCGAATTTCATTTTGTTGCTTTCAAATGTCGTTTAACGTTTCTGGTTGTGGAAGTCTGGCAGGACAGAGGCTGAGAAATAAGAATGTTTTTTTCCCGTTATGTTGAAAAGAATCTTTTGATAATATCGTAAACCAGATGCGTGTACCAGGTCCCCCTCGTCGTTGTAATGCTTTCTCAAAGGGAGGGAATAGTTGGTACTCTAGTCCAATTTAGTCGGGCCAATATGCATCACTCAAGATCACCACCGCCGATTACCATAGGAATGGATCAGAGCGTCAGGTTTCGAGAGACAACTGCATTGAGAATAGTGTGAATACCCTCCAAGGACGCATAAAAACAATACAGAAGCTTTTGCTCTCGCTTCTTCCCTACATGGAACCCAAGAGTGCCACGCCACGGTTAGTAGCAACAGCGGCGAGAGAACCCGAGCGAGATTTAATGTTCCACGGAATTTGCACCGTGATATGATATGCTGCATCACTCAGTGGTCTTTAGAAGTAATTATTCACTGGCCAAGTTTGTATCAAAAACTACTGGATATATCATTGCTCTGACCCGTTGGGCGATGACCACCAGCATATGCCTCAGCAAAAGCTTCTGAACTGCGGATACACCGTATTTCTCTAACTACATTGTTTAACGATGTCAAGAATTATGAGTATGTACAAAGGGTGAACCGTTGAGACCCTGGTTTTTATCTGGGTATTTCGGGTCAGGGTGGGCGAGGGGGGTTTGCGACTAGGAATGAGGTTATGCTAAACGAGAGGTGTATGCTAGAGAAGAACTTCTTTGTTCTCTAGATATGGAACGAGGAGATTTAGTGGGTGTTGGGTTGCGTAATTTCTGGGCCGGAATTCAATATACGGTACAGAATGCGATGTTCATTGTTGGCAAGTGGTGGATGCTGGATGATTATGCCCTTTGCGGGTTTCTGTTCGGCGGACGGTTGAGCGTTTGGACGAATTTCGGCAGCGATATGGCTGATTAGCCATCAGTTTAGAGTAATCATAAGAGTGAACTGGCGCAACTTAGTTTCTCTATTCTAACGCGTACCGGCGGAACGAGAATATGTGTAAATATTGTAGATTTGGTTTCATGTCTCCTAACCCTCTAATAGTCCTTTCATTGTTATTATTAACGCTACAGTACATGTAAGAAACTATTCCGTCGTCGAACCACTACCAGTCGCGTTGTAGGCAGGTGGAGCTGAGATCTAACTCATAGATTAGCATGGTTTACATCTGTGTTGGGGGCTACTCACTACCGCCACCTCCCTGCCAGCATCTTTAACCGGACTATCTCGTCAGCTTTCCCGAATCCGATGGCAGACTTTGATACTTACACGCATACCCAGCTCCTCCGGGTGTCGGGCGTTTTCGTGGCACACACAACCTCATAGCCATCGAGGAGCGGCACAACCGCCTCTTCGAGGAGAAACTTGCTCTCTTGATGCAAGATCTTCCAGTTCGATTGTCGGTCTAGCTCTAGCTGCCACGAATCGCTCTTTGACAGGCCATCGTGAGAAGTTTGCTATGCATTTACACTACCAGGCTCTTCCCCCCTGTGCGCAAATCTCGACGTTTGGCAACGCAAGTATCCTCCCGTGAGACGATTCTTGATGAGGTAGGCGTTGCTCCCAAAGTAATTGTTGTTCAATGCCGACAAACGGACGAAAGCCCATTGGGTTGCCCAGTATTCATGGTAGGACGAAGAGCTAGAAGCCGATGGTAGTGAGCGCGAAATCGGCGGCAGCGAAGAATAGATTTGACTGAGGACGCGATCTGAAGAAGCGTTTTGGAGCCGAAGCCAGCCCGGTGGCACCGAGGCTAACGGCTTTATGAACTCCCAGGCTTGCCTGTCGCTACCTTGTTCTGGCCACGAGGTATAACACTTGCAGTTATTGCTGTCAAACTCGGTATTAAGCGCATTGCCGGAGTGAAAGCTGACGATATTGTGGTATTCCCTAAGAGGTGGTTGGATATAAGAAACTGTATGCAGTCGCACCCAAATCCCATTATCATTCTTACCCGTCGGTATATTCCTTGCACCTCCTCAGCCTCCATAACTGCCATGGTACTCCCTGAGTACTGTACACTACGGCATGCGTTCTTTTGTTGCATCTGCCGCCCAACACCTCAAGTGATTGAGAATGCGCGATATTGGCGATTCGGTAGATTCCACCTTCCTTCGCTGTCTTTTCTTCACGGGCGTTGAGCTCTTCGTAGCAGGGATCCGCCTCAACCCACCAGATCTGCTGCTCGCGATAATTCTCCTCATCCTGCTCGATGGTGGTGGCAGAGAAGATCTCGTCCTTCTTGAAGTGGAGAACGGCGCACGTTTTTTTGTTGCGTATGACGTAAGCTCCGGCGGGAATTGTATCTGCCATTTCGATTTTTTTTAGGGTTCGTGCGAGGTGGACTTAGTGCGTGGACTCAAGCGTAGGGGATGGACTTGGTGTGGGGGGTGGACTTGGTGGGAGGTAGACTTGGTGTGGGAGATGAGGTGGACATAACTACCCCGCAGCCGCTCAACATTTATTCAAGTGCATGTGCATGCATGCCTCTGGATGGTTGCACAAAGCCTGTCTTCTACAACTTACCTGAAGTGAATACTCTAGACGATATCAATGAGTCTCACCCACTCAGAAGTGTTGAAACGTGGATGATCTTTTTCATCGCTGTGTCCTTTTGTCGGGTGGACAGGCTGCGAGCAGATCATTTCATCACACCCCAAGGTATATGGCAAACAGGCCCAACCCGTAGATAGGGTGACCTTTTCCTTTAACGGTAATGTGGGTTACAGAACGCTGATTGGACGCTATCGCTTTATCTCCACCCATACTCTTGATATGGGATCGTAGTTCCGCCTATTGTTTTTGCTACTTTACAATAGAGCGTAAGGTGAGGAGAATTGTAAAGCGTGACTGCGAAAGCTCAATGTCCCAACGGTGCGAACATATAATCTACCACAACACAAACTATGAAAACACCAATTTTGTCCTGATATTTTAGGATTAGCATGTTAGGAAATGGCAAGCAGCAGCTAGGGTAAGAGACCATACTTATGTGAGTGCTTTTTGGGAGTCTTGATAGAGGTGCACCGGTCCTAGCTACAAAGGGGATTCGCAACTTTTGCTGTCCTCCGGGATGAGGCGATTTTGTGAACCGTGTGGCGTAATTGCTGTGCTGGAATATAATAAATGATATAGAATACTATATTTATGTCGGCTCTATGTCGTCTTCGATGGCGGGCGTGATATACATGTCGCAGAATTTCCATACTCATCACAGATTCCCGTTGTTCCACATACAGTTAGGCGTTCGGCAGCAGTATACCTGATATCGACCATCCAGCCAACGGATAAGGCGAAACCGGGGTTGTCTGGTTGCTCCGCTTTAGCGTGACGAAAACACTTATGATAAAAACTAGCACATATGTGGATATTATAGATCATGATTTCACATCTCTCAACCCTCAACACGCCTTCCATTATCACCAAGCCCTTCGAAAATAAACCATTGACGCTACGGCACATTTCAGAAACTATTCCACCGTCGATCTTGAACCACTTCCAGTCGCGTTATAGGCAGGCGGAGGTGAGGTCTAACTCTATGATTAGGACGATTTATATCTGTGGCGGAGGCTACTCACTACCGTCACCGCCCTGTCAATATCTTTAAGCGGACTATTTCATCAGTTACTTCAAGTCCGATGGGAGAGACTTCGATCACTTACACGAACATCCAACTCCTCCGCTTATCAGGCGTTTTCGTGACACATACAATTTCATTGCCATTGAGGAGCGGCACAACCGCCTCTTCGAGGAGAAACCCGCTCTGCTGATGCACAATCTTCCAGTTTGATTGTCGATCCAACTCTAACCACCATAACTCTTTCTCTGACGGCGACATTTCCCATGCATTTACACTTCCAGGTTCTTCTCCCCTGTGCGCAAATTTCGACGCTTGGCTGCTCAAGCACCCTCCTGTGAGCCGATTGATGATGACGTAGGATCTGCTCCTGATGGTTTTATAGCCCCATTCCGACGAACGGATTAAGGCCCACTGAGTTGCCCAGGATTCTGGAAAAGCCGAAGAGTTAAGAGTTGTTGAGCGCGCGATCGGTGGTAGCGAAGAATAAGTCTGACTCAGGACGTGACCTGAAGAAACGTTTTGGAGATGAAGCCAACCGGGTGGCACCGAGGCTACGGGATTTATGAACTCCCAGGCTTGCTTGTCGCTAGTAGCGACTTGCTGCGACTCGCAATCTATGTCTAGCGGCATGGTAACACAACTGCTGTCAAGCGCTTTGCCGGAGCGAAGACTGACGATATAGTAGTACTCCCTGCACCAGGTAATTGTGATGTGTTAGAAATGTATGTAGCTACGTACTTGGGTAGTCAAACTCGAATCCGATTATCGTTCTTACCCATCGGTATATTCTTTCCGCCTCCTCAACCTCCAAAGCTGCCACGGTGCCCCATGACTTTTGTTTCCAACTACGGGTGTTCCATTACTGCAGTTACCACAAAGTAGGTCGAGTGATTGATAATGGGCGATATTAGAGAGCCGGTAGATTCCACCTTCCTTAGCTGTCTTTTCTTCACGGGCGTTGAGTTCGTCGTAGCAGGGATCCGCTTCGACCCACCAGATCTGTTGTTCGCGCTTATTTTCCTCGTCCTGATCCGTGGGGGAGACAGAGGCGAGCTTGCCCTGGTTGTAGGTGATTTCGAGAACTGCAGACGTTTCTCTGTTGCGGATGACGTAGGCTCCGGTGGGGATTATGTCTGACATTTTGATTCTTTGGAGTCGTGCAAGGTGGACTTGTACCTACTCCGCAGCCCCGCACCTTCATGTTGAAGATGTACTCCCGTCTGTGCATGTGCCGCTCGCATGCATTATCTCCGGATGGTTGCTCCTCGAATAATAACGCCCATCTTCTGCAACTTACCCTGAACAAACCATGCATGGAGTGAAAGTTCCTAACAATCTAAATAAATCTCGGCCACTCAGAAATTTATAATATAGCGGCCCTTACTTATTCTTTGCTGTATCCTTTGACGGCTGTGAGCTGATCGTTTGTCACCCCGACGACGGGTAGGGTGGACTTGGGCTCTCTCAACAGTTTGCATGGGTCTCGGAACCTTGACAGCGCCAATTAGACGCTATCGCTTTCTTATCCTTCACCCTCGCTATGGGATCGTAGTTCTGCGTATTTTTTGCTACTTTACAATGGAGCATAAGGTGAGGAGTGTGAATTGTAAAGCGCAAGCGCGCTACTGACTGGATGGATAGCCTAACCTCGCTTAAAGCGGATACCCACCTATCCATGTCGCACCCCTAACAAAAAGTTCGAGGACTCCCTCCCGTCTACAACGCAACTTTTCCTCGCCTCGCAAGTGCAACCCATCCCGCTATCAAGCACATTCCCCCCAGGGGTGTAATCGGCCCCAACACCTTCCCCCACCCATCCGCCAGCTTCTCAGGCCCAGCAAGTGTCATCGCGTAGATACTCCCCGAAAACATCGTCATTCCCGCCGTAAACAGGCCCGCGGCGAGTGGGTTGTGTGAGGCCACGAGGAGCGCGACTGAGTGTAGGAGCTGCGGGTATTAGCAGGCGGGAACGCTGGGGGAAGATGGTGGTACCTGGTAATGTGCAGCCGTCTCCCAGTTCTTGATTCGTGCTGGTTCGATTTGTCTGGACTTTAAGCCGTGAGCACCGAAAGCGCCGAGTACGACAGCCGAGGCTCCGTAGATGCAGCCGAGTGTCCAGAAGTTTGGGGTTGGTGGCATTACTAGGGGAGGGAGTTGGTAGGATGGTGGTGATGTCGTGAGGTGATGTGGGGTTTCTGTGCTTAGGCTAGAATATGGTCTGTGCACCGGCATGTTCCGAGAACCGGAGGTGTTAGTGACAGCTCTGAGATGGAAAGTTTAATAGAACGTCGAACCTAGTTAGATAAAGTTCTTCACCATTGCGCTATTAGTAATAAGTAAAGAGCTTTAGTTTGTGCTCTTGTGGGGTCAGAGCTCTACTCTCCCTACTCTCTCGGGCTATACAAATGACTTAGGGCAACTGTTGGTACTCTTTGGCATATAATTCCTGCAATTCGTGTTATGTAGTACTTACTCTAGGACCATTTACATTGAGTGTAAAATATACCTGGACTAAAAAACTAATTGTCATTATTCATAAACCATCCTCTCAATGATACATAAACCCCAGGCCGAACAAAACATGAAAACAAATAGAATACGTAACGGAAATGGCGTACGCTACATTGTATAAAGTAAATACCTATTGTGGTCACTCAGCTCCAGTTCGCTATAACCAATTACCCCATAACGTAAACAAAACTCCGTCTTGATACAGATTAATCCGTTACAACTTCTCCATTTCCTGCCGGCCATGTCGACGCTCTACTAGTCAGCTTACGCCCTGGGAGAGTATCAGCCTGAGGTGCTGCGGACTGTGGCGGTGAAATTGTCTGGGGTTGCGGAGGTTGTGGTTGTAGTAGCATGTCTGAAGTGGGTGGCACAAGGTCTAATCGTGCTGGAGCTGTTGGTCGACTACGTATGTCATCGGCCGTGGTACCAATAACACCTTGAATATGTCCAGTGGCAACAGTGGGGTGTCCAAAAGTTGGTAGGTGATAGTGGAAATTGTAGGTGATCGAAGTAGCAATAGGGCTAACGGGCGATAGTTCTTCGGAATGATGGTGCGTGACGGCTAAGTTTGTTTGACGCTGCACAACACACAATCTTAACATTAGCAAGAGTTCTTAAGCACTTTAGAAGCTACATGCGTTCTCAGTGATAGAGCTACCCGTCTAGACTTCCAACATTCCCAGCCTTTCAAAACGGCGAATGCTGAGAGAATGAGCCCGATAACTCCTATAACAATTCCCGCAATCCCTTCTGGACTGAGACCATTTCCGTCGGTTGACCTTTTCTCCATCGGTGTACAGGTGCTTTGGTATACGAATATTACGGTGATAATAAAAAGGTCCCGATGCATTTGGAAGGGATCACGTGCTTTGATTTTGCTTTTGCTGGGGTCAGATATTGCGATCGCCTTTCGCGCTTCGAGTAAGTGACTTGACTTACCTTCGACGCGAATAGCTAACTTCGCTCAACCACCACAATTCTGACGCTGAAAGAACGCTCAAATCGCCTCGGAAAGTTAGGACTTCGGTAGACTTATGTAGGAACAGGTGAGGGGAAGTGGAGAAGCAGAAAACCTCACTGTACATGTCTTCATGGGAAACCAATACGATTGGACCATCCTTATCGTTATTAGTAAGTGTAAGTGTGGCTAGTGGTTGGTGTGGCTGGTGGCTGATGACTATTCTTCCTCCTCTTTATTCTCTCTCGTCGCGGTTTTTCTCCGATTGTATCCTTTCCTTATAGGTCGACTTCATGAGTGGGCGGGCCATAGTACTTGCTAAATAATACTGACAGAAGTCCATAAGCTGGTTTGAGAATCACGAATCTTATTAATGTATACGTAAGGTCTCTAAATGATAGTTTTGTTAGTGAACTGAGGTAAAATAATAATTGCGGACGAGCAATATTTGTGCACAAGGGGAAGAAGAATGAGAAGCTTAGCAAGCAGAGGAATTAATAACAGGAGCTGGGATCTGGAGGGGGTATACTGAAGAAAATATACTGCATATGGGATAACACGCTGTTTAAATGTTATGACTACTTCTTACTTACTGTACCAAAAAAGCCCCGTTTATTGATGCCAAGTTAATGCTGTATTAATGTTGAATTCTTTATAAATGTATACATTGGCTGAACTTGTGGGGTATTTCGGAATTTGCAACAATATCAATTGTTTTGAATGTGGGATCAATTTCACAATAATGTAGCACAGAAGACCACATTGGATGATATATTGATGCCACATTGATGCTGGATTGCTGCCATATTCAAAATGATGTGCATTGAGTTAAATAGTAGAGTTATGCTATATTACTTCCACATGTGTATATTTCGCAAATGCCTGCACACGCCCGCACGCCCGCACGCCCGCACGCCCGCACATGCCCAATGGCCTGCATCCAGGCATGCTGCCAGCTGACTGACATATAGTAAAAAAATATCTCTGGAATGATTTGAACCTGTTTCAGTGGGTATTGTACACACCCACTAACCACTACACTATGTATGTAGTTTGCTGAATATCACATCATGTTAGGGCTATTTGTAGGTATACTGGTTTATTACTGTCATATTATTGTGACAAGAATGTGGAATGCCTGCCACATTTATGCAAATACTCAATGCTGCTCAATTGATCAATATTACCCCATTCAACTAAATACTCAATCATTTACAATGTCATATTTGCTGGTATCTTGCATTACTGTAGTATTTTAAGCCATTCCCCAGTAATTAGAATGTTAAATTTAGTAATATGCTACACTCACTGGACTCTGGGAGTCATGCTGCACTTGGGTAAATGTGGCACTGCAGTCACATCAATAAACGGGGGTTTTTTGGCATAGTAGATACGCAGTATAAGTCTTAATACCGTCTATTTCTTGCTGCTAAGTTTATACGTTAGGTATTGTAATAGGGTGTCAATTGGCCGTAGGATATCAGAAATAGTGAACTCCGTAATTCGCGAACGGATCAAGTTTTCTCGGAAGTTCCTTGTGATTACACAATAGCTTACATATACTTGAGTATAGATAGAGTGGACGAGTGTACGAAATCCAAAAACCCCCGCCGCTCGTCAGCCTCTCGTTCGTGTTCGCTAAGTTTGTTCACTAGCACTACCTTTCACCCCCCTTCTTCTTTATCTTCTTATTCTCTACTTTTCTATGCACTCCCAATTTCATGTCCATCTTTTTTCCGATTCCCAAAGTATCTCGCCGCGAAGTTAGGGTTAACTTCAGATCGGGACCATCTGGTTTCTCAGTACTTCGGGTTCGTCTCGGAGCGCAGTGGGAGAGGGTGGTTATTAATAGGGTCTCTGTGAGATTTTTCTTCAGCTGCAGGCATAGGATGCTCTCACCGAGCTTGGTTTAGAGATGCATTTTACCTGAAGCTCATCATTGGGACCGAGAAGTGTGAGAGTGAGAAGTTGTGATGAACAATGATCTTGCCGTGGCACTTATATTTGCCTTCTTAGGTACATCTACTGTTTAAATGGTGTGTTGCACTCAGTGCCTAGCTACTCATGCAAGCGTCATCGCGTAGATACTCCCCGAAAACATCGTCACCCCAGCGTAAACAGGCCTGCGGCGAGCAGGTTACGGTAGGCGACGAGGAGCACTACAGATTGTATGTGTAGGAGCTAGCTGCGGGCGTTAACAGGCGGGAAATGCTGGGGGAAGACGGTAGTACCTAGTAATGTGCAGTTCTTGATTCGCGTTGGTTCGATCTGTCTCAACTTTAAGCTATGAGTGCTGAAAGCGCTGAAAGCGACGGCTGAGGCGCCGTAGATGCAGCCAAGAGTCCAGAAACTTGGGGGTGGCATTGTTGGGGTACTCGTCGGATCTCAGTAATGGGACATGAGATAAGCGCTAACCCTATTACGTGTCCCATAACTTTGCGATCCGACGAGTAGTTGGTAGGATAGTGGTGAAGTCATGTGGCGAAGTAGGATTCAGTGCTAAGGCCGGAAGGTAGTCTGTGCTTCGGCATGTTCCGAGAGATAGAGGTGCGAGTGACCTACGGGATAGTAGAACCCAGTACTTTCATTGTTGCACACATAGAGCTGCTCTCTCCCTCGGGTCACACAAGAGTCTCGGTCAGACGCTTTTTTCCCGCTACGTACGCGGAAGCGCTTGTTGGGTGAGCGGCTAATCGAGACTAGTCATACAAGTGGTCCTGGGCGACTGTTGGTATGTACGAAAGGCATACAATTCCTACAGTTCGAATTCGTGCCATGTAGTACTTTCTAGGTCTGCTCACATTGAGTGCAAAATAACGTACTTGGACTAAAAAAAAACAAATTATTATTCATAAACCATCCTCCCGATGATACATAATCCCTACTCTCGTTCCGAGATTTCTCGTCGCTCGCAAGCTTGCCGAACCAAAAAATTACACAAATGGAACACGCAACAAGGATTGCATACACTACATCGCATAAAACAAATACATATTGTGGACACTCAACTCCAGTTCGCTATACCTCAATTACATAAACAAAGACTCCGTCTTGATGTATCATATAGATTAATCAGTTACGACTTCACCACTTCCTGCTGGCCATGTAGACGCTCTGCTAGTGAGTTTATGCCCTAGGAGGGTACTTGGCGATGCTGACGGTGGTGGTGGTGGTGGAATTGCCTGGGGTTGTTGCGGCGATGATTGTAACATATCTGGGGGAGGTGCAGGAATTACTCGTGCTGATGGAACCGATGGCCGACTATGTATGTCCCCGGCCGCAGTACCAACGTCGTAGCTCTGCCCGGTGGCAACAGGGTGGTGCCCTAACATCTCTAGATGATAGTGTAAATTATAGGTGATTAAATTAGTGGTACGGTTGACGGGCACTGGTTCGTCTGGGTGGTTGTGCTCGATGACTGCGTTCGTTTGACGCTGCACCACAATCTTAGCATCAGTAGGAGTACTTGAGTATTTAAAGTATTAAAATGCACCCCTAGTGTTGTCTCGTTTCCAGCCTGCGAAATAAATTCTAGCCGAACGATAGCGCGAGCTTGCGAGCAAGGCCAGAAATCTGGGCAGTGGGCACGGGACAACCCCTAGCTAGTGGATAGAATGAAGTTACCTGTCTAGACTTCCAACATTCCCAACCTTTGGAAACCGCCAAAGCCGAGAGAAGGAGCCCGATAGCTCCTATAACAATCCCTCCAATCCCTTCTGGACTGAGTCCCCCATTTTCGTCGGTCGATCTCGCTCGGATAGGTGCGGAGATGCTTTGGTGTGCAAATGCTACAAGGAATGCGACCACCATGGTGCCAAGATTTCGTGTGAGATGAGATAAGTTCGAATGGCTCAGGTTCGCTCAACCACCACGATTCTGGCGCCGAAAGAATGGTTGAAAATGGCTCAGGACTTCGGTAGGCAGAGTTGTGCTAGTGAGGGGAATAAAGTGGAGAAGCAGAAAATTTTTTCCTCCTGAGAAAAACTATAGTTAAATCATACCGTGAAAAAAAGTTACACAAAAGTAATCCTGCTCTAACCCCAAACAACAAAATCCCAGGGTAACTAAATCTTGGTACCAGTGTAGTATTTCCACAACCCGGGTTTTCTCCCTAATGCACCATTTTGAGGCGTAAGCGTCCGGAAGGTTGAAGGAAGTATATTTCAGTGGTTACGAATTCATTCCCGTTCTCTATTTCTTAGTATTCCTCAAAGTTGTTGTGTAGTATTTTCGACGGTAATTAATGGATTATAAGATTACATCCAAGGTACTTATGTTACCTCAAAGCATATGTTCTGTTTTATTGCCTTAGGCAAAATTATTGTGTGGCTAGGTATCGTGGCTGCCCGCTGCTGGAAGCTGTGGCAATCTGCGTTTCCACGAATGGATATCGTGTAGAGTACAAGTAAACACCCGTTTCAGTTGCAACACCGTAGTAAAGCGAAAATAACTACACACAGCCGCAAAATTAAAGCTCAAAACCCAAAAAGAGTTGGTACGAATTAATTCCCTTCGGCTCCTTTAAGCATATAGGAGTGCGTAGTCCCCTACTTCTAGACATAGCTACCACTGGATAAAAATTTGTGCACCGTTGCCATAGGAAAGTGTCCGTTAATAATAAAGGTAGTGTATTAGAACCTGTGTGTATATGTTCAGCCAATGTGAAATGTTAGCCAGAGATGATAAACCCAGAGGCGTGCGCGGAAATAAGATACGGCCACAAACAAACACGGCGAAACAGGCATCAAAATGGGAACAAACCTAGATCATGTGTCGCCAGATGGGCCCTCGGCGCCTGTGAGGGGTAGTCGAGAAGGGAGGAATGGGAACTCAAAATGGCGTGTGTGGTACCGGTAACGGCTTTAGATCCGGATGCAATTATATAAGTAGAGTAAGATACCCAATCAATCTCATGCTGTCGTATGACGACCTAGATGGAAGAAGAGATGATGGAGATGATTGACTAAAAGATTCGATTAATCGATGAGATTGATAGGTTGGTGGGTACTGGTTATCGAAGGTTAGCACAGGCTTAGCTATGACCTACCTAACACATGCTCATTAGCGATTTTTTATACCTAAATTTGAAGTGAAACCTGGTTTCAAACCTTATTTCAACATTTCCAGCTTCCTTTTACCATAGACCCCATGATGTAGGTGAGCAGTAGATTCAATGTCCTATTGTTCTTGGTGGTAGTGCGAGATTACATTTGGGCTGGCTGCGAGATGGTGGTATGAACGAGGTATGGCCGGTAGGGTGCAGGATTAGAGGACGGTTACTCACAAGCGAATACATGTAGTAGATTACTTGTTCTTACTCTCGTTCCCGGATATTATAACAGTTAAAGAATGAAGCAACACGCTTAACACAATCTTGCTTTCCACTCCACGCTCTTCTCTGAAGTACTTACAATGGGTCACAAAAGCAAGCCATTATGATATTCCAGAATTCCTAAGACTGCTCACAGGAAACAATTAGTCTGCATTCATTGCTGTTGCCAACACCCTGTACCGATTCCCGATTCCCGAACGATCTAGCGGAACGCCCATTCTTTTCTTATAATTGTTGCAGATATGGATCGCAACTGTCGCCACCCTTGTTGTTACGAATGTGAAGCGGATGAAGTCTATTCTTCTATCTAAGGAGAAGCTCTGTCTTTATATACATGAGAGCCTGGAACACCATAGAAGTCCATGGAAGCTCACGATTGCAAATACCAGTTGGTGGCGGTGAGTGAAGACTCGTGGATGAGTCTACGACTATGAGTCTGTAGCCTGTGAGTCAATTCGGTGATCTTAGTGTAGCGGCGTCTTCCTCTCAGGTCATATAGTAATACTTGTAAGGCCTATGAAAACGGGTGAGTGATTGTGACGAATGATCTTGTTGTGGCTCATATCTGTCTTCTTAGATATATCTATAATTCAAAAAATTTACCACTCAGAGGGTTTGTACACCTACACCGCCACCCCCTTCGGCGCCCTCTCCAAATCGGGGAGCACCCCCAACCGCGCCGCCCGCTCAGAACCCCCAGCACCACCCCCCTCAGCCATTGGAGCAGTCCTCCCCGTCTTCCCCGTCGGCGCTCCCCACCAGCTATACCCGACCTCCGGCTTCTGCAGCAGGACTCTCATCCCGGGCAAGCACGCCACGAGCAACGCACACCCCATCTCAGCGTTCGACAGCAACGCCAGCGTCATCCCACTCGTCTTCTGTGTCCCCAAGCCGTGCGTGGAGGCCAGCAGGTACGTGAAGCGCAAGACGGCGCAGCAGATCACGACTGCGCCGATGGCGAAGACAAAAAAGAGCGCAGAGATCTCGCGGCGCTTGAGGGTCAAGGAGCGCAGGATGAAGATGGGGATTATCATGACTACCCGCGGGGTTGTTAGCGTGGGTGGCCCCGGGGATGAGGGACGTGCTTAGGAGGTCGGAGATGAGGTTTAGCACAAAGAATGTGATAAATGAGCCGAGCTGCGTGATTGGGGAGCAGTAATTTAATGGTGACCTGTTTTTGTCATGATCTACCCCACCCAGCGAGTCTGGGAACTTACCAGGTCCGAGACAGTGGCCTGCACCAAAACAGCCATGTAAAAACTACCGCTCCAAACGACGCCGCTGTAAACCCGCACGACGCCTAGATCGTAAAGCGTAAGAAGTTATTTGAGTACGGTGTCAACTCGAAATAGAATATTAAAAACGAGGCCTTGACAAGCCACAGCGTGAGCAGGTAGAACCCCGCGGACACAAAGAACAGCTTCTCCGCTTCAGCTAGTGGTCATAACGGTGGGGGCCGATGGGAGCGGACTTTTAGGGTCTGCTCTAATAACGGAAGAGCCTGTAATAACGCCAGCATCTGTGCCCCGCCGCCCTGCATATTCGACGATGAACCTGCAGAGAAGTTGTCAAACATCACTTGTTTGTACAGTGCGACGGTGAAGATCGCGTATCCGATTCCTGACGACAAAAGCGCGGAGAGGACTAGGTAATCCCCCGTGCTGAGAGGTTGCCGCTTGCGTTTTGTGCGGGCGAGGAGGCGGAGGCCAACTGCCCCGCTGTCGAGGACGAAGAGAAACCAGCACAGGCCCTGGGGCTGTTAGTGTATGATGCGTTGCAAGTGGGGGTACAGACAATGTTTAGAGCTGCGGTCATGGCGAGTGAGAATTGTGGGTGAGGGATGTGGAGATGATGTCGATTGGTGGAGCACGGGCCATTTTTAACTGATGTCGCCCAGTCCACCGGCTCCATACTCTCCAGAGGGTTGTGCAGTAACAACGGGGACTGTGACACTTGATGCGTAGTCGGGCATATAAGATAGGATAAGCTAGGCCACCGGTGAATACTCTCCAGGAGTCTGAATCAATATCGTTAGGTTTACGGTAAAAATAGAGGCGGAGGCAGATCGTAGTGCTGGTGGCATCGCCGACCTGTGAGCTAACATCTGAGATCTGACATGCATGCTTCCAGAAGCATTTCTTGACGTACAGTATTACTCAATGCAGTGACGCGTCTAATCCGTTTCATGCATGGAGGGTTGGGTGGGTTACTCAATCAAACTTGCGGGGTGCCCGTCAACAGCTACGATATACTGGAAGTTTATCAGTCTTGATATGTTCTGGTAGACTATCTGTCTAGTTATGCAAACTCTCGGTGTGTAAAGTACCACACAGCACTGCCGGGATGTAGCGGTAGTTGTTTATGCTTACCCTTGTTAGAAATTAGGCAGCACCCTAGCCCCAGCACAGAACCTTAATGCAAACCATTGCTTCGTCAAGTGGCAGGTTGGTTGATACGTATACCAAGCGCATGAGCGTGACAATGTCTATTCTATATTCCCTGGGGTGGAGTTAAGACGACGATTTGTAATGACATCGTGGAGGGGTTTCGGGAGACTTCGTGTAACCATCGTGCATTCACTGGCGAAGGTATAGTTTAGGAATGCTGCGAGGTGGTGTGGTGCATATTGACGCCAAAACGTGGTGCGGGGTGCATGATGCGACATTACGATGTGGAGGCGTATTAGCGATGCACGCGGGACAAATGATATCGATTAAGGTCCTATCTCTGGAGCCTACTTATGTATGTAGCTGCCTGTGTTCGTGTGACCGACCAGTGGACAATGGCCCCACCACCCAGAGGTCCGGGATATCCCGTCGCCTCGATCTCTCTTCCCAGTCCGGCGTAAAGGTGCCTTTCTTAATGCAAATGCATATCGGGAGTTATTGATCAACAACTGAGTGGCGCACTGACCGAGTGTCAGATCAAAGCCACGCGATTCATGCCTGCTGTTACACAACTTGTGGTATGTGTCCGCGGTGAAGTTTATTTAGAGTCAGCAATGTCCATCCCATTCGCTATTGAGGACCTCGGTAAATTCCGAGCCAGTATGAAAAAATTGTGCAAAAGAGATCTAATAAGTGGCAGAACCGGAACGGAGGAGCTCTGCCTTTGGAAGTAATGATAGAATTGGAAAGGCACTCTGTGCAACTTCAGTGCTTCGATGGGCCCATTATCCTTGTGCCATTGTGCAATGCAGTCCGGTTAAAACCGGTTCCTCATAGAAAATTTCACCGGTGCATATGCACGTATTCAAACGCCTAAGGCTGAAGATGACAATTGCGTATTGGCATCTGGTTTTCAGTTCTTAATAGGCGCGCGCTAGATTCTGTGATACCTAATTGCTAAATCTAGCTATGCTGGGGTCTTCCGGAGTTCAAGTGCTTAAATCGGATCGAAATCCTTTATTCGTAACTGGTGCGCGGATTTTTCGGAGGAGTTCATGTGAGGTATGGATGATGTAGTGCACGTGTCTATGGGTTAATATGATACTACTCTTCGCCGATACTCTCGGCCGCCCAGAATATGAGCGGCGAACGTCACGTCGGACTGGGTTTCGTTTTCTTGTACACTAATCCGTCTAGTGCATCCGACGAGCTCAAGCAGGTCTGCTTTTTTTTGCCTGTGTCCAGCCCAAAAGTCCGTTCCGTCTATTGAAGCACGTCGGCCCGGACCACGACATATGTCCTCGCCCAGTTACCGATCGGTTAATTTTTAGTGGTATTTAAGATGCTATGTTCACCCTTACACATTTCTCGCACAAACGCAGAAACTGACAGTCGACAGTGCCGAACCCCCGGAATCAGTATATGAACTCCCGAAACGAACCCTCAACAAGCGCCCGATACCCGTAGGTACCCATGCCGGGCTACGGCCCGTAACGGCTAATGACTGGAGAGCCTAGGACTGGTAAAACCACGTCCGCAACTGGATGCGAAGACAGACGAAATGTGGCGTATGACACCCAAGCGCGTGCACCTGGATGATTGGCCAGTATCTGTCCACCGGCTATATAGAGTATGTGTAATCTTAATGCCGGGACTACCTCGAGGTGAGTGGTTGACATGGTTGGTTGTAAGGGGTAGGGCTTAGGGTTGCAAGCCAGTGCCCTACGCGACCTCGGACTGAGCTTAAAACACCCCCGAAACCTAACTGGCAGCTATATATCATTGCTCATCGCTCCCGAGCACAATTACCTGCATTCCTACATTCTCTGAGCAAGAAGAGATAGGGTTGCGCTTTAAGACTAGCCAGCGTGCGGAGGAATTACTATAAGTCGTCTCAGAGCTGAGCCATCACGCTAATTCGTTCTCTGATCCGGATATCGATACGTGCAAGAAATCTGCACAAATACGCACAAATATGCATAGCACATGCAGGTCATAACCAAGTCAGACGATTTGCAGCATCATTTCATCGATATCATGAAGACAAAGCTTAAAATGGGTGAATCTATTTCTTGCAGAGCAGCAAGCAATAACGAACGGCTGCTGTTCAGACCATAGCCGTGTTACGATCCCCGGGAGTCTAAAAGTATAGTACTGCCTGAGTGGGCTAGGTTAGGAATCATCTTGAATTACCAAACAATGTACCCGGCCTAGGTCTTCTATATATATTCAGATTACATTTTGCTGGGTGGCTGGTTATCATCAGTGAATCTCCCTATCGCTTCCAAGGAACTTAAAAGTGTACTTTTCGTACCACTGCAGCATTGGGGATTATCAACACTCCTAATCGTTACACATAAAAGATATGAGATGCATTCACCATAGTTTACTTTTCCCACAAGCAGGAATCCAGCCTAAGTGTACATCTCGCTTTTCTTTTTAGCGCGCAATATCAGCAAATAAGTGCCGAATCTGCAAGACATCATCTTCAATTATCCGCCTGGCGCAAAACACCTTCCATCTGTTACCGTAGGCGCATTGTGACGTGCATATCCACGCGGCCAACGCCGAAAAGCGTGGGGTACCAGCTGTCACAAACCAATCACCGGCGGCATTATCCCACGCCTCGTGTTCATCGAGACGCATCGGCTGCGCAATCTATCGCTTAGCGGAGCATACAGGGAATATTTTTGAGATGCAGACGCCACAAATAAAGAAAAGCGACAAGTACACTTTTGCCTGGTTTCCAGCTAAAGGGTACTTGCGACAAAAGCTAACAAGGCTCAAATCTGTTCCCCTGTGCCGACTGCGATACGTACTTTCCTACGATTGGCCGCTAGAACACCGCGTGCGTGTGGGGTATTGTGTTCAGCAGATTAGTTTCCCATCTGCAAGAGTGGTAGGCCAGCAAATTGCGGGTATATATTCTCCGCAACCCCTGGAATCAGGCGTCCCCGGAACAAACACAATGTCTTCTTCTCAAGCAATCGAGGTCGATCCCGAATTCGACCGCACGGGCGGTGATGAGTCCAGCGGCGGTTCATATTTATCCAGCACCCAGAGTTTGACTTCCAGTATCAACGAGCACATCTTCGAGAATGGTGAGTCCCATGTGCGATGGAGGGTTCCTTGGCTGAGTGCGGTGGGTGTGGAAAGGCAGGAGGTATCATATTTACTATGGCCCGGACAAAAATATGCTACCTACCGACGAGGTACGTTACGTTATTCGTGTCCCGGTGGCCTACTAACCCGTGAAACAGGCCGAGCAAGACCGGTAGGTATCCGATTTACACCAGCAAACATACCCAAAACTAACACCCCCCAGCCTAGACCTCCACCACGAAATCTTCCTGCGCATAATGCGCAACCGCCTCTTCGACGCCCCCATCGGATCGCACCCACAGCGCGTCCTCGACATCGGCACCGGAACCGGAATCTGGTGCATCGACATGGCAGACCAGTACCCCAGCGCCGAAGTAATCGGGACGGATATCACCCCGATCCAACCGCAATGGGTACCCCCGAACTGGTACTTTCCCCCGCTACATACCCCTCGCACCACTAACTCCCACAGCCGCTTCGAAATGGACGACATGGAAAAGGAGTGGACATACCAACCCGACACCTTCGACTTCATCCACGCCCGCAATATCGCGCCGAGTATCTCCGACTGGCCGAAGCTGCTGGCGGAGGCGTTTCGGTGCGTCCCCCCTCCCTACCCGGCCCGAGCTTTGTGCTGATCCGTGACAGATGTATGAAACCAGGCGGGTACGTTCAGCTGAGCGAAGTGGGCGGAAAACGTTAGCTTCCCCTTTCCCTCCCCCGCTCCCCGCGCGGGTGTGCTGACTATCCAGTGCTCTCCGACGACGGCTCGATGAAGGACGACAATCCGCTATCCATTGCCATACAACTAACCAGCGGGGCAATGGAATCCATCGGGCGCCCGTTCCCCGTCGTTGGCACGCTACGGAAACGACTTGAAGACGCGGGGTTTGTGGACGTGAAGGAGGTGTTTTACAAGCAACCGTTTGGGCCGTGGCCGAAGGACCCGATGTATGGCCATGACCTCGCGTTGTTGGGGATTGTGCTGATTGGGATAGGTTGAAGCATACGGGTGCGATGGCGCTGGTGATGCTAGAGACCGGGATCGAGGCGTATTCGCTGGCTGCGATGACGAGGATCTTGAAGATGGAGCCCGAGGATGCGCAGAAGAAGATTTTGGAGGCGTTGAAGGCCGCGAAGGATAGGAGGGTGCATACGTATAATCATTAGTAGGTTGCCCTGTTTTGTTTATCCTGGCTGGCGGTGCGGGGAGTGGGTTTGGGGATGTGCTAATGTTGTGTAGCTATGTTGCGTATGGACAGAAGCCGAGTAGCGGGGGAGTGTATTGAAAACTGTGGGGGTATGGTGCTAGTAGTCGTAGGGTCTGGTAGTTGCGGTGGGTAGTTTCTGTTCATTTAATGAGAATAATGAATTCCGAGGAGTCAAAGTTGGAAACACTTCACAACCGAGAGGCAATAAACATGGGCGAAGAGTCGTTCTTGAGAAGTGGCACCTTGTGAACTCGGCAACTTTTTCGCTATTTAAATCAAACTCCCACGAGCGTTTCACACGACAATCTTCCATGATGAGGGATCATTCCAGATCTATAATCCTGAGATAGATAGGTAAATTAAGCGAATATGAAGCTATAATCTTTCATTTAGATGCACTCGCTATCACTCGCCCTCCTAACCAACTCGCCATGTTGTACTTGCACTTATGACTGCTTGTTGCTCCCACGCATATAGTCTTGACACACGCTCTCTCTTGTCCTTTATCGGTACACTACAATATACATCCGCGCAATCCCTATCACTCGCCAGTTTTTTGTTGGTGTGATTGATCGTGCAGCGTGAGCAATCCTCATCAACAGATCTCGTGGTGCACTCTTCGACATTCCGGAACCTCCTTCCTAGCAAAGTTTGCGAAGGGTTGTGTACGTATGGGGCGGAATGTTCCCTTGAGTGAGGTTCGCTTAAGCTTAAACGCTACCGTTACACGGCATAATTGCGGCTGACCGACACGTGACGACGTTTCGCAGCCGCTGGAATGAACGACACGGCTCATCTCACTCCCGGGAGAGCAACAAACCCCCCACCTACCACCCACTCACCACCCACCCACCACCCACATCACCACAATATGTACCGCACGCACGCACCACTGGCCGTACCGCAACCTTACCCAAAATTCCCCCTCCCCCCCGAACTCCTCCTCACAGTCTCCGACCACCTCGACACCTTCTCTCACTTCAACTCGCTGGTCCTCACAAACCGCTCCTGCTACTACCTCCTCAACTGCCGGCTGTACGCAAAAGCAATCACCTCGCTGTCGCTGCACACGCCGATCTTCACCTCGCGGCCGCTCACGACGCTCGCGGCCTTCCCCTCCACGCGGCACCAGTCGCGCATCTACAACGGCTTCCGCAGCATCGCGGGGTGGGCCCTCCTGCACGGGCCCCTGGGGACGCTCGAGAAGCTGCTGCGCTACGGACTGGCGGTCGACGCGCGGTTCACGGACTGGGGGTGGGGCGCCATCTGTGGGGCTACGCTGTTGATGGTTGCGGTGCTGCACCAGCGCGAGGATGTGGTGAGGTTTTTGCTGGGTAGGGGGGCGAGTGTGGATACGAGGGATGATATGGGGTGGAGGGCGAGTCGGTATGTTCTTGAGAGTTTGGTTCGGGAGCAGAGGGGCGGCGGGGTCGGGGTGGGGAGGAGGGCGTTTTTGATGGAGAAGCAGATGAGGGGGGGCGAGGAGCGGATGGTCGTTGTGTTGGAGGGGGATGCGAGGGTGTATGTGCTTGCGGGGAAGTTGTATAGGATTGCGGTTATGTTGAATGAGCGGAGGAGGGAGAAGAGGAGGTGGAGGTTTAGATAGGGGTGTGGCTAGGAGAGGGAACGGAGGGGGGTGAGGCCGTGGAGGGGGGAGGTGTGGCGAAGATAGGGGTAGACTATTACTTATTTATAAGAAGGATTTCGATGTACTACCGCGGTTTACTGATTGTGCAGAAGATAGACCTACACTACCCCACTTATGCAATGCCGTGTAGTCTGCAAGAATTTTTGAGCTGTCATTGTTAAAAGCACTCGGTCTCACATTCTAAGCACTCGGCGGGGTTGTTTTGCTCAAAGCTCTTTACGCCACCATCAACACGGAGACAGAAGAACACGCATTTCCAAACCAGTATCCAATCCCCGAGCCAGTGCCAAACTCTCCACACTACTTCTTCACATCATCACAATCCGTCGTAACACTAAGTTCCCTCCACTCCTCCACTTCCTTCCTCTGCCTTTCCCAAACTCCCCCTACAATCTCTACCGCATCACTCCCTACCAACAACCGCCCCGGCAGCTGCCTACCCTCACACCGTCCACTCTTTGTCAACGCCTCCACAATCAGCTGCGCCCCCTTCTCCGGATCCCCCGGCTGCCGTCCATCATACGCATTATAAGCCTTCCTCGTCTTCTCCGTCGCCTCATCCAAGTCGGAAATCCGCTTGGCAGCAAAAACCCGATGTCCCCCGCTCAAAAAGTTCGTGCGGAAGTACCCGGGCTCGATACACGTCACGTCGATGCCTAGATGCTTCACCTCCTCCCGCAAAGCCTCGCTGATCCCGGCGATTGTAAACTTTGTAGCACAGTATATTCCGCCGTTTGCGGAAGACCTCCATCCCCCAATAGAGCCCATGAACGCCACCGTCCCAGAACGTTGCTTCCGCATCTGTGGCATCACAGCACGGATCATTGCCAGCTGGCCGAAGACATTGGTGTTGAATTCGGCGAGTACCTCGGAATGGGAACTCTCCTCGATTGCACCTTCGAGGATGTACGCGGCGTTGTTAAGGAGGATGTCGATGCGGCCGTGGATTTTGATCGCCTCTGCGACAACTGAGGAGATGGTAGACTCGGGGGCGGTAATGTCCAGGGCCAACGGGGTAGCGCCGAGAGAGGCAACCTCGGTCATCTCGGGTTTATTGGGGTTGCGTGCGGTTGCAATTACTTTGTCGCCGCGAGCTAGGGCGGCTTTTGTTATGGCTATGCCAAAGCCGGAGGTGGAGCCCGTGATTAGCCAGACGAGGGGGGTGGTCATGGTGGCGGATTGGTGTGTGGGTTGGACGATGTTTGAAGGGGGAGTTAGTCTTGAAGTTGGTGAAGAAATCGACCGTCGTCCTGATCAACGGCCCCATTTATAGACACATCCGCGACCCTTTCACGCCAACATATCATCACATCGTGAGTAAAAAATGAGGTTCTGTCAAATTAAGAAACTCTTGCATGCGGGGTACTGCAGTTTGTTGCTTACTTGATGACGCTGCCAATGCTGACAATAATTCGGAGGTAGGTGTTTGCCTATCGGCGATAAGCTTTGACAATTGTTTGCTCGCATATTGCGTCGGCATTTATTCTTGTAAACAGTGCGCTTTTTAACCGACTTCTCCGATGCAGTCTCACTCATCTCCGCAGAAGCATCATGGAGGTATCTACCGTACTATCTGACCGTATCCGGTTTATTTGTAGCGGCTCAGGATGCCAGATCCATTGCTATCATTCGCCCACTCCCTCAGCCGCGCTGGTATCGCAACTTCAGGGTGAATAAAGGGCTGCTATCGAGGTTGCATATGCTACCTGCGGCGCTACAAATAAACCGGATATGGTCAGATTCTACGATAGAACGCAAGTTCCCGCTAATGCAACCTAGAGCTTCACATCGACTTGGCGACAATAAACTTGGTCTGGGCTCCTGCGTGCCGAGAAACGCTGAGCCTGAGGTGCAGGAGCCGGGTCCCGTTTCCCAGAAAATTTGTGATATGAACAAAGATACCGATCTGTGTCGATGGAGCTGTTGTGTCTTGAGGCAATAAACTGGTGCATTGTATCCGGGTGACGAAGCACGCGGGATCGGTGAAGTAAACAGCCATCGGCAGCTTGTCTCCCGAAATTGGGCGCCATGGCTGCTGTGGCACTAACTCAGACAATCAGCAACGAGGTCTAACGAAATGCAGTATTTTCTACTGCAGGACTAATTAGAGTGACTTCACATCATGATTTGCACTTGCACTTATATTCATCAGCGGGCGCGGGGGTCGGGTATTTTGGTACTCAAGTAGAACGTTAGGATACGAAAAGAGCGGGCAGAAGGCCGCGGGACCACAGGTTGACCAGACGTGGGCACAACCCTAAGCCCTACTTAGGTGATAGGTGTCGCTCGGGCTTCTTTTGCCCCGGTAGACATAGGGGACCCGCAGGCCATTCCTCTACCTTTAATATCCTCTGGCGTCGTTTGTTTGATCCCCTCCCAGCAAAGACTAAGCGAAGACAAAAGAACATTCGCCCTAGTCTCGGAGTGTTAATTACGCTTAAATTCGAGATTATATTCCCTCTGGCCATTGGAAAGCTTTGCGGCTTTGGGGCTTGCCATAAAGCCCTGTCAGTTGATCTCATTGTCAGAGAATTGCATGGGGTCGGTTCCATTTTCCATTCACCGACACACCATCTTCCTCATAGCATCAGCATCATCACCACTATGGAACCATGCACGTGCGAGTTTCAAGAGCTCAGGCAACTATCCGCTGCGCAGGCATCGGTGATAATCGTGATCGGCCTCTACCTCGGATGGCGCATGCTCTGCCTGTTGTAGTACTTGTTGGTAAGTCCTTCCGGTTATTTCGGTAGTGGGTTAAAGTCTAACAGCACAGAAATTGCTTATCAGCTGCTACCTTTTCGACTTCATCGATAGCATCATTTACAAAAACATAGCGCCGATCGATATATATTCAGATATAGAGCGCAGATTCGAGAAGGATGCGAGGGGTTTTATACGAAAGCTTGTAATCAAAACCATCATCAGACCTACCAAGAAAGAATACTAAGTAGGTGCACGAGCATCCTTCCTAACCTCGTCTTGATCGCCAGCTAATTGTCTTGTCGCTAGGTAAGTACTCTACTGTTGTCACTGTCGGTCTGATCACTGCAAAGGGGAGGAGGGACTGCCTCTTGGAAGTTCTGCGACTTTCGGGTGAAAGATCTGAGTGCGTACTTCTAAGAGAAGCAAGGCAATGGCGATGCGGAGGAGATCATAAAAGGCTTTGAGGGAATGCTGTTTTCTTTGTGTTGGGTATGCCTTGCTTCTTACTGTTCATTTTTACTCCGTTTACACATTCGCACTTGATCGCCACTGGCTGTACCTATACTCTAGCTATACTGGCTTACTCCTTTAATTTTAATGAATAAATCCCCTTCAAGCTTCTCTACTTCCGTCACTACTATCCAATCAGGGAGCTTTATGTGAAGCCACTTGTTACATATCGCGATCAACTCTTTTCATTGCGCCCTAAGTCCCATCTCTATTGCAAGAGTTTTTGTCCACATCTATCCAAAACTACTTCTCTATCCATTCTCATGAGTTTTAGAACTCATAACAGTAGCTAAGCTCGACTTAGAGCCTAACGTCACCTATCAACTTCTTTACAACCGTGATCTCACCCTCCTCCATGTCAGCGCTCGCTGAACTTGAGTGCATTTGCGATCGCAATGTCTTCAACCTCAAGCTTGATTCTTTCCTTGACCAAGACCTTCAACAAAAGCAAACGCCAACAAAATCCTAGCGCAACTTCTCCTTCAACACAGCCTCCAGCCTTCAAATGAGCTCATTTGAATGCCATAAAGGCCCTCGTGTTTAGGGTTATGGCTTTAGCTCTGGCATACCAGTGATAATGTGGGTGATGCAAACTCCGCGAGAAGGCCCCTCCAAATAATGCCAAAATTAAGGCATTTCTCGGTCACTTTCCCTTTTAAATGCTCCGATCTAACCTCCATCCCAACCAAGCAGTTCTAACAACCTAAAAATGCTCTCCGACGAACCTTGCACTCCACCAAATTTGTGTATAACGAGCCATCTGTTGGTCGGCGCGGGGATTGAGCATCTTTTGACTCTAGGTTCGTCAGGATGTACCCCGCAGTTGCGGTGTTAGCTTACCATCAACCTTGACAGCGTGGCCTCCCTCCTCGCACCATTTTGCTTTGAGATTGCCGGTCGATCTTTGAGTTGAGACGAGTGTAAAGTTCCTAGGATTTTTTCCATTACATCCATAATATTATTGATGTCCAGTTTGTCAAAATCGGTATCGGCATCTTATTCAAACGTCAATCCAAGCGCTTCTCTTGAATAGTATCAGGAAGCCGGCTGTGGGGCACTTACACTAGTGGTACGCTCGATACTGCGGATGCAGGCTGCAGCTCCCCCGATTATGCAACACTTGCTCTTATTTGATTCTGCGAGGTTGGAAATAGCAACGGCTACTTTCATCTAGGCATGGCTAAGCATTATGCAGGGTACCAAGAACAGAGGTTTACTTAATTACTTAAGACGTGGAGGTGGCTGAGACATGAGCGGGTATGAGGATTGAAGTTGTGGAAATTATGGAAATGTGAGTTGCAATACTTGATGTTGCTCCTTTTGGCGATGTAGGAAATAGCCGCGAATGCTTTCATCTGGGCACGGGTAAGTATCATGCAGACATTAATACACACGAGGGGCGAATATAACTTACTGGATTCTTTAATGGTGAGTACGGAAATTCGGTCCTCTCACGACTCTGCATCCAATCCGATGATGTAAAACACGAGTAGCGGAAAATGGACGCGTCCAACGACGCCATTTCTCGCCGACGATGTCCCAGGACATTCTCGTGCCCCGACATAGCCGTTGGAGCTCCACTAAAGGCAGGCCGGAGGCGCGGTAGCTCGTAATCATTGAAAGTAGTATTGGACAAGAGACGGGTTCGCTCGGATGGGAACGAGCGAGTTTAACTAGAGCGAAATCCGAATCATTCGAATACACGAGGCTGCTACTCGAACCGCAGTGAGCGAAGTGGGGTTGAACAGATGTAATCGATAGAGAGAGACAATTGGAATACGATCGGGTTCGGAGGTGGCCTCCGGAGGTCTCGTTCCACTTAGTGATCAGCGATTCGTTGATGCTGAGTGCGAGTACATAGAATGGACGACTGTTGTCAAGTCGGACTCGATCAAATGCTAAAACGGACATTGGTGATTCTTTAGCGGGATGCAGTTGATTGGTTTTAGTGGGATGCATGTGGATTGTGGGTTGCGTTTGGGCCGAGGGCCGTACCTGGAAGCTTTTGTGCCTATTATGAAGTGGGCTAGCTTATTGGTCTCGTGCTCAGCCTTCTATTGTCCACGCAGGCTGAAACTGTGGTGTGGTCAATATCATACGCAGAAATATAGCTTTAAAACAAAAGGAATCATGCTGGGATCTAGTCTCGTGGGTAATAAGTTCTCTTCTCTCTCGCTCAGCGCTGTGGCGTTGGGATTCAAGATGTTATGTAGTCGTCATGGGAACACATCTCACAGCTTGCTCAAATGATTAAACACTGGTTTGAAGGCTAGCAACAATGAGGCCGTTCCTGCCATTCACCTCCAAATGCAGAGAAAAGACAAAGATTATGGAAGCGGTATAATTATAATGACGAGCTGCTGGTGAAAGAGACTGCGCTTTGTATAAGACTAGCTAATTTTGGATTTGACCCTATTCATATTTGGTAATTAATACTACTTTATGATAGGCTATCTTCTTTTTGTTCTAGGTACTTTCGCTTTAACCGTCTCACTCTTGTTTAGGTGAGAAAGAACATAGTATTTGTGCGTCCAGGCAAAAGGCTGCCGTATCACCTCACGATTCTGCGTCCTAAAAGATGTAAAATACGAGCCGCGAGAAAGAATGTCATATCTAAAGACCCATTTTCTCGCCGACGATATCCCGAAGCCGTCCTGCACCTCGACGGCGGTGGAGAGGTTGCGCGTTCCCGGCTGGAGGTATGGCACGATAATATGAGGCGCGCGAAGAGTTTGCTCTGGTCGGGACGAGTAAGTTTGGTTTTGTGCGAGTCCCGACTCATTCGAGTAAACGTATGCGCTCTGGCCGGGCCCCGAGGGGTTTCCCATTGCGGAGGAAGCGGAAAACTTTCCAAAGTATGCGGTTCAACGGGAGGAATCGCTTCTCTATGTATCAGCATCCCACATTGTTAGCCCTATGAGTTCATATTCCATCACTGTGAGTGCGGGGTACATACTGTGGAGTTGGAAAGCCAACTAGGCTGGGGATAGGGTTGTCACCGTACCCAAGCACAGCGTTGTTGCGCTCCGAAGCACCGCCGTTTTGGTACTGGTCTGTATTGGCGACTCGATTGACTTCTTCACCTTCGCCTGACGAGCCTGTGGATCTTGAGGAATCTTGCAGTAGCGAAAACCAGTGATCAATGATTTGATCGTATCCTGTAAGATTAGGTAGCGCTTTCAACTGATCTTCAAAACTGTTTGTCGTTTGATTGGCGGTATTCAACCCGGCGTGGCTGTTGGAAGCTTCAATATCATCCGAAGAAATATATTGCTCTAGTTGGGCTTCGTGTGGCTCTGGGCCAAGAAGAGCCGGTGGAAGGGAATGAAGCCCGACGCTTTCCATGTGTTGACTAATATGGCGATATCGTCTTTCTATGCCTTTGCCTGCAGCTGGGTCGAAGTCGAAGTGGCATAGGGGGCATATGCTGAGTGTTGATATGTAGTGGGTGCGGTTTGATTGTTGATGTAACAGGAGGTGTTCGACCCAGTTTTCCGGCGATCCGTAAGACTGTTCTCCAGTGTGACAGTCCTCATAAAGGCAGAAGTACGGCTTTATATCTGAAAACACATGTGCTCTGGCTCGCGGCAGATTGGTTAAAAAAAAAATAGCAGACTATACGACCATCTCAGTAGGTTTGCATTACCTCCATTGGCGCGCATTGAATATCGGTTGCTGTTGACGCAGACAAATAGGGCAATCAAAACACCTTCCTGCGTTTTCAGGCATCGGGGGTAGGTGCGCCAAAATTTCTCCTTCGGAGCTGGGGGTTTCAGAGCCAGTAGCAGTTGAGATCAGGTGTGTTTGGAGCATCGAAATCCCGGTTACAGGATTACTGAGATGGCTCCCAACTACTGTGCTATGCCCTCCGGGTAAGGGAGAAGTATCGTTGCAGTCTATTTGGCTGCCGCTCTGGATCAATTCTCGGGTTCGCCGAGTTACAGTAGCGAATCGTAGAATAAGGTACTCTGGGGCAGCGCAGAATTTATCCCGGATCATATGCTCGTAGTAACCTGTTATCGATTGTGGTTCGACAGGCGCCGGGATTGAGAAATCTCCGCTCTTTAACACTGAAACCAATGCAGGTAGCAGCGAATACAATGAGTCAAGCACCTCATGAAGCTCATCAAGCACGGACGTTTGACTTGATACGCTTTCGACCTCCGACTCTGGTTCAGATCCTTCGCTATGATAGTCTTCCCACGTCTTTTCGACCGGTCTAAATATGCACGTTGCATGGCTCAATTGATCTCGAACATCATTCCCGACTTCTATAAGAACGTCCGATTAGCACAAATTCGCACACCATATGCCTAACGCACCGCCCTCTCGGACGACTCACTGTATTGTAGCCTGAAAAGACACTCCGAGATATCTGAGATTCGCGATACTGTTGGCTCTTTCAGAAACTTCGAGTAGTCAAGCACTTCGTCCAGCTTGCCAACTTCAGAGTCGAAGTCGCTGAACCAAACTATCAATCGACCATAGGCGCGATGTAAAGAAGTGTCATGAGCCATATCATCGCTCTCCACCTCTAGGGCGCTCGATAGAAACAACAAACAAGAGCGAACTAAACGATCGGCAGCAGCCATAGTTGATGGTGGAGATGGGAATCGAATCGTGTCAATGCGACGAACCTGCATCATGCGGCTGAGTGTAAGTCAAGTCGAGCGTTAAGCTGCATACCAGTCTAACCCTCCACTGGGATTGCCATGCGAGCACCCCTGCAGGGCTGGACGAATTGCATTCGCAGCCAGCGAACAAGTTTTGTGGGGTAGTTACAATATTTCGTGCGTCCGAGCGCCCAGAGTATTGTAGCCCCCGAATTCAACATCCTGAATCACCAACACCAAAAAAGAAGTCACTGGTCGTAGTCTATGTGAACTTTAACTGTTGTGGGGGTTGGTTTCACTTGACCAAAGAAATTCATGTGTCGGGTTGCCGAGTTCGGGTGTTCAACCTATGGTCTTTCCCTACAACCCTTGGGGTTACACCGTCTGAATTTGTCGTCTAGTCAGCCCCTGGAACTGACATGTGAGCTTAGGGAAGTGGGGAACAACATTGCACGCGTCCAGCTCAATTACATCAACTCATGCATCAACTTCCAAGATTCTCATCAGGCTCACTACTATCGATGCAGCTCATGCCAAATCGCGAAACGTGTAGCTGAGCCACCGTTCAACCGACACACTCACTAGCACCTTTCAGCGCTGCCATAGGGTATTACGAGTATGTGTCGTCTCCCTCGGCTGCATCTTACCCTACATTCTAACCCGTGCGTAGCTATAGTACCAGACGCAGCAATATCAATACCAATGGAGGTGCTGGGACTAACAATCGGAGCCTTCCCACTGATCATTACAGCCTTCCATTCTTATACCCGCATACGGAATTTTTTGTCGGAATACAAACAGCTCGATCGACATTTACAAAGTGTTCTAAGAGATATCGATACGGCGCAATGCCTATATACCAGAGCAATCGATATACTGTTATCGGAGGTTATCAAGGACGATATGCGAGACATAATGCTGCACGATATGTCTAATGAAACCTGGAGAGAGACAGGTTTGGACGAAGAAATTTGCGCCACACTGGGAAACTTAGGCCTATGGCGGCCGGTCGAGAATTCAATTCGGGGTATGACCGAGGTGATGAAAGCGATCGAGTCCATTTTGATCGGTTTAGATCGCAGTAGCGATGGAACAAAGGCAAATGTAGCAATACGAATGGTATGTGATGCATTTATGGTTCTCTTGGTTTAATATAATACTAACCAAAAGTATCCGGCTTCCAAGATTTCTTGCTTCATTTCTTCTAGATTTTTTATTCCTGCTTCTTCTTATTACCATAAATTCCATCGGATCGGCTTGGATACGCCGCAACTAATGTCTCGCTCTAAAAAGCTGAAGATAATTGCGTCGGCCACCATTATAGAGCTTAAAAATTTGCGCAAGGAAATGTCAGAGCATAACAATAATCTTCAGGCTGTTGTCCTGCTCTCACAACAAGGTTACCATTCGCCTGGGGAATCGGCTGCGGAATGTCTTCGGACAGCGAGACTAACTAGGGAAAACAAGATTCAAAGAGGAGCCCTAAAGTCAAATGACGCCCAATCGGTGTCCATTCAAGTCAGTGAAAGAACTCGGGACTCCTCCGAATTGGCTACTATTAACCTGAGAACTGTCCAAGTTGCCTCAAGAAAGCTCCATGGAATAGTTTGCAAGGCCCTGCGTATATCTTGCCGATGCCATCTCCTCCATCTTTGCCTCGACAGCATGGCAATAGCTACCAATAACCAGTCAGGGTCTGCGGCTAAACCAAAAGCTCAATTTCTCTTCTTGCTTTCACATTCAGGAAGTAACAACTGCGAACACGGGCTTCCAACTACTGATCGCCCAATCCCTTATCTACACTTCACATGTCATGACCCCGACTCAGCGGGTGCACTGTTAGGCGAGTTTGAACATGGCGAACCCGATGCGGTGTACCAAGAGCTCTTAGCACTGGACGAACAGTTCGTGAAACATTTCCGGATCCCCAACGCCCCTACAGATGACATAGCGAGCTTTACCCTGCGACGTGCATGTTCCCTTAAAGCCCTCGATCCGAGCCCTGTCGTCTCGCTTGACCAACTAATATCGTGCTCACGGGGAAAGCTCGAGCCCCTCGGCTGCTGTCAGATTGCAGCGAACCTGACGAAATCGGTGCTCTCTTTCTATGCTTCACCTTGGATACGCGACTGGACCCTCGAGACCATCCAGTGCTACGACAAATCTGTCAATCCCTTCCAAGAACTGTGGGTTCCGCATGTGCCGGTGAAGTTCTCGTCGGGTATCGGGGCCCGGAATAGGGAAATCCACGCCTTAGGTTTGATATTGTTACAACTTGGTCGAAAGCAACGGCTCGATAGCAATAATCTCGATGGGGAGGATGAAGACGTTATTCTTGAAAAGGCACTTAACGATTTGCATACGAAAATGGGCACAGCTTATCGAGAGTTGGTGGAGAAGTGTATCTGGACCTGGGGTCAGGGGAACTTGGATCTTATGGAGGAGGAGAATTTGAAGGAATTTCTTTCGGATATCGAGGAGTTAGAGAAACTCATCGTTAATTACACGCCACGGTATGTACACATTTCATTCATGTATACATCTGTTCCGACCTAACTAGTGGGTGTTAGACGTCGAGACCTATGCCGGCGACTAGGTGATACCTCTGCAATATCACATTAGGAGAACTTCTAGATCTAGAGCTATATTGTAGCAATGCTGCCATTGCTTTGGGTGCGGCGGGTTTGATGATTGTTGCTACTTATTTTGGTGGGTTCAGAACGGTAGTGTGATGAGAAGCTGTTATGTCAAGTAAATGGTGCAGATAGACTCCTGGTGTGTGGAACGGGTAGTCGGTGCTACAGTAGTACTTTTGAGCCGAAGTTCAATTGTTACTTGAGTAGGATTTGAATTAGCGTTTATTCTACATATGTACTAGCACCCCGCTGCTACTTTTCATTGGGCTAGACATGTACTAGATGTGATGGTAGTATTGATGCTTAACCATTCCTTTTGATAGCACTATCACAAGTATTCGAGTGGCTAATTATTCTGGCTCTGTTGTGACATGCGAAGACAGAAATACTAGTAGTTACAGCTGATCATGTTCCCAGAATTTTGCGTCTCTAGCAAGCTCAAACCTCCAGCCAGTTTACTGTACAATAACACCTACAAAAAAAAAAGGCCCGTTTGGGTGCCTTTGGAAGGTCTCTGGTTTTGTTTTGGTGGGTTTAGGAGAAGTTTACTGTGCTACAGCATATTACGGACCAAATCGGATCTCTTTTGCGCAAATTGGCCCTGAAGATCTGAGAACCTAAACAAATGGAAGACGGTTTGAAATTAATTCGATGTTCAACTAGAGTTAGTCCTCATAAGCTCAATCTACTGTCGGTCCGAAATGTAACCCATATCACTGAGTGCCGAATTCGGCAATATGATATAGCAAAGTCACCGCCACATAAATATAAACTCCCGGGCTCATAGTGTACTCTCCCATTATCCCGCAATTCCGGGGGGGGATCGCATCGCTAGATCGCTAGAGGAAGGAGCAAGTGGTACGACAGATAGACGGATTGTGGGGAGGAGATATGAAAAAATAGTTGCCGCGATTGAAATCTGGGGTGGTAGAAGGGGTGAGGATGAGGTGAGGTGGGGTCAATATTGAGGTGCAACTGGAAAGGTGACTTTGCACAACCAACCCTATGGCCTACAATCCACCAGGACTTACCAGAGCGTACGCTGGACGACGCTTTACGCATTTACGTACTTCAACCTGAGTCCGACGTTGGTCCCTTTTCGAATGAGTACCTGTAGAGTTTTTTTATTTTTTTTATTTCTCTCTAAACCCCAATGTTTGAGCCGCAATCTAGGTAAAAAGGATGGTACGGATTTACAACAGCCATAGTCCTCCAATCAACGATCGTTTCGGCTTAGATGCTACTGTTTTAGTTGATCGATCGGATTCGTGTAGGTAACGAACTCTAGACTGCCTGGCCCTACTGGGATTGTCATGCAGCTGACTTAAGTAAAAAAGAAAAGAAGGCGTTGCATATTTATCTTAGTGTCACATAAAATCGTGAAAGACTCGTAGGGGCTTTCTATTCACCAAATTAAGCTTTCTTAAGGGAGGTTGTCACCTCATCGTGCTCTCGTGCCCAGACTTTTTCGCCTCGCTCGGCGAAATTACACAAATCGTAGGGGATGGCAGGCGAGATCAACCTCATAGCTTTCAGTCGTGGTTCGACGTGTCAACTCACCGGCAATTACCTACAGCCTCTCAGTATGCATGATACAGTGCATGACATTATCTTACTATCCAATGAAGCAGCTAAAACATTTTTCGCTATTCAATTGCAGCACACCACTTCCAACTTTGCACTCTAGATCTGTAATATATGTCGGCAATGCCCCTCTTCCATCTGACGCGATGTTCATACGTACAACTGAGATTTCGAAGGCAAGTTACCATCTCGTTCTTGTTGATGGTGACACTAATGGCGAGCAGCTGCCGTTTTATCAATCGCATCGCGCCTGCTTAATCGCTTAGTGCACTTAAATTATACACAAGTACGGAACTGGAAGGCCTGTCAAGGGTAAATTGGTACTCGTGCGCCTTGAGTGTTAGATTTCATTCCATTGGGCTGGGGCAAATAGTTCAATTTTCAGCCGTTTGTGAGATAGCTATCGCTAACTGTTAAATCCACTGTAGACATAAGCTATTTGTATCTGGAACCCGCAAACCACTAGTGTAACCCCCCATCTCATACGCGGCGCATATAGGTACAAAATGAGTGCTCAACGAACATTGCGATCCATCGTCGCAATCGCGCTGGTTGTGAACGAGGTGGCGGCGTTGAATGACACCACTGCTAACGGCGATGAATTCTCCAACAATTTGTTCTCCGATCTGGCCCCACTTTTGACGCTTTTCGGAGAGCAGGTATGGTGCTCTCTATACATGACTGTTTTTAGAGTTAATTCTCTTCTCTCGAATTCGACGGCTCACAATCTGTAAATACAGGTTTCCAAGCAGTTCATGTCAGAGTCGCTCGGGTGGTCCGATAACATTATATTTGCCATGGCCCCTCTAGGCATCATCACCGCCATTGTTGGTGCAATTCGCGTCGGTGGACCTACGTGGCTTAAAGCTATTATCGGAAGGGCCAGGGAAAATCGCGCAACTGCCGAGGCAGAGTTGATGTCTTCCATATCGCCTGAAGTTTGTGAGGTATGGGATGGCGGACAGGTTGTGAGGGTGGTGGGATCATTGCCAATTCAGGAGCTACTTTATGTGGGTGCACATGAGGAAAATGAGGTACGTACTTGCACCTTAGACCAGGCTTTAACGAAGGAATATCTTAAGGCCGACGGTGAGTTGGTCCACTTTCTTTACCGAGAAGGAAGTTACTAATACTACTCCTGAGACAGCGACGCCGAAGATATCTAGCCTTGAGAAACAGGTCGAATGCTTGGAGTCGGTGGACCCTGAAAGCCATCTCGCAGACGGCCCAGGACGGGAAGACCAGGACGACGAGGAGACAAACTCTGCCAACGATCGCCTCCTCCCCCCGAATATATCCTTGAATATCCACAATCGGACGAGCAGGAAGGAGTTGCATTGGGTCGCTGCTATTGGAGTGGTGCTTCAATTTGGGGTGCTTGTATATTCTGGATTTGCCACTTATCATCCTAAATTGCGCTTTGCGAAAGGAGGGCATCCTGTAAAACCTTATGCATTCCCTACCGCCGCACTGGGGACTCTCTTACTGGCGGTAAGTATGCTGATATGCTCGCATGTCGTGGAGGGAAGCACCGAAGAGCGGAGATATAATGCTACTCCCAAGTCCAGAGCAGGGGTCCGAATCCTGTGGTTACAAAAGTCTCAGTCTGAACCAGTCAATGATCAATCCTTTGATTCCTTTGCAATCCTTGCGAAGGACCCACGCCAAATTATTACGACATCTAGACGGACCGACAGCCAACCGGAGGTCAATGACAGCTATTCGGAGGGTGAGGATGTTCCGGAGCGTTTTAAGATTCTAACAACAATCGGAACAATGCTGGGTCTTTGCGGGTTCGTTATACAATTTGTTGGTCTACGTGGGATGCACTGGTCAGCTACTGTTTCACAGTTAGCCGCAGTGTTGGTGATGACCATTTTGAGAGCATGGGTTCGCCGGGGGCTTGCAAACCGTCCTAAGACTCTGCGTTTACCTTTGGGGCATGAGATTGACTGGCTGGCAACTAAAATCACCTCCGAGGGCGAGCGCCTTTGGGGAGGTTCCAGGGAGGCTGAAAATCCTGCACAAAGCCGATGGCAGCGGATCCGGAACACGATTCAAAAGACTCGGGATATGACGCGGATGATTCTGAGTACGACACCGAAAGTACAGCCCCGGGTCAAGCGTCAGAAGAGCGAGAGCAACAATGTCCCTACGCATCAACAGCTCTGGCAAAGGGACATAGTGAAGTGTGGGAACGCTGCCAAATACGAGCCTTTACAGCTTGACGGACAAGACGAAACCACCTACAACAAAGACAGAGATCCTATATTACGGGAACGAATAAATCTTAGGCAGATCACACGGTGGCCTGGTCCCGGCGCGGAAAGAGCAAACTCCCTTGCAACTGCGATAGAAACCGTAATGAACGCCGTTTTCCCTGCCTTTGTCTCCCCCAGCCAGAAGACGGTATATACATGGTCAATGGAAATATCTGCAAACAAGAAGATCAAATTTTCATTGAAGCATAGCGACGAGAAATGGAGAGCTGACGTTGGCGAGATCGAAGCTGCGCTATCTCTGTGGCTATTTTCTGTTCTCAAGAAAGAAGCCGAGCCGGCAAGGAAGAAAAAGTCGTCCGAAAGGAGGGGTACCCAAGACAACAGTGGCAGTGAGAATACCTGGTTGCAAAACGAAATAACTACGAAAAGACAGAATATGCGGTTGTTTGGTTCTAGTGCGAACTCTTTACGCAGAGACTTAGGGTGGTGGATTGGAGGAGAAAACATGCGAGTTTTTGAAGTCCACGAAACGACTGCGACAAACTCCGATCAACTACACATGAAGACCTACAGTCGCAAAGCCGTAAATTTTGAAATAAAGGAGCTACCCGATGAAGAAGATACCACGCAAGGCAAAGCTGATTCCGTGGAAATTCTCAGCCACAGAGTAGTGGGGTTCGTGCATTCTGGTCCTGAGGACTCAACTCAGCCAAATCCTACTCCAAAACTCCCAACATCCGAACAAGACCCACAGAACAATGCCATCAACGGGGATAATGTCACTGCAGTTTCAGCGCAGCCCAGAACCAATAGCATCATTTCGGGCAAGAACAAGCCCAACGATCAGCCTACCGCCAGTATCTGTTCGAGTAAACATGAGCCCAACGACAAACCTACCGCCAGCATCGTTCCGGAGCCTAACGATCAGCCTACTGCCAGTATCTCTTTGGGCGAGAATAGGCCCAACGACAAACCTGCCAGCATCGCTTCGGGCAAGAATGAACCCAACGATAAACTTGCTTCAGGAAAGAATGAGCCAAACGACCAGTCTTCCGCTAGTATCGCTTCGGGAAAAGATGAGCTCAACGACAACGCTACTGCCAGTATCGTTCCGGAGTTCAACGATCAGCCTACCGCCAATATCTCTCCGGGCAAAGATGAGCTTAACAAAAAACCTGCCAACATCGCTTCAGAGCCCAACGATCAGCCTAGTGCCAGCATCGCTTCGGGAAAATATGAGGACAATGACCAGCCTTCCGCCAGTATCGCTTCGGGCAAAGATGAGCCTAGCGATAAAGCTACCGCTAATATCGTTCAAGAGTCCAACGATCAGCCTACTGGTAGAATCACTTTGGACAAAGATGAGCCTAGCGATAAACTTGCTAGCATAGTTCTGGAACCTAACAGCCAGCTTACCGCTAGCATCGCTTCAGACAAAGATAAGCCCAACGACAAACCTGCCAGCATCGTTTCGGAGCCCAACAATCAGTCTGACGCTAGCGTAGCTTCGGGTAAGAAGGGGCCCAACGACCAACCTTTGCTAGCAGCGGTATCAGAGGTCCCATTAGATCTGTTGTTTGCTCAAGAGATGTTTTCTTGTTTTATGTGGGCAGTGGCAAAGGCACTGAAGGGCCCTATTCAAGGACGAACAACCACTCATAAAATTGAATCATCGGATGAGACTTCTTCGTGGCAATCCTTCACCCTCCAAAACACCACGCTGTCGAGGATTGCTCAAGATGTACACAGGACTGGACTGGGATCTCTGGAAGATGTATATCTGAGTATCATTCCGCCTCTGAGCATAGAACGGAAGCTTCCAGTTGCTAGTGCGGTGATTGAATTGGCGCGACAAAACGCAAAGAAGCATGAATTGGCAGGTCACTGGAAGGAAGCTGGCAACATATATCGTTGGCTTTTTGAAAGATGTAAGACGTTCGGTTCCGACGACGTTGTCGCCCTAAGTGCTACTGCAGTATTGCTGGAATTTTTCAGGTCTGTTACCATCACTCTCAATGTACGGACAAAGGAGCAATATGAGCAGTCAGCTATCGATGTGTTAAAGGAGCTGCGATCAACTATTACCAAAGAATTGAAAGAATTCGACGCCAATGTCTTATCCAGCCTTGGACAGATGTATGAGTTCCAAGGGCGGATCGAGAGATCTGATGATCTAAAGGAGGATGATTGGAAGCTACTGCTAGGTGATACTTGGAACAGTTTATACAGCAGCCCACCGACACATTTCGGGTTTTGCGAGTTGCATGAGATTGCCAAGGGTGGGGAATACTACAAAGTGGACAACTCGAACGCGAAACATATATATGCGCGAGATATCCTCAATTGGACGCCTCTACATTATGCTGTGATTAGTGATGATGAGAGTACTGTGCAAAAATTGTTGTCAATTCGCGCGGATGTCTACGCAGCGGATCTTTCCGAATGGACACCATTGCATTACGCTTCTTGGGGTGGGAACCATTCTACTGGCTGGCTACTGCTGCAGGAGGGGGCAAGAGTGGATATGGTGGGAAGAGATGGAATTACACCTCTACATTGTGCAGCAATGAATGGAAAGATTGAAATTTCGGAATTGTTGATTCAGGGAGGAGCAAATATCGAAGCACAGGACGTTTCGCGGAAAACCCCTCTGCATTGGGCTGTATGTAATGGACATGAGAGTGTTGTCGATGCACTTTTGCAGCAAGGAGCCCACCTATCAACCCGTGATCATAGCGGAAGAACTCCTATGCATTTAGCAGTAAGAGCAGAGGCGGTGGCAATTATCAAGCTACTCTTCAACAAGGACAATGGCCAAAAGGAAGTCAGAGATAGGAGTGGACGCACGCCTTTGCACTGGGCAGCTCGCAACGGCCATGAAGCGATCATCCGGCTACTGATCGAGACCTTCGGAGCCGATAAGGACGCCAAAGACAACGACGGGTCGACCCCGTTGCACGACGTAGCCAAACGCGGCCATGAAGCGATCGTGCGGCTGCTGATCGAGACCTTCGGAGTCGATAAGGAAGCCAAGGACAACACCAGACGGACGCCATTGCACAATGCAGCCAGCAATGGCCATGAAGCGATCGTGCGGCTGCTGATCGAGACCTTCGGAGCCGATAAGGACGCCAAGGACAACGACGGGTCGATTCCGTTGCACGACGCTGCCGAAAGCGGCCATGAAGCGATCGTGTGGCTGCTGATCGAGACCTTCGGAGTCGATAAGGAAGCCAAGGACAACACCAGGCGGACGCCATTGCACAATGCAGTCAGCAATGGCCATGAAGCGATCGTCCGGCTGCTGGTCGAAGCTGGGGCAGATAAGGATGCTAGAACCGCTGACAAGTCGACACCGCTGATCTGGGCGGCTTACAATGGCCACGAGGCGGTAGTCCGGGTGCTGGTCGAGTTCGGGGCCGACATAGATGCCAGAGATGACAGCGGGTGCACACCGCTAATTTATGCAGTGCGCAATGGCTACGAAGCGATTGTCCGGCTGCTGGTCGAAGCTGGGGCAGATAAGGATGCTAGAACCGCTAACAAGTCGACACCGCTGATCTGGGCGGCTTACAATGGCCACGAGGCGGTAGTCCGGGTGCTGGTCGAGTTCGGGGCCGACATAGATGCCAGAGATGACAGCGGGCACACACCGCTAATTTGGGCAGTGTGCAAAGGCTACGAAGCGATTGTCCGGCTGCTGGTTATGGTTGGGGCTGATGTCGAAAATAACGGCGGGACAACAGCGCTCGAGATGGCGACCCTCTATAACTACAAGGCGATCATCCAGCTGCTCCAGTGAGCTACTACTGCCACCCCTACCCATCGCCTTTCAGTCCTGTAGTCTTTATATACTGTAAGCTACTACTTGCTTGGATTTGCGATGTATGGCTGAGTTGCAATCACAGAAATTTCGTACTATTTCTACGAGCTTCTCAGAGTCCCGTTGTATGAGTAGCGGTTGTCAATCCATTTGTTAATGGGTGAGTGTAACTAGTTGTTTTGTTTCTGGTAATCGTTGAATTCATGGTTATGAGGTGTATTTATGTTGGTTTTATGCACATTGAGAGGTACTTATGTGTCAGATATCAATGTAAGTAATCTATTTAGTTTTTGGGTTGGTGGATAGGAGCGTTCGTATGACGAACTTAAGAGGCACTAATCATTAAGTCTTCCTTGTCTATACGCTTAGACTTCCTCCCTTGGACGCAAGGAATCGTTAATAGCCAGTCAGCTGTTTCGGTCCTCGAGCCCGAAAGGAAATTGTACGATGCATGGAATAAGCAGCCATCAAGTCAGTTGGGACGGGAATGAATGGGATGAACAGGTTGAGTTCAGAACGAAATTCTCCGGGGAGTTTCGGGAGCTAAGATCTCAATGGGGTTTTTTTTTGCTTTTTATTGGTTATTCATGAGGTTTTGGTATTTATGGTACTTTCTGGCGATTGCCTTTCATGCGTAGGTACTTTCTAGGGGTGGATATGTTTGCGTGTGTTTTTACGTCTAGTTCCAATTCGCACTTCTCTTACGCTGGTCTTCATTGAGACTTAAGTAGCTTCTCTATACCTCAAGACCGAGGAGAGATTGGATTGCGTATCTGCACCTTTTATCAGTGCAAGACAACAGATCCATCTCTTCCCTACCACCATCGCTGAGAATCGCCATTCCCGCTACCCCAACGAAATTTCACTGAAAGCCGCCCAGTCACGTGATATCGCGGTATCCGATCGGGTACTAATTGTGTTGTGGTGCAAGTGATCGATCGCGGGTAACTGCAATCTTGTCTAAAATAGGTGGGGGCGGATGAGTTGGGGCTAATTGCAGTGGGGAAAATACGTAGAATCGATCGCCGCGGTGGAAAAAGCAACTGATACTTGATGCGGGCGGATGACTCCTGCATCGCATTTGTATCTGCACTGCACATCTAGCTTCCGAAGCCCTGAAGTACCGCTGTGCCGAGCACCAAGCCTTCTTGCCCAAGACGTTGAAATAAGCTTTGCGACTATACTCGAGCCATTTGGTACCTAACTCTTCCGCGCACATCCGCCCTCTCAGTCGCTGGGCCCGAGAAGCGGCATGGCACCAGATTGATTGCCGAGATTACTGCACTTACTGCTAGTATTACTTTTTACTCTAAACTTAAAATACTTATAGGCTTCTTTGAAAAAAATAAGAACTTTATATTTACTCTTCTGCATATACGCATTCAACCCCTCCCGTTCTCCCCGCCGGATGTTTCGACCACCCAACATCGCCGACCACGTGACATCACTGTACCACTTCCCCACCATCCCCGCCATACTCCTAACGACAAAATTTATACTAAGTAACTACACATTCTCGCAAGCGGGCGTAGGTATCATACCCAGGTCACGGTGGGAGGGGGGGCGTGAAATGAGTTGGCTTGAGCACACGGCTTCAGAAACTGAGCCTTGACTCGAACTTTTGTTGGTGCCGATTAGAGGTACTGATCGGCAGTTTCGAAATCTGAGATATACCGAGACGTTCTGGCGCATACGGAATGTCTTCGATCGTTGGGAAATTCTGCTGTTTCTTCACTCTTGGTAGCAATATTGTAATACTTTACAATTGCACAAGCTCGCGCGAGTTTTCTCCACCATACGCTCAAAATCCAGACCTCGTCGCTCTTCGGGGCCTGGAATCAGACCAAGACACATAAGTAGTTGAAAATTATCGAAGTAATACCGAGGATAATCTCCATACTAGCAAGTCTAGTCACATAGGATTTTTCCGCATGTTAACAATCCGCAAATTGCATATACATCTTAACACCATCCAACAATAAAATAAAAAAACTGCCCAATCATGAGTACCATAAATCAACACCAACTTCTAACCAAAAAATCATAATGATTAAATCCAAAAATAAATCAATCAATGAAGCAAAAAGGAAACAGTCTGGATGGTAACGATTTTGGAGGTTTCGAATGTGAGATTTGAAGGCTTAGTGGTGCATATCGAGGCGATTCGATATGGTATGTATGATACACCGGGAATTCGGGCTGACAGGCGTAGGTGGAAGGAGATTTGGCAACACTCTGTTGAAGGCGTTGCGTAGAGTAGCTACAAGTAACGGTGCCACTATGAGGGGACATACTCAAGACATTACTTCTTCGCTTTCGCCACAACCAAGTGCTTCCTCCAGTTCATGTATGTACTGAGTAGTTTCTAAAGTGTCTTCATGATTTGCACCCAGGTTCTTTTGTTGTGCGTACAACAGCATACGGCTGTAATGCAAGTTTCTTCTGGAATCACCCTGACGGGCGTAGAATACGGCAAGTGGCTGTAGGGAATCTAGAGCCAGTGGGTGATTCAGTGTACCCAAAGTCGTCCTTTCCCACCCCTCCAGTGTCCGAAGGAAAAACTGCAGCGCACTTTCGTGGTTTCCGCAATTATCATGGGCAACTCCCCATCATTCGGACATTTTTAAGAACGTCGGGATGGTCAACATCTAAAGACTTCTCCAAGAGTTCGTGTGATTGACAGCAATACTCCAGTTCCTTTTTGTAATCCCCTAGCAGGCCACAGGTGTCAGCAGCCGACCCCAACGCCAAGACAGCTCCTCGCTGTGAGCCCAGCTTCGTGCCGCACTTCCTCCATCCTTCGACGGAATCGATGGAAATTTTTAATGCTGTCTGGTGATCCCCCAAGAGACGGTAAGCTAGCACAACCTTCCTTCTGGTACTAAGAGAATCGGGATGGTCCGTGCCGAGCTCGAGCAAAAGTTTTGAGAACTCCAGGTACTTGTGCTTATCAAATCCGCGACAGATTTCTACCGCCCATCGTATTGCCATTAAAGTATCTGTATGGTCTACACCATTAATCTTCTCCCGTCCTTCCAGGAATCTGTGAATGTATTCTAGAGCTTTCTCATGATTATTTAACCGAACGTAAGCCTTTGCAACTATACATGTAAGGTCAAGTGTTTCCGCATGGCATTTTCCGTATATTTTCTCAACTCCTCTGAGCTTCTGAGTGTAACATGTAAGAGCTTCTCGGTATGCCCCCCTGACCCAGTACAAATCTCCTAAGTTGTGGATGACATCGTATGTGCGGTAATGATGATCGCCAACAGCTTGTTGAAACCCTTCTAGCGAACGTGTGTAGTAATCGATTGCTTTGTCTCCATCGCCGATTCTCGAGAACAATACCCCCATGAAGTTGATCGTATTCAAGGTGTGAGTCCGTACGTTTTCTCTTGCTGTTCCAACGCGCGTTCGTACCATCGCAATGCTTCGTCGTAGTTCCCGATATCTTCGTGAATAACACCTACATGCATTACAAGCCTTGACTTGTCAAATCCATGGCTCAATTTCAGCGCTTGTAATCCCTCTAGCTCCTTCAATTCTTCCATCGCCTCTATTGCCCCCACCGGCTTTGTCGCCACTTCAAAGGCCTCGTCGAGTTGATTTTGTACTCACAAACATCGAGACAGATTTCACAACGCTACGCAAGAACTGAAAGAGTCGGGAGACAGACCTCCTGAAGAGATATTCCGCACGAGGGTCACAACCCCAAGTGTAATCCAACATACCGAATGCATGCACATAGTGCTCGTGCGATATGAGAATCCGCCTCATTTCGGTCTTCGGCAAAAGTCTCAGAAATATATTTATTGCAAAGGTTTATATGCGTGTCAATATCCCGTTCGAAATCCCAATTTAAAACTCAGTTCACCATGTAGCCCAGCTGCTACAATATAAATCGCCTGCTTGCAAGGATCCTCTGTTATGACACTGTAGTTTTGGGTAGTATCTTCTGGGTCCGGTATCTTCGTCGACTTATTCTCTCTGGCCCAAAGCTGAACGAGTGGGTGTATCTAGAGGCTGATACGTTCTGAAATTGGGGAGGTCGACGTCTTGCGTTGAATTAATGATAGAGACAATAAGTTTGTCAATTGCATCGTTCAGTCGAGCGGTATCTAGAAAGGACCATGTCAGAAAGACGTGCGAAAATCAATACAACTGGCCTTGCCGTTGCGGTAGAATTCACAGCTTTGTGTGCTCAAAGCATTTCTGATATTTTCCAGTCTCTGTAGGTATCTTCGAAAGTCACAATCCTTCGAAACAATGTATGCAGCCGCTTGTGCAAGCACTAGAGGAAGTTTGCCAAGTTTCTCAACGATGTGCTTTGCACTTTGTATCTCTGAATACATAAAAATACTGTCAGTGCCAGAGCGCAAACATCAACCAACGGTCTGACTGACTGTCATACTCTAAATAGAGTGAATACAGTATGATTAAAACAAACAGTCTGACTGACCTTCCTCTGGCAAATCCTCGGCCTCTCTTACGGCCCCCGTAAGGAGTAGCTTTAATCCGTCTTCCTTTCCCATCAATAATACGGGAAATGGCTTCCCATATTGGTGAGAACTGCAGTTCCTGGAGGTGATTAAGATACTGCCCCATTGACAGGCCGGAAGGTAGCCGCTAATTTGAACTACATCCTGATCATCATTATTGTCCACGAGCAAAAGCCATTTTGTATTTTCCTCCTTTTCAAACCACTGGCGAACAACTTCCCAACTCTCCACATTCTTTACTAGTGTTCCCGTAGAGAGTATGCCGCCCGGAACTCCTAGGACGATAGAAATTTGTTCGTATCTGTCTGAAGGAATGAAACCCTGGTATTTCTTTGCATAATGTACAATGAGTCTGTCGACTATATGCAAACAACTCGTTTCCATAGTTCCTTTGTTTTTGGCATCGACCCAAAAGATGGATTCATAAGATTCCGCGTGCATATGAGCGAATCGCAGAGCAATTTGCGTCTTTCCCACCCCGCCCATTCCGTGGAGTACGACAACCATCCTTTCAGTAGCAACTGCTTTATCTAGTTGACTAGGTAAAAAGAAATGGCACAAATCCTGGAGAATCCCTGCCCTGCCGGAGAATTTAGTATTTTTCAGAAATGGCAGCGTAGAATGAACTTTGAACTCGTTGATGATAGGAGCCTCAAGCTGAATGGCTACTGGTTCACAAATAGTCAGCGGCATTATTCCATGCTCGTAATGGAGAACGTGGTACATCTATTCGGAAAGTACTCCTCGGTTAGCCGGACAAGTACTTAGGGGAGAACCGTGTGTATATTCTATGATACAGTGAAGAGAAGCAGAGAAGGAGAAAGACTCGATTTATATACAGAGGATCATCAGAGAAAACTTTGATGCTTCGCCACTCTTGAGTCACTCGCCACAGGATATGTAACATTGTAAAGTATATTTGTGATGAGTGACAGCTCATGACTTAAATGAACCAGTTCACAGCCAATTCTAGTATCTGGCCAAGAATAAAACGAAATCCATCTACATATAGTAGAGCTACACTGTGCAAAAGGGGTGGAATTTAACCAACAATTTGCGGACCTAGAGGGAGGGTATCCAGGGGGGAAAGAGGAGGACACTATACCACCCCCCCATAGCTCCACCAATTGTGGACTAAATTAAATTTCCTTTGGCACAAAGTAGCTCTAGAATATGTAGATGTATCGCACGTTATTGTTGGCCAGGTACTAGGACATGCTGAGGACCACTAGGGGGAGTTCGCTAGGAGAGGAGGGCTACCTATCCCATTTGATTTCTCCACCAGTTCTCGTTGGAATTCAGTGCCCTCGCTGCCAGTGTCTCTTAGTCATGCTAGAAAATTATTCAGGGTCAGCTTGGCGGTTTCTAGATACTGTGAAATGTCACTTGGGCAAAAATTCCCTGAGTTATGCAATTGTAGAGTGTCTCAAAGTTTTGGAACTTCAAAATTGTACCTACCTCAACAACCACCAACCCGAATATGCCAAGACTGGTACTAATTTGTAGCCAGCATGCCATATATCATTACTAGCAAAATCGATTTATAATTGGTGATAAAACAGGGGGATCAAAAGAAAGACAAAAATCCGCCAGCTTCATGGTCTCTCACTCACATTTTCGAACTTGCTCAAAATTGGTCTGTTTGACTTGATTTTTGGATGCATATATAGGCCTTGCAGTTGTCTATCATACTGTAGTCTCCAATATTCTCTCCATTGTGTTGTTGAGCAATTTGCAATTTTGAAAGAGAAATACCAGGATTTCTTAGTGTAGTGCGAGGCGCCTGGGCTGTATGCATGAGGTGGCTCTTTCTTGTTTAATCGCAGGCGAATTCAAGCTGGTATCCATATCAGTTACCCGAATTGGCACCAGAAACTTTGGATGGGGCGGGAAATCAGAGACATAGGCGGAGCTGGATGACCCGCTTTCACAAGATCTCTTTGTTCTCTCCGCTACCTTGTCGAATCTCTGTTGCATGATGTAATGTGCGAAACCTGAACGTGTTGATGGCGGTGTTGGTGGTGCATTTTGGACTGGACTTTCAGGCTCCCTAAGAAGTTTGATTCCATATTTTTTTTCGAGGTGATCAACCTCCGCAAAAACTGCAGCTATCCGTGCCAACATTTCTAGGACGAATTGAAGTTATTTTGTCACCGGCTCTGTAGATAACAGCCGGGCGAGCGAACCATGGTCACCGCTCAGCCTTTCACCCCCAGTCTTCAAAAATCATCCGCTGATAGTTTAACTCGTATTGGAATTTACTAAATTCCACTCCGCGCAATTGTGCCCTCAAAAATATATCGTAACCACCGCGTGCAACATTAAGTAGTATACTAAATACACCAAGAACGGCCAGTGCTATACCCACAAATTCTGCCATATTCACTCTACCAGTTGTTAGCTAGACAACCCCTCCGCAAAGAAACCTCGAATCAGTGGAGGTTTACAATGCAGGGACTATTGGATAAGCACTAGTTTGACTATGAAGTTGGGACGAGTCCATCGGTATGGCCGACACGACAGGAAGCAATATTGAACACTTGAGAACTGGAAGTGTTTCCCACTAGGTATGATCGTGGCTGTTCTGGAATAAATTGGCGATGGGATCTGGTGTCGCGCGTTTAGGTGAAGTAGAGAACAAAGAAGATGGACCAGGCGCTGCCTCCTGCACTTATGTGAGCAAGGGTAGCTGCTGGGGATCTCCCCCACCTAACCAGATCTTCCGGAGGGGGAGGGAAGGCGGGCGCTGTCATACTCTAGATAAGGCGAATATAGTACGATTAAAACAAAACAAAAAAGCCTCCTGCACTTACCTCGGGTTAGGGTTCTAGTACCAGTTCTGAACACAACATGCTGTAGAACTTTGTCTGGTACCAGGCTCCAGTAGTAGCCACTCGTGCCTCGTTTTCTCGTTGCCTTGCTCGCAAGTTCGCTCGGTAATTAGAGACTGAGGATACAAGAAGAACCCCGGTCTTTGAACTCGATTACGTCTGCAATAACTGGCCGGGTGTAGCGTCCGAGTGAGCCAGAGCAATTCAAGCTTTCTCTTTCTGTGAGTTTGGATAGATTTAGTTCTATACTGCATCACAAGTAGCCCGAGATCGTTTTCGCTCCCCGTTTATCATTAGATGGCGTTGAACACTTTTGCGTGGTATTACTTTGGATGCTAGAAAGACTTGTTGATTGGCTGATGTTCTCGAGGCCTAAAGGCCTGTATATATATATGTTCCGACTCATTTACCAAGTCGGCTGCTTTGCAAATAAGTCGGGTGTTTTGCAAAGAAGGCAACTTTGCACTTCAGTCGACTCCTTTGCAAATAAGCTAGCCGAGCTACAAAGTGGTCACCTCTGCAAACCAGCCAACTTACTTGCAAAGAAGCTAATGAAAAGGAAAACTGCTCTTTGTAAGTGGCAAGTCGCCACCGGTCACTTTACTTTAAGTCGTGAGGAGTAGAACGATTGTACAAGGGTACAAGGGTAAGTCGGGCGCGGTGATACAGGGCAAAAGAGCGCCCGACTTTTTTCCCCCATACAACGAGAAATGCCAAGATCCTCATCATTCACTACACAGCAAATGTTTTTCTAAGAAAACCTCATAGAAGCATCTCAGGTGGCCTACTATCACTGCCTTCACTTTCAGAATCTCTCTCAATTGTTGTTGTGGAGGTGTAGAATTTCCGCATTTTATGGGGCGCGCCCGACTTTTGGTATCTTCCTAGTACAACACTTACTTGACTGAAGCCGAGAGCCGAGAGCCGAGAGCCGAGAGCCGAGAGATCTTGGGAGCTGGGAGTCGAGTGCGTTTGAGATCTGGGGGTCGAGTGCATGGAATCGAGTGCATTTCGAAGCTGAAAGTCGAATGTACTTGGAAACATGCTTCCACAGGTCGAACCATTGTGATTTAGCCTAACCCCGCGTACCTACTCTCCATAATAATCTCGTGCAATTAATATCATACTGCCGGCATCCACCCCGCAGGTCCATAGGGCTTTATAGTTCCATGTGTCAAATATCGTATGGAGTACCGTATGTAAAACAGCTTCTCTATGAGTTGTGTGTTGCACAAGATCATTTTTCCTGATAATGGCTTTGCATTTTGTGTGCCGGAGACCACAAAAAAACCGTATCATACAACCTGTCAAACCCTAATTTCAATAATTTTCTAAAGAGAAGAAAGCTATCTACGGGGAAAATCTAAGCCTTTATATACACGAGTTGAGAGTGGTGGAGCAGCTGGTGAGTGATAGTTCGTGAATGAGTCTGGTAAGTTAGAACATTAGAAATCACTCTCCTGTGCATTCTAGTTAGTTAGAACATTAGAAATAACTCTCCTGTGCATTCTAGTATCTTCGACGTTATTACCAACCATTAGCAACCGCTCTCCAGTCCTTTCCAGCAGCTACGATGGCCTCGCAGTAGCTTCTAGGCTACTCCAGCAGCTCGTAGTCCTTTCCAGTAGCATATATGCCTTTCGGGCTAAATCCTGAGTCAACAAGTCGCTCTGCATTGATATGAGCCGCTCTCCTGAGGCATATACTCATACACCAACTGCACACCAACCGGACCTGAGCAGTGAGACTCACGATACAGGTACAGATGCAATACGTGGTCAATATCTTATTGAGAGTGCTTAAAAATGATTTTAACATGACACTTTCATTTATCTTGCAGCTTGCATTGCATACATTCTGTGGGGAAGTTTTAAAGATTAATAGCATAAGGATGCCCTTGTAAAACAGTGTCTGCCTAAAAAACCCGGGTAGAGGTAGTATAAGGATTGATCATAAATACAACCCCGGTCCGAATATTCACGTCTATGATAGGTCCAAAAGTCCTATGCACATAACGACCGGAACCGAAGAAAATAGTTGCACAGCTCGCAAGTGCACAAGTTGATCTTTAGCGGTATGTATTTCAACCCATAGGCGAGGAAAGTTTGCGGGATTTTTAACTCGTCCCTGGACCGGAACCAGTTAACGAACCTCCATAGTAAGATCTAGATATCATGCATGCATATGATGATATATCCATATCCTTGGATTCATGATCTTTATTCTACCATATCTCTAATCGCTGAAGCAACTGGTTCAACCGAGTGAGTAGAGTGCACCATTACGAAGTGTGTAGTGTTGCTACTGCAACCGGTAGCCTCTCCCTTGCAGTGATAAAGATTCATTCCACAACGGTGAAGAATGAAGTTTAGGAATAGACATCCGGAAACATGTCATCATTTCGACTGTACCGAGCACGATACTTTAGATGAGCTTCTAATGTGACGACTGATGGGTACCTATTGTGATACCTTTTATTTTGGCTCTTGATAATAGTGGTTCATTGCCTAAAACCGGAGCTTCGCTGTGCTTAGTCGGAATTTTTCAGGAATCAATGTAATTTTGACTAGCACTATTATACAATAGTTTTGAGGGGTTTCAAACTAGATGTATATATCTACTTTATGGTAGTTGGGATTCCTATATGCGACTTTAGATGACGTGTGTAGTTCAGACGACAAAACAGAGTTTGATCTCGGAACACCGTTCCCTGTGGTGTAACAAGATTCGAACACCGACGGCCTTGCTGTGACTGTAGCAAAATGCCGCCCACGGCATTCCATGCCCGAAGCATCACGCTCGCTACAGTATGTAACATCTGGAACCGTTGAAACATCTACGGACTTCCGCGTCTGACCCCCATACCATACCGTCTCTCGGCTCTCCCCCTCACTTGATCATCCTCAGACCCCTTCATCATTTCACTTTGTGCAAGGGTTTTTTGTTTCCGTGCCTTGGGCAATACTCTTCTTCTATCAGCATTACCACGCTATCCGTCACATAAGCCATTCATCGAACTGGGATTTACCTGGCTCGTAGAATCAGGTACCAGGGTTACACGCCCGCCAGGGTTCCGAGGTTAGGTTACACGCCACAGCCACAATTGCCGTTTGTACCTTGGAACATCAATTCTCACCCGCCCCCGCCCCCACCCCACCGCGAGCTTACGCTTCGATTATGGACCATCGTTACTCCGTGGCGATTGCCTATTTCTATGTCTTACTTGTTACCAAAAGCGGCGCATAGTCGTCGCCGATTCCGCAAGAAGGCAATTCATACAGACGACGCCCCAGGAAAGTTACTTACGTGGGATTCCAAGAATGGGTAATGATATGCCAAACTAGAGAACTGCATGAAAGAAAAGGGTCAGCATACGGTGAAAACCGCTGTAAAAGGCAGTCGGCGACATATCGTCGTAAAGAGGCCCTATTTTTCCCGATTTTTGTCGCGCATAGGAAAGGCTTTACGAGGGCTTTACATCAAGATCATCTGAACCTCAGACGCCGGACTTTGCGAGTTTCACCCGGAGGGTAACCGTGTAATTATCGTGAATTTGAGCGAGTTACGGTTGGAAGTACTCTAAAACCAACATGAAAATATCTCATCGATAGTTAGTATCGATCCCGAGTGGAGAGGAATTTCAGCCCCATGTAATGCAATGCCATGCACATGCGCCAAGTTCTAGAATGACAGTCCGGAAACTGTTGGAAGCTGAAAAGAAAGTGTAGATATAGATATATACGCATTCCACACGTGCACGCAGCCGCGTAATTCAAGGGGCCGTGAAGTATTTGCCGGACTTCCATAGTGTGCTTAGCCCGGTACTTAGTAATGGCTGGTCGTATGGGAGCTGTCAAAAAAATTGGTTGCAGCCACTCGTCTCGGTTTTCGGTACAACGTGGGTCAAGAAGAAGCAAAAACAGACGATGCAAGGATGCAGCATATAGAAATGAGGCTGAGAGTTGGAGGCGAGGCGGCGTTAATGTTGGTTAGAGTTTTGTGTGCTCATGGTTTCGTCACTATAGAAAGATACATTCATTGTCGCGCGCGAGTAATTGATCCGTAATGTAGATATACGTGTAAGTAAGGCTGGAAACCGGTGATGTATGCGTACATAGCGCGAAATGGCGTTGACGAAACAAATGTGATGCTATTATGCTGTGCAACAGTGGATTCAGGGCCCACGAGAGAAAAGGTTCGAGTCTGCTGCTATAAATAGCAACACTGTGCGCAATTAAGGACACAGCTGAAGAGGTGGGTACAAAGGTCGGACGAGATCCCTTCTGCTTGGTGACCGGAAAAATTAGATGAGCAGAGGATGTTAGACGGAACAAGGCAAAGCCTCGAAGACAGGAGAAACGAACACTTACACTAAACTGTCAGTAGATTGGTTAGCCGAGCGTCAATACACTAACAAAATAACCAGCGAAAAGACCCTGTTCTGCTCTGCGCGTCTGCATCTGCGGGGTAAAAATTGGGCTACAATGAAGGCACAGCTTGCTCAAGTACATGATACCTTCCTCTCATGATTATTATTTATCGTCACCCTTGCAAGGCAACGAAAGAAAGAGAGCTCTCGTAGATCGATCCAAGCTTAAGCCACTAGGGGATTTCTGCTACTACTACTTCGTTGGTACGGAGAGAATGTATGATATCCGGCCATAGTCCGCGCCTCCTTTTGTACCAAGCATGTTCACGTCACAAGCACCCAGACACCACGAAGTGCGCCATCCTCAAAGTTGAAATGCAACGCCCACATGCTAAGCAAAATACAACTTGACGGAAACTCGATCGCTCGCATTGCATCGCTTCGCTTCTCTTCACTTCTCACTTCTCACTTCTCATCTCTCGCTCGCTTTCTCCCTCTAGTTCCTCTTCTTTCTCCCCCCCCCCCCCATATCTCCACACTCGCTAGAACGTTCGCTCCTATTAATCCGTATTAATACCTCACCCCCCATACTCATACCAGATCCTCACCTTGTCGACCCTGCTTCCGGTCCCTTGCTTCATTTTTGTCCAGTGTTCCAACTGCCACATTGAAGTAAGCCGCCGACGATCCTCGAAGACGTAACATATCCAAACTATACCCAGACAAGATCTCCTGTCTCATTCGCTCTGAAAAATCGAAGGGAAACGCTGACCTCTTGGTGACGTTGGTTGTAGGGAAGATCACCCCAGCGTCTGAATTGTTTAAACGCCGAACGCTGCAATACTGCTACCTTCGCCTTACATACCTTCCCTGCATTTTGGTTTGCCTGTCTGCCTGTCGTTTACGATTCATTCTTCCTCCCACTCCCCGCCCGCATTAGGGTATCAACTCCAAGGATTGACTGCTTAGCCCGGTGCAACGGTACATTCACCACAGCATATCCGCGTGTTTCGGGAACAGTACAACGGCCGAATATCAGAACCTGTTGCGTGCCGGGTGTCATCTGCAGGAGTGCGGTGGGATCTAGATCTTCGGGATAGTTGTCGACGAAAACGGTGGACGATTGGGACACAAGTACAGAGGTTTTAGATCTTTAGATGACTGCGGTTTCTCCTACAGCAGCTTTGGTTCCCCCTAGTATTTATTCTAGAGATCCGACGTTGCCCAATGGCGGATATCCCAACTCCATGATGGCAGCACAGATACAGCAGAGTCTCGACAAGCGCAACTCAGGGGGAAGCTCTATTCGACGGAAGAGCGTTCCCAATTCTCCCATTCATGAACGTCAAGGTTCCTACCCGCTGAATGACATAGACGAGATGTCTCAACACGACCAATATCCTCCGCCTGATCACATACGAGGGGCTGTGCGTCAGTTTCAACAGCAACTACCACAATTCAGCGACAAATTTTCTAATACCCGAGTAACGTCACTACAATCTATCGACTCCCGAGACCTACAATCACCGTCTCCTGATCTGATGCTAAATCGGCCGGATTGCGGCGATCCACAGTTCCGGGAAACCCTGCCATCACCATCGTTAAAAGCTCAGCACATAATCCAGGAAAATCCGATGCCGCAACCTCAATCAGCGATAATATCTTCGGGGGAGAGCAATAGGTCATCCAAGAGCTCGTCAAATTTCTATGTGGGAGGGACAGAATCGCCGATTAGTGCATCATCATCATCATCCAGAGAAGACATTGCTCCCAGTCAGAAGCCTACAAAATTGTATCCGCAGCTGAATTACCATCATCAGCTTGCAGACTCGCCCAGCGGCTCTTCGCAGAGTCTGGGAGATCCCAACGGTGCACCATACTCGAGGAATTCGCCGTCGCCGGCGTCGGATGAGCAAGGGCATCGGCGGAGTCCGAGTGGTGGGCAACATCTTGCACCTCACACAGCATACCGGAAGAGCCCTAGACCTACATCGACTTACTCACTGGATGCTCGAGGTCGTTCACCGCCAAATCTACGCGCTGTATCCGGTCATTCTTACGACAGTCGGCGGTCTTCTTACATGGACTTAACTCAACCTGCACATATCGAGCAGCAGTATCGCCCGGTGTCGTCCTTCGACAATTCTTACCTCCAAGCCCAAGTTGGCGCATATGCATCCCTTCTCTCCAGCAGAGAGACGCTCGAAAAGTACCGTGCAACTGCTAAGAAGACGCAAGATCCGGTGCTGCAATACGAATTTGCACTATTCTTGATCCAGGTTGCGCAGCAGCAGCAAGACGATGCCGGTAGTCCAGACTCGGCACATGGTCGAACACCAGGATCGAGCCATCGTGGTAACCATCCTTACAATAATTCTGGTGGATCTCGAAAGGAACTTCTTCGCGAAGCGCGGGCAATTCTGGAACGGACATCTTCCAAACTCCCACAGGCTCAGTATTATCTTGCAGATGCGTTTTCCTCCGGCTTGTTTAACAAGGGTAGGGAAGAAAATGAAAAGGCCTTTCCTCTGTTTGTTGCAGCGTCAAAGCGGGGTCATGCAGAAGCAGGTTACAGAGCGGCTTTGTGTAACGAATTTGGGTGGGGATGCCGAAAAGATCCTTTGAAGGCTGTACAGTTTTACCGCACTGCTTGTTCAAAGAGCCACCCGGGAGCAATGACACGACTAGGAATCGCATGTCTACGATCTGACCTTGGTCTTGATGGACGGTATAGGGAAGGTGTGAAATGGCTCAAACGTGCTTCGGACATCGCAGATGTACAGTATCCATCCGCGCCATACGAACTTGGGCTATTACACGAAGAGGGATTCGGGGATAGTGTACTCGAAGACAAGGCCTATTCGGCACAGCTGTTTACGAAGGCTGCGGAACTGGGACATACCGAAGCATGCTACAGGATGGGAGATGCGTACGAACACGGAAAGCTGAATTGCCCGAAAGATCCGGCTCTGTCGGTGCATTTTTATACGGAAGCCGCGCAGAGAGGGCTCCCGATGGCCATGATGGCACTGTGTGCATGGTATCTTTGCGGCGCAGAGCCAATGCTACCAAGGAATGAGCCTGAAGCGTATGCATGGGCCGTGAAAGCTTGTGAATACGGTACGTTGCACACTTCCTCTAGCTCATTTTAGCATGGAATGTTACTCACGATGTTACAGGGTTACCAAAAGCGGAGTATGCGGCAGGGTACTTCACAGAGCAGGGGATCGGCTGCAGAAGAGATGCCCTGCAGGCGAATGTGTGGTATGTTAAAGCAGCAGAACATGGGGATGAACGCGCAATCGCGCGATTAAAGGTCATTAGGGAGGCGGAGACCGGGAACGGCACTGATGGAAAGAAGGGGAAACTTAAAAAAGATGCGAAGGCGGCCAAAGCGGGTGACAAAAACTCACCGCATGAAGGCGGGGACAAAGGTGATTGCCGCATCATGTGATGTGATGTGATGTGGCATGTATGACTGAGTTGTTGTGTTCAAGGTCTTGGTTGGTTTCTTTTGTTGGGGAGTTTTGATTGTTTATATTTTGTTTACTCTTTTTTGGTACCGTCTAGGTGGTTTTTTTATTTGTCACTTTCGGACTTTTTGAATACCTACTTACTAACACCTTAATACCTTTCTGTGGAGATGGAGGAAGTGGGGATTTTTCGTTTTTTGTTTGTTTACTTTATTTGATGTTGATGTATGTTTCGGATTGGCATGTCGCATACATATCGTGCGATGATATTTTCTCTTTCTTCTTTTTCTCTTCGAGTTTCTTATCTTGCATTGGAGATTGAATGGATGGGGGATGTCTGAGATAGCATGGAGATGGAAATGGAGATTTGCATAGGTAGGATCTATTGCATGGAATATATGAAGTCCAACTTTTAGGTGTTTTGATGCGAGTGCAGTGACCGGGATAGGGTTCATTGCGACCGTGCAAGGGGAGGGATGACCGATAAGGTAGGGAAAAGCTTTTTTTGATTGAAATTCGAGCATGGGGTTCGGTACCGAAGGATTCATGGATGTTCGAGTGGTTGGATGAGATCGTCCGTGGAACGCAGATGTTGTCCTCGAGATCCCGGATTGACCAGTTGTATTCTTCAGCGTCCGTGTCCTCCTGACCAATACATTGGGTGATTGATGTCAACACGCCCGCCATCTCTTTTTCGTGGAAGGAAGGATTGTCCGTCCACTCGAGTTTTTGTTTATTCTCAACCCATCCGTTTGTCGGAACGAAAACAATTGGGTGTGATTCGTTGGCTGGCTGGTTGTTCGAGTCGAGTGTTGACATGTTGACAACAATGATGTCTTGGTGGCATAGTCTGGCGTAGTCACGGCAACGGACAGGGATTCTGTGTGGTTATTTTCAGCATCAACCGGGGGGATGCAGGAGAAAGTTGTGTAATGCGACAAATCGGAGCAGGATTGAGAGGCGAGAGCGACAGAGTCCACAGAATCCGGATCACTCACCTTTCGTTAAAGCTCCCCCGACGCTCGCTCACTCCCATCCTACACCCCGATCCTCCATACTGTCACCTATCTCTCCCTCACGCTTGCTCTACATATAATTAAATAACCAACGACGACTGACGGGTGCATCCCTCACGAAACGAATCACGGGGTAGGCAATGCTCAGTTCTCCTTTTTGAGCCGCTGCGACTACTCCACCAACACTTTACTTACTCCATGCTAGCGCACAAGCTACCAAGTATTCCATCCCCTTGAGCAATTTCGCCTCCCGGACGACGAAAAACGACGAGACATTTCCTCCCACCGGTTCCCTCGTTTTGTAACCCCGTTCATCCGTTCGTTCGCTCTTTTCGGTCGCTCTTTTCATACCTTAGATTATCACTATATATCTTTGTTCGCTTCGGTAGTGGGGAGTTGATTAGGTTCTCACGAGTGGAAAGGGTCTGGGCCCTGATCGTATATTGCGTTTTCTGCGGGGAAGGGAAGACTAACGTTTCGAGATTTCCAGGGGCTGTTGTTTACCCTCAGAGAGAAATGTCGTTACCGCAGCGACCAGATCCGAGCTCTCCGCCAGGGCGACGCACATATCAAGGGCTAGATGGCAACAGTCCCACAGGATACTACCCAGGTTCTACGTCCAGCACACCCATATCGCAACAGCGGCGAAGACTACCACCTATGGCAACGCCTTCACCCCTCGGCTCAGAAGCCGGAACGCCAGGTCCTGAGCTCGGACGCAAAAAGAGTTTGATTAAACCCGAGCGCATGCGGATGGGGAGGGATCATCCAAATTACCATTACCGACAACATGCGCAGCAACACGGAATTGAGGTGATGCCGTCGTCGACGGGGAATGATCCAATTCTTGAGGACTCGCAGGATGTGGCGTCGCACTCATCGACGGATTCTACAGATCTGAAGAGCATAAATCGGCCGCATCAGAGATACTCGGACGATGTGGAGACGGTTCCCGTCAACATCAAAAAACTACAGCGAAATACGACGCGGCGGAAAACTGTGAATGAGAAGGCGGCGCTGAAGCAGAAGCAGAAGGAGGAGATCAGTCCACCGTCGGCTTGGAATGTCTACTGCGCCATCATCACATTCTGGTGTCCTGACGCGGTGCTACGATGTTTTGGGATGCCGCATCGCGCGCAGGCAAGGGCTTGGAGGGAGAAGATGGGCATTATCAGTATCATCCTCCTGATATGCGCTTTTGTTGGATTCCTTACTTTCGGTTTTACGCAGGCCGTTTGTGGAACGCCAAAGGAGCGGTTGCGGGTCAATCATGTGGATCGCGGGTATATCATCATTCATGGCCGGGCCTATAAGATGGATAAGATGAGACATCCTGCCGCCCTAGGTATCCCGAAAGGAAGCAATGTCTTGTACAACATACAGCGTGACGATGGAGGCATTGGCTACGGAGGAATGGATGTGTCGTTTATGTTCCAGAATGTCAATGGTCACTGCAAGGGATTGATTACACCGGCCCAGAACTCGGACATCGTTACAAATGACAAGGGAGAGCTCGCATGGTATATGCCATGCAAAGCGTTCAATCAGGATGGGTCTTCCAAGCCGAACGCCACCTTGGGGACGGACCAGTACAAAGGCTGGGCGTGCCATACCACCGGCCTTGCCCGAAAGACCTACTATGATCTGAATGTGCAGGGAGAAGTTTATTTCAAGTGGACGGATATCACCAATTCCTCCCGGAATCTTGTCGTCTACTCTGGCAGTGTCCTCGATCTGAACCTTCTTAACTGGCTCGACCAGGTCATCTACCCCACGCAGTTTGACGACATTAGGAAGAACGCCGGGCTACGAGGAACGGACATCACGCATCGATTTCAAACTAGTAACGAGAGACAGATTGCGAAGTGTCTTAATGAGATCATCAGAGTCGGAAGCATCGATACGGAGACGGTTGGGTGTATCGCCTCCCAGGTTGTGCTTTATGTCTCACTCGCCTTTATTGTCAGCATCGTCCTTATAAAGTTTGTTCTGGCGTTATTTTTCGGATGGTTCCTGAGTTGGAGATTGGGCACTGGCAGAGATGCGGCGGCAAGGAAGAAAATGAAGGAGAGAAGGAACGAAATTGAGGACTGGGCAGATGATATCTATCGCCCAGCGCCTAAACTTCAGGATGCCCAGGTTGATCGGCCCAGCAAGAGGGGAAGCTTCCTTCCAACGACCAGCAGATTCACCAGCCCCTATGCGCAGGAACGCCCGCAAAGCCGACACAAGCCAATGGTAACTACTATGGGTTCACAGAGTTCTACAGGGCGGCTCCTACCTCCCGGTGCACCCATGTATACTCACGGCAATGGATCCCGAGGAAGCCTGAGCGGTGGAATGTCCGAGTCGGGTGTCGGCACGCAGTTATTGGGTTCGTCTTATGGATCTGGAGCGCCAGGTGACAGATATAGTACGGTTTATAGCGATGATGGCCCTGGTCCTGCCGGGTTTATTCATGAAGCGGTTGTCCCGCAGCCGCCGCCCGAGTACCAACCACACGGGTTCCCACTCGCGCACTGTATGTGTCTCATCACATGTTACTCGGAAGGAGAACAGGGTATTCGCACAACACTCGACTCCATTGCAACCACAGATTATCCCAATTCGCACAAGTTCATGTTGATTGTTTGCGACGGTATGATTATGGGTCACGGAGAAACAATGACGACACCGGATATCATTGTTTCCATGATGAAAGACCACGCTGTTCCTCCGGAGAAGGTCCCTGCGTTCTCTTACGTTGCTGTTGCGTCCGGCTCGAAGCGTCACAATATGGCAAAGGTCTATGCAGGATTCTACGACTATGGCGAGGACTCCCAGGTTCCACCCGAAAAGCAACAACGTGTTCCTATGCTCGTAGTGGTCAAGTGCGGTACTCCAGCTGAAGCGTCGTCGCCAAAGCCCGGAAACAGAGGAAAGCGTGATTCGCAGATCATCTTGATGAGTTTCTTGCAGAAGGTTATGTTTGACGAGCGTATGACGGAGCTAGAATTCGAAATGTTCAATGGCATCTGGAAGATCACGGGCATTTCACCCGATTACTACGAAATGGTTCTCATGGTCGACGCCGACACAAAGGTCTTCCCCGACTCGGTCACGCACATGGTTGGAGCCATGGTCCTGGATCCCGAGATCATGGGCCTGTGCGGAGAGACGAAGATCGCGAATAAGCGGAGCAGCTGGGTTTCTATGATCCAGGTGTTTGAATACTTCATCTCCCACCACCAGACAAAGGCCTTTGAATCCGTTTTTGGGGGTGTTACTTGTCTTCCTGGATGTTTCTGTATGTACCGTATCAAGGCGCCCAAAGGAGGCCAGAACTACTGGGTCCCCATCCTTGCGAATCCGGACGTTGTTGAACACTACTCGGAAAACGTAGTGGAAACACTACACACCAAGAACCTTCTGCTGCTGGGAGAAGACCGATACCTCTCCACGCTGATGCTCAAGACATTCCCGAAGCGAAAGCAGGTCTTTGTCCCCCAAGCAGTGTGCAAGACCATCGTGCCCGATGAGTTCGGAGTGCTACTGTCGCAGCGAAGACGTTGGATAAACTCGACGGTGCATAACTTGATGGAACTCGTGCTGGTTAGGGATCTCTGCGGGACCTTTTGCTTCTCGATGCAGTTCGTAGTGTTTATCGAGCTAATCGGAACTCTCGTCCTCCCCGCCGCTATCGCGTTCACCTTTTACCTCAGTACCTACCCTCTTTCCCTTCCTCTCTGCTCACCCACTGACATCCCGTAGTCATAATCTCGACGTATACACGTCCGGTCCCTATTATTCCGCTAGTGCTGTTAGCAATGATCCTGGGTCTGCCGGCGATCCTGATCGTGCTCACAGCCCACAGGTGGAGCTATGTGTTGTGGATGTTGATCTATCTGTTCTCACTGCCCATATGGAATCTTGTCCTACCCAGCTACGCGTTCTGGAAATTCGATGATTTCTCATGGGGAGATACCCGGAAGGTTGAGGGAGAGCGGAAGGGTGATGGACATGGTGATGCAGAGGGAGAGTTTGATTCTAGTAATATTGTTATGAAACGGTGGGCAGATTTCGAGAAAGGTACGTAGCCCTGGGATGCGGTGTGTTGGTAGTGTAGGGGCTATCGGCTAACACTGCAACAGAGCGCCGAATGAAAGCCCCGCAAAACACGTGGGCTCCAGACACGAGTAGGAATAGCGAATACTACGGGCAACAGCAACAACAGTTCCCAGCGGGATGGCATCCACAGCATCACCATGGAGGCTACTCGGATGTGAGTGAGGGTGCTTTGTAAAAGATTTAAGATTGTACGATGGTTTCTTTTTCGTTTCTATGGGTTGAGCGTCATTTACTGGCTGGCTTTTTTGCGGGGTTTTTTGTAGCGGATTTTTTCATGAAGATGTAATGTGAAGAAGGAGATGTGGATGACAATATATGGGCCATTTTTGTGCACTTCCTGTTGGCATGATGTGATTTTCGTGTTTGTTTGTTTGTTTGTAATCATATTGCATTCGGCCGCTAGCGGCCATGGCATATCCCGTACACATTTCCTCCCCGCTTCTTTCGTAACATAAAGAAACAAAAGCAAAGTCGCGAGTCCTCTTCCCCAAACAACAAAAGAAAACTGCCAAAAAACAACATCAACTTTTACACCCCCCCATCACTCGACTCCTCGTGATCTGAGTTCTCCGCCTCCTCCACCACTCCACTAATTCTGCCGACATCTGTATGAAACAAAAAATCCAACAGAGCCTGCGAACACTTTTCTTCTGCAAAAACAAGAGACATTGGCAAACTAATCTTCGGCTTCTTCAACACCTTTTCAATACCCTCATACCCCCCTTCCCCCTCTTGCCCGTCAACCCAAAGTCGCTTCTGCTCTCGTTTCCATCTTTTACACCACTTAAAAAGGTGGTCTCTTGTCTGATATTCATGCCCACACCACCAGCATTTCATATCTCTTCTTTTTCCAATGCGCATTAAGTATTTCCCCATAAGAGCATGCCCTGTCTTAAGTTGATAAAACCTCGCCGCAATCGATTTCTGGAATTTCATCACCGCACTGTTACCCCGCCTCTTCACCAAATCATACCGGTAACTATGCTTCGATTTCTTTCCCATCTCTTTTATTTCTTTCTTACTTTCTTCCCATTTCATCTCCGTTAGACGTCGACCAATGTGAGCGAAAGATATATAATTCAACTGAGGTAGCGGATTTTGCGTTTCGGTATAACTCCCGCAATGCTTATATGCCGCTTTCGTTGCTTGTAGGTCCGCTTCTTCGTTGCCTTCCACACCCTTATGGGCAGGTACCCACCGGTACTCCACCCGAATGTTTTTATTGGTCAACTCGCTTTCCCAATTCATCGTTCGTAGGGCCCGTGCTTGTCCTGGTCCCGGTTCGTCCGATTGTATTCTTCGTAAAATCACTTGGGAGTCCGTAAAAATCGTCACTCTCCTCACTTCTTTTCTTTCGCTAATCTCATCCGCAATTTTCACTGCTTCCGACATCGCATACATTTCTGCGTCGAACGCTTCCTTCTGTCGGCCCAGGTGTACCCTCCTCTTATTCCACCTTTCCTCTTTCCATACCACCGCACACCCTACCCACTCATCCTCTTTCCTCGATCCATCAGTCCAAAGAACTAAGCCCTCCCTCTCCTTTCGTCCTTCTTCTAACGCTTGTTCTTCTTCCTGAATTATCACTTGGCCTTGCAGCCTCTTTTTAACTTCCGGTAACGTGGTCCCCTCATATCTTCTTCTCTCCAAGGGGTAATCCTCCGGGATCAACTCATCAATCCCCTCCACCCTCCTAACCACGTTTCCTTCCATTTCTATCATTCTCCCTCCGCCTGAAGCATCGGGCATCATCATTTGTCTCAACTTATACCGCCTAACTCGGTTATTAAGAATCGACTTCGCCGGTCTAAGTCCGACGTCATTCATCAGAGCTCCTTGAGGTGTCGTTCGAAAGCATCCGGTTATCCTTCTGCCTTGTTCGTTCAATATTGGTTGTACCTCTTGTGCTCTATTTTTCTGTCCCTTCCACCACAACTCAGCCCCGTATAAAGCAACGGCCTGTACTGCAGCGATCTGGATTCTTTGGCATCCTTCCGGGCTTAATCCTTTCTTCGTCATCAAGGATCGCACCCTATTCTGAGCTCTTCTTGCCTTCGCAAAAGTCTTTTTAGTGTGATCATTCAGGGTAAGCATACTATCCAGCCATACTCCCAACCACCTTGTCGCTTCTTTATTATATGGAACCTCATGACTTCCGACCCTTATCTTGGCCTTCATCTTCGGTTCCTTATTGCTTCTCTTTCGAGTAAACAAAATCGCTTCGGTTTTTTCAATGTCAAACTGACAGGCGTTTTCGTTCGCCCAAATCTGTGCTTCTTTAGTGCATCCCTCCAGTCGTTGTGTGCATTCCCCCACATCCCCGCCTTCTACCACCCATGCCACATCATCGACAAAAGATATACCCTCACTTCCGCACTTCCTCTCTTTTTCTTCAACTCTGCCGAACAACCCCGAAAGGTATATGACGAAAAGTACTGGCGACACTGGCGACCCCTGCGGAACTCCCGTTTCCACATCCATACTGTCTCCCTCCTTCCCATCCATCGACATAATCACTTTTCTCTCCTCCATAAAGCTTTCCACCCACCTTACCAGGTCGGTTTCAAACCCCATTTCTTCCATTCGTTTTATCAAGTTCCCCTTTGCCACATGCGGAAAGGCTCCCTTAACATCCATCAACAGCACCGCCGCGGTATTCCCCCTCCCCCACGCTTCTTCAACTCTCTTCATCAACCTTCCAACCTCGTCTATTGCTGACCTTCTCTTTCTGCATCCAAATTTCCCGTCATGAAGTAACTGCCTTCGCTCACACTCCTCTGCTATTGCGTTTGCCGCTACCTTCTCAACAACTTTTCCCAGACAATTCAACAACGTAATCACCCTATATGCCTTGGCGACTCCGTAATCTGGCTTATTCGGTTTCGGTATAACCACCCCCTTCGCTTCCTTCCAAACTCGTGGGTGTATCCCTAACCTAAAAGTAACTTTGACGATTGCAATTATTCTCGGAGCGTCCCACTCCCACAATAATCTAATCGCCTTAAACCCCAGTCTATGCGGACCAGGAGCCTTCTTAACTGATTGATCAAACAGAGCCAATCGGATGTCCTCATCTGTAATTTTCTTCCACATTTCTCCTCCCTCTTCTTGGGCCTTTCTCTCAACACCCTTCAAAGGCTTCGGAAATGCTTCTTCTTTAATCAACTCCGCCTTGTCCTCCCAGGATTCCGCCAACACTCCATCCCTGGATTTCAAGGCCTTCGTCGTTTGCTGACCCCCCAGTTTTGTATACCTCAAGGCCTGCCATACCTGATCCCTCGTTGCGGAGGACAAAAAATCCTGCCACATCTTTGTCTTCGATTGCCGAATTATTCTTCGGACGTTGCTTCGCTGCTTCTTAACTTGTTGCTGCGTCACTTCCCCCCTTCGTCTGGCCCTCTTTAACGAGCCCAAAATCCTTCTATTTTCTGCGATCTCCTCATTCCACCACCTCTTAGATCTCGCACAAACTTTAACTTTTTTGCAGCACCTATTGAGATGATTAGCAAAATTCCGCTGTATCCACTCAGCTTCCTTCTGTAATTCTTCTCCGCTGCTTTTCTCGGTCAAAACGGGTCTCCCTGAGCTCTTGTCCTTCCAATATTTTTTGGCTTTTTCATAATTTTCTTTTTCCTCCTCTGACTTGAGCCCATCGATATCCCATCCTGTAACCTTTCTTGATACTCTGACTCCTTCCCCTTCGTCCCATCTTAGGTGGGCACACACAATCGCGTGATCCGAAGTAGTTGCCAAATCCGTAGCTATCTCCAAATTGTCGGCCATAGCGGCTTTCGTTATGAAGAAATCTATTAGCGATCTCGAAATCTCGCCGTTTCTCTTGCTCGTATGGGTTGCTTCCCCATCGGTAACATCCGTCAATTCGTACTCATCCATAAGATTCGTTAAAAAGACTTCATCTCTTCTTGGTGGGCATTCCGGGTCCCATCTATCACTGTGAGCATTCCAATCTCCTCCTAACAGGATCTTGTTCCGCCCCATAATCTCTCTCCATCTTGCTGTCTGCGCTGGTCTGCCTCGGCTTCTCACCCCCTCCACCTGCCTCAGCTGATCATACACATTCACCAATCTCATTTCTCTCCCCGAGGGATATTTTATATCAAACACCTGTACATCTCCGTCTCCCCCCATATCCACTTCCGAAAA
>Ga0307514_10000326_pt1 | contig 114305 bp, 126 predicted proteins | sample 16_EM_MG_FD_203088 | JGI IMG/M metagenome (GOLD analysis project Ga0307514, IMG submission 203088) | Populus trichocarpa ectomycorrhiza microbial communities from riparian zone in the Pacific Northwest, United States - 16_EM | ecosystem: Host-associated > Plants > Roots > Unclassified... | reverse complement strand
AGTATAAACCACAAGAACTCAAATTAAAAACAACCCACCAATTTAAGTCTGCAAGTTGCACTCTGACAACAAAGTGTGATATATATGAAATGTAAATAACTCTACCTGCTTTCACATCCCGGGTTGACATTCATGATATATTTAATATTGGGTGAGTAGTTGGGAATTAATACGTTTATTGTAATGTTTTTTGACAGTAGTATGCGGAGAATTTGCAATGGAGTAAATTGGCAACTGGGAAGTGAAATACAACCTATTAATGGATGTTTCATCCCTGGAACATGTTGTGATCAGAGCAAAACTTGGTGGCATCATTGGATTTCAAATAATTCAAATAGCTGCACAGAAAGCTTCTTTTCAACTGACAATAATTGCTCTGGCCATAGAAATAGTACCAACTTACAGAGACTTGGAGAGATATACTAGTGGGCTTGGAATCTGTACAGTGGGTACACTGTAGAAATAGAAGTTGAGTCTAAACAGGGTGGTGGGAATATCCATATCGTATCTCCACGGCTTATTTCGGTTCGGAACGCCATTTGGGGGATGGTGGTGCACAGGGATAACACAGGTGGACTGGGTGATTGCAAGTGATTATATTTAAAAGACTCAGAAGCAGATATGTACACCAAAAAAAATGACATTCTATAATGTATAACCCATAGAAAAGTGGTTTCTGGAATCTGAATCCATAGTATATTTGATGGATGGCAGTAAGAGCTCCTATCAACCTGCATGTTGACTACATTACTATGATATACATACAATTTTGTTTACTAAATATTATACATTATGCTGCATTCAACGATACAGCCGAATACACTTCATTGGATGCTCCCAAGTACGCTCTCAAGTTGTTCTCAAGTACACACCTGAGTACGACATCAAGTATGCTTCCAATTCCACTCAATCACACATTCCGAGCCTGCTTAACTCTATGCTCCCAGGTAAGCTCTCAAGAAGCGTCCAAGTACAATCCAAGTATATTCCCAGGTTTACCTCCAAGGATATTCTCATGTACACTTCTGAGCAGGCTCTCAACAATGCTTCTAATTGGACATGATGGTATACTTGCAGCCATATATACTCGTATATAGGCTCTCACGATGCTCTCTAGCATACTTCCAAGCATGCTCCGATGTATGTTTCCAATTGTGTGACATGATACACTCCCAACCTACTTGGCTCTATGCTTTCAAGTTTACTCTCAAGTGGCAAGACACTCCCAATTTCACCTGACTATATGCTCCCATATATGCTTCTTGGTATTTAATTGTGAGATTTGAAGAATTGCAGCCACCAGGCACCAGGAGATCATGGGTAGTGGGTAGTGGGGGGCATATCGTGGCAGAAAACATAACATCAATTAATATTACAGTGCGAACCCTATCTTTATTGTGCCCTCCACAATGAGAACTTGCAATGCCTCATAGTAACAGTATTGACAATGATAATTTTAGATTCGGCAGAAAAAGTGGAAAATTGGATCTTAGGACTCAGAGGTTCTAACAAAATCAGCTGTCTGCAGCCTACAAATTGTAGGTGTATGTGTGCACATTCAGTCCAGGGCTGATAGTGATGATGTCAATGGTATGATTGCCATGGTGATGATAGCGATGATGAAAGTGTTGGTGATGGTGAATATAGTACCAGAAGTACTCGATCAAGTAGATTCAGTTTGTCAACATTGGTGAAAAACCTTCCAACAACTTATAGAATTTCATTGGCCAAGTGCATCGCGAGGAAAACTCAACTCCTCATAACGTTTGCATCTCTCAGCTGCACCTCCTCCGCATTACGCTGATATGCAGTCACCAATCAGGCTCTGAAGGAGGCTATAAAACAGCCTTACAAGCAGAATATCAAGCAGGCTTCAGACTAGGCTCTGACAAGGTGTTCAAATGCCAGCAGGCTCTCCAGTGGACTCCATACTGCTATAACAGCCTTGTAGTTTTCACAGGTATACCTCTATCTCTGGCCACCAGTCTTATACAGGTTCACTGAATGGACTGTAGATGACGATAGACTGCACATTGTGCAGAGGTCTATAGAAAGCTTGCTATGAGTTGTGCATGTACGCAGGTACACATAGTAGCGCAGCCTATGGTCAATTTGTACTTTTGCTGATGTATCATTTTACCACACAATGAAATATGCACTTTATTTGTTCCAGCTCTTGGTTACATGTACTCATGGTAAGCTTTGTTGATTCATGCAATATGTGTGGTTCCTCAAGGCTGCGTATTCTGTCATATCCTGTTACCATATTCTTATACTTCTTGAGCTATAGCTGCTCCCTCCAGAATTCCCTTACAACACTGCAAGATGTATGGTGGAATGTTGAAGATAGGCCTTCGACATTCTAGATCCACTGAGTCAAGACTAAAAATCCTAGCATATATCACTGGCAGTCGAGTAAATCATATAGCCTCACTCCTTTTCCTCCTGTGGTCTCGATTCCTTTCTCGATTCCTCTTCTGCACTATAATGTCCCTCAACAGAAACAACCAAAAGAGTGGCTGGATAGTCTATTTAGTAGACTATTCACCTGGATACAGACAGTCATTGATGTGGAGGGTGGCATGGCACCATATATGTGGTATTTGGTAGGGAGACCAGGTGGTGCATTCAACTTTTTTCCCTCATACAAACCAAGTCATAGATGTCACTACATTATCTTTATATGATCTAGCACAGCGAAATGGCTGCCAGGACTTGATATCATATCTGCAAGTGTGCCCAACTTTTCGTACCCTCCAAGCACTTGACAGCCAGGGGTAAGGTATTCCTGGGATGATCTATCTTGGTACCTCCAAAGGGCGGCGAAGCCGCCACCGTAACTTGTAATTACAGCCCCATATTGTACTCCCACACCATTTAAATCCACCAAAATCATAAACCCTAGGCCTTGATCAAGAAGCAACTCAGATAGAAATTTTGAGTGATGGTGAAGTGGTTGGCGATGTAAATATAGATCCTACACATTTGGTTTAATTTAGGATTCTGTATTAACAGCCTACAGCTAGTGAGTTCTTTGGTTGGGAAGTGTGATTTACAGCTCAACGAATATAAAGCGCATATACTTAACACTAAAACTAGGGCCCGCTAGAGGTAACCGTAAAGGGGGAGGAGGGTAGAAGAAGAGGAGCTCCCCCACTTAGCTGGCTATCTGGAGGGGGAGAGAATTAGGCACTGCCATATTCTAGTTAGAGTGGATGCAGAATAATTAATACAAAAAACAGATAACCGTAGTCTTGAGCAGGGTCGGATATAGTATATCCCGACTCCAGAATGAGAGTTCTAGGAACAAAACTATAGCTGAGATGAACTTTTACCGAATCGAGAGATTTTAAGCTGCATTAAATTAGTACAGGGCAAATTGTTAGACTGCAAGGGCACCCTGTTAGAGTGGAATCCCATACATAATGGATAAGTACGTATACCAGAAATGCGAGAATTATGTACATGTTAAGAAACTAAGAAAGCCTGCATAAATATTCTATCTCTTCTTTAAAGTTGAATGTTCCCCACCTATTTGGTGTTCAGGTACACTCGTCTTGGGGTGCATAGACGTTAAAAGTACCGTCAGGTTTAATGCCTGGCGTGAATCCAGTGTATCTAATCCGGTCATTATTTCAGGTTGCGGGATTCTCCCTCTACGGCAGGCGTTGATATGAAAAGTAGTCCGCATCAATGATGCCCAGGAAAATACGCTTCCTAATAGGAGAACCAACATTTGTCCGGCGTCCGTACACAGCCTTCTGTCCTGTTATCTTTCCAGTTATTTTTGTAATAACGGGCTTTGTTCAGCCTCACAAGCTCTAACACGAACTGCCAACACACACCTTTGACAACCACCCTTTCCGACTGGTTTTGCCAAGCTTTTCCCCTCGCGGGGCAAAGCGGGGTTTTACTTTGGCTTCATCACGACTTTCCCGGTGTGTGTCCGCTCTGCCAGTACGTTACCAGGTCGAAAACAGAGTGTATCTCGTCACCAAATAACCGCCAAATGCTACTCAGCGTCGACATCGATCGGTAGTCCCTCTTCTAGGGCAACTCGCCTTCTTTCGAATGTTTTACGCCAGTCTACGGTGGATTTTCAACGACAACCGGGCTCAGTGAAGAGAATTCTGAGAGACCAATATGACCTCATGATAAAATCACCATCCACCCCCCCGGCATGTCAAGCCCTACGATGAACAGCGCGCCATGAATGTTCTAGGGAGTTTTTCTTTTCCGGACCCACGAACCTGCTGGCCTTTCGGCCGGTTGGGGTATTCCACTGCGATAGCATCAACGAGATCCTGCAGGTGGGTTTGGCGAGGATTATTTAGGAGGCGGTCGACTAACCGGGATCAGAAGGGTTTAAGGAATGGGGGTCTAATAATCTTTCGGAAGATAGGGCTGCGGAGAGCAGCACCTACCTTCGGCCGGCTACTCTATCGTTGAGGATGCCGAGATAACAAGAAGTTATAGGGGAGAGTGCGGGATTTTTGCTGGACTTTGGCCGTACTGTGTTGTGTGGGTTTTAATTTCGGGGCTTCGGGTTTTGTCAGATTCCTGGGGTTTTTAGAGTTTTAATTTGCGCGGAGGCGGTTATAGGGTTTAGTGGGGGTCTTGTATCTTAAATGCCATTGCCGCTTCGCGGCTTGTATGCAAAATCAAAAACACGAACTGCCAAGAAATCAAAAGAAACAACATTCGCCAGCCCCACCTGATGGTAACTTCTCGTCAGTACCCAGTCGCTCCCTCAACACTCCAATAACGATCCCCAAACTGCAACATGGATGGTCTTTCAGTCGCAGCGTCAGTCGCAGGCCTGTTTCAAGCCACTACAAAAGTTATCTCTTTCATTTCAGTTATGACGGAATCTTCCAGCACCGCGCGCAACGTGCTTGCCGAGGTTAAAGCGCTCCAAATAATATTCTCTCAGCTGCAGAATTTCATAGACAACTTTACAGAGAGTACGGAGGGTGCAGACGACAGAAAGGCGATGATATCTGTGAACCAATTGGTCGCCACCCTAACAGGATTTTTCTGCGCTTTCACCGACCTTGAACAGGTGCTAGAAAGCCTTAACACAAATGAAGATTCCAGTTCACTATTTCGCTTATGGAGCAGCGCAAAATGGGCACTCAAAGATAAAGATCTTAGTCGAATTCTCAGCTTCCTACAAATTCATAAATCATCACTAGGCCTAATACTGCAAATTATTTACTGGTTTGTATTCGTTTCATCCCCGCCAACGCCAAGCTGATGCATGTATGATGCCAGTGAATCCTCGCAACGCGCTGAGCGTCATGTGGCAAAGTTAGAACAAAACATAGAGAAATTAGTAACCTCAGACCCGAATCTCTCTGCGCGCATGGCAACGTATGAACCCCAATCAAATATTAAGACTGCTCGGTCTTCGATTTTATCCATACCGACCATTAGATCAGCAGTGGTCCCCTTTGAGAGTACTCTTGCCCAAGCTCGGGTTTATCAAAATGCATTCGCAAATACGTCGACAAGATCCTTCAAAACCATGGCCACCTCCGAGTCTAAGTGGTCGCAGCTCACTGGGCTGAGTCTCTCCGAAATATCTAACGTCTCCGTCATTTGCCTCCCTATCTCCGCCCGCGAACTGTGCAGCAGTCACCTTTTCGACTATAAAGCGAAGTCCAGTGACGAATCCACTGGGTTATTTGACGCGGCTGCAAAAGGACATACTGCAACGGTCCGGCTCCTCATCTCAGGCGGTGCTAACATGGATACCCAGGACTCCATGCAGTCAACAGCGCTACACCATGCAGCTGCCAACGGGCATACCGACACAGTCCGGCTTCTTGTTGAACTCTTGGGCGCGAACAAAGAGGCGAAGGACATCAATGGGTGGACCGCACTACACAAAGCAGCTTGCAATGGGCATCATGTCACAGTTCAATTACTTGTCGAACTCGGTGTTCATAAAGAGGCCAGGACCAACAATCACTGGACTGCTTTGCACCACGCAGCTTTCAATGGACACAATGATACAATTCGGAAGCTTGTCGAACTCAGTGCTTACGAGGAGGCAATAGAAAGTGTTGGAATGGTAGCACTACATTTGGCAGCTATCAAAGGGCATATTACCACGCTCCGGCTTCTGGTTAACGAATTCGGAGCTAGTATAGAGTCTAAGGACGACAACCAGTGCACAGCCCTACATTGCGCGGCTGGCCACGGCCAGACCACCACAGTCCGGGTCCTTGTTGAGTGGTTTCAAGCCAATAAAGAGGCTAAGGACATCGCTGGGCGTACGGGGCTTCATTACGCTTCTGCGGAGGGGCACCAAGCTACAGTTGAACTGCTTCTTGATCTCGGCGTCACAAAGCAGACCAAGGATAAGGATGGGATGTCAGCACTACACTACGCGGCACGTAATGGACATGATGTCATAGTTCGATTGCTTATTAAACTCGGCGCAAACAAGGAGGCTAAAAACCCCGATGGGAGGACAGCGCTGCACTTTGCGGCTCTTTATGGCCATCATTCTTCAATTCTTCAACTTATCGAGCTCGGTGTCGACACCGAGCCTAAGACTATCTACGGGTCGACACCGCTACACTTCGCAGCTTGTTTTGGTCACAACGATATTGTGCGGTTGCTTGTCGAGTCCGGAGTGGACAGGGAGGCGGCAGCCAGTAACGGAAGGACGGCACTGCACAGTGCGGCTCACAATGGGCATGAAAGCACAGTTCGGCTGCTTATGAGCGAGTTCAATGTCGATAAGGATGCCAAAGATAAGCGAGGAAGGACAGCGCTACACCATGCAGTTTCGAGGGGTCACAATACCACAGCGTGGATGCTTATAGCGCTCGGAGCCTATAATGAAGTTACGCTAGCTGAGACAGGATGTTAGGATATTCAGTCTTGAGAGTGAAGCTGGATACAGACACAGGTGAGAGGCAAATGTCTATAATATCCCCAGACATTTGCTGAATAGTAACTCTGTAAGAAAGAGAAAGAGTTTGGTATGTTCGACAAGGGTTTAAAGAATGTTCTTGCCAATTATCCCCGAATTTCTGAGATTGTGAGGTCGCAAAATAATTTCCAAAAGTTGATATTAGCTGAGATATAGAGGGAGAGACGGTACACGCAAGTTTCATTCTGCGTAAGAAAGGAGAGAAATGTTTCCCGGGCGATAGCGGACAAAGCTTAGCGGTGGATATATAGGTATGGGCTGGGCGAATGACATGTACGAGGTGATTGGGGTTCGGTGTATTGTGTATGATCCACTTAATTGAACGACCGTACCCTGATCGTCAGAGCGGTGGATATCCATGCATTACTTTTCGCAATTCCAACCCCCCCCTTAAGAACAAACTAGTCGCTAGCGTTCCGCTTTCTCAAAACCCTGGGTTGTCAACCTTTAAAAAATGACCTATAGCAGACAGGGAAACATGCTCTTAGTAGCGTCCATTGGCAACCATCCCGGGGCATAAACAACTCGGTCATACAATTCTACATCCTCACCCAAGCCGTTCAGGAGGAGGTCCTTCAGTTGGATTTGATGGAGAAGAGGTACGGCAGAGACCAACCTCAGTGTTCTTCGGCTCATCCGTGATAGAGACTTGTTTAAACCTTGCTTCGGCTAAGGTACACCCACGATATGTAAACTCGCTGTTGAATATCCGGTGGTGGCAAGAGCGGTGACTCGGAGGAGCATATGGTGGCAAAGGCATACCCGATGATTCTCAGTATATATGTCGACTCTTTCTTATTCTCTCTTCTCTCTATACCTTAAGTCAATACACGCACACGGTTCTCCCCTTCATATATCACAACACTTGTGTTGCATGTGTACCCGCATAGTGAGCCTCACAGCTCAGATCCGTCTGATATACGGTTGGTGTATGAAGATATGCCCCAGGAGAGCGGCTCATATCAGGGCAAACGGATATGCAAACGGATAAGAGATATGGAGACGAATATGGCTGTGAATATGGGAATCAAGTCTGTACATATCCGGGCCTTCTGGCCTCGAGAGATCAGTCAATCAACAAGTCTAAGAAGCATCCAAAGTAACAGGTTATGAGCTAGGCGCTCACTCTTAGTTAAAACTCTATTTTCACTTCACAATCTTCAAAGAGCCTCAAAAACCCTAACCCTCTCATACTTCAAACTCAACACCATCACAACTTTTTTCCTTATACCAAACCTCTAAACGATGGCTGCTGCTCTCACCTTTAACAAGGCTGAATGGGGTAATATTTCTTTACTTACATATCTTTACTATAATCTATGGAAAGAGACTATGACCTTCAATTTGGAAGCCATGAACCAATACGAAAATATTACAGGTGAAAAACCTGAATTACCGCTAATTGACCTTGACTACTGCAAATGCAGAGCCAGAGCGGCCAAAGCTATGACTATAATATATCTTTAATGCTCTCCCAATATACAGTCTCATGTCTGAGGCCTTAGGACTCCAGGGGAGATGTGGACTAGGATGCAAACTCACTTGGAGAATACCGGAACATACATCAGGAGAACTACCATTCAACATATATTTTGTGACTGCCGGCCTCCGCCGGAAAAAATGACCATGTGCCACGCGCAGCTCATAGAGAAGCTGTTTCTGGGACAGTAATCCATAGCATATTTGACACTTGGCACTATGCCGTCCTCTGGTCCTGCAAGTTGACTAGATTACTATGATACGATGCGACTATGTGCGCTCGATACTATACATCATGCTGCATACAACAAACTTGAAACCAAGCTGCCAAATGCACTTTATTGTACACTCCCATGTACGCTCTGAAGTACACTTCTGATTGCACTCGATGGTACACTCCCAGCCTGCTGGACTGTACGCTCCCGATTAAGCTCTCAAGACGCTCCCAAGTACACCTTCGAGTATGTTCCCCAGTACAACCTCCAAGTGCGCTCTTAAGCACACCCCCGAGCATGCTCTCAAGTACGCTCCCAATTGCACTCGATGGTACACTCCCAGCCTACTTTGCTTTGCGCTCCCAAATACACTCTCAAGAGGGAAGACACTCCCAATCTCACTTGACTATATGCTCCCATGTATGCTCCTGCGTGCTAGATCCAGAGACTTGCTGAGTTGCAGGCTCCGGGCACCGGTAGACGTTAGGCTAGTAGCGTATGGCAGGCAGTGTTTGGCGGACGGCGGGCTGCAGGCGGTGTGTGGCGTGTGACATGTGGCAGGTGACAGGCGGCATATGTTGGCCGCAATCATGACGTCGGTCGATATGGTAGTCTGAACCTTATCTTTAGCGCGGCCACCACGTCAAGATCTCACGATGCCTCATGGTCATGATGTTGACAATTGCAGCCTTAGATTCTGCAGGAAAGGTAGACAATTGGATCTTGTGGAGAGCAGATCTCCGACTCAGTTATCTCAGCGGAATCTGCAGCCAGTTTCCCGTCAATTTTGGGCGTATGTGTGTGCATTCAGTCCAGGGCTGATGGTGATGGTGACGGTGATGGTAATGGTGATGGTGATGGTGACAGTGAAGGTACCCAAAGCACTTAGTCAAGTAGTGTTGAGATCAATCGAGTACGAATAGAGATATTGAATTGACTATCGTACAAAAGTGATTGTCTAAAGAGTAAAGAGAAAGAGAAAGACAGGCAAATATATATGGGAAAGAAGAGGGCATACTCGGCGAAGCCGAGTATCATATCCGGAGACCGATGCCGAGCACTACTGCCGGGGCTAGCCCTACTCCTCGGCATGGGGGCTGGTGGCGGCCCATGGGGGCAGCAAGCCACCGGCCACATGCCCGCAGCCTTAGGCCGTCGGGGTCTGTAAGCCCCCGAACGCCACACAAGCCATCGGGCCAAATCCCGTGCCAACAAGTAGGTTGGTTACGTCAACGTCAATGTCAAAGCTTTAACAGACTTAATACCTTCTATTGGCCAAACTTTCCACAAACTCAGAGTTCAATCGGCCCTAAGATTCCTGTGCAAATGCTACTCCTGCCGAAACGCGGCTTTCTCAAGCGCAGCTCTGAAGCAGGTTTCAAACCAGGGTCTCAAAAAGGCTCTCAATCAGGCTCTCAAGCCGGCTCTGCAGCGGCCACTGAAGATGCTCTCAATGTGTGTCAGCACTATCGAAGCCTGTCGGCAGTAAAGACTGGCTGAGGTTTATCGATGGCCAGCCATATATAGTCCCATAGTCCCATGAGCAGATGCCTATGGACCGACCATGGATGACAATAGACTGCGCGTCGCGCAGGGGTACACGGGAAGCTTGCTATGAGCTGCGCGTGTGCATGTGTGCGTGTAGTGCAGTCTATAGTCGATTTGCACTTTTGCCGATGACTGGAGATGTACTTCTCCATGGCCATTCCAAGGACATCAGTGGAACGGGTGAAGACCACAGACGTGGTGATCATGGCCACACTGATGATGTCGCAGATGTCCATTGCAATCTGCCCGGTGACCATACTCGTCGAAGGCTCCCTGCCAGCACAGATTCGAGTTCATATCCTTCTGACGAGGGGGATACAATTATTCTCGCACACAGTAGTCATCATAGCATGCGAGAGCCACCGGCATCCAGACAATGCATTGAGCACAGCCGACGTCTCTGCAGCAACAATCACACTCAATGATTCCACCAGTCCAGCAATGGATCAGTCCAGACCGGAACCGTCCAGTCCAGTCCAGGTCAAGTCCAAGTAATTTTTGGAGTGGGATCGGACTGATCCCAGATGCTGACAGACTGGACTGGGCTTGGTCCGGACCGATCCCTCACGGTGTCCAGGGTTAGGGTATACTTTCCCAGTTATGAGTCTTTTAATGGGAAAAATATAACTCGATGGAGCCAAATATAGAGACAGAAGTGGTATAGTTTCGATCAGAGTTGGTATTCGGGGGTGAGTGATAAAAAGTGAGGATGAGTCATGTTTTCGGTAGTACTTGGCTGAAAAGTATTGTCAAAATTATATGCGTAAATGGATCGGTCCAGACCAAGCCCGTCCAGTCCAAGACTGCCAGTCTGTGAATCGGTCCAGTCCGATCTTCCCATTAGACTGGACTGGACTGAGCCCTACCGCGGACCGGGATCGTCTGGACTGGTGGAATCATTGATCACACTGCCCGCAGGCAAGCAGTGGCCATGACCAAGAAGTCAACTCATGGGCCACCGCCATCGACTACGAGTTGTATCACAAGAAGTCAAATCAAGGCCTCCGTGGAAGCATTGATGGCATCAGCACTGGCTTCAACCACCATCAATTGACATGCAAAAACTATGGCAGGCAGACCTGGAGATCACTGGAAGCGAGCCATTGATGAAGAAAGCACTTCCATCCTCTTAAACAACACCTTCACTACAGTCTACTCCAAAAAGGCAAAGCAATTGCATGTGAAGCCGGTTGGCTCCAGATGGGTCTTCAAGACTACAAGATACCCCGATGGATCTACACGTAACACGTTACAAGGTATGCCTAGTTATCAAAGGCTATGAGCAGCCTGATTTTGGTGAGACATATGCTCCTGCTGGAAAGCTAACTACCTTTCAATATCTCATCGCTCTGATCGGGAGATGTGGATGGAACATCGATCATTTGGATGTATTCACCGCGTTTCTCAACCCTGATGTCGATGACGATGATATCTATATGGTACTCCCCGAAGGCTGACCAGAAGACCACGGAGACACACACACGTATGCACCACCAATCATTGTGAGGCTCAGGAAAGCCCTCTACGGTCTCAAGTAAGCACCGCAGCTCTGGCCCAACGATATCAATTCCGTCCTCCTTTTCCTCGGGTTCACACAGTAACAAGCCAATGCTAACCTCTATAGCTGCAGTGATGGCATTCTCATTCTTCTGTATGTCGATGTCATCTCCATGAAGTATGCGCGTACGGACTCTGCCACCAGAGCAGTGATAGAGGTCAAGGTGAAGCTCTCGGAAAAATACAAGATCACGAACCTAGGTTCAGCACGGCAATTCCTCAGCATTGAAATCCATTGTGATGAAAACGGTACTGGCATCAGTCTTGATCAGAAGGCCTTCATCACCACGATTCTCCAGCTATTCGACTTGCAAGATGCCCATGGAGTCGCAACCGTCATGGACCCTAATGTGAAACTCGACTTCGCCGATGATCGGAGGGAGAAGAAAGTTGATGAGAAGAAGGTCAAGCACTAGCAAGTAATCGTCGGATCATTGATGTACGCAGCACTTGCAACGCAGCCAGATATATCATACTCATTCGCTGCTCTCAGCCAATACGATTCTTATCTATTCACCAGTCATATGACCGCAGCAAAGAGAGTACTCTAGTATCCTGAATCCGCAGGAGACTTTCAACTGCACTTCAACGGCAACGGCAACGGCAATGACGGCGTGCTCGGATGTGCCGACTCTGATTGGGCCAGCGATATCACTCACCACAAGTCTAATGGTGGATACGTCTTTCTTACGTATCATGATGGTGGCACAATACCATGGCAGTCTCGGAAGCAAGACCTCATCGCCCTATCTACACTCAAAGCTAAATATATTGCCTACTCCGAAGCCTTCTGAGAAGCACAATGGCTTCTACAGTTGCAGAGAGATATCGACGCCTCTCAGAACTAAGCATTACTGATATCATCCCCGCTACCGATCTACTGTGACAATCAGGGTGCACTCACACATATCACCACCGGAGTGAACAAGGCCAGCACGAAGTACATCGATGTGTGCTACCATAATAGTCGTGATCTCCATGCTTGCAAAATCATCGACTACTCCTACATACTCAAGAATGACAGTGCAGCCAATATACTAAAAAAGGCACTCACCAAGGAGAAGCACACGAAATTCATGAAGGCAATGGAATTATGGTAGCAATGGGGACACGAGGATGGAATATTGATTTAAGATTGTTTTATGCATTTGTTGTTTATGGATGGCCCTCCACAGGCTACAGTGGTACTCTTTTCCCTGCTCACAGTCACTTCTCACAAGCAGAGTGTTTAAGGAGGCTACTATGGGAATCACTTGCAGCACACGTACGCTTGCTATCATTTGTTTATATCAATGTTTCAATCATGCTTGGTAGTCGCATTTGTTTAGTTCTTGCTTCACGGAGTATAGCAAGAGGGGGGAGTGTTGCTTGAAGCCCTAAGGTTCACGGTCGTGACTGTCTCTTTAGACTTCACACCATGACTGTCCTTGTAGACTTCACACGATGCTCGCCCTCATGCTCTTCATACTTAAGACGCACCTTTGTCCGTCTCACTTGTACATGCAATCAACTCACTCATCTCACATCAACAGACACGAAGGAGAACGACACGGAGGAGATTAGTAGAATATAGGAGGGACACCCAATTCAAATTGTACTGGTGAATTTAAATGGATATAGAAAATGCGGGCTCTAGGCTGTTATTATACTTGCAGCCTCTCGAAATTCGGCCCTCTTACTTGTGAAGTTGGCTTATTTGTCAGGAAAGTCACTGTACCAGTAGATTGACTTGCTTGCCAATCGCGGCAACTGATATGGAAAGTTGACTTCTTGACCAGCAAGCCGGCTTCTTTACAATACGGTCGACTTATTTACATAGCGGCGTACTTGACGCTGAGGTCGGAACATATATGAGATACAACCCGGTCATGAATGCATCACTCGCAGTTGCACCAAACCACCTAGTATTTAACCCTTTACTGATACTTGTAATCCCAAAGCTCAGCCCTGGGATATTTCAGCTAGGGCATGGAATACTAGGCTAAACAGAATTGGATCGGCGATGCCAACAGTCGAAAACACTCTACTGACTGATATCATTGTATCATAAACTCCCCGTTGACTGCCGCGATGGAACTGTATCCGCTGCTTGGTATCCATCTCCCCAAAGATGCCATGTATGAACACTGGCAAAATTGCTCTCCACTGTCGCTCAGTCTTGACAAGTTATCCTCGCGGGCTCGAGATTATCCCTTACACGCCCGATCCATCCGGATTGGTTACGATACTCACGAGTCAACAGCTGAAGTGTGTGATAACTGCGTTGCGAGGCCTGCAATTGACCAGTTAAACTGCCATTGTGAGTGCGAGACAGTGAAGTTGGTGACAAATCGGTATAGCAACTTTCTGCAAGGACCGAGCGTGTAAGCAATTCCAATGTTTCAATTCCCACTGCGGTTCCACTGCCTCAGTGATGCCTTCAACCGAATAGTCCTATTAGTAGGGTTAGCGCGTATGTATTTGGCGAAATGAAGGCTCAGCAGTACGCTAATGCCGGGGCAGAGATAAGGTTTCGCTTAACAGAAGTTCCGTCTCGCTTATCGTACACTAAATTACGATCTCTTGCCTTATCTGAAGTGAAATCACGAGTAATAGTTTCGCGCCTGCATTCGTGGTGTTAAGTTTTTGCCAAGAGATAAAATTACGGCAACAGGAGATACACTCTGAGGTTTAACATCTCGGACTCAGTTTTCTATAGGGAATATTCTACCCCGTTCCTGAAATTTTACAATAGCTATAATTTGTGTGGGATGCCGGTGGAATTACTAGTAGTCATGCTTGTGGGCCGTAAAAGGTCGTGATGTCGCAATCCGTGGAGATGGTCACGCTAATAATTTGCTTAGAGAAGTACTCGTGGCAGCGGCAGTCATTTACTTAAGTAGCTATTTAAGTACTGAGTGGTTAAATTAAGTATTTACTGAAGTACCGTGTATGTACTGTGTAATAACTTAGGTAAGTACCTACTATATACCCACTCCGTGCCGCACCTGGTTCCACTTTGCCGCACAGTGAAATACAGTCGTGCGACAAAATACGCGAACGTGCTTTGAGCGGTTTAAATTGACTCTTAATGAGTCGAGATCGACGACACATCAAAAGTTTGGTGGCTCGACTAACAAATTGTCATGGCGGCTAATTTTTTTTGATGTAACGAAGATCGTTGCTTAATGAGTCGTTTATGTTACGTTCGCGTAGTTTGTCACATGGCTGTGCGAGTGATGGTTACAAGCCGGTTAGTTATGTTATCCCGTGGACCTTGATAATTCATACTGCGTTATCGAACTAAACTGGTGCTGGCAAGTCCCTTACGCACTATGATGAGAATCATATGAAGGTGATGCTTAGGTGAAGTGCATGTGATCATCATAGTTTCTACGGATTTCCGATAAGGTATGTACATACATACCGTTGAAAAAAATGCGAGTTGAAAGAATAGTGTTCCTCGGGTGCATAACAGTGTCCTCGCTATGGACGAGTATGTAGTGGTTCTGAACGATTCTCTCCCGCACGTATAACCGTTGTTAGAGCAACAACCATTACAAAACGGGGATTAGACGAAGTCCGAGGACACCCTTTTGTCAATGGTATGTATACAAGTGCTCCTCGCGCAGGTACAGTTTCTCAGGCTCTTTGGTGAAAGCTATCAACCGTCGCAATACTCAAAAGCTACACGTATCAGTAGCTATTTCATTTAAGCGTTCTCTTGCTATGTGTCGCAACTCAGAAGTCTGTCGGAAATATCAAATACCGCGCTGTGTGAAAGGGTGAATTTAATGCCCTTCGGCTGCTTATCAGCAATCTAAGTGTACACAAGGAAGCCAAACTACACAAACAGCAGGTGGCACTACAGTATGTGGCATCTAATAGGCAAGCGTAATTGTTTCTTTGCTTGTATGCCATTTGGGGGTCGATAAGGAACCTAAACCGATAACGGGTAGACGGCATCTCACAGACACGATCAAATAGTTAGGGTATAGCTCGAGCTCGGTGTCAGCAAATGGGCTAGCTAGAACAGCGCTACATTACGCGGCTTCAAAAGGTCACCATCAAACTAGCAAAGTTCTTATCAAGCTAACAACGCATTATCTGGCTGACGGCAGGAACAATGCCAGGGGCCGGTTGCTTCCTGATCTCAGTCTGTACAATGCCAACGATATTGATGAAACGACCACACTACACTATGCAGCTTTCAATGGAGACGATTCTATGGTTCAGCTGCTTGTAGGTTACGGGAAAGATGACATCATCGCCGGGAACAACAGGAGCCAGAAATACCCGAAATAAGCAGCATACGCAACTCAGTAGGTCCTACCAACCATTGTTACCTGTCGTTGTGTGTCGGAATACTTGGTATTCTGTTTTCCCAAAAGTTGTGGGCATGTGACATCACCCGGTCATGATTGGGTCACTCGATGGAGACGCTGAGCGACTTGTTACGATATGAGGGTAACCGTGCGCATTGACTATGGTGCGATGACTAGATACAGGTCTACAGGTCCATGATAAAGAGTAAAGTGTGAAGTCTAAAAGAGCAGCCACGAACCCTAGGGCTCTGGCTCATGTACATCTGTAACACGAATGATGAAATATAGGGAGAACCGTGTGTGTGTATAGACTTATATACAGAGAAGAGAGAAGGAGAAAGGCTCGAGCTATATTCGAGAAGTGTGCCCCTTACTCTCAGCCCCGCTAGCAGTCAGCTCTATATATACATGCAACAGTGACTATGGCTACGGTGTTAACAATACTGTAACAATGCTGACTTGGCATTATTTATATTCTAACATATTATCCCTTGAAGGGCTACTATAATTGAACTGCACTTACGGTGGGTTTTATTGATTCCTGCAGGGATCCCGTGCATTCGCAATAGCAAACATACGTTCCACTGCCACTCAGACATATTAACCTCGATGGGCCCAAGATTCCAATGGGTACTTTCCAGTATTTCAATTGCCACTGCTTTTGCACATCTATGATGCTGTTAACTAGAAGACTTACGGGGCGAGAATTCCATCAGCCCCACCATTCACCATGCCAACTCCACGAATATTTGTCCGATACGGACGCTTGTTGATGTCAAATGATCAACTCCATGTGCTCTATCAGACCATCGTCTCCGATCTTGATTTGTTCAGCCGATCTTACGCAGCAGCTGTTTTTGTGCTTTTAGAGCGGGAGAGACAATCCCGTCCAAATACTGTTGGACCTGAAATCACGTCTTGGCACAAACACGGGACAGTTTTGCACGGGATTTCCCTCCCATTTTCATCCCGTGGTTCACTCTACTAGTATGTTGTCTTTGGTAGTTCATCTGATGTCCAACGATGTGCTGTCTCCGAGACACCCTGAAACGGCAACCAACACTCCCGATCGAAGACAGAAATGTCATTCTGGAAAGTCCCCTTGTTGGGACAGGCGATAGAGATCAGATTTGTTTACTCATTTTTGAACCATAGTTCTGTACAACGGTCAACTTTTACTAGCTGCCACAACAAGAATGTCTGCATATTGGTTGCGAGCTCAGAGTCGACGAATTGGGGTTAATGATGCTAGTTGGTGTAGGGATTTATATAATGTGACAGAGCTTCTCCTCTCTGTAGATTGCTTCATTTTGTAGTTGTTTTGTGTAACGTAATATAATATTATTAGCTGGTATCGGCGTGGATCGTTGCAGGGATGATGCTCATTAAACATAACTTCGAGAACCTCCAACACTACTACTAGAGTCGCAAATCTAGACTAAAGTGGAAGCATATGAAGCCATGCATGAATCAGGATACGGCAAAGCTAAATGACCTATGACGCAAAAACTATGCATACCCATCATGAAAACCATTTTCATGAGGTAAACTCCGGATTGGTTGGTTTGGGATTGTGTGTGGGAGGAGAGTGAAGCACAACTTGCGTGTTTAGTTCGTGTTTCTTAACGATTGGTCCTAGGTGTTATCGGCGGTATTGTTAAGTTCGAATACATGCATGGGGTAGTGAATACGTTTAAAACCTAATCTTTCCGTCTCCACGCAAACAGGCAAAGCCTGTAGTGAGGCTCTGGTGTATTGATTAGAGTAATGTGATGTGCAAGAGTTGGACAAGGCAACGAGCTAAGCGCCAAAATACATTAGACTGCATGCAAACACCCGGCAAGGCATTAAAGCTTAGCTGCATTGATTTAGATGTAATTCGACGGAAAAAAATATACAAGTTACCTTACCTCGTTTAATACATATAGTGTGAATCTGACGAACCTCTGTACATATATGAACACAACTGCTTTTTCAGACTCGAAACAACGCACACTCTATGCACTCATCTTCTGCTTCACTTGCGGCTCTCAACATGACAGCTTTCAGCATGGCGCCTTACAAAAATGACAACGGCAAAGACAGCCGCAATACTGACATAGCAAAGGATTATTCCACCTCTGACCTCACTGTAGAAGTACTGAGTAAAGTTCTTATCAACCACGTCAAGAATTTACGCCCTGGTCTCCTCCGGTTTTATAAGAATACCGAGGAACAACTATCTGTCCACTCCGACCACGTCAAGAAAGCCGTAACCTTTGCAAATCCCATGATGTTAACCGAAAAAATTGGACGAGAAAGCGCCTTGGGGTTTGCAGTACTTACATTATATGACCTTGTCATGTTAGTCGGTAAGCATCTTGCTCACCTGTTTTACTGTTTGTGTCGCCAAGTATATGGATCGTAGCTCTTAACATTATCCTTAGATAATAGCAGTGTTCCTAAGCGGCCCGGCCTCCATTGTGAAAGCCTGCGCTAAGGGCGGCCCGGCCCGGCCTTGGTCAGAAGCCGCCCGGCCTGCACGTGATTTAAAAAGCCAGCATCGGCCTGCATAAGCCTTGGTCTGGTTGATGGATGGAATACGGCAATGGCAGGGCTACAATGATTGAGTTGGATATGGTTTATGTTTCGTACTTTGGAGACTTTCTTAGTAAAGGCAGCAGAGAATCTTTCGAACAAAATATTCTATTTAGGCTTAGTCCGCCATGAAAATCCGCCTGGCCGGCCGCAAAAGCCGCTAGGCCCGGCCCGGCCGCTTAGGAACACTGGTCGGGGACTGACGACAGGTTAGAGGGAACAACATCTTATATCCCGGGATGCTACTGAATTATTCCCGATGTGAGAATATATTTCCAAATATTTAAGGCAGTGAGATCACATAATCTTGTTCATCAGTAGTGTTGTTGTTGTTGTTTATTCATACTGTATGCACTCTAACTAGAGTATGACAGGACCTAATACCCCCTCTGCCTCCGGGCGAGCCGGCTAGATGGCGGAGCTCCCCCCCCGCTACCCTTTATCCCCGCTGACAAATGAAAGTTGAGAGATGGACCAGAAAAGAAAAGAAAAGAAAAGAAGAAGAGAACATATATAAATCCACTGCCGCCTCCCCCCCGCACCTGAGTCAGCCTCCACGCCTGCTCCATATCGCCATTCATTTGGGCGGGAACTTCCCGACTTCAGTAGCCGCCAGGAAGTCCATCACCGCTGTGGTGAAACGGCGGAGCTAGAGGACAGAGAGCCCATCGTCAACACTCCGCCGCACCTTTCACGGCATTCCAAAAGGAATTCGTGAGAAAGAGCGGTTCTGGCTCGAGGAGCGTAGGAAGAGGGTGAGAAGGTATGATACTACCCGGCTGTGAGGATCCACGCAGCTGCGTGGATCCACGAAGTGTCGGACAGAGCGAGTGAGATCAAAAGATGCGAAAGATGGAGTGTGTAATTCGTTGTATAATGAGATGAGATGATATGAGATGATACGAGACGAGATACAAGATGCGATATGAGACGAGATCTATCTACCCCAGGGTCTCCCGAATATATACTCCCCGTAGCTCCGTCCATCTCCGTTACCCCTGTATCTCCGTACACCCGCCGTCGCCCAGTCCGTCTCCATCATCCCTGTATCTCCGTACACCCGCCGTCGCCCAGTCCGTCTCCATTATCCCTGTATCTCCGTACGCCCGCCGTCGCTCAGTCCTCTGCCAAGCTGAGTGGCGGTGGTGGTGAGAAACGGATTTTCCCGCCACACCGCTTGGTCGCACTCTTTCATGGAAAACAGCTTAGAGACCTGCACGTGTCAGCATCTGCCCGCTTTCCAGCTCGTCGCCTTTCCCACCGCCTTCCATAGCGCTTTCTGCTGGTCTCTCCACAGGCTGCAGTGGCGGAAGAGGTGTTCCCGCATTTGGGCCGCCCTCCTGCCTCCACCGCCGCACCACCAACATTTGTCGTCCTCTCGATGGCCCAACCGTTTTAAGTAGACTCCTGTGGGTGCATGCCTGCACTTTAGTCTGTAGAACCTGGTAGCCAGCGACTTCACACTGGTCATCGGAATAGGTCTCTTGGTCCCCGTCTTGCCCTTGAGTCTGTTACGGAAGTATTTGCTGCACTTGTCGGCCTCTCACTTTGCCTTGGCTGCTGACCTTCCCTTGGAGATTCGTCTAGCTCTATTCGAGACCGAGGTATGTGGCCGCTCTATCACCATGTCGCCGCTAGCGTCTCGGGCCAGGTTTGCCTGACGGTCCGCCTCTTCGTTTCCAGGAATGCTGCAGTGTCCTGGGACCCAGTGAATCTCAGTTGCGATGCCGTGGGCGAGGAGAGCCTGCGCTCTTCGATTGATCCGCCTCGCTAATCGCTGCCCCGGGCCCGGCTCTTCATCAGTAGTGTTGATTGGTGTAAGTGAATTTTTTTCTTTAAAATGAATATGTTGTAAATTTCGGGTAAAGCAAATCCAAAAAAATTTGTTTGAAGATTCTTGTAGATGCCATTGTAGCCATTTAATAACGATCATTTACCAGCCAGTGTGCTGTCTTCTGATAGAGGGATGCAGATGAAATAGCGATGATGCTCGATGTCGAGAAGCGAGAGATTTGATCATGATAGAGATTGATGCAATTAGTTTACATCAGATTAGATAGTGATCGGATAGATCCGAGCTAACAAATGGTTGTTGAGTTGGGAGCTCTCTACACATCGCCATAATCTTGTATTATTGCTCGGGCACGCTACAAGCGGTCCGAGACTAATATATCTACGGTAAAAGTATGCACTCGATTAAAAAATTTCCTACGTCTAACGACTCTATTAGTGATAGAAACTCTGTCATTCACGAGCTGAAATAATTCAATATGAGTAGGTAGCGTTGGCCACTCTACTGAGGTATTCGGTTTCCGCTATTAGAGTTCTATAGCTAACTACTCTGTGCATAAATAATCATATGTTGCTAAACACTTGAGAGATACTGAATTATAAAAGCTCGGAAGCAATCTTGCAAACGACTGTGATCCGTAGTGTGGTGTGAAAATCCAGGAGTAGGAGAGAACAGTCTTGTTAGGGCTTACTGAGCAGGCTCACTCTCATGTGTTTGAATTATTACGTGTAAAGTTTACAGTGGATTTCACGGTTGACGTTGGAGGGTAGTGATGGGTAGTGATGCATGACTGTCATCTAGTAGAGCAAAGTTGTGTAAGTCGCAAGTAGTAAGAAAATGTCACACAACCACCGTTCGAGTGAGCGATTTTATGCGGCTAGGCTATCAGTGACTAACGGTGTTGGGGAGTATTCGTTACGTTTTCGGAGGCGGTTTTTGAAGAGAGTCTAATATGTAGGAACAGAACACCCAGAATGAGGCAGGAGAGCTGTTTCGGAGAAGTTTGTTATCTGACACGATGGTTTCGGTTCGGCTTTCACGACGGCAGTGAATCTCCCTTGATAAAGATAAAATACCTAGATAAAGGTTTTTGTTTTATTCATACTGTATTCACTCTAACTAGAGTATGACAACCTAGATAAGGTTCGGCGACTAGTCACTCGCTTATAGTACGTTAGGAGCGAAGTTTCGCTTAACTGAAGCTAACCTATACTAAGCTTTCCGCAGTACATCATGCAAATCACAATTGATAGAAACTGAAGCCGGAACTTTGGCTGTTTTCTGAACTACATGTCTTCGTTAGTTACTCTACAACCTATGGTTCGAATTCAAGAGCATAATGCAAAGTATTCATCTTCTAACTTGTAAAAAATTCGAACTTTGCACTGCTGCAGAATTTCGAATATTGATTTGGTGGGGTTTCGTTTGCCATGCAATTAAGCGACCATATACGGCTTCTTATTGGTTTATTGCGCGCGAAGGGATAATTACATCAATCCTATCATTAAACCTGAAGAAGAAATAAGGGTCGTTTGTTTAGTTCGTCGCGTCGTTTCTTCATATTATATGGACAGGCATAACTCCGATCGTTCGTTCTTCCATCCTTTTCATTCGGCCACCAATGTACACATCCAAAACAAACAAAAAGACTGCACAGTCCTCCATACAAGCCAGAACACTATACTCCGCATCATGCTGACATAGACATCCTGCCCCGACCACAACAGCAAAACTGCAGAAGCGCCCGCTGAAGAGCCATTCCATAGTGGTAGTCTCTAGCTCCATGCTTGTGAAGTAGCTGCCTTGTAGCCTCATGTCTTTTTTCAGTTGCCCAAAGTAGCGGCGTCTTGCGGTTGTTGTCTTTGGCATTGATGTCTGCGCCCTTCTTCAGCAGTAGCTTAACTATCGCTTCGCATCCTCGGCTTCCTGCTGCTAGGTGTAGTGCCGTCAGCCCTTTCCAATCTTTGGCCTCGATGTTGGCTCTCTTAAGTAGTAGTCGGACTACCGCTTCGCATTCCCGGTTCTGAGCTGCAATGTGCAGCGCCGACTGCAAATATTTATCGCGGGCGTCGATTGTGGCGCCTTTTTTAAGCAGTAGCTGAGCGATAGTCTTGTGTCCGTTCATGGATGTGAGATGTAACGCCGTCCGGCCGTCACTATCCGGTGCGTCGATATCCGCGCCACTCTCAAGCAGCAGTCGAACTATAGCTTCATACCCATTCATTGCTGCGCAGCGCAGCGCCTTTGCTTGTGATCGATGGTCCCTAAAGCGGGCAACCCGGGCAAGTAGTACCTGAACTGTAGCATCATGCCCATTCTCAACGGCACATTGTAATTCCGCTCGGGGATTGAAATTGAGGTTCGGTTCCTTGTTAAGTAGAAGTTGAACTATGGTGTCGTGACCGTTCTTCGCCGCGCAGTATAGCGCAGTTCTTCCCCGCTTGCACAATTCCCGCTTATTGATGTCAGCACCCTTCTCGAGAAGTAACTGGACAGTGGCCCCATGCCCGTTCGCGGCCGCACAGTGAAGTGCGGTTCTGCACCTGTCGCCAGATTCGCGTGCATCAATATCGGCACCATTTTCCACTAGCAGTCTTACCGTGGCATCGTGACCGTTATCGGCGGCATAGTGCAGAGCTGTTCTATCCCGATCCGTGGATACCTTCGCCTCGATTTCGGCACCCTTCTCAAGTAGCAGCTGAACTGTTGCCTGATGTCCATTTTCCGATGCGTGGTGTAAAGCTGTTCTGCACTGGCCGTCGGATTCCCTAGTCATGACGTCGGCACCGTGCTCAAGCAGCAATCGGATTAAGTCCGTGTGTCCATTCTCAGCACACGCGACTAAGAGCGGTTTGCCTTGTAACTGAGTTTCGACTTGAGATCCAGCCGTCAATACTGCTTTAGCCACTTGATAAAATCCGGTTTCTATTGCATCCGATAAAATTCTGTTCCTGAAGTCCTCTGCGACTATTCGCTGACCTAGATGAGGGAGCGACCTGCCTAGATGCGGCCCAACCCAACTCTCTAACAAATAGGAAGCAGGACTAGTGGCCGTTAATACCTCCAACAGCTGCGAAATGATATTGGAACGGTATTTGGCTCCACGAGGCGGACACCTGCGTATATGCTCCTTGATGTGGCTTAGTACGTAATTAATAAATGGTCGTTCGTTGAGATACTGAACATAGCCCTTGAAGTCTTTTGATGTCCAGGACTGAACTGGTGCGAAGTGCTTTCCCTCGGGAGTGGTTTGTGTAGTGCAAAACAAGATGAGATAGTGGATACAGGTTATAGATATCTTGATCTGAACATCATCTTCTCTCATCCTGAACCTGGAGTTCGCCACAGATCCTCCGTCTCGAAGGAAGTACTCTCTGACGGTTTGGTGCATTACTTGAACACTATCATCTATCGATATGTTAGACTAAGAATGAAGGTCTTCGAAGAATATAATACCGTGATCCTTGGTTTCTATCAGATTTCGTCCGCAATGAATAATTCGCTTCTTTATTCCCCACATTCTATTCCCCTTGAAGTATTCAATCAACGAACTGACTTTCGCACCCGAATTGTTTGGGATGGCGAGAGCGTGCTCCAGTTCCGGGACTTTGAGAGGGCGACAGGCGAACAGAATAAATTCAAACATCTTTATCCCATCCAGGATATCCGCTTCGTTACCCTTGCATAGGTCCATAAGAATATGGTCATAGAGTCCTTCGAGCTCACCTGGAAGGCTCCTAAGGAAGGCGTATATTTGTTCTTTGGTGCATCCAGTCATGGCATATTTGTGAAGTACACTTTCAACCATACGCACCCATAGGAACACTCCGTCAGCGTGCTCAACAATGTATTCCGTAGCTTCTCTGAGAGTATCCGCTGGTAGATCAAAAATAGGAAGGAAGGAGGTAACAAAGTTTTGTATATCACGCTTGTTCATATCTTGCATCCGAATGGTCTGATACGATAACGACCCGGACTCATTGGCGGAATCTTCGAACTCCATAACCGGCCGACTTGCAACGAACACCTTCACAATGCAGGAGTTTTTGGAGCAAAGCTTAAACAACAAGTCGAGAATGTCCTTTCTGTCTTCCTCATTGGATTCGTCCATCGCATCGATAATAAGATAAAGACTCTCATCCCTTGGGTCGTTTCCCAAAGAGAGAAGAATTTTCTTCAATGACTGGTAGTGCCATGTAGTGAGATTGGCACCTCTTCGTTCACTTAATAAGGCCAGATACCGGCGATATTCCCTCTGGAATTGGTAAAAGAAGGACTCATCTTGGTTTAGAATATCATAAAGAATTGACCGAAGCATATTGTAATGACTTTTTCCCCGTTCACCATCTCTAAAACTGTAAAAGAAACTGGCAATGATCGTATTATCTGGTACCAGTCTCTTGAGGTTTTGCTTGAAATATTTTGTAACGGTACTCTTTCCGCTTCCAGGCTTTCCTTGGATATATAATAGATCGGATTTCCTAGATGTTGACCACCGCCGGTACGGTTCGTTATCCCAGAGCCACTGCAGTGATCCCTCATGCTCTTTCGAAATCTTTTCGTATCGTGTGTTGTTGAAACGCAAAGTATCGAGACATGCTGCGTTTATTCTTAGCTGGAGTCGGAGTAAGAGAGGGGAAAACTTGTAGGAACCAACCCTTTCTTTCCGCATCATATTCAATACAGGTAATTCGCTCCATCTCAGTCTTCATCCCAACTTGCGGTCGGCTTGTGAATAAAGATCTAACCCTAGTAATTTTCTTTTGCAGATTCAACACGAAAGTTCTTAGTCCTTTGATGAAACCCTGGCGGTGTCCAATTTCATGCAGCCCGTCAACAATGAGACACAGCTCTCTTTCATTTTCAGCAGGCAAGACCTTACTTAGAGCATCCCAGTAATCGCTATCTGACGCTGTATCGATAATTTTTCTTATCGTTGGACTTTGCGAATGCACGTACTCAAACCGCCACAAATCCTGATCTTGTGGTAGTTCCCGAGTAAGAATTGACTGCAGAAGGATTTCAATGAATTTAGTAATAAACGATTTCCGGTTTTGAGGGCGCAAGTTATGGACGATTTGTTGTAGGAGTGTGTGGACAAAGACTTTCACAATCGAATCCTCTCTAGCCGCAGTTGAGCAAAAAAAGAACAATACCGAATGCTGTACTCCGGCGGCTTGAGACTTTGCTAGATCCACAATATGCGATGAGGCGTGATCGATATAGCATTCGCGACGCCCAGATAACCACAGCGCCTGATGACCAGTACCATTATACCACTGCTGAAAGTCCATATCTTTAAAGATCCAATAGAAGTCTGGTCGGTCACAACGCCTAGATGGTATTGTCTTCCTATGTTTCTCTTGATCAATTCCGGATAGCATTTGAAAAACCTGATACGTATTCACACTCTCCATTTCAGACCGGAGGTTTTGCTCAGTGGGAAACGGTACTATATGACGTCAGCCGTGACATTATAATCTAAGCCCCTTGTCTCATCCTCAACAGAAAAGCAAATCGGCCAAGTGAGCTCGCGAGCGAAGCTAAAAATCTAGGCGCGAGACACCAGACTTCTATGATAAACTGATTACATACCAATAAATTCCTTCATGTGTGCTACAACAGACAAATATTCCGAGTCCACCGGGGAGGCAAATTTCACCATATCAGTGTGGTTTTTATTGATCGGGATCCGGTACTCGAACGATAGATATAACTGTGCAGAAAATTCCTTCACCATCTGAATCTCAGGGCCACCTCTCACCAGACCACCCGACTTCGACTAACGAACATAAGTTATGGTTTGCTCTAGGAAGCGTTGAAGCGGAAAAGCTGTTGGGTTGTAATACGTACTTGTCTGACCGTGGGTGTCTTCACTGTTTCGTAAAAACTGACTACTTTACCTTTAAAATCTTTCCATATATGTATGAGTTCCTCCTTTTGATATTCTAGAAATTCGGAGTCCTCCCTCAGCTGCTTGATCAAATTAGTTCTTTCGCTGTCTGACTTCGTGTTCATGGCCACAGCTTCCAATTCCTCGGTACGAAGACCTTGATGTGGCGTTCCAAAGAAGAATATTCCGTGTGTTGAACTGAGGATTGACCTGTGGTGGGGGTTGCGTTTTGCCTCTACCAATGTCTGCCACCGGTCATTGTGAGGGACGAAACAAGTAAATGGCTATTCAAACTGACCTGTAGTATCAAAATCCCACCCAAACTGTGACCAAGAAATATAATGGGTCGGTTCTAAAATATCAATATGCCGCTTAGTTCACACATTCGACTGTACCGACGAAAATCCAAATACCTTATCCGAAGCTCTCGACTTTTCTAACTCTTCGATGAAGCTTCTTCTATAGTCAGACAGACTCGAGCTCGGGTTGCTCCCACTACTCTTGGTGATGCCGCTGTCATAACCGTATGTCATGATTCTGATGTTCTTGAAATGCTGAGGCAGGAAGTCTTTCAGCCACATCTGATGGGTCTCCCGGCTTCTCCAGGACCCAAATGCATGGCCTGCAAGGCCGGTTACGGCAATTACACTTCAAACGTTCAGTGTCAATAGCCTGGGATATAGTGGCGCTAGGTAGAACTAACTCTGCAACTATTTTGCCTTCGGGGGTGTTCAACGGCGTCAGATCATGAAAATGGCAATCGATAACAAGGCGTACTTCGGCGCTGGTAGACGTCGCTAGCACCTTCAGATAATGATGACGGTTTAAAAGAATACGCCGAAAGAACTTCGTACAGATCTCAAAGTTAAGTAGTGCTGTCTGAGTGGCGCCCGAACATGCTGGAAAGAGCGAAAGTTGATGCTTGTGATCTTTGAGTGACCGATCTGCGTTATGAAGCACCCGATAGACATTTTTTTTACTCCAGGTTAGCGGCACGTTGGATATTCGAAAACACTTTGGCCCTGCCACGGGGAGATCAATGTAGTGAGCGTAAGAGTCTCCTGCCGAAGAAGCGTCACTCTTGTGCATCCGGCTGTTCACCGAACTAGAGTTTAGAATCGTCGCAGCACTTGGTTGTGTGGAATACCTGTGTTTTGACACCCTCGGGCCTTTCGTGTGGTCAGCCGCAGTTGCCGCTCCTTTCGAATCGAGTCGCCGAGATGACGACATACGCAGTTAGGATGCGTGTTGGTATATATACAGGTTTGGTCGCCTCCGCGGCTCGAGATTTATCTGAAGATTCGTGGAAAGGATTAGCGTTATGGGTCAATCTTGTCGTCGGGGGTTGTTAGATATGGTGTATATAATTACTGGTGAAAAGTCAGGCTCGAAGCTATTCGCGCACCCTGACATGAAGTAGTGAGATGAATGTGAAACTGCTTTTTCCGGGGTTGGAGGGGTACTGAGACGACCCTGCATGTGAATCTGACAAAAGCCGATGCGTTGTTCGATGAGGGTTAAGCATAGCCCTGGAATGATCCGGAATGAATGGCGCCGAAGAGCACGCAGCAGTCTTGGCTATCTTGAGTCAGTATGTGTTCAAGGGCTATTTTTAACCCTATTGAGACCGTCCTGCATGAGGGATGCGCCACACGCTGTGGATCAATGCATTTTTGGGTATCTTCTTTTCTTATTTCGAGTCACCTAATGTCAGTATTATCGAGGCTTTGAAGTCTCGTACTAACATATCCAAATTACACCTGTTAGTACGGTGTTAGGGGTGAGGGTATGGTCACTGGGTACTCTGCGCCGGCAAATGAAGCGAACAAGACCGGTTTTCTTAACTGCTACAAGCACTGTGGCGGCTTCGCCGCACCTAAGGGATGTGAATCTGCCGGTCGTTCTCGAGCGGTGGCCAATTTTGTGTTTTTTTTGGAGTGTGCTGAATCTGGAAGGATGCAATCCAGTGCGGCTGGCATTGACCGCAGCTGAAAGCATGGAAACGCGTGCACTTGGGAGCTTGAGTTGAGTGTGCTTGGAGGTATAAGTGAAGTGCAGCCAGCTGGTAGTCGACTACGGCTAGGAGTATAACGTACATGAATTCTATATCTATCGCACACCAAATTCCTCTATACATATGGGAATCCACCACCATTCCCAGTTGCAAAGTAGTACCTTAACTCAATATATCTCAAATAACTCAAGTTCAATTAAATCTATGAATCTTGATCTAACTACAAAGTGTTCTATACATGAAATGTGTACAACTATGCCCTCTTCACCCCCAAGTCTCCGATTTATGCTACCTCTAATATTGAGGTATCAGTATTTGTAAATAGCATTTGCGTATACCTTTGTATAGCCAATCTATGAATGGTAGCGTTATTGTAAATTGGTTACTTAGAAGTGAAAGAAGGCCTCTATAGGTATATTTCGTATATAGAACACTTTGTGATCAGGGTAAAACTCGTGGACTTAATTAGGTAGGTGATTTTGGGTTTGATTTCAAGATGTACGTATTGACTTTGCCTCAGTAAGTTGGTGTGAACAACTTACCGACCAGTCAGATTGCGGCAGTCACACTGAAAACAATTCCGACCAATGAGAATGCTTCGAGGCGACGCAGCATGTGTATATATTAACAGAAAATGAAGGGTTTAGCTTGGGTAAAGTACGCACTTCGCCGCACTCTTGGAGTGTGTACCAACGTTGACTTTAGTGCCGACTTCAGCGGAGACTTTGACCTTCCCCAATTCTTATCAGTACAATGTGGCTGGAGGAATTGTTGGTCTAGTGACGAGTGCGCACTGCATGCACGGAACCCGGCAGGTGTCCACCAAACATATATATATCTCATAGGTGAAAATCGCCCACTAGGCCGGAATTAGGAAACGGAGTTATGAGTATGAGACATTCTCTCTCCTTGGCTAGATTGGATTTTAAGTGCACACCAAGCTGCAAATCCTCGATAATGAAGAAATCAAGAGACTTAGTATTTCACTAAGCTTGTTGTATAAGTCTACTATATGTCACTGACTTCTGGCACTGTAGATAGAGGAAGGATTATGCAAGCTGCCATGGCCGATGGTTGATATGCCGCTGTCCTTGGCCCGCAGTTCTGAGCAATAGCGCTATTAAGAGACAGCGCCTCGTTGCAACATAAACTGCCGGTGAGCACTGCAGTTGCGCAAACGCTCCAATATAAGCCTCATTTTTACTTTTTTCTATATTCGCCTTGCCAATCGCCTTAATAACAAAATAGTCAATCCAATAATCGACTTATATCTTGCATTACCGCCGAGACCGTACAGGTTGTGTCTCACATTGAACACGTCGTTATGTTAGTCCCCGAGTTTCTCGTTACTTACGTTGCTACATCGTGTCATCGATGTAGAGTCATTCTATGGCTGAGGAGTCACAAGGGCACAGTGACAGGTACTCTGAGGAGTGCCTGCGTATCGTAGTGCTGCATTCGATGTCTCAGGCCCTACGAATCCTAAGTCAATACATGTAAGGGATATGCACTGCCGAGTTGCCGAGCGGTTGCTATCGACAATTCAGATATATACTGAGTAGCTGGTAAAGGCAGTGATTTGTTAACCTTTTGTTAACCTTAAGCAAGTAATGGCATTGCAAGGCAGAACGTTTCTATACAAGGCACTGTTGCGATATGGAAGGGGGGAATCGTGTGCATGTATATGTATGGACTATGGTATAGGGAGAAGAGAGGAGGAGAAAGATTGTATATACCGAGAATCATTGGCTATTGCTTTGGGTATGCTATTACGTACTACCCTTGCTACTCTTTGCTAATTTTACTACTAACACGCACAACTGACTACAGAACGAGTAATCGGATGAAATCTTAAGCTTAGCTGGGCAAAGTTATACGTGCGTAGCTTCTTCTGTGTCTCAAGTCATGATTGCGTTCTTTTGGCTCTCTCGATCATTTTCTGTACAGCATCTAACGTGCGGTTCTTACTAGGAGATGGAGGGGTGCAGATGAGATAGCGATAACGCGCGATGTCAAGAGAGGTGAGGATGGAGATCAATGTGATTAGTCAACATCGGAATAGATAGATAGCAGATATAGCAGATAGTGATCGAGTTCAGAGCTCTCTCCACATCGTCATACATCATAGTCTCGTACTACTCGCGGTCCAAGACTAATGTTATCTGTGGTAAATCATAACTCTTCGCGTAATAAATTTCTTACGACTACAGACTCTAATTATAGGAACTGTTGTTCCCGGGCTGAAAATAATGTAATATGAATACGCAGCATTGGTTACGCTATCAGAGTTCTGGAGCTAAAATACTCGGCATATCGCCTATCTGACGGTCGCTATTTTACTCTAGCTCGCAGCTTAAACACCCCCTGCCTCTCACTCGTTCTCGCCGGCCTACGTCCCGCGGAGCAAGCTGCAGACGGTCGCTGTGTGCCCGACCTGGCAGGTGGGTGCATTGTGAGACAGACTACGCACTTCCAAGACAATATGCACTGCCCTGCTGGAGGGGAGATCGTGGAACGGCTGATGCGCTGGAATCCGAGGATGGAATAGCCTGCAACCAAACCCCACCTGACGCTAACATACGATTTCGCTTATCTGGCAGCTAGTTCACACAAGAGCTAACCGCGAACCACTTTGTGCCTAAATGATCACCCACATGTTGCTATGTACTTGAGAGATACTGAATTGTCCCCGATGATTGCAGTTATCTCAACGCGTACTACAGTAGATAGCTCGTATGGATTAGCACCTCAGTCCACATCTGATTCAATCTCAACAATAACGCGCCTCTCGCACAATTGTCCACCTTGTCGCTTCCGAGCTATGTTCGGACTTAGAAATTGTATTGTGGCTTGCCCTGGAGCACTAGGAACACACAAAACCGCTGATGTAGATTGTCAGCGTTGTGTATGATAAATAATAACTAAAAGTGATTACCGATGATACAGAAGAATTCAGGTAGTCGTCCGTGAATTTTACCCGCTAGGGAAGCCCCAAATCAATCAATATGTAGAATACTCATGAATCAGGCAAATGAATCAGCTGCTGTTAGCCATTTCCAGTTTCCATGTTTCGATCTATGGCGACCCTGGCAAACGTCAGACCAGATATATCCAGAGGAGCTAATCTACCGATCCGTTGCGTTTCTTGGATATTGGATAGCCTGGCAAATCTGTAAGTACAATGGAGCTTCCCTCGCTTTCTATCAACGGCCTCTCGCAATTACCTGCGTAGTATGGAATGATATTTAGGAAATCTAGCTCCTCTTTAACCGGGCCCTATCTCGTCTCGGCTTCAATCTAGAACGAACATTTGGGTATCTTTCGTAACACCTACGTGAATTGGGTTTCACGGCGGCTAAGGCGACAGAAAACTTGTGATTTAGATCGCGAACCGAAGTTTGATCTGCTATGCTTGTTATTATGCCAGCCTTTGAAAACCTTTTTTGCAGCTATTAGAAACTTCGCCTTCTCTACCTACCTAAATACTTCACTAATAACACTCACAAACGCCTCTCCGCCTCTCTACTCTTGTCATATTCCAAGCGTAAGCACAATGGGGTGATATGGTGAGTGTGTTATGGTAGATTCAAGGTCAGAGTTCATGAGGGAGTTACGGCTTGTCTGAGATTGTGAGGATATTACTTAGGTAGTGAGTTTAAGATTGGGGCGGAAAACTTAAGTTGTTTCGTTAAGCATCGTGAGTTGTCACGCAAAGGTCCCAAAAGTCCGTCGCGTACGAGCCGAGGTTGAACCACCTTCAACCATGAGCTTCTGTCATCAGCGCAAGAAAGTTAATTGATAGGCGTACAGTCAGACTATAGATGAAGAATATTGAAAAACGAAAGTTAGGTTAGCCATTGTTGAAATACTGATTGCTAGAGAAGCTTGTATTCTAAACTACAGGAGTTAGTGTGATCTTATATACGACATTCAGAGTATGCCTTGTACGCATGCATGCGCACTGAGCTGGCATCTCCAGTTGAGTCTGGATCAACCATCATCATCATGAGATCATGACCCCCATCTGCCCAGCTGAAGCCCATAAGCCGTAAGTACGGGAGGCGGTCTATATATGCAATAGTCATAGGTATCCAGTTAGCGAGTGATGCTCAATGCACGAGTGCTTACTGGTGAGATAGCACTTCTTGACCGACGAGGTCGTTCCGTGCGCAAGTAGAACGTTGCTGCGCTATCTCCATACCTTCGAAAGGAGATACGCGTGACTTTCGGGAATCTCAGAGAGATTTATTGGTAACTGGACATATTGCAGTCCAGGCGGTTAGGAAACATGGCGGAAAAAGGAATACCCAGCGGTGGGGTATAACATATTTGAAGTTGTCTTCCCTGCACCAAATATTTCTACAAATATAATTAGAGTATCTATAGAGAGGTATGAGTTCCGAGACTACGTGGATGTCGCCGATGTTAGTAGTCTTTATCTCTATCAATATTTTACCACTGACATTAAAACGATTGATATTTAATTATGGTGTTAGACGCAAAATAAAAACTCTTTCTCATTTAAGCAGATTTTCCCCCCAATTACGTTGACTCCAATACATGTACTTCTTAATACGTACTGCAGGCACAATCCGTTCAATCACTCTTCCTCGAAGCACTTGCAGTATGGCAACTTGTAGATAGTATTCTCTGCTTCTCCCCCATCCTCTATTTATCACATGTGTCGCAGGTGGCAGGTTTGTCGAAGCTGGCAATACTATCAACCAGCAAGTCTGTCTTAGCGAACTTATTAGTTACAACTGAGGAGTTAGTGCGCTCGCTTCAACCTGTCATCCTTCTTCTTTGTGCCATCGCTTTTATTATTCCATGGTCTGGCAACCAATAATATTTCTTATCAATTCCCGCAGTCATTTAGCATAGATTCTTAATTTCTCCTTGAAAACAATCCCAGCACATGCCGCCAAACGGAAAATTCTACGTTACTTCCGTTGAGCTTGTTGACTAAGGATTTAGCCCGAAGGCCGGCGGAACTAATGCGGACAGTAGATTAGCCTGCTGGTCGTCCGGACTAAAGTGGGCACTATATTAGGAGCTTGGTGCGGTGCCTATCTCCCCGCGAGCCACTAGGCCTGAGTGGAGCTTCGCTCCAGCTATTATTTGTTTTCTTATTTTTGTCTATCTTATTCTCTCGTTGTACGATAGACAATCAGTATCATTCATTCTCTTTGGTGATTGCTCTCAACACAGCTTGAATCCCCTGCGAGCTTCATATTCTTGATACCTATCGTCGCGTTTCCAAACATTCCCCATGATTGAACTTCCACTCCAACTGCACTTACCCCCTACCACACGTCTTATTGACCTCAAATCGACCTCAAAGAAATAAGGCGCGGCATCACATGTTCAAGAACCGCCGGAACCCCGTACCGCCCGCAGACACTGTAAACCGTAGACCTATATGTATGAGTTGCATGCACTGACACATTGCTATGGAGTTTCATAGGCCCTCATTTTTGGGTTTGTAGAAGTTTGAACGAACACTGTATGTCTAATTATGGTCCCCGGCATAGTATCATTATATAAGTGTAAGTGAGAGCCTAAGAGAGCATTAGGATACTGCTAAAACAATGCCTCGGAATTCACCCAGTGGTCGTTGCACTATATACAAGTAGTCGGTATTAGTAGCTTGGATAGAATCTAGCAAGCTAGTTTCTAGTTGCATATCATAAGAAACCGTCGTTCGAATGGAATTATTTAATATTTGGTGTATCCGCGATGTATACATCACAAAACCGTATGTGTTGCATGTTGAAGTGATGATTCTTCATGAAGTCTATCTTCAAGAGACATTTTTGGTATATAAAAGGTACCATGCACTATCATATGTCCTAAGCCCTACCGGCATGCCTTGTGCCTTATACCGTGGGCCGAGCGATAAATAAATTTATTGCAAGGAGTACCAGAATCGAGTGATGGTTGGAGATAGGCACGACGCAAAATGGGAGAGGAAGTTTATGGTGGGGTAGTGATGAAAAGAGTCGAGTTGGCAGGGGTCGTGGTAATCAACATGGAACAGGCATCAGCACCCACTTAACACCGATCGGCCCATGCTAAAATCTGAACGGGTTATGTTTTAGGCGAGCGGATGTTGCCGGATGCGGTAAAGTCTCCGGTTTTGAGATTGCCGAGAGACAGGGATCGGGCCGAGTTTCCCACGCGCCAATCGGATCTATTTATGCAAAGTTTAAAGTTTCCGAGGGTCACGCAGAAAGATACTTCATCTCCTGACAATCATGACCTACGCAGAGGCCGGATGATAGGTTTATAGCCATGAAGCGGAGGTGGTGTGTGGATGATACACATCTACCTACCTATGCTAATCCTGCGCGAGGTAAAGAATATGGATTATTTTCGCCTCCAAATGATAGAGAGAAAGTGATCACAAATCTTCTCTGCGTTTTTATTGCTTTAACCATAGCTGTGGCTCTTAAGTTCATCCTGAGGAAGATTTCACGATACACGGTTATAGCGGGCTAGGAGTTAGCAAAGCTAGTCTTGAATTGACGGGCTCCGAGGTCGAAGTTGATTTGTATATTGTACTGGCAGATGGGTTTGAGATGGCCGCTTGAGAGTGGCAAATTTTGTGTAGGCATAAGAGCCGTATGACCAATTTACGGATAGTAGAGAGCTAAAATGACAAGGAAAGGGCCAAATAATCAGCAGATATTTCAGCTGCCCCGGCTGTGCTGTCGGGTACTGGTACAGGAGAAATTTCATCAGACTGCCGGAGTACTCACAAACAGTTCTCACCGAGATCTCCGGGGGCCAATGTCTGATTGTCAAGCTAGCGTCGAAATTTGTTGGCTTAAATTAATTACTCGGCCTCGAATAACCATACTGAATGACAAGATGACGGTACAATTCTGTGTAAGTACAGGTCCCAAATGAAATCCTTGAAGTTGGTACAAACTCATTGTTAACACTGCACTCCTCGTATAAGCGCTTCTGATGGTTACTGGTCGCTGTGGGTATTGGGACCCTCATATCGCCTCGAGGATGCGCAGCTTCAAGTGGTATTTACAGCTAGTCGGCTCTCTCTAGCATTAGTCTTCAAAATACAGTTTAGCTGCTGTGATTTTGTAGCATGTGGTGATCTCGGATTGTGATATGCTCATGGCAATGCAAGTTAGGAATCTAGGGATATCTGGAGGCGGGTATGATAGATTGCCGGAAGCACATTGTTGCATATTAGGTGGCAAGGGTAGCAAAGGATGGCACTAACATACCCAAAGATATACCGAATATTCTTTGTATATATGTCTTTCTCCTTCTCTCTTCACTCAGTACTAATAGACATTACCCACATTATTACGTGCCTATATGAACTTTCAATCACCATTCGAAATCCCGCACCCCAAGATAGACTCCAAAAATGTTCAACGTAATCACACCCCAGTAGTGCTGTCGTTATCAACCGTGGATACTAACCGCATTATATAGTATGGATGTTTCCCACTTCGAAAATTTTGATATCCCAACACTCACGTGATAAGTTTCCGGGTGCTGCTCAATTTTTGATCGACCGCTGTAGTAAGGCAAATACCAAACGCCGATAGCTACTTAGGTATCATGAGATGCATCACGAAAAAGTAGCCGGCCCCTCCGATGTTATCGAGGATCATAGCGACCCCGGGAAAGGCCCTAGCACGATTGCTACAACAGACGCTCCAACAACAGTTTCGACGTTTGTGCAGAAGGAACAAAATGCAATTGACACACTCTGATACACGCTCTGAGACAGAGCTATCACAAACCTCTTTTGCCTCAACCATGGTTGGTAGACCTGATACTCATCTCGCCATACCACCTCCGCCAGACCCGGAGAGCGCTTTCGATGGCAACCCTTTTCAGTGTCCATTTTGCTTTACTATAATATCGATCAATGGCCGGCAGTCGTGGATGTAGGTTTCTATTCAATCTACCCAACTTAATGGTTTGTCTCGTGCCCAGACGCATGCTAGCTCGTACCTCGTTTCAACACATTCACATAACTTTGGGCACGAGAAGACCTAACATGTGTCAGCAGAGAGCTGATTTCCCTCCAGGAGACATATTTTCCGTGATCTTCGGCCATATGTGTGTACATTTGACTGGTGTCAGAAGGCCGACCATCTATTTGATAGCCGCCGCGAATGGTTTGAGCATGAACTGGTGACGCACAGAAGGGAGTGGTACTGCAACAATTGTGATCGAGAGTTTCGTTCCCGCCCAGATTTTCAGGACCACCTTCGGGAAAGGCACCGGGATCCTTCTACACTAGCCCAGCTTCAGACTATCACTGACCGATGTGAGCGATCTATAGAGGCAAAACAGCAATGTCCCTTCTGTGGGGAAGTGTTTTCCCCTGGTATGTTAGAGCGCCATTTAGCTCGACATATGCAACAGATCTCACTGTTTGTTCTAAGAGGGTATGATAAAGGAGTAGAAGACGACGCCGATTCTAATAACCCCGGTTCTCGAGGCGCCTGTATCGGTGATTCTGATGAGGAAAGCCAGACGTCCGAAGGAATACGAGAGTTGGAGTTTGACTCGGATCCGTCCGATGTCAGTGAGTCTGACGAGGGAGGTGGGCTGCCTGACGTAGAAAGTAAGCGGCCTAATGCGGCTTGGGGCGATGATTTCGTGTTTCCGTATGCAGAACTGACCCAGCGTTAAACTTGCGCCATGGGTGATTACTTAAATTAGGAAGCTACAAACAATGTTAGTTGAATGCTTGGACTGTATTTTCTTCGCTTGGTAGAGAGCGTTTGGTGGAATAAGTTGTGTTTAGGTATGACTATTTGTAATATTATATTAAGTATTCAGGCATGAACGTATTTGACACATGTCTAACCTTGGTCCTCCGTGCTAGGCTATAGAGCTGTTTCACACAGGCCGCAAACCTATAAGGTCTGTTACAGGTGTACTTGTACCGGAGACATGTTACAGGTCTGATACACGGTGCTGCTGCATGGAGGGGCTGACGCCTCCTGTATATATCTCGCGTCTTTCTCCTTCTCTCTTCTCTGTACCATAGAATACACGCACACGGTTCTCCCCAACTTCCATATCGTAACAAGGCCCATAGTACAGTCGGCTGAGTGATACCAATTGTACTAGTACTCAGCAGCACCTCCCTAGCGAGAAAGTCATTCCGAGTACTGGTTGAGCAGTGGTAAATAATCTTAGCATCTTTAGAGTTCGATTTGGTTCCGGGTATCTCACAGGGGATTTGTCTGGACTGGATATATCCACGACTGTGAACTTCGATTACTATGTTCTATTATTCTGTTCAGTCCCCAACATTCGCGGCTGCTGTCCTAGTTCTGCGTATGTGCTAGCCATCCGGAGATGTGGTCTGTACTGGCTGCAGTTGAACAGCGCAGGCATTGCCGTCGACACGGACGGTTGGGAAACACGAGGTTGTTTGGATAGCGGCTGTAAGAGCGGGGTGTTGCTACTCGAGTAAATATGGCTTATGCTGTTCATCATACTTCTTTAACCAATGTAATTGCATGATACCTAGTAGAGGGATAGGTTTTGTTACGTGAATAGTCCTATTCACCCCACGTTTGTCGCGCAGATCTAGTAAGTAAAATCTTAGCCTCGCAAGCTCGTTTCAAAGTACTAGCGAAAAGAGAAAGTTTAGACAGTATTAAAATGCCGATACACATCATTGAAATCTATGAGGTGTTAGTAGGTATGTACCATGTACTTACGGCAGAGTAGGTACTCTGCTGTGCCCTAGAGTATTGTTGCAGATCGGGTGACCGAAAATGGTCTAGTAGGGCAGAGCTAGGTTATCGGAAGGTGGATTCCGTGCACATCCCCGTATGTAGTTACCTGCTTTCAGCCGCATTCCTTGCACAAATATGAAAGTCGAGCCTGAGGTTATTTAGAGTCACAGTTCACATGTAACTAACACGTTAATATTCTGAAGCAGGTTCATTTCGCCATAATCCACTCTTCACTTTCCTTCGTTAGTGTTTTTCAAAGCAAATAATTTGAGCGTGAAGATTTCTTGTCTCAGAAGAGCCTCAATTCTACAAGTTGAGCCTCATCCCTGCTGAGAAGTAGTTGCCAACTTTCAGCCGCATTCCTTGCAAGAATTTGAAAGTCAAGCCTAACGTTATTTAGAGTCACAGTCCATATATAACTAACATGCTAATATTCTGAACAAGGCTCATTTTACTATAGTGAGCTGTTCAGTTGTCTTCGTTGGTGTTTCTCAAAGCAAATAAAATTTGAACGAGAAGAATGCGTTATCATTTGTCTCGTCTCGATCTCACAAGAGCCTCATCCACCAACTGCATGTCACTGATGTGAGTAGTCTTAATCGCAAACATCTTACTAGTAGCCATTAGAACAAAGTTCACATTAAATTATGATATTATATGTAAACAAAAACCCCTTCCATTCAATAAAGGATCCTTCCCAATCACCTAAGCCCCGGTACATGTGCTTTCAAACACTCCAGACAAAACGTTACTCATCCTCTTTGCCGGGAGACACTAAAACCATGACCAACTTGTAGTATGTGTTCGGCGAACTTGTATCTACCAACGAGATACCCATAGAAATTGTGTTGGCCAGCTTACTCCACGGATTGACAACTGACAAAACTGGTAACGCACGCCCTTCGAGGGCACTCGCGGCTGTTTTCCTGAACTTTCTAAACAAATTACCCAACCTAGTGCGCAAACTACTAGATTGTTTTATACCGGTTTGGCCGATCATGAAAGTTCCAGCCTGTTTGGTGGTTTTGGTATCCCATCGTCGCTTTGCCGAACTTCCATTACGTCCACTGAACTCCCACTCCAACCTCATCTCCCGCTCTTGTCTCTCGACCTGCTCTTGTCTCTTGACTTGCTCTTGGTCTTCGACCTGCTCTTGGCCCTCGACTTGCTCTTGGCCCTCGACCTGCTCTTGGCCCCCGACCTGCTCTTGGCCCTCGACCTGCTCTTGGCCCTCGACTTGCTCTTGGCCCTCGACCTGCTCTTGGCCCTCGACCAACTTATTGACCTTAAATCGACCCATAAATCGATAAGGCGCTTCCTCAGTAACCATACGGGATCTCCTCCAGCTGACTTCCATGATATCAGTATTGTAAGGAAACTTATTTTTGACATGTGCTCGATACATGTAATTGTACCTGTCCACTTTGGGGTATAAAAGCCATCCATTTTCCTGGTCGAAGCAGAATATGTCCGGTAAGGACTTCGTTGAAGTGCCCGGTGAGGAGTTCGTTGAGGAGTCCGGTACATGCGTAAATACTAGTTTCGGGTCGTCATCAGAGAAGTTCGGCTTCTTGAGGAACAAGTCGACTTCCTTTGCGGACTTATTGACGGCCTTGATTCGATATTTCGGAAGTCGCTTGAGATATAGCCTTTGATCCTGTATTTTTGACTTTACCTGAGGTAAGTGCAGGCGCCTGTCGCCGGTCCAATAGAAACAATCCTGCAAAAATCTAACGTATTGTCGCCAATTGAAATTGCTTTTCGAAAAGTGGATGATTGCGAAAAGTATAAACACTCCCGTAATCGGACCCGTGACTGCCCAGAAAAGACCCAGCGAGTTGCCGATAGCTCCATTTCTTTGGCCGTCAGTACTTGCAAAATACTGCAGTAATTAGTAACAGTTTCGGTGCCCAGATTAATGGAGATCGGAATCACCTGTGTAAAAAAAGAGAGAGGAAGGAAGACCATGTTCAGCACAGTAAATATAGATATCGTCTTTCCTTGCGATGCAATTTCGTCTTGCAGGGATTGTGCCTGGTCTTGCTGTTCTGAAAGTTTCGTCTCTAGTGTAGATTGCAGGGCTTGTGCTTGGTCATGCTGTTCTGAGAGTTTCGTCACTAGCATAGATTGCAGGGCTTGTGCCTGCTCTTTCTGCTCTGAGAGTTTCGCATCTAGCGTAGATTGCAGGCTGTCTGTCGATTTCTGTGTTGCAAATCAGCTACTTTCATGGCTGGAATTTAAATCACTAATCTTACCCCATCCCGAGTTTTTTCAATTTTCTTGATGAAGCCAGAAAGTTCCTTGTTAAATCCCTGTCTCTCTTCAATTGTCTTGCCCAGTGATGCCACAACGTAGTGCAATTGCTCATCCGTGCGCTGAACATTCCCGGAAATCACAGGGATCCTCATCATATTCGCATTGTACTTGGAGCTGTACATGCTGGGTGTGATATGATCTGGTCCGGCTCGCTGAAACAGGTCCTTCAAATCCCTCAATATCTCAATTTGGTTCTCCATTACGACTTTGACAGCTTTTATCAGAATCAGATCCTTTTTCGCTGCAGAATCGTCGCCCGAAGATTCTTGGTCGATTGTATCTTCAAAGTCCTGTTCACGCCATTAGCTTGGCAGAGATATGGATCGGAAGCAGAAGCTTACATATGCCGCCGCTGTTGATCCAAGCTTTTTCAGTATCCTGCGGTCGTCAAACCGCAACGTCTCCGCAACCATATTCACCAAGAGGTGGAATGCGCCAACTCTGTCCTGCTGAGGAAATATGTTGCGTGTGATATTACCAACGCCTTTAGATCGAGCCATTATAATAAAATCTATCCTTCGTAAATTTTTCGTATATTCTCACATCGTTGTTAAAAAATTCACATACCTTGGTTGAAACTAGCAAACAATGCCTGATGAACGGATATCTGACTCGATCCTAGGTCATTTCCACCACCCCTAATGAGTTCCTTCGATTCCAAGTATTGGAACAAATTCCAGCTCTCATTGTCCTGGGAACCAGGTAGGTCCGCCCTAAGCCCTAAGTACGGAAGGTGTACCAAAAGTACCGAATCTTCCGATCCAGTGTTCCAGATTTTCGCTGCCAAAGAGATTCCAAATGAAAATTGTCGCTGGTGTCGCTTTTTGATTTCTTCCCGGAGGTCACTAAAATCCTCAAACCGGTCGTCCGCCAAACTATCCTGCGCAAGCGAACAAATCTTAGCAGACGTCATCATATTCGTAAATATATATTCTCACCATTGCCCAATTGATGCCTCCAAATTCTCTATTCATTATTGCGTCAGTCACCAGTTAAAGAAATATGTATAGGGCTACCGTACACGACATGCACTGTCGTTGGCGGAATGGGCGTGTCAGATTGACTCTCCGTTTCTAGCCTTGGCCCAAACCCTTCTCCCGGCGAATGTGTCTCCCTCGGAATTTTCTTCAACTGAGTAAAAGCGCTGCCCTGCTGCGTATCGTACACATCGAATAATTTACTAGGCGGACTGGAAGAGTCAAGGGAGAGCTCATAGAAACTGGCGAACCTGCCCGTTGGTGGCGGTCCAAAATCGAAGTTTTCTTGGAAGGGCGTAGAGTAGTCATCCGTCTTGATGAATGAAAATTTCGGCCGTTGGTTGATGAAGGTTTCTGTCATCGTTTGCGTGTCGAGGTGAAGCTCAGACGGATAAAACACTTTGTGCGAAGACGCGCATTGATATGTTGAGAGGTTGACTGCTTGGTGAGACATGCAGATGAAACATCCGCATTCGTCGAGGTGGTTGGTTAGCCGTCATATTGGCTGTAATGAGACAGTTCGCGATGTAGGAGTTGAGTGCGTAGACTGAGACATGCCAAACAACTCAGCCAGAATGCCGATCAACCGCTTCAACTTTTTTAAGCTATCCACTAACTAGGTTGTCTTAGGGGTTCGTCCGATGTACAATGATTTACAACCTCCGAGACAAATGGAAACACTACCGATCAATGATAGGACGCAAGTCCAGTTATGCCTTAGGGATGTCGGATAGGCAATAAAGATTGGAGCGCTTGAAATATTTTCTGTGAGAGCATGATGTTGTCTCATGGATTAAGCAGAGGTGCCAAAGTCGATTTTTACCGAAGCTGCCTCTGAGTCGGGAGAGACGAAAGATTGGGATTAGTGCAGCCGGTTGTTGCAGGGATTTATAATGTGACAAAGCTTCTTGTGCGTCGCATTCATGCAAATTGCTACATTCCGCAGTTGGGTTCGTGTAACGCAACACGACTATATCAGCCGTACAGCCTCATGCGGGCCTAGCAGAACCCCCCACACGGAAGTGTGGATCGTTGCAGGGAATGATGTCAATTCAACATAACATAGAGCACCTACCACTACTCAACCACTACTACCAGAGCCGCATCTCTAAACTAAAGTCGAAGCATATGATGCCCTGCATGAGTGAGGGGACAAAAGCTAAACGACTCATACTGGAAGACCATGCACTCTCATAATGAAAACCTGTTCTATGCCGTAAATCCGGATTGGGCGGTCTGAGATTGTGTGCGGGCAGGAAGGGTGGTGAAGCACAATTTGTGTATTTAGTTCGTGTTACTTAATGATTGGTCCCGGGTGTTATCGGCGGGTTATTGAGCACCAAGTCATGCGTGGGGTCCACTGTATATGCACGAGGAATTTAGCGCCTAAATACATTAAAACACCACCCTCACCGCATGCATACAAACGGACAAGGTTCTATTGAGGCTCTGCTCCATTGATTTGGGTAGTTCGATAGGAAAAACAAACAAGCTATCTTACATCGTTCAATTTTTATAATGTGAATCGGACGAACCTCTGTAAATATGTGATCACTACTTTCTCAGACTCGAAGCTATACTTATCTTCTTCTTGTTCACTTGCGGCTCTCGACATGACATCTAACAGCAACGGTAGAAACAACGGTAGCAGCAACGGCAACAGCGGCGACGGCAACAGCAACGGCAATGACGACTACAATCATGACACAGCAAAGGATTATTCTACTGTCGACTTCACTGCGGAAGGACTCAGTAGCGCACTTATTAACTATGTTAAGAGTTTACGCCCTGGTCTCCTCCGATTTTATGACGAACCCGATAAACAACTATCTGTTGAATCAGACCACGTCAAGAGAGCCGTACCCTTCGCAAACTTCATGAAAAATATCGAACCCGTTGGACGAGAAGGCGCATTGGGGCTAGCAATCCTCACATTATATGACCTTGTCATGTTGGTCGGTATGTACCTTTGAGTTTACACCTACTTTTATTATTTAGTCATCGACGTTTGTCCAGCCATTGACTATAGCTGTTAATATGATCTATAGATAACAGTCTGTCTATGAAAATTGAACAAAGCGGCACCCGAGTTAATACTCTGGAACGCACCATGGAACTCGTTGCGAAGGTTTATACACGTGCTACACCAATCGGTAATGGAAAAAAAGGGATTACCGCCGTGAAGTCATTGAATGGCAGTCACGATTATGACGGGGTCACTCCAGGTAAAATCAAAAACTTCATCAAGTGTTTGACTTTTGAAGGCCCAACACCTATTGGGACAATTCTGTATCAGAAGATCTTGAAAGGATATGTGCACAAGGACATGACGAGGCCCCTCTTGATAATAATCATTACCGACGGTGAAGTAAGATCCAAACTAGCCTAGCATACAAGTATCGACTAACAGGCTTGATGTTGATATAAATAGGTTGAAGGCGAACCAAAGGGTAAACTGAAAATGGTCATCAAGAAAACTGCTGCCCAGCTGCAGAAAGATGCTGGCGAGCTAAAGAAGAATAAGCTAAAGGAGGATGAGGCCGACAAGGAGGCTAAGGTGAAGGAGGCTAAAATATATGGAGCCCAGGGCACGTGGTATCTACACCACAGAAGAAAACTATATACTGACAGATTTTAGCCGTGTCATACCAGTTTGCTAAGCTTGGAGACGACATAAAAGCCACAGAGCTAGTTCAGAAACTTGATGACGACGAAGACCTGAGTCCCTACATTGACTGTTTGTGTATGCCTATATCACATAGCTATAGACCGAGAGTATAGAGGCTGATATTAGCAATTACAGTACAAAGTAAGCTGGAGGATCTTTCTGACAAGAAGCAAATGTGGGGTGTTGTAGGTTAACCGTCCTATGTATAGGCCATTAGAGTCGAGAGCTAATTTGATTTTTATGACTGGCTGCAGATTCAGAAACTACTTTTGGGCGCCATAAACAGACGAGTAAGCCATAAATTCCCACAGTAAGACCGCCATCTGACAGGTACTCTCTAGTTCGACAAGGAGAATTCCGCAGCCCAAAAGAAAGAGGAAGAAGACGCAGAAGTTGAGCTTGAAGTTGAAGAGGACACAGAGGAGCTGCAGGAAGATGAAGGTGAAAATGATGATGATTTTGGAGGAGAATAATCGGGTTAGGTTGTGTGGATATTTGGTTTGTTATCTTTGACTGTAAACATTTCAGTGTTCATTAAAAGGCTGTAGGGCACTACATCTATTTTCTGGGTGGAATTTTGTAAGGTGGCAACGTGACTGTTTTTGAGCATCCACTAGGAGCGAGAAATACTTCTCATCACTTATTTCTATAATCTTAGATCGTACTAATGTTTGGTTCATTTTGGCCATTCATAAAGCTCCACTTTACGTTTTCTGGGAGAATAAATCCCGTCCAATCACTGACTTACCCCTCTAAAATTTCAGACCCAAACCTACAGCCAGAAATGTACGATATAGGTGCACCGCGGCGATCGCCCGATGGGTCATCCTGCCGAGTATTCGATCGCCCACTCGGAACTCAATATATTCAGGCATCCTGCAACTGAGAATCCCCCAAGATTGAATGGAGAAACTAAAGCATGTTGAATATGTGTCATGGGGTTTGACTGTGTGAGACGGAGCTTGTCTGTCGTGAATTGTGCATTGCATGATGCACGCAGATGTGCCACCACATTTGTGTGCCATACTGTATTGACTGATAGTACCCGGTTTATTTCTAGCGCCGCGAGAGACCATTGCTTGTTATTTGCCCCAAAGTCTTGAACTTGGATAGAAGCCAGCACGCCTGGCAGTATGGACGCATAAATGTAACTTGTCTGGCATCCTGCGATGCTACAGATCCTCAGCAAAAGTGTTCGTGACAGGGGTCCGGGCGCTCGCTCCACGAAAATATCTCCAACACAAATTGTTCGGTTTCTCAACCACAACGCAATAGAGAGACCTCAAAATTTGAAATTAGATATTTAAGATGGTGAAGAATAAGTAGTTTTAATTTCATTTGTCGATATTACAAGATGAGGCTATAGTAGCCTGGATAATGGGAAAATGCGCCAAAACCATGTGTTCAACCGCGCTTCTATCAAGTGACAATTACAAAATCTACAGTACAAAATAAAAACTCATCTTTTGGAATATGAAACTCAACATATAGAAGGGTTTAAAGACAAAGGAGAAAAAATATCCGGATATATAGTGATGAGAATATAATGCAGAGACACTTAGCTGTACTCTAAGTGAGGTGGGTTATGGCTCATGCAACTTTTGCTTCAGAGCTGTATACGTCACGATTTTTTTTCCAAATCACAAAATATCTTTTTCTCCATCCTCCAAAAGACTGCTTTTCAATTTCAGCTCTCTCAATTATGTAGTTGTTGTAAAATTGCGATTTTCGTTTTCATGGGTGGTCGGTTGCGGTTCTTTCCATAGCCATCACGAACAGTTTTGCTACTAGTACAAAGAAACCAGATACGGTGAAATAATACTGTATATTCTGAGGCAGCGTCGAGTATATTAAACTTCGACTGGACGAGAAAAACTGAAAAACTTCATTTGGCAGTCTGCCAATCCAGGTAAATGTTTAGAGCCTGTCAAATTCTTTCATACCTGGCGCTAGATTTTCAGCGAGATTACCATGGCTACTAGTAGATAACGGAGATTGGTGCAAAGTCTATATAGGTTTGAGCCTCTCTTATCACATTCATCAGTAGGCTGCAGTTTTCTGCAGGTAAGTGCACAACTGTGAATTCTGGACTTGCGCCCCACCCGCTGCAAATTTTGTTCTATGCTTTCCATCACAATCTTTGAATTTTTCGGATGTCGCTAATTCCCATTTGACATTGGGTGTTGCTTCTATTATTCTGTTTAGTTACAGCTAAAATATGCCATTAACAGTTTATAAGACCTTTGAGGAGGTCGGCAGATCCCCTTCCGGTATTTGTATTGCATGGAGTTGTTGCCGCTTTGCTAGTCGGCAAAAGTGCTGCTATTCTTATCGGTCTTGGGATCCAGATGGAGTCTTGGCAAAATTCATTTCGTATGTAGCTTTCGGCTTGCCGGCCGTACATATCTCCACCCTTGGGGTTTACACTTCATGATACAACTTTTATTTGGGTTTTGTATGTCTACTATTCAAGAAATGGCAGAGCTCGGCTTTGGGCCCGTACGACATGAATCACAACCGAATCGGGATGTGTATCAAATAAAGTGTCGGAATCGTGATACGTTTGTTTTGTTTTATTCATACTGTATTCACTCTAATTAGAGTATGACAGAGTCTAAAAACACCACCTCCGCCTCCGGGCGAGCCGGCTAGATGGCGGAGCTCCCACCTACTACCCATCGTCCCCTTTGACCCAAAAAGGAAAAAAACAAACGATTGACCAGAACAAAAGAGATCAACGAAAAGAGAGACCACCCCCGATCCAAACGCCCTTACTCCTGCCCGCGCTCCTCCTGCCCGCGCTCCTCCACGGAATCGTGATACGTTACGTTAGGCAACGAAGTGTACTTTAAAATATGTTAGCACTAAGGTGGCTAACATCACGGTCAGATATTGATATCGTTAGACTTCGTAATTTTGAGAGGTGAGATTCAATTGGGATATGTGGCAGAAGGGTTCAGACAATGACAGACTAAAAGTGAGAGTGGACTCAGTGGGGTCGGATGGGAGCAGCAACTATATGTCAGATACTACATCTACGCAGGCATTCTAATAGTCCGTCCCGTCCGGGCAACACTCTCCTAAGACCAGACTATGATTTCGGTATAGAGAACCCTGGGCCGTTTAAAACCAGGGCAAATGGTCCTTGGACTTGATACCTACAGGGCCCTGTAGTCTATGACGTCATGACTTATAGAGGTGAGCTTTGGGAAGCGGTGGATATCGTTTTATTTTTTAATATATTTCGTATTTAGGCCCGCTACCACTAGATTCATGGTCATACATTTATTTGCTTAAGGCTCATACCCGGCACCCCACCGGTACCACCACCAGATGCCGACTTCCGGTCGGCGCCAGTCCCTTATAGGTACCTGTAGTGCAGTGTACCACACTCCGAGACTACCAGGGCAGCCGAAACCAGCCCCGGAAAGACCACCGAAATCATACCCAGGATGGAACGGTGACGTCGGACCCCGAATGCCTATGGTCGCTCCAGACCGTTGTGACCCCTGCATCCGATATGACATGGGGTGAGAACCTAAAGTGAAGTCTATTCTCAGTAGGTTCCCGCTAGTCTCGAGATTACCTTCACACCTTCCTGCTAATCTAGCTAGCTCCTATCGCTCCTTCTACCGATATCTTATCCGATCATCTCATCCCCCTCCGAGCTCTTGTATCTCCCGAATCATTATTTTAAGATCCCAATAGCTTCAGTGCAGTTAGCGGAATTAGCAGCTCACTAAGGGCTAATGACGCCCGTTGCGATCTTATATCAACGTGTTGCGTTTGGGTTATCAAAGTGCAACTGGTTCCAGGGAAATGTAATTGCAAACAGAACCCGCGGTATCGATAAAATGCAGGGATCGATGTCGGGACTACCGAGAATAGATTTTTGCCTGCTGAAATTGAATCCATTGACTGAAGTGCTGGAGTGCTGTTCTAAGAGATAAACCACCGATATTCAACTGTGATAATCAACCTTTCGACCATGAGTATGTATGCCAATGAGTAGGTGTAGATTGATATGGCCGACTGTTGACACACGGGTGTTGCAGTGTGCGTGGAAAACTCGTCAACCGTTTAAGTTCTAAAGAGTGAGAAGAGAAAAGGGGAAAGCTTAAGTACACGCTGTCAAGATAACTATATTGAAAGTGGCAACCCACGTAATAGCCAAGCAATCATACGATGCCTGTCGACGTTCTCGGGCGAAAGCCCAGTGTTCCGTCAACACCGACTGTATATGAAATATTGTTGCATTCTGTTTTATCACTACCTAAATACAAATAGCTAACACTGAAAACCTATAATAAGAACAGAGCTCGGCATTGTAGTGAAACCTGAGATTGGTACTATATGCTCCAATCAGAATTTCCCTCAACAATGAACAATCGCCGCTAGTAATACGAAAACCCCACCTGTCGGACATCTCTGAGAATTTCTAGATTGGAAGGACAGTAGGTTGGTCAATCCCGCATCCGACCCCACTTTCATACGTGCAGTACAGGCACCTTGCAATGTTCTAGCAAAACCCCCGGGTATTCTGATTAATGATATGTACAATCACTTGTATCTGTAAAGGCCTAATGAAGAGAAATTAGTAAGTACCGCTTGTATATGAACTGCAATGTACCTTCAAGTTTTTTTCTAGTAGGCAAATTATGTCTGTGTGAACTGCATTCTTGTAGGCAAGGCAGTCCAAGCTCTTGTCATTCAATGGACGACTGAGTCCATTGAGACAACGTGATACGGCAAAGCCGTAGTTCTCGCCGGCAACCCTAATTAGCTCTCCGAGGTGCTTTTCCGCTGTTTTATATACCCAATTGTCATTGATAGTGCTGTCGGTATCGATGCTTCCAAGGCCTTCAATAGGTTTTTCAAACCACAGCTCTATGAGAACGACACCTAAGGAAAAGAGGCTTTTGTTGCATTGCACAAGAGATTTTGTTGTTGTAGCTTGTGTAGTGTCTAACTGCTGTATTGATGGAGGAGTAAATACGCGGCGGACGAACGGTTTGTCGACTACCGTCTTGCGAACCGAGATGAGCTGGCCATCAATCGTTTGACATTGAATAGATCTTTGGAGAAAAAAGATGTCTTGCGTTCCCCAGCTTTCGGTCAACCACTCACTCGCATGTAGCTGCATCACCGCTAAGGCAAGCTGGAATCCCAATTCTAATCGCACTTTTGGTTCTAGCAATTGCGGGACAAGGAGCTCTCTAAGTGAAATGGCGTTTGAGAGATATGAGGGAGATATAACTATTGGAGGATATATTCGATGCAAAAGCCCATTACTTTCATCAACAAGGATCCCTATGTAAGTATTTGAACTTGTGTCAGATGATTGTGACGTAACTTTTGTCGTTGCTTGCTCAATCGCGGAGCACAAGTCGTGAATCTGCTTCGCCGCAATTTCAGCTTTGGATGTAAGCGTATGCTGTTTTGCGTTCGTCTCAGCTGGATCTTTGATGGAGACCATCTTCTTTGGTTTAATTACGGGTCTACCATATATCAGTTTATACGCAGTACATACATACAGTCGTCGCTCAAACTCACTCTGTTCCCCGCGATGGGCTGCGAGCTCTCTTGATCCTACTAGTGACAGTGTCCCAGGACTCCCTGATCCCTTCTGGAATCCTGAAGGTGCGCTTTTCCGTTCCACCGAGCTCGTTCGGACCACTGAGCAATATCTCTGGGACATTTTTCGCCAGAATGGTTTTGGCTGGGAGTTCGCATGCCACCGCTTCAATCTCCAAGGCACGCCAAGTTCGTCGTTTGGCAGAAATATCCTCAAACTCGAATAACACTTTCAGTTTTGTTTCATCTTGGTCTGATCGATGTAGCCGTAAACTCGCGTTATGCGGCTCCCGACAGAAACATCTCGACAGTAGAAACCGCTCTTGTAAGACACTGTATAAACTTCGTGCATGCTCCCTTATGCGGTTGTAGTTTTCGGCTGCAAGGGAGTTTCGAGGCAGTGCTGGAGCGGTAATCGAAGCTGTTCGGGACAACTGAGATAGGTCGGTGTTGGTGTTTCTGATCTCCTCTAGCGTGGTAAGATAGTTTTTTTGTTGGAGGGCAAATTTGACTCTCTCCAGCATAGACTGTTACGAAATGAATCAGCTTCTCGCCTAGAAACATTCCAAGGGTTGGGAATACCTTCTGCTCCCTATTGAGACTAACTTCATCGCTCAGTTTCGTCAGGGATTCAAACAAATGTCCTACTACTTCAACAAAGACTGCAGCAGTTTCCAACCCGAGGCGTTGGTGAAGCTTATCTTGGAAGTCGCGGTCGTCCCATCCGGTTCCGCTGGCAAGTTTGTGTGCTTGATCGGCCGAGACTATGCCATTAACAAGATTCCTGCAAGTGTTGGTGAACTTGCACTTCTCCGTCTTAAGCTGTCGATTGAGTCGTTTCAAAACTGGCTTGAAGTCTTTCATATCTCTGATTTCGAGATAAGCTTCGAGACATTGCAGAAATATCGGGAAAGCCCCCAATACGAGACCAGCAACTTCAAAGCCCGACATTATGCGACAGTGATGATGTGGCTGTAGATCTCGGACAAGAGGAGCAGTGGCGAAGGTTTGTTAACGAGACGCCAGTGACCATTCTCCACTTGTCAAAGCGGGGTATTCCTGATTTATTGATTGGTGGATGAGTGGGTTAGGGATTGTAGGCTACGCAAATTCTTCCCCTACCCCGCACCATATTTTAAGCCTCCGCAAAAATACATTGCTCCATTCACCATGCCTCCAAAATCTGACGACCCTGAGGGAATTCTTGAGATATATCAGTCTTGCCTGGAATCTTTCACCGGACTACTCAGACTACTACGAAAGAGCGAACCTCGTAGTGTTGTGCCTTTCGTCAATCAACTGGGAAGGTTCAACGTGTGGGTTGAAAATGCTGGAGCGCATAGAAGTGGCCGCGTTTCTCTTGATTATCGGCTTCGCGAGGCTTCCGAGATTAAAGAAATGGTTATTGAGCTTTTGGATAATTTGAACTGTGACTTACAAGACGGTGAGTAATGTACGATTTCAAATGTCTAAATAGCTCTGATAGATGATGACCAACCCTGCCTCAGCGATTGCAACTATCTCGCGTGGAACGCAGCTCCAACATGTCCAAAAATCATTTGAGGATTTGAGTTTCTCTGCACCTCCACCAACAGCGGAAGGACCGATAGAATCACCGGAGCCGAAGTCCACAGCGTTGGATGAATACAGTATTGACATCACCCATGTCATCACGTGTCTATACGATCTTTCAATCACCATCCGGAATCCCGCACCAAAAGATAGACTTGAAAAATGCTCAACGTAATTCCATCCCTGTGTTTATACTTGTGGGGCATCCTTGGAGCAGCTAAACACTAACGGCAATATACAGTATTGATGTCTCTCACTTCGAATTTTTTGATATCCAACACTTACGTAACAAGTTTCCGGTCGCCGCACAGTATCTTGTCGACCGCTTTGGCAAGGCTAATACCAGACGCCGGCAACTTCTCAGGTATCATGAGAGGCATCATGTCAAAATAGCTGGCCGCCGCAAAAATTTGACCAAGATTATCGCGTCCACTGACCGGGACTTAACAACAGATAAACAAGCCACCGATGACCGGAAGGATACGACTCAGGTGAATGAAATTCTGGCCTACAACCGCGCAAAAAGTCCCAGCACAATTGCTACAACGACAAAATCGGAAACTACCGTCTCAACATTTGTACAGAGAGAGCAAATTGCCATTGACGCACTCTCTGAGGCAGATCAATCACAAACCTCCTTTGCCTCGTCAGTGGGTGGCGGACTTCAATCCTATATCAATGTACCACCACCACCCGAAGATGAGGGTGCTTTTGGTGGTAACCCTTTTGAATGCCCATTTTGCTTTTCAATTATTCGAGTCACCGATCATCAATCTTGGAAGTAGGTTCTTATTCAACTCCTACAGCGTGACGGTAATTACCGTAGAAAAGAACTAACGTTTTCCCTAGGAGACATGTCTTCATTGACCTTCGGCCATATGTATGCACATTTAAACTGTGTCTCAAATCCGACCACCTTTTTGATAGCCGCCGTGACTGGTTCGAGCACGAACTAGCTATGCATAGACGGGAGTGGTACTGTAATTTCTGTGACCGAGCATTTTGTGCTCGCTTAGATATTCACGACCACATTTGCGGACATCATCCTGACCACTTTGTACCCGCCCAGCTACAAACTCTCATTGATAGATGCGAGAGGCCGATAGAGGCGGAGCAGCAATGTCCCTTTTGCGGTGAAAACTTTTTTCCTGGCCGCCTTGAGCGTCATTTGGCTTGGCATATGCAACAAATTTCATTATTTGTTCCAGGGCCATACAATGGAGAAGGGGTGGACGACATTCGTTCTAACGGAGTCTGTGCCGATGAGGAAATTCAGGTATCAGACGGAAGAAGCAATTTAGAGTTCAACTCGAATCCGTCGGATACAAAGAGGTCAGATCTAGAAAGAAGCGAGCTATGGCTAGAATCGAACTTGTCAACAGACCGACAAGATGCTGAACCACTTCCTCCCCAACAACAGTTTACCATGGTCATGCCCGATCAGATCAGGTGGATGTATCGTGATCCTTCTGGCATTGATCAGGGGCCATTCAATGGCCTCGAGATGCATGAATGGTATAGAGCTGGTTTCTTCACTCCTGAACTTCCTGTCAAGAGACAGCAGGACACTAGATATGAACAACTAGGCAATGTTGTACGAAAGATCGGCGACAGTAGAGAGCCATTCTTGGTTCCATTGCCGTACGTCGCCAACATGTCCGTCGATGATATACATCATCAACAAGCTACCCCAACCTCCGATAGTTTTCGACCACCTTTCAAAGGAAGTTTCCCAACGTTCGGTATGACTTCGACTGCTGAGCAACAGAATGCACTTCAGAGGAGAATACAAGAAGAAAAATACCTCATGACTAAGCAACGAGAATACCTTCTCCAGCAACAAATGATGGCAAAGCAAGATGCCATTGCCCAACAGTTGGTTGGCGAAAGATCAACGAAAAGTCTCCGCCATCCGCCTAAGTGGGAAAGATCGTACAGTATAAGTGGTGTCAACCCGAATACTGCACCTACGGTAAGCACTGCCGCCAACGCCAGACCGGGTCGCTTAGATATACCTCAACCAACACCAATACAACGGCCCTTCAGTGTAGGGTCACGCATAGGTAGCCACGAGCAGCTTGACGAGGTACCAGTGATTATGGGCCGTCATGCACTACTCGGGGATGATGATGAGGCTCTGCCGGGGTTTGCCTCCTTAGCCTCCCCCCCTAGTCGTCCTCAGTCCATCCCAGAGTCGATAAGAGGAGATACAATTGGTGGTAAGACGCTTGTAAACGATATAATTCAGTGATGATTTGCTAAGTAGTCGACTCTAGATTCCAATTCTTTTGGTACTCCGTCCTGGTCTAGCTCAAAACCACATGGTGAATCTCTGTTTGGTTCTCCCCCAATAGACTCCTCTCTTATGAAGGAGATGGGCCCTATTGAGTGGGCAAATAAGCCTGGTTCGTAACTAGTTGTTTGTCTATTATATTACACTTACAACGATCCTGACATTCACGGTGGTTCAGGGTGGTCAGATATCGATGCGAATACATGCAAACGCCGCAGAAATACCAGGGTAGACACGCTCCGTCTGTTGGCATGTCAACAGTTCGGCGAACTGAGTTGGTCAAACAATCAACCTATCGAGATCTCAAGACTACAGAGGGCCATACAACAGGCTGCACCTCCAGAATTACAATACCAGCTACATGAGCTACCATACATTCTCCATGTGGAGGGTGACCATCTCAATGGAGGGGGTAGCTTCAAACAACGGGCTGAGAACGGTCGTATACTAGTATACTATAATTCAAACGTGAACTTACAAAGACCAACCTGGAGAGGTGAAATGGGTATTCCTAAAGCACGATAGGCGAAGGAAGCGTCTGGACGCCTTTGGATCAAAACCCTGGGACCCCCGGGAATGCAAGTCTAGAATGGTTTTAACGCTCGACGCATTTATGAGCTTCTGAATGAGATTTGTCGTACAATTATTATCTTGTGCGCTTATGTACGTATCTTTATCGTCGTAATGAAAAGCGTCGTACTTTGTTTGTATCTTGTGCTGCGGTAGCTCGGCGTAGCCGTGGAGAAGCCCTTTGTAGCAACCACAACGCAGCCGGCATCCATATTTTTCTTTCAGAGTATCTTATTATTTTTACCACGTATTGAGCTAGAAGAGCTTGCGAAAGCTATTCTCAATTCCTATAGTACAAAAGCCGTGGTTTAAATAGCACGTTGAAGTCGCGCCATTGTCGTGCGAGTAACTTCAGGTCTATCGTGCGATTTGAGTATGGGCTCTCAGAGGTAAATAAGTGGAGGTTGTTGTGTGAATTTCGTGTGAGTATCATGTGTAGTAGGAATGTGGCGTGATATCTAATTTTGAAAGATAAATCAACGCCAGTGAAATCAACCGTCCCGTCCGTCCGGGATCACTGAGAACGGGGACGGACGGCAAGGCGCCGTCCGTCCGAGGGCAGAACGGAAACGGCGCCGTCATTTTGGACGCAGGACTGGGACGGACGGACAAGACGGCGGTCCCCGGCAGTCCCCGGCAGTCCCCGGCGGATATCCGTTGCTGATGAAATTCAGAACTACTGTATCCCTTTGCCGATAACCGGGTTTGGGCCCACAGATGGGCCCGCCTTTAAAATGCACATCACACAACCACAATCGAGCCAAATGCCCCCAGAATAAATAAAAATAGTCTACATATGGTGAAATTCATAAAAACAATGTTGTTTGGGTGTGAAACACAAAGCCTCATTGCAGTCCTCACATGTTATGCTTGTTTTCATGCCATCTCCACTACCACCCTGCCTTCTTCTCCACCTGCAAAGAAAACAATCTACTCTCCTCTCCATCCAAAGTGGGGAATGCATTCCTGGTACCATTTGGCAGAGGGGAAGGGGGGTGTGCTTGGGAACTAGCCTGGTAGGCAGTGGGGGCAAGACAGATTGTGTGGAAGGAGCCGACTGAGTGATTATTTGTCAAGCTGAAATGTGGGAGGAACTTTTCATTGTTGATGGACTTCCAGCTTGCAGAAGGTCATGCACAATGGAGAGACAGAAGTCAAAGTGCTTCACAGTGTGCTATTTGTTTACTGGAAGATCTCGATAGATTATGCGGCTATTGATAAGAGCCAACAAGGCAAGACTTCAGGAGTTTCAGTTGAGGAATTGTACGGAGGCACATGGAAGAAGTGGCGGATCTCCTGAAAGCGAGGCTTGCCATGGTACACCGGGAAAAATGACCTTACGCAACGCGTAACTCATAGAGAAGCTGCCTGTGGGCCGGTAATCCATAGCATATTTGACGCGTGGCACTATGAAGTTCTATGGACTTACGCACGGACGTGGACAGTATTATATCCACTGTACATGCTGACTAGAAATTGCACTAGATTCTATGAGACGCGGGAGACCCAGAGGCCTGATGCCTGGGGCCAGTTTTCTTGACATGTAATGCTATGGAACGTGGGAGAGCCGGAGGAATGATGCCACTGGTCAAGTATTGTTTACATATCGAGCTATGGATCGCGGAAGAGCCAGGACTGATGCCGCTGGTCAAGTATTTTCTACCTATCAAGCTATGGATTGCGGGAGAGCCAGGATTGATGCCTCTGGTCGAGTATTTTCTACATATCGAGCTATGGATTGTGGGTGAGTCGGAGGCCTGTTACCGCTGGCAGGATTTATACAGATCGAGCCATGAAACGGGGGAGGGTCGGAGCTATAGGACACCTGATGCCCTGTGGAGACCGTACCTTCTCTCACTGTTCATCGTTGTCCTCTTACTCGCCATGTTCCTCCTCCTCTTCTTCGTCCTCTTCGTCCTTGTCAACACTGGCAATTTGGTTCCTGTGGTAATCCTCTGGCCTAGCAGCGTCATCTTCAGTCTGCATGTCTCCTTCAGCTTCCAGTGGTTTGGGCCAGAAAAGGTTGAACATGACTAGGTCACAAGGATCATTAACATAGTAGTATCTGGTACAGGCGATGTAAATCAGATGCGCGGCCGCCCTACGCAATTGATATTAACAATGACAAGGTCGTCCTGGTTCCAACTGAAAACTTTGTCGGACACTCTAAGTAGCCCATTGGAAGGCAGACAAACGCCTTGGTTTTCAAGCTGGAGCGTCCGCAAAAGCAGAACGCCTCTCTTCCTTAGGCCATCCTGTAGCCGTAGAATCTTCACAAGTTGTGCTGGCCGTAAGTCCCCTACATTACCTTTCGGCGGCTCATCTACCAGCAACCACACAAAGTCGTTCCGAGGCTCAGCATTGAGAAACAATTGGTCGTCCATGCAGCGCAACATATGGCCAGTGGAATCACAACTGCCGAAGGACAGGAAGTTGGCCACCGGAACATCGAGTAGGTTAAATTGGGTGTGGTGCCTCCCGCCGATGCGCCTCCTGTCTGCGGTGGATATATTCAGATCATATCTATACTATCGATATATATATTCTAGGAGCGGAAAGTTGTACATTGGAAGACGCTCGTTCTTGACAAAGAAGCCCTTTCGTCTGGGGGATTGCAGCCCACGGACTTGGATATTTCCGTCATTCTTGGGGAAGCTGATTGGTAAATTCTCTGGTATTGGCACTTGCTGACGGTTGCATTTGTGGACAACAATTTGATCCTTTGGTCGATATAACTGAAGTGCCTCCTGCGTTTCGGGGGTCCTGTGGCCTTACTTAGCCATCTGCGTCAGGTGAAGACACCGCAAGCGGAGGACATGGATGTCCAAGTAGTCGTTGAGAATCTGCCGTTCGTACCGACGGGTGCGATTTGACCGGCGATATGGGCCCATACACATCTTTGGATAGTTCATTTGCTGCATTTCGGTGCTGTCATTGACTAAGTGTCAAAAGAGCTGAACTGATTTGTCATAATGCGCCATGAGGTGAAATTTGACGAAGTCCAAGCGGGTATGTTCGTGTACCGTGGAATTGTAGACTTCCTTTTGGCGCTCTGTGTGATCTGCCTTTGGGTGTTCCTTTTGGGCGCGGGAAAGAGCTTCTCCACGCTCGGAACTTTCTTCATCCTCGATGGCATGTTCGGCCTTGAGTTGCATCTTTAGGTCCTTCATGTGTGCATGGGCAATGCTGTCTGTGGCCTTTGACGTCCGGTAGGGGGTATAATCGTCCTTAGTTACATGGAGATCATACAAATAGTCTGCTAGATAGTGGAGAGTCTCGGTGGTGTGGGTTCGGTATTGTACCACAAGACTCCAGTACACCCGTGAGCGAACGAAGGTCAATGCTCTCTGGAAGACCGCTCGGTGAAGGGGCAGTGGATTGTGCAGTACTGCTGCCAATGCTGGGGAGAGGATTCGACTGAAATTGCGCATTTCATTACTGCTCCACTGCGAAATTTGCCCGTAGGCTTTGGTAGAGTGATAGAAATTATGGTATGGAGGATTGCCAGCCCAGATTTCATCAAATACTGCAGCTTACGCATGGCGTTGTAGGAAGCCCTCGATCCAGGTCAAAAGTTGATTGAACATTCCGATGTATATGCCATGGAGGATATTAGACTGGTAGAGGTTGTAGGCTTCGACAAGCGGAAGATCCCAAAAGCTACACGGGACCGGCCTTGCACTGATGGACTCGAACCAGTCCTCGGTGATGTTTGTAGCCTGACGGTCACTAGCAGTTTTGTCATTCTGTTACTCCCGATATTGCTGCTGGAGGACATCTGAATTTCGCCGGTGGGATTTCAAGTCCGGCGGAAGAATAAGGGACCCCAGTTCATCTTTCGGCATCGGCAAAAGTGCAAATCGACTATAGGCTGCGCGATGCGCACACTCGCACACGCGCTGCTCATAGCAAGCTTCCCGTGGCCCTATGCGCAACGCGCAGCCTATAGTCATCTATAGTCAATTCTTAGACATGTACACGTGGGCCGATGGAACTATATACGGCTGCCAGCCAGAGATGGACATATACTTGTCTTTACTGCCTGCTGTTATACCGGTACTGTACACACTATCGCTGCGAGTCTGCATAAGAGCCCGCTGGCGATTGAAAGCCTGCTCTAGAGCCTACTTGAGAGCCAACTTGGGAGCCTGCTTGAGAGCCTGCTTGAGAGCCTGCTTGCGAGAGCCGCGCTTCAGGAGGAGTAGAGTTTTCCTCCACTGGAAGCCTTTGGCCGATGGCAAACTCTGAGTTGGTGGAAGCTTTGGCTAATGGAAGGCTCGAAGTCTGGAAGCTTTGGCTAATGGAAGGCTCTAGGTCTGTGGAAGCTTTGGCTACTAGAAGGCTCTAAGTGTGTAGAAGCTTTGATGCTGATGTTGACATAGCCAATCTACTTGTCTAAGTGCTTCTGTTACCATAATCACCATCACTGATACCATCACTATCACCATCATCACCATCGCCATCATCACCATCAGCCCCGGCCCAAATGTGCACACATACGCCCCCAATCCGTGCAAAGCAAGCAGCAGATTCCGCTGGAAAATCTGAGTTGGAGATCTGCTCTCCCCAAGATCCAATTGTCTACCATTCCTACAGAATCTAAGGCTGCAATTGTCAACACCATGGTCGTGAGGCATTGTGAGATTTCGTCTCGGTGGGAGCACTAATGATAAGATTCAGACTAGGAAATAGACTGACATCGTGATTTCGGCTGCCCGCCACCTGCTACCAGCCACCTGCCACCCGCTACCAGCCACTTGCCACATGCCACAAGCACACGCCATCCACCGAACACTGCCCAACAAGTCTCTGGATCGATTGTGTAGCAGCATATTCGGGAATAGTAGACTTTTCCACGGGAAGTTTTGGCCGATTGAAAACTCTGAGTTTGTGGAAGCTTTGGCTAATAGAAGGCTCTAGGTCTGTGGAAGCTTTGGCTAGTAGACGGCTCTAGGTCTGTGGAAGCTTTGCTTAGTAGAAGGCTCTAAGTCGGGGGAAGCAGGCAGCAGATTCCGCTGGAAAATCTGAGCCGGAGATCTGTTCTCCCCAAGTTCAAATTGTCTGCCGTTCCTGCGGAATCTAAGGCTACAATTGTCAATACCATGACCATGAGGCATCGTGAGATCTTGTCACGGTGGGCATGCTAAAGATATGGTTCAGATTATGATATCGACCGACATCATGATTTCGGCCGCTGTCACCCGCCTCCTGTTGGAAATCCGCTCAACCCCAGCCCGAGTCCACCCAATGCCGGAGCGGCCAATATGGCCTTGTCATTCTGTATATCGAGACACAGCTGGAGTAGAGAGAACGATATCGCTTTTAGACTTTCTCACAGCGCCCGCTACCATTTCCGACACCTCCTGCCACCCGCCTCCTGCCACTAGCCTCCAGCCACCCGCCTCCCGGTGCCTGGTTCCTGCAACTCAGCAAGTCTCTGGATCTAGCACCCCATAGCATACATGGAAGCATATAGTCAAGTGAGAATGGGAGTGTACTTGAGAGCATGCTCGGCAGTGTGCTTGAGAGCATCTTGAGAGCTTACTGGGAGCATACAGTCAAGCAGGCTGGGAGTGTGCCATCGAGTGCAATTCGGAGCGTCCTTGGGAGCATGTCTGGGACTATACTGAGATTGTACTCGGAGGTATGCTTGGGAGCGTAATCGGAGTGTACTTGGGAGCTTCGTGAGAGCTTACTTGGGAGTGTATAGTCAAGCAGGCTGGGAGTGTGTCATCGAGTGCAATTGGGAGTTGAGAGCGTGCTCGGGAGTGTGCTTGAGAGCGTCTTGAGAGCATACTTGGGAGCGTACAGTCAAGCTGGGAGTGTGCCATCGAGTGCAATTAGGAGTGTCCTTGAGAGCATGCCCGGGAGTGTACTTGGGAGCGTACAGTCAAGCAGGGTGGGAGTTTGCTATCGAGTGCAATTGGAAGAGTCTATGAGAGCATGCCCGGGAGTGTACTGGGGAGCATCTTGAGAGCTTACTTGAGAGCGTAAGTCAAGCAGACTGGGAGTGTGCCATCGAGTGCAATGAGGAGTGTACTTGAGAGCGTGCAATGAAGTGCATCTGGCAGCTTGTTTTCAAGTTGTATGCAATGCGATGTATCCCCTGGATCGTAACGGTTCCCGGCCCATACGTGCCGGCTGTGCAACCACCACACCACACGTCCAAAAATGGTCATCAGAGGCCGTCCTTTTTGTCAAGTCTTCTTCAGTAGCAAATAAAACTTTCTGTCAAAGTGAATTGTAAATTTTATGTGATGTGACTTTGTAAGTCTTACTGCCCCACCAAAATTTGCTCTCTGAACCGGCAACCCACCCCATGTCTATGCACCACTACCCACCTTTCTCTTTTACAGGTGATTGAATTCCACAAAACAATGCCTTTCATTATTGAGACACCACAGTTACTTGCATTGTGAACATGCTTAGCAAAGTTTGGGTGGAGATTTGGTATTTCTGGCTGGGCTTTCCTGCTGGCAAAGCCACCATCCCAGCTACTTTCCCTTCTCAAGGTGTACTTAAAATTGCCTGCAACTCCAGCTCTGGCTGAGGGGTAAAGATATGTCCTCTTTAATGTTTGACAAAGTGGGTTTTAGCCTTGTTCACTATGAGAGCTATGCAATGGGTATTGGTATCCTCCCTCTAAGCCTCAACTCTCAGGCACATTGCAGATGGGATTCATTGTGTGTAATGATATTGGGACTTCAGAGCATGTCCTTAACACTAAGCTTGAAGGATATTTTAGGGTTTTATGGGCAGAGTTGTCCATCTGGGCTGCACAGTGACATTTTCGAGTTTTTGGGGAGCTGATCTTGAAACAACCCTCCCAACAAAAACTGCCCTTTTTATCAGCACCCCATTCCTGTACAGTCCTTAATTTTTGCCAAAATGCTCTCAAGACATAAGCAAGTAAGTTTATAATGCTCCCAGGCCACCCCCACAGAGTTGTGGTTGCATTACTAAATATTTGAAGGTGGGGAGTTGGTTGCCATGCCCAAACGGGCCGGGAATGCCAAAGTTACGATCCGGGGGATAGTATCCAGCGCACAGAATCGCATGCGTATTGTTGTAATCTACTCAACACGTAGGTCCATAGAGCATTCATAGTGCCACACGTCAATATGCTATGAATAACTGTCCCAAAACAGCTTCTCTATCAGTTACGCGTCGCGTAAGGTCATTTTTCCCGGTGGGAGTTTGACACTTAGGGCAAGCATTGTACTTGTCCACCATAAGGTTGGCATGCTCCATGGGATCCGCTAGCCAAGACGCAAGAATTGGCCAGCACCGGCACATTTTGCCATCGGAACAATGCCACAGAGCACTGGCATTGATATCTTCTCCCTCGGGAAATCGCGTGCCTGGCTCCAGCACTATCTCGGCGATATCACCCAGCACCTTCTTGTTTGTATCCCTCTGGGCTCGGTCACCAGATGTGGAATTCTGTTAGAATGTGCGCGGTACTGGGAGGAAGGCAAGCACAATTTGCACGAGGTAGCTGTATTTGTTCCGTATAGAGGAATGGAAATTCCCAATGATCAGGTAGATCGGCCAGGCTCTCTTGTAGCCGGAGAAGTCCGTAAGCTGCATCTTGTCTGATCCACAGATCAGTGCAACAATTGTTGCGCCCGGAGGAAGTCTATCCTGCGTCTCCCACCAGAAGTCTGCTGAATTCATCTCCGAATACACCCGATCACTCTCCGCGTTTACGGTCCGGGTTGGTCCACAGACCATGTGGTCTGTAATTGGGGGTTGGCGAAGGAGGTACCACGCACATTCTACCGTGTCTCGAAAATAGAAAAATGTCTGACTGTTTGGTGCAGAGATGGAGGCCTCTCTCCATTTCGGCAGCTGGTTATCCATCGCGTAGATTTGATTGTACATCATCCATCCGGAGGTGTAGGAAAAGTGCTCTGGAATCTTGCATCCACCTTCTTTGAAGTGGCGATCAATTTGTGACTTGGGATAATGGGCTTCGACAAATCTGATGGCCTGTTTGAAGTCTTCTGCGTAATGAAAGGAGTGCCACGGGTTATCGATGAGATCTCGGAACTCATTGTAATCGGGATCGTCCCCGAAGGTACTCCCAGGCGTGGAATGTACCTTTATTTCCGGAAATTCCTCGTGCATTGAAGTTTTCCCGTGGTCAGCCTCCTCCGTATCAGATTACTGGGCCGGAGAATGGGGTTGCGGGACACATTGGTAGAGGACATTGACATCGGAGTCCGTTTCCTCTGGAAAATCATCGAGTGGAGGGGCCTGGATACTTCTATCGGGTTCGGGGCTTTCTGGAGCACTCTCCCGATCCGGTGAGTATAGTTGTCGATGCGGCGGGTGGCTTTGTCGATGGCGTGTCGGTGGTGGTGGCTGACCCTGATGGCTGAGTCACAGATGGCATTTAAGGTTTCCCCGCCGGACACACATCGTCATGTAGTCAAGATATGGGTATTCGAGCCCATCTATGGCGCTTGTCCGTGGTCTGTGTGCTGGTGGCATGGCTGGAGGTCTGCCAAATGGTTAGAGGGTGATTGCGGTCTGTTGGATGAATTACCTTACCAAGTCGCCTGTTCCTGCACAAAGAAGGCCGAGGAATGGGTCAATGGCGGTACGTTTGATGAAGTGGTTATAGAAAGAGGGCTCGAGATCTGTGAGAAGGTCAGAGAGTGGGTTGAATATTGAAATGCTTGAACAAAGATGAGCCATCTTGTCGATCATTGTATCCTTTGTATACATAAAGTTTTACTATGCATATAAAGTTTGATGATGCATATAAAGTTTGACGATGCATGTAACGTTTGACGATGCATATAAAGTTTGACAATAGACTCAAGCCTGTTAGATGAGATAGGTTTCGCGGGCGGAGAATGCCAATGGCTTGGGTTGGTTAGCTACGGGTACCAGCGGCACATCGGGGTGTGGGTGCATGTGCATGGCAGACTGACGTCAGCTAGTTCTGAACCTTCTCTTTGTCTTAAGGATGTTGACGACCATGAACTATCGCGAGTCTAAAGAATCACCAACAGCCTTCCTTGATCCGCTGGAAGCGCGGAAATCAATGAATCGACTCTTCTTATCAACATATCCTTCAGACATAGCAGTTCCGGTGGGTTTCATTGTTCTACTGGTGAAATAGAATTGGTGTACCGACAGAAGTTGGGAAGTTCATAGGAAATTCTGCTAGATCGAGTTTACTATTCATATGCCCACGGTCGCAGCTGATAAGTCGTATATATAGAGGCTATTTCTAGCCATCGCACCAGATTCCTCCGTCTTCCATCCACTTCACACGCTCCACATTCACACCCACGACGACTGACGTTTCAACGGCACCGATTCTACCAGTTCCAGATCGATTCCTCACCCAAACCTCCGACCTCTGACCGTAAAGCTGCCGATCTCACCCTGTCTACATGACCATACTCGCCACCAAATTATGGTCACAACCAGCACAGCGGTTACCAAGGGAAGTTACTTTGATTCAGCCTATATACCACGGCGTTGCTGACTGATAAACCCAACCAATCGAACCTCATGCACCTTGGAGGCCATCGGTCGAAGAAGGCCCACGAAAATCAACACATTCACAAGCCTGCAAAAGGCAAGACGGGGTTGGCCAAGGTCAAAACCGGTGGCTCCATCTATGTCCAGATGCGAAAAGTAATGAAGGCAATTATCATCTGCAATGATAGCGAGAGCGACAAGGAGCAGGAGCAGGAGTCAAAGCAGCAGCCGAATCACAACCACCGGGTGGTGGAGGCAGACGAAGATGACGAGGACGAGGACGAGGATGATCAGGAGGATGATTATACTCCTTATATCAGCCGGGAGACAGTGGATGGTTACCTAGTAAGTAATATTGAGCATCTAGAGGAATATAGCTGATGGCCGTATAGGGATACCGGTCTCTCGGAAGAGGTGATCTGTATAACATGCCACCGGCAATAGCAGAAGCCATCCTCAGAGTCGACAAAGGATTGTTGAAGACCTGCCGACAGTACATTCAAGAAATATGATACAACACCACGGAGCTCTCAATCATCACCACCGCCGAGAGCACCGCACTGTTCCACAAAGACATTACGGAGGCACTGAATATGTTCTCACAACACAGCCCTCGACTTGACGCGGTAGCCGAGATCTACTCTAGAGCAGCTACTTGGGAAGACGTCAATGACATGGGCTGGCTTAGGTGTGGAGAGGATCTCGTCTTGCGGGCAGTGGAGACACTGGGTCGCCGATGGGTAGAAAATACGGAACAGCAAATGGCGCTTCGGAACTGCAATCTTTTCGATGATGATGATGACTACGGCAATGACAATTAGAGGGGTGGTGGGCAAGACAAGAAAGCCAACACCCGTAAAGGAAAGGAACCTGTTCGGCCAGATCAACACGGCGAGGACGATAACATTCCGTCCGGGGACGATTACACCAGATCCCTGGAGTGGTTCCCCGCGTGCTCTCGAAAAGAGTTGGCGATGGAACTTGTAACTCATCTGTCCAGAATCTAGCAAATGTAATGAAACTGACCATCTAGACATCAAAACAATGCACACTTCCAACCATGAAAGTCACATCTTCATGGCTCATAGACCGGAGGCCATCTGCAGATGTGATGGCACAATGGGATGCAGCCCAGAGGCACGCCGAGGACCTATTTCGAGCGCTGGAATGCCTGAAAGTTGGATGGGCAAAGCAGAATCCGTTGGGGTCAGCAGACCTCTGGACGGTGACTGACGAAGTTGTCTTTGGAGTTGCCATATGTGCCCGGTTCCTTGGTGTGTGGAAGGGTGGAGCGAAACGAACAAGTAGGGAAGGTTTAGATGGTCAGCTCGGGGAGGATGCTGTCTGGTGGGCACTGATGCACATCTTGGACGAGTGGGCCAAAAATAGCCAGTGGGAAAGAAAGAGGACCGATGACACCCCAGGGCCAACCCCTAAGACACCAACGACCTCTGGACCTCCTGGACAACCGGGACCCTCTGGACAACTGTGACCCTCTGGACAACTGTGACCCTCTGGACAACCGGGACCCTGTGGACAACTGGAACCCTTGGCACCTGACTCTGCCATTCGCACTCCCACGGTTGATTCTACTCCCACACCCAATCTTACTCCCGGGGCCGAACCCACTCCTGGGGTTTGCTCACCTGTCATTGCAAGTCCTCCGGGTTGCCCTGTTCCTGTTCACCCTCTCCCAGTTCGCCCTCTTCCGGTTCGCCCACCTCCCGTGGCAGACACCCAGGGTGGATTGTTTGGATGCAGGTTGCAGGGTTTGGATGATCATAACCCACTGGCAAAATGGCTGGCACAAAGTTGGCCGATCTGGAACCACCGTGCAGTTTATGTCGCAATCTGTGTTAGATACCGCAATGATGACGAAGCTACTATGCGGATTCTGGATTTCCGGTGGTCACATGGGACTATTTGGGGGCCGAAGTTTGTGGACGTCAGTGTATTGGGCCAGCCTGGTGCGGGGTACATCGGCCTAATGTATAAGTCCGGTGGGCTTCCACGGTCCTTACCTTGGGAGAAAATGGTTATTATCGAGCGGGACAAGGAGGTCTCCACTTGGCTCAAACTTACCTGGGACGATGATATCCCGAATCCGGTCCATCTTGTGTTGCCACAGGCTGTACCTGATCCGGATGGAGGTAGGCTTCTGGCCTCAGTTCGGTGGATCCTTTCCTGACTGCAGTCAACAGCATTCACCCAGTTGATGAACCTCCTCTGGCTAGTGGTATTGACTGGGTTTAGGATTTGGTTCATGTGTCTTTGGAGTTATTATTATTGGATGGTATTCCATGGGCTTTTGTTTGGTTTTCGGCTGGTCATGTATCAAGGCCCACTATTAATGTCATTTGGAAGGTATTTCATGGGTTTTTGTTTGGTTTTCCTGCTGGTCATGTATCCTGGGGCTGTTTACCTGTTATTTGGATGGTATTCCGTTGGCTGTTTTATTCTGTGTACATGTTTATTGTCGTTTGGATATCGTCACGTGGATATCCTTACCCTACCTGTATATCGTATCTCTTCCGTATCAATCTTATCCTATTGTTATCCAATGGCTTGTGCATCACTACCAGTGGCCTGTGAGGCTCATGTGGTGGAAATAAGAGTATGGTGATCTAGATCAAGCTCGTCTAGCAGAATTTAGGTGATGGTGATCTGGATCAAAGTCTGTGTCCAGCGGGAACAAACTTACGGAGATCTTAGTGTTTGCCTAGCGGGATTTAGGTTGAGGAGATCTGGATCAATGTCTTCATCCAGCGGAAACAATGTTACGGATATCTGGATGAAAGTCTTCGTCCAGCGGGAACTAAGGTACGGAGATCTGGATCAAAGTATTCGTCCAGCAGGTACAAAGTTACAGAGATTAGAATTTCGGTTGTAGAGATCTAGATCAAAATCTTCATCCAGCAGGATTAAGGTTACAGAGATCTAAGTGTTCGGATAGTAGAATTTTGGTTATAGAGACCTAGATCAAGATCTTCATCCCATGGGAACAAAGTTACCATGATTAGAATTGTGGTTATAGAGACCTAGATCCAGATCTTCATCCAGCGGGAACAAAGTTATGGAGATTAGAATTTCGGTTATAGAGATCTAGATCAAAAACTTCGTCTAGCGGAATGTAATGGAGAATTACTGACGCATGTGGACGATCCGGACCCTAACTAGATATGACGAGTGCACTCCGCAGGACACTCTCCCTTCCTCCTCCTACCTGTTTTGCAATTCTTCTGACACACCTCATCCATCAGCTTCCAAATGGCGAGAAGAAACACTCGGAGACCCAGGAGCAATGCTGTGGCCAAATCCAATGCCACCAGCCCATCGATGAGACTGCTCAAGGAAAAGGAAGATAGGGAAGAAGAGGAAGAAATCCCTTCATCTAGAAGCGAAGATGAGTAGACTGAAACCCCACGCCGTTCGTCAGAGTCCTTATCTAGGTCACTGGTACGCTTATACCCTGTGGCGAGGGTGCCATGTTGATGTGGGATAGAATCCGCCAGATGTCGAACTCACAGACAACCAACTCACCGACGTACCGGACAATTTTGAGGATACGGATGACAACCTTCTCCGGGACTTGGTCACTCCTACTCCAAAACTTCCAAAGTTGAAAGAAGCCACCGGACGCTTGTTGACCGCTGGTCAAAAACCACCAAAGGAGACTGTACCGAAAACACCCACGAGATGCTCATCGGCCACCTCATCATCATCGCCGTCGGCGCATAATCGATTGTTAACGGTGGCATCTGGTCCCGTTTGATCCCAGCAAAGCACTAATTCTACCGAAAGGGCCTTGATGCCCGTGACCTTCCATTCAGGCCCTCGGAGTTCCCAGCAGAAAGGTGTTGCGGCTGATACTCATACCGAACCTCGAGAGGCCAAAAAGACTAAACAAGGACAGAAGTTGAGAGGTATCGACCAGGTCAAGGATCCTCGGGTTCGAAACATTGCGGAAGAAGCTTCCATAATGTTCCGGCAGCAGTCATTGTTCGCTATCCCATTCTCAGAAGATGTAGATGAGATGGTTGCTGCTGCCTGGATAAAGGCCCACGGATTGTGGGAATTCGATGACAGTGTCCCGCAACAACCGGCGCTTGAACACGTGGCCTATGCAACTCCCCTAGACATTCTCTGGTACTAATGTTAACCACCAGCCACAGATCAGAAGATTTCATTATTCCGTGCGAAGCACCGCAGTCTCGCAGATTGGCATTGAACTCCAAGAGATTTACCAACTCCTGGAGATGGAGACCCCAAAGAGGAAGGGTAAGGTCCGCTGGTTACTCGACAATGGATGATATATCTTTGAGAAGAAGGACGCAGAGGCAGGTATCATACGTCCACTGGTAGGAATACTGCTGATATTTATCCTCAGTCTCGCAAAGAGCCATACATCAGCAGCTACATTGCCACCTCCATTAACCATTGTTTTTTCAAGGCGAACAAATCCCTGGGAGTCCAAGATTTGCGCTTTCTGGCACAAATATCGCCCGAGTTCGTCTGTCTAATGGCAACCGCTCCCCAGTGGCACCTCCACACCTGTGTTGCCACTGGCATGGTTGTACAAACGCTGCTATTCAACTCGATAAACGCCGGCGGTGAATGATGTTTCCAATGGCGGCTGCACAATAACAGACTGTCGCAGCAATATACGAGAGGCATCAGGACATGTTGGATAGCGCGGATACGACGCCATAATCGTCCAACATTGCCATGGCCTTAATAAGAGATATGGTTCTGGATGGCAGAAGACCAAATGGCAAGGCAGTTCAACATATACGCCTCCCAAAACCAACGGTATTCCCGGCATGCAAGGAATATCCTGGCATGATGAAGGATATATTATCGGCACTAGAGGTGCTGCAAGACCCGGAGGTTTCTGAATAATCGTTGTCTGTAAGGTAAGGAAGTATACCCGAGGTCATGTGCCTTGTGCAAACTAGTTTACCGTGGAATGGACGGCACCTGAGGTAGAATTGCCGGTAAGGTGCGAGAGGACGGTTTCCGTAGGTTTGGCGAAGGAAGTGAATTTGGGTTTATACTGTGGAGTTATGGTTTGGCGAAGGAAGTGAATTTGATTATGTAGTGTGGAGTTACAGTTTGGCGAATTAAGTTGGACTAGATGTGTTGCCAAAAGTGTTGTATTCGCTAGTGAAAGTTTATATTGTAGTATGAATTTTATCATACAGTAGCTGCCTTCCAGCCACCAGAAGTTTAAAATCATTGTGCCTTAGCTCCACTGGAAATTGTGCCATAGCTCTGGTAGACTACTGCAACTCTGTGACAATCGTACCATAGCTCCACTGGGAATTGTGCCATAGCCCTCACAGACTACTACAACTCTATGATCATCGCGCCATAGCTCCACTGGAACTCCATTGACCATTGTGTCATAGTTCATGCCGAAATTCGGTGAATATGCCAATAGCAGTACATGATGCCCATTTAGACCATTCATAGCTTTAGTGTGGACTCGACATGTAGCTGCCGCACGCCCCTTGTGCTATTGCAAAATATCTAACCTTTTTCCGGCAGCATAATCTAATCCTATAGATTTAGCGTGAGCTTGACTTGTAGTTGCTGCGCACTCATTGTTCAATCGTAGGATATCCACCCTCCATCTAGCGGCACTGCAGCGTTTTCTACACACGTGGCAGCCGAATACAAGTAGTCATATTGGAACATAGAGGTCGCGGTACGTCCACCGGATATCCGGATATCCGTTCCACCAATGCATCAAGCCTGTGGGAACGCATAGGACAAAATCAGTGTGATGGTAGTCAACTCATAGACCCATCGGTCGAAAATGCATCCATTGGCCCATGCGCAGATGGCTATGGACCGACTAGGGATGACAACATGCTGCGCGTCACGCAGCGGTCCACGGGAAGCTTGCTATGATCTGCAAGTGTGTGGGTGGGCGCGGAGCGCAGTCTATAGTCGATTTGCACTTTTGCCGATGTTGTACCAAGAACATGTGCAATCCTATGATAATCGCGCCAAGAACACCTCAACCCCCTTCAAGCAGTGCAAATACACATTCAGACCTTGCTGTAACAGTGAATTTCAATGCTGAGTTTACTCAAATGGTAGGTAACCGTACAATTGAATACTTGTCAAGGGATCTCATCCCGGAGTATTGTCAGGGTCTAGTGTCTAGTGTGGTCCACGCATCAACTCACTTTTGTGTCAAATCCCTTCATGGTCACTTAAATAGTAGTCGACCTCCCCTGCTGTTGTGTATGCATGCAGAGGAAATCATTGATACCTTCTCAATGTCAAACATCTATATGGAACTATGCCTTCCCAAAGCCATCACCTGAACTTGACTCCAGATATATGAAATCTTGGAAATCCTGCAAATTGTCACAATCAGCACAAGAGTGGGACTTCGATGATTACTCAACTTCCACCTGCTATGACATGCGTTTCCATTCCGGCTCGCAAGAGAGATTGATCTCAAGGAGGGTATTCCGTACCCTACATCATCCAGGGTCAGAACTCCACCCGTTCATCTTCACAGAACAATTTGCACATCGCAGTTGCCACTCTACCTGTCACTTCCACCACGACCACTACTCTGCGACAGTCAATCAATGCCCCAACAATCATGCCGGGTTCAAGCAGATATAGCACAACAGCACCTGCAGGAAAGTTGCAGCCAGACGTAATATGTGACCTTCTATCCAGCCTCACATACGGTATTTCTTGCACTCCCACTCCTCTCAGCGGTCTTTGAAACCTGCCTACCACCATCCATAATCCAGAAGCCCGCAGGAACCGGGAAGAATGACCTTACGCGATGCGTAACTCATAGAGAAGCTGTCTTTGGGACGGTTATTCATAGCATATTTGATGAGTGGCACCATAAATGCTCTATGGACCTACATGTTGACTAGATTACAACGATACGCATGCGATTTTGTGCGCTGGATACTATACATCACATTGCATACAACTTGAAAGCAAGCTGTTAGATGCACTTCATTGCACGCTCCCAAGTACACTCCTGATTGCACTCGATGGCACAGTCCCAGTCTGCTTGACTTACCCTCTCAAGTAAGCTCTCAAGACGCTCCCCAGTACACTCCCGGGCATGCTCTCAAAGACTCTTCCAATTGCACTGGAGGGCACACTCCCAGCCTGCTTGACTGTACGCTCCCAAGTACACTCCCGGGCATGCTCTCAAAGGACGCTCCTAATTGCACTCAATGGCACACTCCCAGCTTGACTGTACGCTCCCAAGTATGCTCTCAAGACGCTCTCAAACACACTCCCAGCCTGCTTGACTATACACTCCCAAGTAAGCTCTCAAGACGCTCCCAAATACACTCCGAATACGCTCCCAAGCATACCTCCGAGTACAATCTCAGTACAGTCCCGGGCATGCTCTCAAGGTTGCTCCCAATTGCACTCGATGGCACACTCCCAGCCTGCTTGACTGTACGCTCCCAGTAAGCTCTCAAGACGCTCTCAAGCACACTGCCGAGCACGCTCTCAAGTACACTCCCATTCTCACTTGACTATATGCTTTCATGTATGCTACGGGGTGCTCGATCCAGAGACTTACTGAGTTGCAGGCAACAGGCAGCGGGAGGCGGGTGGTGGGAGGCGAGTGGCGGGAGGCGGGTGGCAGGAGGTGTTGGAACTATTAGCGGGCGCTGTGAGAAAGTCTAAAAGTGATATCGTTCGCTCTACTCCAGCGGTCTCTCTATATACCGAATGACATGGCCATATTGGCCGCTCCGTCATCGGGCTGACTCGGGCCAGGGGTTTAGTCGATTCCAAACAGGAGGCGGGTGGTGGCGGCTGAAATCATGACGTTGGTCAATATTATAGTCTGAACCATATCGGTAGCGCGCACACCGCGACAAGATATCACGATACCTCATGGTCATTGTGTTGACAATTGTAGCCTTAGATTCCGCAGGAACGGCAGACAATTTGAACTTGGGGAGAGCAGATCTGCGGCTCAGATTTTCCAACAGAATCTGCTGCCGGCTTCCACAGACTTTGAGCCATATACTAGGCAAAGCTTCCACAGACCTAGAGCCATCTACTAGCCAAAGCTTCCACAGACCTAGAGCCTTCTATTAGCCAAAGCTTCCACAAACTCAGAGTTTTCAATCGGCCAAAACTTCCTGTGGAAAACTCTACTCTTCCCCAATAGGCTCCTACACGATCGATCCAGAAATTTGTTGAGCTGTGTTCGGTGGATGGCGTCTGCGTGTGGCATGTGGCAGGTGGCTGGTAGCGGGTGGCAGGTGGCTGGTAGCGGGTGGTGGGCGGCCGAAATCACGATGTCGGTCTATTTCATAGTCTGAATCTTATCTTTAGTGCGCCCACCAAGACGAAATCTCACAATGCCTCACCACCATGGTGTTGACAATTGCAGCCTTAGATTCTGTAGGAATGGTAGACAATTGGAGCTTGGCGAGAGCAGATCTCCGACTCAGATTTTCCAGCGGAATCTGCTGCTTGCTTCGCACGGATTGGGGGTGTATGTCGGCGCATTTGGGCTGGGGCTGATGGTGATGATGGCGATGGTGATGATAGTGATAGTGATGGTATCGGTGATGGTGATTATGGTACCAGAAGCACTTAGACAAGTAGATTGGCTACGTCAACGTCCGCATCAAAGCTTCTACACACTTAGAGCCTTCTAGTAGCCAAAGCTTCCCCAGACCTTGAGCCTTCTATTAGCCAGAGCTTCCACAGACCTAGAGCCTTCCATTAGCCAAAGCTTTCAGACTTCGAGCCTTCCATTAGCCAAAGCTTCCACCAACTCAGAGTTTGCCATCGGCCAAAGGCTTCCAGTGGAGGAAAACTCTACTCCTCCCAAAGCACGGCTCTCGCAAGCAGGCTCTCAAGCAGGCTCTCATGCAGGCTCTCAAGCAGCCTCTCAAGTTGGCTCTCAAGTAGGCTCTAGAGCAGGCTATCAATCGCCAGCGGACTCTCATGCAGACTCGCAACGACAGTGTGTACAGTACCGGTATAACAGCAGGCAGTAAAGACAAGTATAGGTCCATCTCTGGCCAGCAGCCATATATAGTTCCATAGGCCCATGCGTACATCTCTATGAATTGACTATAGATGACTATTGGCTGCGCATAGTGCAGCCTATAGTCGATTTGCACCTTTGCCGATGTGATTAGTACACATCCATTGCGAATGCAAGCTACTGAAAACCATCACAGTCAGAGGCAGTGGCAATTGCAACAACAGTGGATATCCACACCTCGATCAATAATCCCCTGCAGTCGCTCAGGCGTAAGCCGTCTTATATTTGGAACTGGCAGACACAAGGAGCTCTACCTGTGGAACAGACGGCCATTAATGAGGGCACGCAACATGGAGATGGTATGTTATGCAGCGCATTGCAGTGCGCATGCAATAGCTGACACCCCAGACAGGCAGATAATAGAGACATACTGGAACACTGCTGTGCAGGAACACAAAATTTGCTCCATAGCATTGGAGGCACACACAAAGGAGATCTTGAAACAGGCATGCAGAAGCAATGACCCACATTGGATATTACACACTCAAACTAGTACCAGGATCAATCATCAGTCAATACGGTTAAATCTGATTCTATTTAATAAGCATCGGGCAACATAGCAGAGCGTTGTTATCTCCACCTTTTTGAATCCACCGCGGAGTGTTTGGAATCCATCGATTGCTGTCGAGCCGACAATATGTATCGTTGCACAGTATCAGAGCATGTGCATGGTGGTGTACACTGTCCAAATCCAATGCAGCAAGAGTCGAAAGCTGCTAACGAATGGCCAGTGTCCACTGCACATCGGGGCGAACACAATCGCGCTGTTTATGAACATCAAATTTTACCATTGGGTGTATGACCGCACTAAGTATATGGATGGATATCATAATTCCATGATTGATAACACGGACTGTCATATACCCAGTCAACTGATGATATTTACCAGCACCATGTTGCATCATGCTCTGCAGGAGTGGGAAAAGACGAATGGTGTTCATCCAACAGCTTGTACTGATTTAATGCTGAATGCAGACAGACCAGATCGCTCGAACTACTTCAACACTACAAATGAGGGTTGAATGATCACATCTTGCTGCACTGCAATGGGTCGCAAGTTGTTACCGTCGCCAGGCATTGCAGGTACGTACACATCCGCCATGAACACCTGGAACAAACATCTGGAGAGCTAGCAACATAGGGTGTATAAAAACACTCATGTTACAGTCAATGGTCAGATTCAACAAGTGGAGAACCCTTGGTCTGCCGTGGTCCTCTGCGTGGAAGCAGCATGTGGTGACAAAAATATTCGTCATGAGTAGTTGACCTCCAAATTTGTGCTTCAAGAACCAGATATCAGAAGTACTTACACAAACATCCCGATAGACAACAAATCCCCGGATTACGACCTGCATTTTGCCATGACAGGGGGCAGGGGTGATTACGAATATGAACATGCCGAAAGTAACAGGTACGATGCCATCCTCACTGCCTGGCCGCGACAACTGGCTATGATTGACCTCGTGGTGGATGAACTGGGAACCAGTGATGTCAAGGGGTAAGAGGGCAAGTAGTGCGAAGATGTGGATTCGGATGAGGAGGAAGAAGCATCGCAAGCCGATGATTGATCAACGGAGAATGTAGAGGAACTAGGGCATAGTACATTCGACCTTTGAACCAGTAATGTTGAAGGATATGACTGCAATGATGGCAACAATGTGGATGCGCAAGAAGAAGCATCACAAGCTGACGATAGATCAACGCAGAATGTAGAGGACTGGGAGCATAGTACTGGAGAGTATGAAGGTTAGACAGTATATTTCAGACCTTTAAAATACGAGAATTGCAAAGCACATGCAATGGCAAGCTATGCATCCGAAGTGACTACCATATTCTAATAAGTGACAACATCTCAAAGCTAAACATACGTGGGGAAAGTCCGGTATCCGATAGATAACAATCGCGGAATGGGAATATGTGGCACTAGGCTGGGGAAAGGCATTAACATCGCCAGGTATTGTGTAAACAGCTACAGTATTACTGCAGCCCCTGCAAAGAGTGTAATACATGTGTCGCTCTGATGGTGGGTATACGTCACCATCTTCCTGGTGGAAAGTAAAGGAGGTACAGATGCAACACAACCTGTCGCCAGGGCGATGGGAAGCCTGCATTTCCCCGTCAGAGGGTATGTGGTACCGTGAGAGCCATCAAAGCCAACCGGAACACCCGGGTGTATCTGACGGGAACTAGTATTGTTCCTGATGTAGTTTCATAGCATCTTTGGGAGCCTTCATATAGTCTGTGCAGCAGAGCAATGCACGGGAGTGGCGCTTGCAAGTTGCGTACTTCGAAAGGCCTTGAGTATTCCTCATGATTCTTTCTCTGATGATAGTCTGTAGGATTGTGGAAGGTTTGAGACGAATGTTGACCAACTGAATCTACTGGTCTTAGCGCTTCTGGTAATAAGCTCACCATTACCAACACTATCATCAGTGTCATCAACATTATGACTATCATACCATTGACAGTATCACTAACAGCCCTGGACTCTATATGCACACATCGACCTACAATCTGTAGGCTGTGGGCAGCAGATTTTGCAAAAAAATCTTAGTCCCAAGATCCAATTTTCTACTTTTTCTGCAATATCAAAAATTGTGATTGTCAATACCAAGACAATAAGCCATTGTGAGATCTCATTGTGGTGGACACAATCAAGATGAGGTATACACTGTGATATTGGCCGACATTATGATTTCTGCCACCAGAATCCACCCACATCAGCAAAAAACATTTCGGTCAAGGCTGAATGGCTGCATCAGAGTGGACGCGCTCCATCCGAGCCGTTAGAGACACCCCGGTGGCAGAGTACTCAGCGCCCAGCACTAACACCATGGGTCGCATTGCATATCGCCCTCCAATCGCAGTTTCGCCGTTTCTTCTTGCTCTGTCCAGTGCTCTCAGACTCTGCAATATCATTCTCAGGTGCTCCTGAAACCACCTGCAGTTATGAAGGTGCATTCAGGACACTACGAGTGTTGACTATTAGGATAGTCAAATTTTGGAGCAGCTGAGACCGCAGCTCAGCTCTGCGGGAGACTTAGTGCCGTATTCTCAAAGCAGTGGTTCTTAGGGTTCCATATGCACAAGGCATTTCGTCTATCATATTCGTCTTTGTCACAGTCACAAGATTCGCTACCTCATAATATGACATGCATTATTTAAGTATCTCAATATATATACCAACGGTCAATCTGGCCACAGATGGTAGTCGAGCATAATGGGAGGAGCACCTGGAGATGCCCACTGAGAGCACCAAGAGATGCACCACTTGAAGGCCGTTATGGTGATACGACGGAGCTAGACGGCAGTGAGCCCAACATCGACGTTCCGCCACACCTCTCGCGACATCCAAACGACATTTGTGAAGATGAGCTGTTCTAGCTCAAGGAGCCTAGGAAGAATGTCAGAAGATATGATACTACCCGGCCGTGACAATCCACACAATTGCGTGGATCATGATGAGATGCAAATGAGATATTGTCTATCTACCGCAGGGTCTCCCGAATATGTACTCCCCGTCGCTCAGTCCCCCTCCGGTACCCCTGTATCTCCACGGACCCGCCGTAGCTCATTAGCGATGTACTTGGAGGCCGTGATCGAGCGAGTTAAGAGATGCACTTGGCAGCCGAGATTGAGTGAACTCAGAGATGCACTAGGAGACTGTGATTGAGCAAGTTTCAAGATGCGCTTGCAGGGTATAATCGAGCGAGATTGGAGGAGTACTTAGAAGCGGTCGATTTGGAGGGAGGCGCGACGGCAGCTGAGACTCTATTCATTGGGTAACTTGTAATTGGGGAAATGAAGAGAGTTGAGTACAACAACATCGGCCGAGAGATGGGATACTGGCTGGGAGCGGGAACCTCGTTAGGAGTGGGAGACTGTCGATCTTGGGATGATGCTGTACTTGATGTATGCTGTACTCGGCGTTAAGTCATGAGTATGGCATGGAGAGATAGAGAGGGATGACTTAACTTCGTGTTCTTATGTGATGGTAGAGTTGAGCAAAAGAAAGAGGGACATCAGAGGAGATGGGGGAAATCATCAGGAGATACTGGGACTTCAGAGAATTTCGTGTGGGAGTAAGTCTACCATCCACCCTAAGGCAGATACAAGTCCTGATCCGGCGGTTAATAACACCGATAGAAGGTCTTCTAAACCCAATCAGGCAAGTCATACCCTTGATTTTTCAGGTCTGCTCGTATCCTGCATATCGTTCACATCTTCATCCCCGATCTCTCTCATTTTCATCCACAACTCTACTATCGTCGCAGAACACAAAGTTAAGTCATCCCTCTTTATCTCTCCATGTAATGATCATGAGTTGACACTGAGTGCAGCATACACCGAGTACAGCATACACCTAAGATTGTCTGCTGTCCGTTCATTCTCTTCATTTCGAGTTGACCCCTGAATGTAGCTTCAGCTTCCGGCGTACCTCCCTACAGATCGTCTGCCACCAGCCAGTTCTCCATAAGAGCTTCGAAGGTAAAGTCCCCTCGTCACATTCCCACAGTTTCGAATTAACTAACTGATGAATAGAGTCTCAGCACCGGGTGCGCCTCCCATCGTCCGCTTCTAGATCGACCACCTCCAAGTACTCCTCTAATCTCCCGCGATCATAGCCTTCTGCAAGTGCATCTCTATACTCGCTTGATCACAGCTCTGAGTGCATTTCTGAGTTTACTCGATCTCGGCCTCCAAGTGCATGTCCTAACTCGCTTGATCAAGGCCTCCCAACGCATCTCTGATTTCACTCAATCTCGGGCTCCAATTGCATCTCCAAACTCCCTCCATCACGGCCTCAAAGTGCATCTCCAAACTCCCCTTGATCACGGCCTCCCAGTGCATCGCTGAGTTCACTCAATCTCGGTCTCCCATTGCATCTCCAAACTCGCTCGCTCACGGCCTCAAAGTGTATCTCCAAACTCGCTCAATCACGGCCTCCCCGTGCATCTCTGAGTTCACTCAATCTCAGTGTCCATCTCCAAACTCGTTCAATCACGGCCTCAAAGTGCGTCTCCAAACTCGCTCGATCACGGCCTCAATGTGCATCACCATTCTCCGCTTGATCATGGCCTCCCAGTGCATCTCTGAGTTCACTCAGTCTCGGTCTCCAATTGCATCTCCAAACTCGCTCAATCACGGCCTCAGAGTGTATCTCTGAGTTCACGTGCTCGTCATCTTCAGGCGCACCTCGAATTGCTCTCATTCACCGCGTGCTGCCAGTCCAGATATACCGTCTGTAGATAGGTAGCTATATTGATTCATAGATGAGAATACAAACTGAATGCATAAGTTTTGAAAATCGTTGAACGATACGTAGTAGCTATGATTTCCAGGCGCACCAGCAGCATTCCCAAAGAAGATGATTTTCCCAGACTGCTCTACAGTGATTCAACGTGCTCCCAGGTGCTCCCAGGTGCACCTGAAGGCCACTACATCAGTCCAGTAAACTCGGACCCATCGCCTGGGTGACAGGAAGGGTGTAATTCCCCGTCAGACGGTACGAGGTTCCGTCAGAGCCGTCAGAGCCGTCCAGAACACCCGGGTGTTTCGAACGGAAATTAGAGTTGTTGCTGCTGGTGCACTTCCCACTGCCCACCATCTGTCTCCGGGTGCCTGCTGGTTGCAACTCTGCAAGTCAATGGATCAACTTCCTGGAAGCATACATTGGCGCATATAGTGAGGTGAAATTGCGAATATCTTCCCTCTTGAGAGTATACTTGGACGTATAGATTAAAGTAGGCTGGCATTGTATCATGTACTGCAATTGGTGACATACTTGTGAGCAAGCTTGGGAGTGTGTTTAACAGTACCTTGAGAGGGTACAGAGGAGCATGTATGGTTATGAGTGTACCCTCGAGTGCAATTATTAGCGTCCTTGACAGCATGCTTGCCAGTGTACTTGAAATTGTACTTGGTAGTGTATCTGGGTATATACCTGGAGTGTACTTGGCAGCATCTTGAGAGCTTACCTTGGGGCATAGAGTCAAGCAGGTTCAGATTGTGACATTGAGTATGATTGAAAGGATATTTGAAACCATTCTTGCCAGTGTACTTTCGAGTGTCTTTGGATCTTACCTGGGAGCGTAGAACGAAGCGTATTAAGCTGTATTATTGAATGCTGTATAATGCGTAGTATTAGGTGCACATACTTGTATACATATCATTGTAATATAGGCAATACAGAGGTTCATCAAAACTCTTACAGCGAGGCGTCCACTATGCTATGCATTACGATCCTAGAAACTGCTTGTCTATGCGTTTTACATCCTGTAATGTCATTTTTCTCACTGTACCTATGTACCTCAGAGTCTCCTAAATATATTCACTCCCCATGACCCAGTCCACCTCTGTTATCCCTGGTCTTCTGTTCAACACCATCCGCCTGCTGAATTTCCCTTCCAATGTAATCAGTGGAGATATGATATGGATTTATCCACCGCCCTGTGTACACTCAACTCCAACTTCAACAGTATACCTGTTGGCACGGGATTTGGCCCGATGGCTTGTTTGGCTTTCGGCCTAACGCTGAGGACATGAGGCCGGTGGCTTACGGCCCCCATTGGCCTCGCCTGCCCCCACCAGCCTCGCTTGCCCCCACCAGCCTCGCCTGCCCCCATGCTGAGGAGTAGGGCTAGCCCCGGCAGTGATGCCCGGCATTGGTCTCCGGATGTGATACTCGGCTTCGCCGAGTATGCTCTCTCCTTTCCCATATATAGTTGCCTGTCTTTCTCTCTCTTTGCTCTTTAGACAATCACTTTTGTACGATAGTCAATTCAATATCTCTATTCGTACTCGATTGATCTCAACAATACCCACTGTACAAGCCCCAAGCCCCGCAGTATATCTCTCCAAGTCTCTGTTAGTTGGTACTCTTTGTATGACCAGATCAATCATTGCCAGCTGAAAAGAAGCTTTCTGCTCAGCTACTTGAATTATTTGAAATCAAATGATGTTACCAAGTTTTGCTCTGATCACAACAATTTCTAGAGATGAAACATCCATTCCATCGGTAAAAGTGCAAATCGACTATAGGCTGCGCTACGCGCACACGCGCACACGCGCAGCTCATAGCAAGCTTCCCGTAGACCCCTACGCGACGCGCAGCCTATAGTCATCTATAGTCGATTCATAGAGATGTGCGCGTGGGCCTATGGAACTATATACGGCTGCCGGCCAGAGATGGACCTATACTTGTCTTCAGTGCCTACTGTTATACCGCGACTGTACGCACTATCGCTGCGAGTCTGCATGAGAGCCCGCTGGCGATTGAAAACCTGCTCTAGAGCCTACTTGAGAGCCTGCTTGAGAGCCTGCTTGAGAGCCTGCTTGAGAGCCTGCTTGAGAGAGCCGCGCTTCGGGAGGAGTAGAGTTTTCCTCGACTGGAAGCTTTGGCCGATGGCAAACTCGGAGTTTGTGGAAGCTTTGGCTAATGGAAGGCTCTAAGTCTGGAAGCTTTGGCTAATAGAAGGCTCTAAGTCTGTTGAAGCTTTGATGGTAACTGTTGAGAGCAAAAGAGAAAGAACGAAGAAGCTCAATTGTCTATTCATACAAGAGAAGGAAAATACTAAACTTATATACAGAGAAAAGACCATACTCGGCGAAGCCGAGTATCACAACCCGAGCCCGAAGCCGAGTACCAGTGCCGGAGCAAGGCCTCCTCCTCAGCATGGGGGCAGGCGAGGCCCATGGGGGCCACAAGCCACCGGCCTGATGCCCGCAGCTTTAGGCCCATGGGGCTGTAAGCCCCCGAACGCCACCGAAGCCACCAGGCCAAATCTCATGCCAACACTAACGTTGACGTAGCCAACCTACTTGTCTAAGTGCTTCTGGCACTATGATCACCATCACCGACACCATCACCATCGTGGTCATCACCATCGCCATCATCACCATCGCCATCATCACCATCAGCCCCAGCCCAAATGCGCACACATACGCCCACAATCCGTGGGAAGCAAGCAGCGGATTCCGCTGGAAAATCTGAGTGGGAGATCCGCTCTCCCCAAGATCCAATTGTGTACCATTCCTACAGAATCTAAGGCTGCAATTGTCAACACCATGGTCGTGAGGCATCGTGAGATCTTGTCACGGTGGGCGCGCTAAAGATAAGGTTCAGACTATGATATCGACCGACGTCACGATTTCAGCCACCATTCGCCATGCACCATCGGCCACCCGCCACCCGCCTCCTGGTGCCTGGCTCTTGCAACTCCGCAAGTCTCTGGATCGAGCACCTGGGAGCATACATGGAAGCATATAGTCAAACGAGATCGGGAGTGTCTTGCCTCTTGAGAGTGTACTTGGGAGCGTAGAGCCAAGCAGGCTAGGAGTATTCCATCGAGTGCAATGAGGAGCGTCCTTGGGAGCATGCTTGGGAGTGTACTTGAGAACATACTCGGAGGTGTACTTTGGAGCGCATTCGGAGTGTACTTGGGAGCGTCTTGAGAGCTTACTTGGGAGCGTAAGTCAAGCATGCTGGGAGTGTACAGTCGAGTGCAATTGGGAGCGTCCTTGGGAGCATGCCCGGGAGTGTACTTGAGAACGTACTCAGAGTGTACTTGGGAGTGTCTTGAGAGCTTACTTGGGAGCGTATAGTCAAGCAGGCTGGGAGTGTGTCATCGAGTGCAATTGGGAGTGTACTGGAGAGCGTGTACGGGAGTGTGCTTGAAAGCTTCCTGAGAGCTGGTTTGGGAGCGTACAGTCAAGTAGGCTGGGAGTGTGCCATCGAGTGCAATTAGGAGCGTCCTTGAAAGCATGCCCGGGAGTGTACTTGAGAACGTACTCGGAGTGTACTTGGGAGCAGCTTGTGAGCTGACTTGGGAGCGTATAGTCATGCAGGCTGGGAGTGTCATCGAGTGCAATTGGGAGTGTACTTGAGAGCGTGCTCAGGAGTGTGCTTGAAATCTTCTTGAGAGCCGATGTGGGAGCGTACAGTCAAGCAGGCTGGGTGTGTGCCATCGAGTACAAGTGAGAGCGTCCTTGGGAGCATGCCCGGGAGTTTACTTGAGAATGTACTCGGTGTACTTATGAGCGTACTCGGAGTGTCTTGAGAGCTTCTTTGGGAGCGTACGTCAAGCAGGCTGGGAGTGTAATCAGGAGTGTACTTCAGAGCTTACTTGGGATCGTGCAATGAAGTGCATTTGACAGTTTTATTGAATGCAGCATGATGTATAGTATCAAGCGCCCATAATCGCATGCGTATCATAGTAATCTAGTCAACTCGCAGGTCCATAGGATGTCATAGTGCCACGCGTCAAATATGCTATGGATTACCGGCCCAAAAACAGCTTCTCTATGAGTTACGCGTCGCGTACGGTCATTTTTCCCGGTGTCATAAGTCCTATTTCACTTCCCACTTGCCAATTTACTCTATTGCAAATTCTGTTCATACTACTGTAAAGAAACATTACAATGAAGTTATCAGTCTACATCGAGTTACCCAATATTTAAAATATCATGAATGTCAACCCGGGATGCGAAAGCAGGTAGAGTTATACACTTTGCATGTATATGACACTTTCTGGTTAGAGTGCAACTTGAAGACTTAAATTAGTGGGTCATTTTTAAATTGAGTTCTTGTGGTTTGTACTTGCGACTACAAGCCACTCAGCCACTCAGCCATAGAATTCTGCACCGGGAAAAATGACCTTACGCGACGCGTAACTCATAGAGAAGCTGTTTTTGGGACGGTAATTCATAGCATATTTGACGCGTGGCACTATGAGGTCCTATGGACCTACGCGTTGACTAGATTACTATGATACGCATGCGATTTTGTGCTCTGGATACTATACATCACGCTGCATACAACTTGAAAGCAAGCTGCCAGATGGACTTCATTGCACGCTCCCATCTACGCTCTGAAGTACACTCCTGATTGCACTCGATTGCACACTCCCAGCCAGCTTGACTATACGCTCCCAATTGCTCTCGATGGCGCACTCCCAGCCTGCTTGACTTACGCTCCCAAGTAAGCTCTCAAGACACTTCCAAGTACACTCCGAGTACGTTTTCAAGTACACTCCCGGGCATGCTCTCAAGGACGTGTTGACACGAGAAGATGATGGAGAAGAAGATGAAGAAGATGAATTGTCTGTCTATCCAAAGAGAAGGAAAACTATGGACTTATATATGAAAGAGAGAGAAGGAAAACCCAATGCCGACTGCCAAAGCCGGAGCCCAATGCCGAGTACCAGTGCCGAGTCGTCCTCCTCGCCATGGGGGCTGGCGAGGCCGACAGAGGCAAGCGAGGCCGATGGGGGCAAGCGAGGCTGGTGGGGGCAGGGGAGACCGGTGGGGGCAGGCGAGGCTGGTGGGGGCCGTAAGCCGCCGGGCCAAATCCCTAGTCAACAGGACGCTCCCAATTGCACTCGATGTCACACTCCTAGCCTGCTTGACTGTACGCTCCCAAGCAAGCTCTCAAGACGCTCTCAAGCACACTCCAGAGTACGCTCTCAAGTACACTCCCAATTGCACTCGATGACACTCCCAGCCTACTTGGCTCTACGCTCCCAAATACACTCTCAAGAGGCAAGACACTCCCAATCTCACTTGACTATATGCTCCCATGTATGCTCCTGTGTGCAAGATCCAGAGACTTGCTGAGTTGCAGGAGCCAGGCACCGGGAGGCGTGAGGCTGGTGGCGGGTTGCGGGTGGCGGGTGGCCGGTGGCCGGTGGTGGGTGACTGGCGGCGTATGGTGGCCGAAATCATGACGTCGGTCGATAATAGTCTGAACCTTATCTTTAGCATGGCCACCGCGACCAGATCTCACGATGCCTCACGGTCATTGTGTTGACAATTGCAGCCTTAGATTCTGCGGGAAAGGTAGACAATTCGATCTTGGGGTGAGCAGATCTCCAACTCAGATTTTCCAGCTGAATCGTGTACCTGCTTCCCATCAATTTTGGGCGTATGTGTGCGCATTCGGTCTGGGGCTGATGGAGATGATGGCGATGGCGATGGCGATGGCGATGGCGATGGCGATGGCGATGGCGATGGCGATGGCGATGGCGATGGCGATGGTGTTGGTGATAGTTATAGTGATCATAGTATCAGAAGTACTTAGACAAGTAGGTTGGCTACGTCAATGTCAGCATCAAAGCTTCTACAGACTTAGAGGCTTCTACTAGCCAAAGCTTCCACAGACCTAGAGCCTTCTATTAGCCAAAGCTTCCACAAACTCAGAGTTTGCCATCGGCCAAAAGCTTCCCGTTGTGGTGAAGCGGCGGAGCTAGAAGGCAGCATCAACACTCTGCCGCACCTCTCGCGGCATTCCAATAGGAATTCGTGAGAAAGAGCGGTTCTGGCTCGAGGAGCGTAGGAAGAGGGTGAGAAGATATAATACTACCCGGCCGTGAGGATCCACTCAATTGCGTGGATCAATTGAGTGGATCCTGGAGCTGAGTGGCGGTGGTGGTGAGAAACGGATTTTCCCGCCACACCGTGGAAAACTCTACTCCTCGCGAATATGCTCTTGCATGCTCGATCTAGAGATTTGTTGAGATGCAGCCGCAAGGCACCTGGCATGTGGCAAGTGGCGGGTGGCGCCCTGCCAAAATCTTGACGTCAGTCGATATCATAGTCTGAACCTTATCTTTAGCGCGGCCACCGAGACAAGATCTCACGATGCCTCACGACCATGGTGTTGACAATTGCAGCCTTATATTCTGTAGGAATGGTAGACAATTGGATCTTGGGGAGAGCAGATCTCCGACTCAGATTTTCCAGCGAAATCTGTTGCTTGCTTCCCATGGATTGTGGACGTATGTGTGCGCATTTGGGCCGCGGCTGATGGTGATGATGGCGATGGTGATGATGGCGATGGTGATGACAGTGATGGTGATGGTGTTGGTGATGGTGATCATAGTACCAGAAGCACTTAGACAAGGAGGTTGGCTACGTCAACGTTAGCATCAAAGCTTCCTCAGACTTAGAGCCTTCTATTAGCCAAAGCTTCCACAGACTTAGAGCCTTCTATTAGCCAAAGCTTCCACAGACTTAGAGCCTTCTACAATTAGCCAAAGCTTCCACAAACTCAGAGTTTTCCATCGGCCAAAAGCTTCCCGTGGAAAACTCTACTCCTCCCTGTGCGAGGCTCTCTCAAGAAGGCTCTCAAGCGGCTTTCAAAGAGGCTTTCAAGCAGGCTCTCGAGCAGGCTCTCAAGCAGGCTCTCAAGCAGGCTCTCAAGCAAGCTCTCAAGCAGGCTCCCAAGCATGCGCTCAAGCGGACTCTCAGCGATAGTGTACAGTACCGATATAGCAGCGAAGACTGCAGGCAGTGAAGACTGGTATAGGTCCATCTCCGGCTGCCAGCTGTATATAGTTCCATAGGTCCACGCGCACATCTCTATGAATCGACTATAGACGACTATAGGCTGCGCGTCGCGCAGGGGTCCACGGGAAGCTTGCCATGAGCTGCGCGTGTGCGCGTGTGCGTGTAGCGCAGTCTATAGTCGATTTGCACTTTTGCCGATGCTGACCAAGAAGAACTGAAAAAGACACAGGTCGTGTGCTTATACGAATAATGTTGCTATTAATATCCGCTTTAACAACTAGCCAGATCGTGGATTATTATAGTCATATATGGTGGCCTCATACAACAAAACCTTCCTATCTCTGTTGCAGTGCTGCATCTGGGATTGTAATCAACATCCAACCAAAGTTTACCTCAACCATAAAAAGAGCACAGTGAAATAAAAGTTATCCATGTTTTAATCACTCTTTAAACAGAGTGGGTGGTGGGGGTGGTATTAGAAGTAGAGTTCAACTGTTGGTCTCTAAAACAAGGTGGAGTTCAAATCCCCAAGCCTATCACTCCCAAGAATGTCAAATCCCTGGGCAACTCATTGTAAGCGACATATCATGTTCTAGTCGATTCACGCAGGCAGTTCCTCCGTGTAGTACCAAGTCAGTACACAGAGGCTCACTATAGTTGAATACACCGTCCATTGACCGATCCCTTACACCACCTCTGTGAACTGACTAGGTTACTCACGGAGTCAATGAAAAATTATAAATGATGTACACATCTTTGTGATCCCTACAATCAAATGCCTCTGGGACATCCTGATGCAACTACAATGACACTGTGCTCCATGTCATCGCTTGAAACTGGCTCATCTTCCTCATTTACCTCTTCATTGCCATCCCCCTGGTTTCTCTCATCCGCTTCCTCTTCCTTTTCCTCCCCAGTGACCTCTTCCTCCTCGAGAACCTCATTATCCTCAGTCTCCAGGTCTGGCAAATCACTGCTCCCATTGGCAGTATCCTCTGCTGATGTGGGACCAGTACCCATGCAAGCATCTCCTTGAGTATTGGCTCGGCGGCTGTTTAGATTGTGATTTGACTCTTGTGGAGCTGATCTTATATTTTGTTCAAAATTGAAAGTGTTGGAAACGGATTGGGCCCTGTGACTTGTGGCCTCCCTGGGTCTCGCCTGCCAGCATGCTGAGAGGAGGCCTAGTTCCGTCACTGGTACTTGGCTTCGGGCTCCTGTTGTGACACTTGGCTTCACCCAGGATCGCCTTTCTCTGTATATAACTCAAGTGTTTTCCTTCTCTTGTGTCGATAGACAATTGAGCTTCTTCGTTCTCTCTCTTTTGCTCTCAACAGAAACTACCTGATGGTGCAGCAGAAGGTCCAGTGATTATACATTGCGGACCACCATCTTGGCTATGGCAATGAAGTATGCACTTGGCATTTGCATTGCAACATTTGCAAAGAACTGTCATGCAGTTGCCTTGACACCGACAATGTACTTGGATGAGCTCAGCAGGGAACTGAAGATGAGCATCTTCTCGCAGAGTAAGTTCTCAATTGCTGCCTTTTCTGAATGGGTGAACTATATATGGGATGGTAGATGTCAGGCGGTCCATATTGTTAGTACAAGAGAATCCGGGGAACGTACTCAGTTGTGCTGTGAAGAATGTACGTACACTCAGCTGGTTCTATCCAGCTGAATTTGATCAATCCAACAGCGTACGTTCAGTGCAGCGCAATTGAGTACATGCCAGCTCATGCACATACCTGTGTGCAGAGCAGAGTATTTGTAATGTTTGACTGACTCCATGAGCGAACTAGTCAGTTGACAGCGGTGGGGTACGGACACCGTGAATGGACGGTTCGTTCACGGAAGGTGGGCCTCTATTAACTGAATAGGTACTCCACGGAGGAGCCGCCTCCATGAATGGACTCGAACAGGAGGTGAAGATTGACATTGTAAAAAACTTATTTGCACTCTTCACCCGCAGACGAGGCCAGATGGGTGGTGGAAGGCCGACATCAAAGACACAAGAAAAGCGGTCAGAAGAGACAAACAAAGAAGACGCAATTCAGAGGGGGCCAGCCGGGCGAAGGCAGAGCTCCAGAAATCGATTCGGTGGTCCAAGAGCCAAATGTGGAGTGATTACTTGCAGAACCTCTGGGGACATGAGGTGTGGAGTGCAGCACAATACGCCAACCCTCAAGTGGACATGACCAGGAAGGACTTAATGGACAGAGAAGGCAAGCAAGCAAACACAGCCACAGAGAAAGAGAAGATGCTGAGGCACGAATCTTTTCTCCCAAACGATGATGACCAGTACCACGAGCTACACCCAACGGGAAGCGCACAAACATGCTTCACTGAGCAGGTGGTGAAGCTAGCCGTAGCTTCGCAATCAGTCAAAAAAGCTCCGGGCCCAGACATGCTGTGTTTTGGCGCCATATGGCTACTCTGGAAGTGGGATAAATAGAGAATTGTGGGGCTGACGAAGGCTGCCATTCACATGGGAAGACACCCAGTGGTATGGAAGAGGGCTAGCTGGGTGGGGATTTGGGAGCCTGGCAAAGAAGACTCTTTGAAGCTGCCAGTGTATCGCTCCATATCCCTACTGAGCTGCAGGGGAACAGTGGTCTAAAATGTGGTTGCAGAACTAATGTCAGACGATGCCTATAGCAGATGGCTAGTGAGCGATGGACATTTGGGGTGCAGGAAGGGGCGCTCAGCCATTGACTCGGCGTCCATAATGGTTCACGGAGCTCATGCAGCCTGGACACATGGCCACATAGCAGTTGTGCTTCTCCTGGACATTACGGCAGCCTTCCCAAATGTGGCAAAAGGAAGACTAGTCAACTTAGTGAAGGTCAGCCAAATGGGCAGAGACATTAAACGATGGACTGAGAGCTTTCTCTCAGAAACAATGGTGGAAATCATAATGGAGGGCAACGCCATGGAAAGATACTCACTGGAAGCAGTAGTCCCACTGGGCTCACCCGTGTCACCAATTGTTTTTGTGATCTACATCTCAGGATTCATAACATGGATAAAAGAGTACGTCTCAGCTGAACGGCTGACATATGTCGACAATCTCGGCTGGGTGGCAACTGGAAGGGATGTCAATTAGGTTGTCACGACACTCGAGAAATGTGCCGCGAAGAGCATCAAGTGGGCTAGTAGGCATGGACTATAGTTCGATATGGCAAAGATGGAAGCGATGCTGTTTACGCACAGATGAGGCCCCAAGACACACCCCACGCAAAAGCTGACAGCAAAGATAATGTTGCAGACCGGGTTCTTCCAGTTCAACAAACAGGCGACGCGCTGGCTGGGTGTCAGGATGGACGGACAGCTGATTATCAAGGAGCACCAAAATCGATTCATGAAGAAAGCCAGGGGGGCAGAGGAGAAACTCTGAACCATTACAAAGACATATGGGTAGTTCTTGAGGGCATAAGGGCCGTCCAAGTAGCCTGCATCCAAGCGGCTGCACAATATGGCAGGGAGCTCTGGTGGGATCCCAAAGATATAGGCAGGCAAGATGATCTCCAACTTCTCCTCAATCAACCAGCCAGGTCAGTCCTGGGCGCACTGCCCACAACCCCAAGGGGAGCACTAATAAGGGAGTCATGGCTCACACCCATGCCTGTGATTATAAGACTCCAGACAACAATGATTCGCAGCGACGCTACCAAACGCATGCAGGAGCAAACTGAATGAGCTGCACAATGACCCTTCGTCTGGCACACCAATATGCCAAGTAGTCGGTACAGATCTGAAGTCCGGCGGGACAACCGATGGCATGAACTGGTCAGCCCCAGGCAAAGAACCACTGGTTAAGACCATGATACTGGAAGACGAAAGGATAGCCAAGAGTGCCGTGCAATACTGAGCAAGAGAGAATGAAGCAAAAGTCGGAACAGAAGTCTGGATGTGGGGGGCAGACAGGTCTCGCTCTGAAGATGGCTGAGCGGGTGCAGCAACAGTGTGCAAGTATGGCAATGGATGCAGGACCCGCCGTAGTTATCTGGGCACTGTATGTATGGAGGCGTTCGATGCTGAGTTGTGGGTGATTGGACTTGTGCTCGGGGAGACTTTCAAACGAAGAGAAACACTTCAAGAACACGCAGTAAACACAGTGGAAGTCTGTAGAGACTCAGAATCCACAATTCGACGAACAGCACACCTAGACCCGGGCAGTGTGCAACGATTAGCAAGGCGTATTAATCAGAGAGCGCAGGCTAACCTTGCCAGGGCATCACAACGGACATTCACTGGGTCCATGGACACTCCGGCATCCCCAGAAACGAAGAAGCAGAGCCCCTGGCGTACCTGGCCAGAGATGCCAACAGAGACATGGCGATAGAGCGGCCATAGACCTCGGCCTGGACCAGAGTTAGACGACTCCCCGTGCGAAGATCACCAGCCAAGGCAATATGGTAGGCTGACACGTGTCGCAAGCACTTCACCTACACACTCAAGTGCAAGAGGGGGACCAAGAGACCGGTTCCGATGACAATCGTGCAGTCACTGGCTACCAGGTTCTACAGACTGCACTGTAGGCATGCGCCCAGTGGAGCCTACCTGAAACGGTTCGGCCACCGAGAAGATAACAAATGCTGGTGGTGCGACAGCGGAGGCTTGACGGCAGCCCAGAGGCGGGCACACCTCTTCCGCCAATGCAGCTTGTGGAGAGACCAGCAAAGAACACTGTGGAATGCGGTGGGAAAGGCGACAGGCTGGAAAGCGGGTAATTGCACATACTTGCAGATCTCCGAGCTGGTTTCCGTGGATGAATGCGACCAAGCGGTGATGGACTTCCTGGCGGCTACTGAAGCTGGAACATTCCCACCTAAATCAATGACGGAAGGGAGGAAGTGAAGAGGCTGACTCAGGTGCGGGGCGTGGCGGCAATGGGGGTATATATCCGTTCCTTTTTGTTCCTTTCCATCTCTCTTCTTGTGTTAAGTTCAGTTTTGCTTTTGTTTGATCTCTCAATTTTCACATCTATATCAGCTAGGATGAAAGGGGAGTGGAGGGGGAGCTCTGCCATCTAGGGAGCTCGCCCAGAGGTGGAGCGGGTATTATGTCCTGTTATACTCTAATTTGAGTGCATACTGTATGAATAAACAACAAAATCAACAAGGCCAGATGTAGGAACTGTGTCTGAAGTAAACAGCCTACATACGGGTTGGAAACAGCTTCGGCAGATTTAACTGTGATGTAACCAGGTGGCTGGGGTTCCCGATGGATGCGCACTTAACATCGATGGAGTAACACAACCTACTGCTGAAGTAATCGAGAGCCAAAGGTGTATGACAGCGGTTACTCACGGAATATTATTCAGTTGTACTAGCATCGGTGAGAGGAGTATGAATGGTCAGTGTCCAGGTCATTGCGCTGTATGGAAGTGACCTCTGGTGGGATCAGAAGGAAGGCAGCCGGCAGAACAATCTCTGGCTTCTGGTGAATCAACTGACCAGGTCAACAATGGGCGGACTGGAGACAACTCCGAGAGGTGAGTAAATCAGAGTCTCAGGGCGAATGCTGCCGGCAGCGATCTTCAACGTTATACAACAACTGTTTGTGGCAAGGTTGGCCTGCCAGTGCACAGCCTCCTAGTCAAAAGAGCACTACAATTCCCCCTCACCTGGTACACCGATAACCAGAGTGGCCATGATACAGCATGCATGCGGCAAGAGAGCAGAGTCAATGTACTGGCCTTACCACGGGGAGGACCCAGATATCAAGACCACAAAACTGGGAGACGACGCCCCTGCCACAACAGCAGCCGAGCTACTGGCAACAAAGAGGGAACGCAAGGCCATATCTGACACCTGGATGTGTTGGATGTACGAAGCTTCAATGAACAATGAATCAGTAGTAGCAGCTGCGTTGTGTGTATACCAAGAAAGTTGGAGAGTCTTCTGCCGCTACCTCTATCCAGGACAAATTGAGGCATTGAACCACGAACTCTGCTTATTCTGTGTAGATCTCCGACATTCTGTTGGAAGAGTGTCGGTGGTGATAGTAGACAAAATTCCGATAGCGGTTGTTTTTAGTCATTGCAATGTAACTAGCTGATGGACGGCACTCCTGGACCCAGCGCCAGCATGGACACTAGCAGGAGCAATTCCTGATTATGCTAGAGCCCTCTGCGTCAATGGCATCAGAGCTGTGCTCAACAGGATCCTGGTTAGTGATAGTAAAGGTTCCAACCCATCAGAACGGTTCCGGGTTAGGGTTGGAACCGCAATAAATCAATTGCTATGGGTCTTAGTACAGGAACATCCCAGACGATTGCTTTTGGGCCAGTTACCAACAGACAACCCAGACATTTCAAGCCAACCATTTTCACTCCAATTAAATTTTTGAGTTGTGATTGAATTGCAACACAATCTATTGGTGAATTATGCAGATTTAGGCTATCATCTACCTGCTGCTCTCCCATTTTGAATGTGATGAATATTCCTTCAGTAGATGCTGAAAACTTGCAATTTGCCATGATTTCAAGTGTTAATTTAAAGCAACTCAACTAATATTGATCTGAGTGACAATTGGAGACCTGGGGGTAAAAGAGCACCTTAATCTCAATATTTAACATATAGATCATATGGTGATATAAAAGAACTCGTAAACGTAATTGCAGCAAAAATTGTAGGCACTGCCACATCACACTGTGGTCTGCTGCCCAGCTGGCCAAAAACCACAATTTTTGCTCTTGCCTAGGAAACAACTCACTGCTACTCACTCTGTTCGGATCGTATGGCGGTTCTTAATCTGGAATACGGCCTCAGTTGCGGTCCCAACCCTGACTGACTCCGGGTAACCCGCAAACATTGGTACCACACGTTTTGTGACATTCTGGCAGCCCAAAGAACACAGAGGCTGACCAGCAGGCAAACAGTACACAACAAGATAGAAGCTACACACTATAGGAGCGAATATCCACCTCAGCCAAGAATACAGCTAGCCTGATTTCCAAAGGGGACAATGGTCAAGGTGCAGTGGCAGGCCGACATGTGCATGTAACACCACTGTTTTAGACTGAAGGAGAATGCTGGGAGCAAGATATCTGTCCCAACCACCAGTGTGCAACCACTGGCAGCAAGGTTCAACAGACTAATTCGCTGGCAGGTACCGACTGGTATGTATCATCATTCATGTCATGCAATTGGAAATATACTTCAGAGCATGCTTGGAAGTCTGCTTGAGAGCATCTTGAGAGCCTACATAAGCACATATACGGCTGCAAGTATACCATCATGTGCAATTAGGAGTGTTGTTGAGAGCATGCTCAGAAGTGTACATTAAAATGTCCTTGGAGGTATAACTGGAAATATACTTGGAGTGTACTTGGATGCTTCTTGAGAGCATACCTGGGAGCATAGAGTCAAGCAGGCTCAGAATGTGTGATTGAGTGGATTTGGAAGCATACTTTTGATTGTACTTAGGTGTGTACTTAAGAACATCTTGAGAGCCTACTTCAGAGCATGCAATGAAGTGAATTCTGCTGTATTGTTGAATGCAGCATAATGTATAGTATTTAGTCAACAAAATTGAATGCATATCATAGTAATGTACTCGACATGCAGGTTGATAGGAGCTCTTACAGCTATCGGTCAAATATACCATGGATTCAGATCCCAGACACCACTTCTCTATGGGTTACATATTATATAATGTCATTTATTTCGGTATTCCTATCTACTTCTGAGTCCTTGAAATATATTGACTTCGAAACACCCAGTCCACCTGTGATATCCCTGTGCACCACCATCCCACTACTGCCTTTCCGTGCTGATATAAGCAGTGGAGATAAGATATGGATGTTTCCACCACCCTGTTTAGGCTCAACTCCATCTTCTACAGTGTACCCACTGTACAGATTCCAAGCCCACTAGTATATCTCTCCAAGTCTCTGTAAGCTGGTACTATTTCTATGGCCAGAGCAATTATTGTCAGTTGAAAAGTAGCTTTCTGTACAGCTATTTGAATTTTTTGAAATCCAATAATGTCACCAAGTTTTGCTCTGATCACAACATGTTCTAGGGATGAACCATCTATACCTAGGTCATACTTCACTTCCTAGTTGCCAATTTACTCCATTGCCAATTTTCCGCATACTACTGTCAAGAAACATTACAATAAAGGTATTAATCCACAACTACTCACTCAATATTAAAAATAACATGAATGTCAACCTGGGATGTGAAAGCAGGTAGAGTTATATACATTTCATCTATATCACACTTTGTTGTCAGAGTGCAACTGGCAGACTTGAATTGGTGGGTTGCTTTTAATTTGAGTTCTTGTGGTTTTTACTTGCCACAATCAGCCACCCAGCCACTCGGCCACAGAATTCTGACAAATAACAATCGAAAAAGACACATTCCATATGCTTATATGAATAATGATCACCATCACCGACACCATCATCTTCGCCACCATCACCATCGCCATCATCACCATCGCCATCATCACCATCGCCATCATCACCATCGCCATCATCACCATCGCCATCATCACCATCAGCCCCGATTGGGCACACATACACCCAAAACCGGTGGCAAGTGAGCAGTAGATTCCACTGGAAAATCTGAGGCGGATATCTGCTCTCCTCAAGATCCAATTGTCTACTGTTCCGGCAGAATCTGTGGCTGCAATTGTCAACACCATGACCGTGAGACATCGTGAGATCCTGTCGCAGTGGGCACACTAAAGATAGGGTTCAGACTATGATCTCGACTGATGTCATGATTTTGGCCACCATTCACCGCCCGCCACCTGCTACCCGCCACCGGCTACCCGCCACCTACCACGCCACCCACAATCTGAAATCCGCTCATCCCCGGACCCGAGTCCGCCCAATGGCCGAGCGGCCACTGTGGCCTTGTCATTCTGTATATAGAGAGACCGTGAGAGGAGGGATCAGGACGTCGCTTTTGTACTGTCTCACAGCGCCCGCTACCATTTCCAACACCTACCAAACACCAGTCGCCACACACCATCTGCGTCACATCTCTCGGTGACTGCAGTCTGCAACTCAGCAAGTGTCTGGATCGAGCATGGAGGGGCATATTCGGAAGGAGTAGAGTTTTCTACGGGAAGCTTTGGCTGATGGAAAATTCTGAGTTTGTGGAAGTTTTGGCTAATAGAATGCTTTAGGTATGGAGATGGGCGGTGCGACGGGGAATATATATTCGGGAGACCCTGGGGTAGATCGAGCTCATCTTATATCATCTTATCATACAACGAATTACACAATCTATCATTCCGGTCTTGTGGTCTGACTCGCTCTTTCCGAGATTTCGTGGATCCTCACCACCGGGTCGTATCATATCTTCTCACCCTCTTCCTACGCTCTTCGAGCCAGAACCGCTCTTTCTCACAAATTCCTTTTGGAATGACGCAAGAGGTGCAGCGGAGTATTGATGATGGGCTCTCTGCCTTCTAGCGCCTCTATTTCACCAGATGGCCACCCGCCACCCGCCATACACAACCAGCCTTCCACCTCCCAGTGCCTGCAATGGAGCAAGTCTCTAAAACACGCATGCAAGAGTATACGTGGGTGCAATAGTGAAGTGAGATTGGAGATTTTTTCCCACTTGAGAGTGTAATTGAGAGCGTAGAGCGAAGTAGGCTGCGAGTGTACCATCGACTGCATTTGGGAGTGTACTTGAGAGTGACTCGGAGGTTTAGATTGGAGCGTACTTGGAGTGTACTTGGGAGTGTCGTGAGAGTGTACTGGGGATCGTATAATCAAGCAGGCTGGGAGTGTCATCCAACGCAGTTGGGAGTATACCTGAGAGTGTGTGTTAGGGGTTCTCTCCTGATAGTGTAATGGTACATGTACCATGTGGTATGTCCTTTAGCGGGGGCATGCTAATCACGTCTCGATTGGGCAAGCTTGGGGATTGGCGGATTCATTGAAAGCAAAGTGCTGCGGCAGCTGATTTGATGATGCAATAATCTGCCAGATCGAATGGACTAAGTCCTGCTGAGCAGGTTGTTGTCAACCAGATTCATTCTTAGGTACAATGCGGTTACATGTAGCGCACAGCAGTCGTGCAAGTAAAAGGCTCTCCTGTTTCGAAGCTTCTACGATGAGGGGCACGTCCAGGTTAAATTGTAAACCGGTAATGCGGAGAACCTAAGTACATATGACTGAGGGAATATGGGCGTTGGAACTAAGCCAAAAGCGGACCTCGTTCTTTCGTTGCTTTGGGACTGGCTCCGCAATGTAATCAGATGGAATTGATTACGCGCCTAATGTTCTACGTTGGCATAGCATTGGATATTAACCGACATAAGACTATGAGTTCTTAATCTATCAAGATTAAATAACGGAGACGTGTCTCAGACGGAATTGAGCAGACATTCCATCTGCCACTGATCGTTGACGTAGGCAAGATGTCAAAGTTGAAGTTATGGTCTGATTTATGAGCCGATATGATATCATGTATGAACACGATAACCAAAGGGATGTGTGGCTATTGTTAGTCGAGCGTGGGCAGCGGGCCGTAAAACGCTAGATAACATGGCTATAATTTGAGGGATTAAATCATAGTTCCAGTTGGAGTAAGCCAAGGGACTATAAAGAGATCAAGATGTTCCGGCAACGAAGAAGACAAGCTGGAACAGCTAGAGAAGAAACGATACCTACCAGCGGAGAAATATCCTTATTTATTATTGCCTTTTTATGATACCTATACCTAATATTCAGCACCTAGAATCTATTTGCTTTCTGTAGCGGCAGCCCTGCACCTAGGCAAAGGACCTTCCTGTTAGAATGTCAATTACCTTCGAGAACGACAATGTTGTGATCATATATGGCCTCGAAAATATTATAGCATTCGCGGAAAGGCAACCGTATATCTTTGCAGCCCAGTGTGTGTGGTGGTTAGCATCGATCATCGGACTCAAACAGGAAATGATTGTCCATATCGATCATCTTCTGCAACGCAAGAATCTGGAATTTCTAACAGACCATTCTGGGAGAGTTCATCCCGATGGAGCCCAGCAGATCTTATTCGATAGAGCAGTCTCACTGATACCAAGGGATCTCATGGAAGATCGACGACTGGGGCAAATATTGGAGAGTGCCGAGAACGGTCTCGAAGAATCAGAACGAGCCCGGAATACTTGGCAGTGAAACCGGGTAAACCCTTTACCTCAGACCAAGGACCATCGTAAGAAAGCAACGAAGATTAAGCGTCTGCAGGAGGCAGGGACGAAACGGGAAGCTGAAAGGAATGAAAGGCTCCACGAAATTCAAGCTATGGTTATTCAGAACCTTAGTAAGGAATTCAATCTACGGCCGTGGACCAAAGTGCTCATTAGTATCATCGGATACAAGGTTGAGTTACTTTAGGTATACACCCCCGTAACCGTATAATAAATCAAATTCTACGCTCCTAGGTTTATTATACGACGAATCCAAGAAGAAGAGCTTAAGGTTTACCATGGGTTACAAAAGCCAGGAGCTTTCTTACTACGTGCACCGAAATTTGGATTGGTAGTACTTGCTACCAAGTTGCCCAATCTTACGGTTACCACACCTTTTCGGATACAAGTTTGAACATCCGAATATTTGAATAGACACCAATATATCCGGACTTACTAAACGTAACTCAGTAGTCGGAAACAACAAGGTGAATATTGTATTAAACATTCGATTAACCCAGATCTAACAAATATTATAATATTCAGGCGGAAATAGCTATATAGTCAATATCTTCGATTTGGCCGGTTATACAACTAATTTATTTGAACACGAACCACTTAATATATTCAGTTCATTAAATACGATTTCACTCGAGAAACCCGAAACCGACTGCAATAATCCAATATTCGATGCAGAACCTGAGACACCCAAACCTTGGGTTGAATACTATCGACAGTCAGACATAAACGGTGAATTACTTTCGATTGACCATATTGTGTTCAAAAACAACTGGAAAGAATATCATTCATTAGCCGACGAGTGGGAGTGTGACTCCAAAGAAGACGATAAGACCGAGTGGTGTTATTGCGAAGACAGTAAATCATCGGCAAGATGCAGCCAGTGGTAGATCTTACATGTCCTCCAGTGGAGTGACTTTACAACATATTGATCATTTTTGCCTTGTCAATTATAATGATTCAATTTCGGAACCTAATTGAGCATTCAATACTCATGCGATACTATACCTTCTGGCAAAATAATGTATGGTTAGTATCTCCGGAATGGATTCAACAATTCGAGGAATCCATCCAGGTTGCATATGCGAAAACTGATAAATATATACCTCGCGATTGTAGGATGTATAATGAAGGGAAAGATTGCAGTTATACTGACGGTTATAACCAAGGGCCTCTGGAAGGACATGATAATGGCTGGGACGAAGCCAAAGAATATTATCAGAAAATATTGAAATGAGAGCTTAGAGAAGCTAAGCAACAATGGAAGGAAGAAGGTCTGAAAAACGAGTATTCTGAGGATATAACAGAAGAATACGTGGAATCAGAAGTAGATGACCAATGGTCATCCTACGGAGAAAGAAGGGACTCAAAGCCGACTGTGTCTTCTGATTCCTAAAGGAATGAGAAGAATTAGCCAAATGAGGAGCTTAGGGATGCCATTGAGCCTAATTAGGGTGCCTGATAACAATCGAGCAACTTTGGTTCTAATGCAGCTTATGAGATAATTGCTGTTAGACGTCTAGGATGTCACTTCTACGAAGTTATAGAAGATCATCAGATAACGTTAAAGACCATGGTGCAAAGCAGTTTTAATGCTACCACCACCAATTCCACGGTGTGGTAGATAATCTTCAAGATAACTTCGTCGATATTACCTTGATATATGACCTCGGTAATAAATATCTTCGATATTACTTCGTCAATATTAGCTTCGCATATTACATCGGTAATAAAGATTTTCGATATTACTTCGTCTGTATTACCTTTGCATAGTATTTCGGTAATAAATATCTTCGATATTACTTCGTTACTATCACCTTCGCATATTACTTTGGTAATAAATTTCTTCAATATTACTTCGTTCATATTATCTTTGCATATTATTTCGGTAATAAATATCTTCAATATTACTTCGTTGATATTACCTTCGCATATTACTTCGGTAATAAATATCTTTGATATTACTTCGTTGATATTACCTTCGTATATTACTTCCGTAATTATTATCTTCGATATTGTTTTGTCAATATTACCTTCATATAATACTGTGGTAATTAATATCTTTGATATTGTCTGGTGAATATTTCCTTAGTATATGACTTCGCTAGTGATTATTGATCTTGAATATGATATTTTACAGAAGTTATATCCAATATTTTGAGAAAGGAGTGATGATGGCAACCAGAGAATTGCCATAAAAAGAAGGGGGTAAAAAAGTTATAAATTTTATTTTCTGAATAATAAAAGCTCTTGCGCTAAGTGGTATATACTGAGAGACATTCCTTTCGAGGAGGAAGAGCAAATAAAATCAGGCTTAGGAGTAATATATGGGAACTGATGCAATGCGGATATTGAAAGACAGGCGGTTTTCCTCAGGTATTCTGGAAGATAAGATGGAGGCCATCGGTGCTATTCTAACATTAAGGGGTTCAAATGACCTTCGACCAGGAGAAACGAAGTTATACACTGTATGCTTCAGGTATTCTCACTTCGGTTCCAACCACCTTCCACAAGGAGAAACAAAGTTATACATAGTATGCTTGAGGTATTCAAGCTTCAGTTCGAATCAATTTTCGACAAGGAGAAACGAAGATATACAAAGTATGCTTCAAGTATTCTCATTGATATTTGAATGACCTTCGACAAGGAGAAACAAGGAGAAGCTATGTTGTCTTCAGGTATTCTCATCGACATTTGAATAACCTTCCACAAAGAGATACGAGGATGTGTATAACATTCTCAGGTATTGTCATTAATATTCGAATTACCTTCGACAAGGAGAAACAAGGACAAGGTATGTTGTCTTCAGGTATTCTCGTTAGCATTCGAATTACCTTTGATAAATAAAAACGAGGACAAGCCTTGTTGTCGTCAGGTATTCTCATCAATATTCGAATAACCTTCAACAAGGACAAACGAGGACAAGCTACTTTGTCTTCAGACATTCTCATCGACTTTCGAATAACCTTCGACAAAGAGAAACGAGGATGTGTATGACATTCTGAGGTATACTTATCGATATTTGAATAACGTTCGACAAAGAGAAATGAGGATGTGTATAACATTCTCAGGTATTCTCATTAATATTCGAATCACCGTTGTCAAAAAAGAAACGAGGACATGTGTGGTGTCTTCAGGTATTCTCAATACTTAAGAATACAATACGAAGTTCAGTAGTACCTATTCATTATATAAAGTAATTACAGTCATGATTAGGAATGTTCTAATTACGTCATTTATTGCGAGATTACAAAAGCTAAGTATCTCTTACCCAACTATGAAATGGAATTACAGTTATGATTAGGAACTACGCATAGAAAAATACAGATGGATATATACAATGTATTGTCCAGGTACTCTCGTATACGAGGACTTAAGATACCATTATCTTATTTAACATAGTCTAAGACGCAATTGAAGATAATTGGATGAACGCCTACATCTAGTACCTCTGGGTTCTAGTTTATTTATTCTTCATTGTGAATTACACTATGGGTCAAAATTTTAGGAGACATAATTAAATGATATCGGGAGTGTTCTACGATTGCCCTATCTAACCCTCTTGCGGGTGATACTGTCACGGCGAAGATAGTCGATCATTGTGGAACATTTCTTGTACATTTAGAGATATTTCCGAAAGCATTATGATGACATCTTATGTGTATCCATCGGAGTAAAATACGTCAACTGGCAATGTTGTGCACGTAAATAAAACATGGGAGTAAATGAAAGGATTCAAAAATGTGAAAAGTCAAGACAAAATCCATGCACGAGTATAGTATTCAGATTGACCTTTGGAGTAAATGAACTATTGAGTATATGTATCGATCGGAGAACGATACGTCGACTGGCTATGCTGCGCCCGTCAAGGAAGCATCTGAGTAAATGATCGTGACTTTATATTTATCATTGGAAAGGACGAATTGCATTACAAGTTATTCCATCACACTTAGTGTGGTATTAGTACATGCGGCAGGAAGCGTTGAGGTCACAGCTCCAAGAGTAGGGGGTGATGTCATGGGTTTAGAACGGCAGAGAACAATTTATTATACAACAGTTATAGAATAGTTGGTGTATAGAAAGAGAATTAAGCGGGCTGCAAAGCACGGAAGGAATGGTTGAATATGGTTGAATATGGTTGAAAAGATTCATTTAAAGTTTAAAGGATTAAAGAGATTGTAATATGAAACAATAAAGGATTTAATATTGATAGGGGATCATCGAGAGCGATGCTAAGCCCGAACTGTCAATATTACTAGGGGAATCATTATGACAATAATAGGGGATCATCGAGAGGGATGCCAAGCCCGTACTATTGAAGTCATTTCAAGAGACATAGAAGATTGAATTTTGAAGTCTACTTCTTACAACGGAGCATCGTTGGGTCACCGATCTTAGAGAAGGGGGTGATGTTAGGGATTCTATCCTGATAGTATAATGGTACTTGTACCATGTGGTATGTCCTTTAGCAGGGGCATGCTAATCATGTCTCGATTGGGCAAGCTTGGGGCTTGGCGGATTCATTGATAGCAAAGTGCTGCGGCAGCTGATTTGATGATGCAATAATCTGCCAGATCGATAGAACTAGGTCCTGCCGAGCAGGTTGTTTCCAACCAGATTCATTCTTAGATACAATACAGTTGCACGTAGCGCATGGCAGTGGTGCTAGTCAAGGGCTCTCCTGTTTCCAAGCTGCTTGGATGAGGGGCACATCCGGATTGAATTGTAAACCCGTAATGCAGAGAACCTAAGCACATATGACTGAGTGAATATAGGCGTTGGCAGTAAGCCAAAAGCGGACCTCATTCTTTCCTTAGTTTGGGACTGGCTCCGCAATGTAACCAGACTGAGTTGATTACGCGCCTCAAGTTCTACGTTGGCATAGCATCGGATATTAACCGACATAAGACTATGAGTTATTAATCTATCGAGATTACATAACGAAAACATGTCCCAGTCGGAATTGAGCAGACGTTCCAACTACCGATCGTTGACGTTTGCACGATATCAAAGTTGAAGTCATGGTCTGATTTATGAGCCGATATGATATCATGCATGAACACGATAACCAAATGGATGCATGGCTATCATTAGTCGAGTGTGGGCAGCGGGCCGTAAGACGGTAGATAACGTGGCTATCATTTAAGGGATTAAATCATAGTTCCAGTTGGAGTAAGCCAAGGGACTATAAAGAGATCACATTGTTCCAGCAATGAAGAAGTCAAGCTCGAACAGCTAGAGAAGAAACGTTACCTACCAGAGGAGAAATATCCTTATTTATTATTGCCTTTTTATGATACCTATACCTATTATTCTATACCTAGAATCTATTAGCTTTCTGTAGCGGCAGCCCTGCACCTAGGCAAAGCACCTTCCTGCTTGAATGTCAATTACCTTCGAGAATGACAACGATGTTATCATATATGGCCTCGAAAAGATTATAGCATTCGCGAGAAGGCAAGGGTATATCTTTGCAGGCCAGTGTGTGTGGTGGTTAGCTTCGATTGTCGCACTCGAACAGGAAATGATTGTCCATATCGATAATCTTCACCAATGCGAGAATCTGGGACCTCGAAGAGATCATTCTGGGAGAGTTCATCCCGATGGAGCCTAGCAGATCGTATTCGATAGAGCTGTCTCACCGATACCAAGGGATCTTACGGAAGATCGACGACTCGAGCAAATATTGCAGAGTGCCGATAACTGCATCGAAGAATCACAATGAGCCCGGAATACTTGGCAGCAAAACCGGGTAAACCCTTTACTACAGACCAAGACCCAGCTCAAGAAAGCAAGGAAGATTAAGCATCTGCAGGAGGCAGGGAAGAAACGGGAAGCTGGAAGGAACGAGAAGCTACAGGAAATTTGAGGTACGGTTATCAAGCACCTTAGCAAGGAATAGGATCTATGGCCGTGGACCTAAGTGCTCATTAGTATCATCGCATACAAGGTTCAGTTACTTAGGGCATACACCCACGTAACTGTGTGCTCGGGAGTGTGCTTGAGAGTTTTTTGAGATCTTACTCGAAAGTGTACAGTTAAGCAGGCTAGGTGTGTGCCATCGAGTGCAAGTGGGAGTGTCCTTGGGAGCATGCCCGGAAGTGTACATGAGAACGTACTCAGAAGTGCACTTCGGAATGTACTCAGAGTTGTCATTGGGAGTGTACTCGGAGTGTTCTTGGGAGCATCTTGAGAGCTTAGGTGGGAGCGTAAGTCAAGCAGGCTGGGAGTGTACAATCGAGTGCAATCAGGAGTGAAGTGCAGAGCATACTTGGAAGTGTGCAATACAGTGTATTTGGCCGTTTCATTGAATGCAGTATGATGTATAGTATCAAGCGCTCATAATCACATGTATATCATAGTAATCTAGTCAACTTGCTGGTCCATAGGGCCTCATAGTGCCACGGGTCAAATATGCTATGGAGTACTGCCCTGTAAATAGCTTCTCTACGAGTTACGCGTCGCTTAAGGTCATTTTTGCTGGTGCTCTAGTGAAGAATCTTTTTGTAGCACAATCCTACCATGGAAATAGAATTAAAAATTAAAAATGATGAGTTTAAAAATTGTGAGATTTGCCATTTGTTTATGCTACTTCCGATCTAGGTTTTGCATGAAGACTGTATGTGATTCATGCATTACTGACCCATCAACGGTATTGGGCAAGTCATTAGGTCTGACATCAAACTGATGGCCTGGTACAACGCATGACATTCAGTTCCTGGCATACTATCTGACTGTTCACACTAAGCCATACAGTTTGCTAATAAATCGCAAACCTGATTGTCTTCTGCAGAATCAGTAGTGCATATATTTGTGGAAGTGATCTGGATCTTTAATTGCACTCTGTTGTGAATTTGCAGTTACTTAGCGTGGATCTGAAGTCATTGAAAGCTTGACATGTATATATTACATTTTCAATGTGAATTCACTCTCATATGATATGTTCCAGTCCATTCAGGGAGGCAGCTCCTCCGCAGAGTACCTAGTCAGTTCATGGAGGCCCACCTTCCATGAACGAATCATCCATTCACAGAGTCCGTACCGCACTGCCTTGAGCTGACTAGTTTGTTCGCGGAGTAAGTCAAAAATTACAAATACTCTGCTCTGCACACATGTATCTGCATGCACTGGCAAATACTCAATTGCGCTGCGCTGAACGTATGCTGTTGCATTGATCGAATTCCACTGGATAGAGCCAGCTGAGTGTATGTACATTGTTTACAGTGCAACTGACTACGTTCCAGGGATTCTATTGTACTAACAATATGCACAGCCTTTCATCTACCATCCCACATCAAGTTCCACCATTCAAAAAAGGTAGCCATCAAGAACTTACTCTTTGAGAATCTGATCATCTTGAGTCTCCTGGGGAGCTCATCCCAGTACATTGTAGGTGTCAAGGCAACTGCACGACAGTTTATTGCAAATGTTTCAAACGCAAAGCCGAGTGCATACTTCATTGGCATTGCCGAGATGGTGGTGCGCAGTGCATAAATGTTGGACCTTGTGCTGCACCATCAGGTAGTTTCTGTTGAGAGCATAAGAGAAAGAACGAAGAAGCTCAATTGTCTATCGATACAAGAGAATGAAAACACTCGACTTACATACAGAGAAAGACAATACTCGTTGAAGCCGAGTATCGCAACCAGAGGCCGAAACCGAGTACCAGTGCCGGAGCTAGGCCTCCTCTCCGCATGCTGGCAGGCGAGGCCCTGGATGGCACCAAGCCACCGGGCCAAATCTGATGCCCACCCTTTCAATTTCGCACGAAACAGAAGATCAGCTCCACCAGAGCGAAGTCAAAATCTAACAAGCCGTCGAGCCAATACTCAATGAGATGCTTGCATGGGTACCAGTCCCACATCAGCAGAGGATACTGCCAATGAGAGCAGTGATTTGGCAGACCTGGATACTGAGGATAATGAGGTTCTCGAGGAGGAAAGGGTTACTGGGGAGGCAGAGGAAGAGGAAGAGGATGAGAGAAATGAGGGGGAGGGCAATGAAGTGGGAAATGAGGAAGATGAGCCGGTTTCAAGCGATGACATGGAGCATAGTGTAATTGTAGTTGCATCAGGACGTCCCAGAAGCATTCAACTGTAGGGATCACCAAGATGTATAGATCATTTATAATTTTTCATTGACTCCGTGAATGAACTAGGCAGTTCCCAGGGGTGGGGTACGGACTCGGTGAATGGACGGTTTGTTCACCGAAGCTGAGCCTCCGTGAACTGACTAGGTACTCCGCGGAGGAACCGCCTCCGAGAATTGACTAGAACACCTCCCATCTATCCACCACGTCGATGCTCTCCGTGGCGCAGGCGTCATATTTTGTGACAATGTGGCTTACATCCCTTGCCGTCACCACCTACCTAATATTGACCATGAAAGACTGACCATCAACTCCAGAGATCCTCTCGTGAACGCATTTTGGGAGCCCTGATGTGTATATTGCAACGAGGATCGGAGACACCGGTGAACCCTGTTGTATACCTACTCCCTCCGGGTGTCTCTCAATAACCTCAACTTCGATTACCATTAACACCATTCGATCCGTGATGGAACTTGTCATTCATTGTATGAGATCTCCGTCCAGCCCCTTGCCTCTCATTGAGTGGATCAGTCTCCCCCTCCCTACGCTCTTGAAGGCTGCCTTGATGTCCAACAGTGGTGTGCTACCTATGTGGCCCTCTCTCTGGGCTGCAGGTACTCTGTCGACCATGATTGCCACCGCGTCGATTGCCAACTGCTGTGTTCTGCTTCCATACTGGCTGCCCGTTCGCTGTCCTCTGCTCCCTACCTCTTCAATCAGTAGCTCTGTGACCACTTTTTTGACAACTCACCCCATGCACCTAAGTAAAGACATGGAGCGATACACCATCAGTTTCGTGTAGTTGTCCTTTCCTGGCTTGCAGTTTACAACCCCCCTGGCCCACTACCACATCGCTGGGTGTCGGCCTGTTCAGACAATTGCCTTCGCTAGTTCCACGATTCTCTCTTTTTCCCACTGCCAGAGTAGGCGTACAGCACCAAAAGACAGCGTGTCCGTGACTGGGCTTTCCCGACTGACTGCGAGAATAGGGCTCATTCGACCGCTTGCTCAGTGACAGCCTGGTGTGCACCGAGAGGTGCTGAAACTCGGTTTGGTGCTTTTTTGGGAATCCTAATGTCTTTTAATGTGTGAACTTTTGGCTTGTGACTTTTAAAATGCTGGACACCCACCAAAGTGCCTTAAATCCATGACTCTATATTGCTATACTTTTGGAATGATCCTAGAACCCTACCGGAGGTTCCTTTACTTTGTGTGTGTGCCCTTCAACTGATGATATCGCCACAATTGATAGTTTGTGATTTCTCTGCAATTGAGTACTTCGATCAGTTATTCACCTTCCTTCCTTTTACAACATCGATTGCCACCTCTGCCGCACAATCTGTATGCCAAAACACCCACCACCACCATCGCACCGCTACCGCACCATTTTCACGCTACCGTAGACTGCACCAATACTGGAGACATCAACGACAGAGTAGGGCGCAGCAGGCAAATGCTACACTGAGGGAGCTGGAAGTAGCGAGAGTGTTAAGAAGACGGGTGCATTGCAAGGGCAGCCTGGGGAGGATTCGGTGCTGCCACTAGTGGCTAGTGTCTTTAGTCAGCAGTGAAATCAACCGTCCCGTCCGTCCGGGATCACTAAGGACGGGGACGGACGGCTTGCCGCCGTCCGTCCTTGGGCCAGACGGAGACGGTGCCGTCTTTTTGAATGAGGACGGGGACGGACGGCAAAGACGGCCGGGGACGGTGAAGTCACCGTCCCCGGCAGTCATCCACCGTCCCCGGCCGACAACGGGCGGTTACAAAATATATTTAGATGAAATTGAAAATAGCTCTGAGAGCGCGTTGTAAGAGATATAAATAGATGCGGTGCCTGAAATCATGGGTGGAGCAGGGGTTAATCTTTGGAGCAACGGAGTCTGATATGGTACGAATGGAACAATCTGAAAGCTGTGGGTCATCGAATTCATCCAGATGAATGCCAGCAAGCCAGTGAAATCAACCGTCCCGTCTGTCCGGGATTACTAAGGACGGGGACGGATCAGTGGGGTCCCCTGGCCGTCATCCATGGATCACGCTCAGAGTACATAACAAATTCGTATTAAACTAGGTACAACTAGTAACCGCCCGATGTCGGCCGGGGACGGTGGATGACTGCCGGAGACGGCAAAGTCACCGTCCCCGGCAAGTCCCCGGCCGTCATGCCGTCATTGTGGAGTAAGGACGGGACGGACGGCCTTGGCGCCGTCCCGTCCGTCCTGGGGAAATCTCGGACGGCCCACCGTCCCCGGCCGTCCGACGGGACGGTTGACATCACTGTTAGTCAGTGCCTTTGGAGTGACGAGTCTTTACTGATTTTAATTCACCTTGAAGTGGAACGGCACAAGAAGACGCAGAGGATACATGCGGAGAAATGGCACGAAGCGGAGCAAAGAATATAGGCGGAGAAAATGCACATGGAGACAAGGCATGGGAAGAAGGCACAAAGAAAAAATGCACTTTTAGAAAAGCATTGCGTAATCCCATTTCAGTGTCATTTCCAGTGCCTTTTACTACCATACACAAGAACCTCTAACCCAATTCTTGTGCTAGAATGCCTTTATTTTCAGTGTAGAACTATTTCCAGTGCCATTAAAAAGCACATTTCCGACTCCCTTAAAGTTATAGTGCATAGTATGTCCCCAGAGGTTATCCTGAATACAAACCCGATATATAATTCATCGTACACAGAGAGCATATCACTGCCCGCTGCATCGGGGGTCATTCAATTCCATCCAACATCGGAGGAAGAACATAAGTCAAAGCATATCCTAACAAGCCCCGCAGCAATTGCATAAAAGCCCAGCCTGGGCAATTATCCGACCCCAGCCCGGTGTATCTGGCTAATATTATCATCCGCACGGTACCGAACTGCGTGAGTGTTACCAAGTTTTAGTCTCTCCGATCACATCAACGGCGCCATGGCCCGCCGCGGACATTCCATATCCAACCTCACTATAACCAAATGCAGTTGGTGCACCTTGACAATGTTTCGGGCTGCTTACTGAAGTGGGGTGTCCAGGGGTCGACGAGTATGCTTCCCGAAAGGACTCATTTCGCTTTGACGATGAATTCAAAATCTAATCAACCTAGCGCTGTCCTGTAGCGACTAAATCTTGCCAGCCTAACGTCTTAACCGTGCACAAATATGTCAGACTCCGCTTTGCTCGCGTTGAACATGGCAGGTTGACAGCCTGGCACGAACATAAAACCCCCGCCCATCATCAACCAAATCAACATCATCTTCACCGCATTCTCACCACCGCCAGCATCACTTCCGTTTATCCAACCACCTTCCATACCCACCAACTCTATCCTACCTCACCAGTTCTCCCTCTCGCCCCTCTATCCAGCCAACTCTAACAACAGTAGTGCAATTGGACCTCAACGCCGCTATCCTCACCCTCGCCACGGTTGCTACCATCGCCGCTGCAGCGCCGCTGGACAATCGCGCGTGCAGGGACAAGTACGCGGAGTGCAGGAAGTGGACAAGTAACGGGTTCTATCATAATGTCTGGTTTAGCACGGCGGCGAAGAGGACGATGTGTGCAAAGACTTGCGGGTATTGTTAGTGGGAAGGAGTGAGGGGGAGAGGTTGTGGGCCGGTTATGGAGGAGGAAATAGGTTATTGTTGTATTTGAGACACATGGATGGACGCAGAACGTTAATTCGGGTTTCGCCGCGCGCATCGCCGGGGATTTGTCTGTGAGTGAGGTCGAGCATGTGGCCCGTATTGGCGGCGGGGGTGGCGACGGTAAACGGCGAGTGATGGAGTGTACTTCCGATGTACGCATCACGTGGCGCTACCTAGGCTACTTACCTTGCGCAGCTTTCCCACCGCTTATTCCCACACTCATGTAGCCTTTACTCTTTTCAGTGCCGTCTCCCAGATCAGCTGAGGGTGCTCGGTTTAGATCGCTTCAATTATTGCAGACAGACGGAGGAACCGGGAGCAGCGAGAGGTGTGTACCGGGTGCGGAAGAATGTGATACCTGAAACGTAATCTATATTTTTGCCTTCGTCTCGCTTCCCCTGCATATTTAGACTTCGGTGATTCCGGGAGTGTGCTTTCGGAATACGATGTTGTGCACCACCTTCATCGACGCTAGTTTAGCGCTTTGGTTCCGATACGCGGGGTGGGGTGCATCGGCGTATCTGCAGATCATCCGTGCCGATAGGCCAATGAAGTATCGGGAGCTCGCTTGTCGCCTCTTTTCCACCCTGCTGCACTCTATTTGTATGGAAATACATTCACAGCGAGCCCGACAATTCCCAGCGTTTCCAGCCCCAAGCCTGAATTCGAATGGAATATAATTTGCGAAACCGTTGTCATCAAATCCAGCACGCTTAGCGCTTAATCTCTCGATCTCCAACATGGCTTCAAGTAGTTACTAGAAGTAAAACACGTTCACGAGCACCAAGAGCAGATAAACAAACCAAACCGTCATGTGTGACGTAGCTGGGCGGCCGCACTGTTGAACCGTGAGCCTCAGTTTCTGGTGGAAATAGAGCCTCTGATATCGAACCCTTCGGATCAACAATGCCTTTCCCGGACACGTAACTTATTGGATCCTACGCTTAGCAACAAGTGCCAAGTCGCTAAGACCGAAAACGGAAGGTGGGGCTTATTTTACCCCGCCTTCGAGCGGTTGACAGACTTCATTCTCTTTATGCTTCACGGTGTTTTGTGTGCTTCCAAGCAGACACTGCACCCTAGCGCCACGCGGGAGGTTCTTGGGTTGCAGGTACTTCCGTGTTAAATAAGATTATTGATTGTTCCATCTAAAGGCTATAAGAGCCTTGTGTATATACGGTAGTCCATGTATGAATGTGTACATACTCATATGTATACATACGGCTGACTACCATCAGCCCATATGTATACTCTACCAAGTAAGCCAGGCGAATGCTGAGGTGTATTTATGCAACATCCTGCGTTCAATATCCAAGTGGTAAGTAGCGAGTGGGAGAGCCAAAGAATGGCAAAGGCCGCGCAATATCCGCTACCACTCTCTTATATAGCTCTAGTCTTTCTCGTTCTCTCTTCTCTCTGTAGCATAGTCTCTGCGCACAGTTCTTCCCTTCATATTCGCAACATTCCATTATTTTTCGCTAGGGGCGAGTGATGAGCTGTGACGCTCTCTTTTTTTCGGTATTCTAATACGAGGCTATGCGGGAGATATACAACGGGTGTTTGAAAGACTGTACATTGGCAATGTTGCATATTGGTGTAGCAAGTTCAACTATGTTGGAGTTCAGGGCTGAGGTTCGCCTTTGAAGTGTACTGAACATCTTTCATTCCGATGAATTGGTTGCTTTGGAGTAGGATGCATTTTTTTTATTCTAGACCGCGGGACGTCTGCCGATCAGACGAAGGCTGAGAATGACCTAAAAATCATCATAATAAAGTTGTGGCTGAATGCGTTAATCGAGGCTATGCAACGAATGATGGAAGAGTTAACTCGTCTGCGGCGTCTGACATGCGTGCCTGTTGTACCTGTTTCGCAATATCAAGATACAGATTCGCCCATAAGAAATGTTTGCACGGCACCAAAACATCGGCTTGTTCGGTATCGAAACACTGATCTGCGCCGGGCAGTTCAGTGCGTAGTGGCGACATGCTATCCTCGGTTTGTTTTGCACATCATCTAATTAGCTGCAGCTAGCTGCAAAATGAACGCTCTATTGCGCGTCATACGAGCCATAAGATTTATACCAGCACCATCGCCCACTCTCTGATAAAAAAATAGCAAGCAACTCCCCCGCAGCCTCACTTCATACCTCAATCCGGCATATAACGACCCCGAAACCGTGACTCGGCGGTTAAATTTAACATAGGTCTGTTCATCTCATCAGCCAACTCCAAAGGTCTAAGTGAGCACCACTATGGTAGGTACGCCACGATATCGATAATTGTGTAATTTGACGAAATGTATCGATACTAGCTCTGTCTGCAGGAGCTATCGGTTGTTGGCGATCTCGGCAGAGGAAGGGGGGTGTTACACTTATTAAGAGATTAGAGCGTGCGCTTTGGCATCTACTTTCCGCTGGTTCTCCTAGGAGGTACTCTAGGTACTGTCACGGCCACCATCACACTGGCCTCCTTCTGGACATGGGAAAATCGCGAAGCGCACGATGGCACGTGGGCTGGTGTCGTCACCGCGGGTTGGGGAACCCGTCTCATAACGATCCATTCAATCATCGTCGGGTATCTATTGCCGTACAATTAGTAGTGTGTTGCATGCTCCTAGCGACGCTGTCACTCGAACACGGCCGTGATATTTTCAAAGACGCACCCGCAATGTCAATGTTTCAGTATGCAGCTCCAGGATCATATAGCATGGCCCTTCCATCGATTCGAGGTGCGATATACAACAAACGACTTGACTATGGCTAGAGATCGCTCAGATTGGTATGTCTAGTAGGATTAGTGGTGGTAAATACCGTTATGCAATTCACATCCACCTTGCTCGTTTTAGATACAATGGACTCGGGTGTTCGGATACTATTAGAGATAAGTCCGGTGATTTTTGGCCACACTTGCATGGTCTTTAATGGTAGAAATTCGTTGTATCAGAAAACGTTGGAATTTCCAACCTTCGTAGAGGGTGGCCGTAATGGATCAGCATTCACGATATCTGATACCGCCGGAACCAAAGACTGGAAGGATTCCTGGAGCACTCCTAGAGCAATGATCGCACTACCAAAAACCGAGTTGTTGAGTACCAGGGCCCGGCGGCTCCATGTTCTATGTATAGCATATGGCCTAAAAAAGAGTGATGTGTCCTTTACTTTCACTTACGTGATAGAACTGGAACCCGGTCTTTCCGGTCAAACGCTTCCAACGTCGAACATAAGCGAAATTCCCAAATCAACCAGCATAGAGAACGTATTTGCTTACATGAAGTCGAACTACTCAGTTAGCATACCTGCATCGATAAAACATTCTGAACGGCTGCGTAACAGAACTTCATCCGAGAGACTTAACGCGTTAGAAGGAAAGATGACCAGCCGTTGCTCCTTTCGTTTTGAGCTTGTTGGAATAGAAATGCTTCTATGCCCTTTGAAGTCCGCGGTTCGGGATCAAAGTCTAAACGACTATGCATTTGAATCATTCCTTGCAGTTAGTGTGCTGGACAGGAACAATGTGTGGCCACTTCTCTCCCATGTGTTGATAAATGTAGGCGCAAATACCAATCTTTCGGATCTCCAGCGAGCAACAGAGATCTTTGCCGAATCCAGTCCCAAATTTAACGGGTCCGAGTGGGGGACACGGTCAGCCATGAGTGGTGGAGTGCAGCTCACTTAGGAACAAAGACTTTGCGTCAGCAGCTTTCACGTCAAGTATTCCAAAATCAATGTTAAACGGCGCAGGGCCTTTCCGGAACCCACATCACCCTTTATACATTTTCATACTGTTACGTATAATACTACTGCAGCGGAACAACAGCTTCAGCCACAAACTGCTCCAGGGCAACGTGGCTTATTCGATTTTAACCGGTTGGACAGAGCTGCCCAAGTATTATGAGACGGGAGGTGGAATTTGGTGAGACGCATGGATACATATGGTGGAATCGAATAACGACTCTACTGTGGTGGTATCCTGCGCTGGTTTCTGCTCCTTCGGGGCCGACATATCTGGATAGGCTGGATCTGTATTTCTGAATACTTTGAAGGATACCAACGATTTGAGTCAAGTGCTTCAATCTCTAGGAACCATCATTACTATAATTAGCTTCCAGACTTCAACAGCTAGTACCATGCTACGTTAAGACGGACTAGAGTTTATTCCATACCGAAAATGTCACAAGGATTTTCTGTTGTAACAGTAACCCTTGGTCTGCATTTCCCGCTCTTCGATATACTTCTCTATCTGTATTTTGGCAGCATCAAAACAGCCTGAAGCTCCGCATTGCCTGGGCCAAACACAGTGCAGATAACATTCGGTCAAGCTTGGATGGCAGTTGCTCAGATGGGCTGTGGCGCCGCAGAGGTGTTCCTGAGAAGCGCATCCAAAGAACACGATGATGGGATGGGGAAAAGGTTGAATATTATAGGTTGGAAGGATATCGTCGAGGTTGTACGTGTCGAAGATAGGACTGGTATATACCTTTGGGAAAAACAACAATAGGACTTAAACAGCATTCAGCAGAGTGCAGCCGGAGGTACGCTTTAATATTCTGACAACGTTTGTGTATTGTACTCACCCCATTCTGCAGGTATGAGATTTTTACAAATGAGCAGGATATTTCCAGCGGTCTGTGAGTGCTTTTTGGTCCTGTGTGCGAACAGCGTAGTATTATCATTTCTAGCGGTAATTTAATGGAAAACAAACGCGTGGACGATTTCTTTATGTTGAGTGTTATGTGGCACGATTGTCATTTTATTGGTGATAAATGGAATTACCCCTTTAGTAGTGTTCCTAAACAGCCCGGCCTCCAATTGAAAAGCGTACACCACAAAATGCCTGGCGTCGACCGGGCCGTCATGGCCACCTATAGATCAGGCCATTTATACAGGCCGTCCCGCAGACTTTAGCCAGGCCCTCGGGCTTTTAATTTAAACAGCCCCGCCCTCGTGGGCTTTGAGATTACCGGCCGGGCTCGGCCCCTGCCAAAGCCCGAGAAAAGCCCGTTTCGAACACTGAAAGCGGCATATATTTAGTCCGTCAATCACCTCTATAAATTCGTTGGGCGTCCACGTTCGAATCCCCGGCTGTATATTGTGATCAACCTTAGCCCTTATTTAGGGCCAATTGAATGTGTTATCTCATAAATTAGGGAACCTTCCGTGTCTCTCTGATTGATACAAAATTCTCTATATAAAACAAAACCAATCGGCAAACATTAAATTGTGACCTTAACAGACCATACATTATCCAATCCTTTCTCCGCCGTGTCCCTTCGGATCCATAATTCATAGCTTACTCCCGGCTGCTCCGACGCACTCAGTATAAAACGCTTCTATAGGCACTGATTGTTAGATAGAGAAATGCGAAGGAGGCATGATGACTTACCTTAACGAATAATGTGATTCAGTGAAATTAACTGGGTGAGCTGGAACATGATGGTGCTCCAGACGTGGAAAGGGAATCATTGCATGTTGAGTTGCCCAAATCTTCCCACTTCATTGCGCCAACCACACCAAAGCCACCAGCTGCTGCCAAAGCATATGACGCAGAAATAATCATCGCTAAAAGCAAGATCCCATTCAAATACTTTGTACCAAGCGGAGCGACGCGAGCCTGTAAATACCCCCAAAACATTCGCTGGAAGAAATGAGAGACCTGTCCGAATACCAACCACGTCATCAACAATGCCCTCTGGTACCACTTGCTGTCACCATTTTCAAATTTGGAGACGAAGCCCATTACTATGTATGGGACAACAAGCGAAACCGTTAGTGAGAGGTCCGCCACGATAGTCATGCGAGTATCCCATATCCTCCAGAGCCGGAATTTGGGGTGGCCGAATGGCGACACCATAATCAAGTTATTACCAGCCTGAGAGGCCGTCCTAAATATCCGACGAACGTTTGATGAGGTCATTCTCCCTGGGACCCGCCAGTAATATCGACCAATGTAAATTTCCCTTCTTAAATGCTCATGAATCAAATGGTTGACGATATATCTAAACGCGTCCGTTATCATGTCGAATATTGAAAGAACCTTCCGCTTAGGTAAATTGAGTTCATCGCAGTCTGCATAAGTGAAACAGATCCTGTCTTTATCGTAATCGAGGTTCGTTCGCTGCTCCTCCCTATCGTCGACTTCCTCCTCGCAAAGTTCTCCCACGGTCCCGTCAAACCGTCCTCCTCTGGATATTGCCTCTTCCATGATCTTTGACTTGACCATATATACCGCCGGATAGGTTGGAGTAAGAAACGAACTGACGATATTCATGAAGGACATTAACGCGTAAGGAATTAAGGTAAACTGATATGCAGCATACCCGTGCCCACTATTCTTCGCGTCTAAAATCACTGGTATCCCTTGGATCGTAACGGTTCCCGGCCCATACGGGCCGCCCACGCAACCACCTCACCACACGTCCAAAAATGGTCATCAGAGGCCGTCCTTTTTATCAAGTCTTCTTTAGTAGCAAATAAAACTTTCTGTGAAAGTGAATTGTAAATTATATGTGATGTGACTTTGTAAGTC
>Ga0307514_10000325_pt1 | contig 114372 bp, 113 predicted proteins | sample 16_EM_MG_FD_203088 | JGI IMG/M metagenome (GOLD analysis project Ga0307514, IMG submission 203088) | Populus trichocarpa ectomycorrhiza microbial communities from riparian zone in the Pacific Northwest, United States - 16_EM | ecosystem: Host-associated > Plants > Roots > Unclassified... | reverse complement strand
GCGTAATATACAACGCGACGCGTCGCAAGAATAAGAGGCATGGTATAATAGCCGCCGCAAGGGAGGTATGCAACGCGACCCGTCGCTTGGGCGACGGGTCGCGTCTGATTCTCCGTCAGAGGGTACGCGGTTCCGCCAGAGCCGTCAGAGCCGTCCGGAACACCCGGGTGTTTCAGACGGAAACTAGAGTTGTTGCTGATGTTCAAACTTGGTATAGTGTTCCAAAATCAGTATAGTATAGTTGGATACATTTCTTAATTGATTAAAGTCAGCTACTTTTATATTTGAAAAATGCAATGAATATAGAATACTTTGCCGAGTCATGACATGAAACTTGACATTACTATTTCGAAATGACAAATCAAAAACAAACTAACGCAAATAGGAAATATTATTGAAGATATTCAAGTATTTGTTGATTATTGCTGGAGGTATTCGAAATATGGTTATTTTCATTATGATTTGTCATGAAGATATATAAACCAAAAGTTTCATAATATTACTAAGCAAGCAATAGTAGGTCTATTACATATTTCAGTTTTAAAAATAGACTAACTTTCGACTATAAAACAATGTAACAGAGTAAGCTATACCCCTTTTGGGAATACTATACCAAGTTTGAAAATCCTGCAAAGATATGAAAATAATTTTACTGAGTATATTTCCAGCCAGAGCACACTGCATAATTAAGAAAAGGCGAACTTGAATTTCAAAATGCTCAGAATTCTGAGAATGTGATTTTATTTTTTGCTGATCCCTTTGTTCCCATCTGGGCTTCCTTCCACTATGTGCAACTGTATCATAATGCTAACGATTCGGATGTGGATTCATTTCCATCTCACGGAGATGGCACCAAAGGGCAGCAGCAAAGCAAAGGGGAAGGCTAGGGCAAAGATGCCGACATAGGTTATAAATCAACGCCTGACCTTGGATTGGGACCGCATCAAGGGATTCATCTCGGGACACATCCGGGGACTCATACGGATATAGAATCTTTGCGGCTTCTAGGATGAGAGGGCCTGGGAAAACCCCGGTGCCTACAGGGATCAGTTTGATCTCTCCAATCCGCAGACAACCAACTTGGTTAAGGTTACATGCACCGGTGAGTATTTCTCTTGGTACTGTAGCGATCATCTTTGGGGAAAGATTACGCCGCCAAGCTGCCGGCAGTACAAGCCAGGCGGCTGCGTGGCCGTTAGCCAACTGAATTGGGATGAGATAATCGACGAGGATGATGATGATGACAACTGGGCAGATCGCAGCACGGCGAACGGTGGAAGGAATTGTCCTGGTGATGGCAATGACAATGACGACGGCAAAGGTGAGGAGGACATGCAGGGCGGTGAGAAAAGGACTGGGAAAGGGAAGGGTTCAACGGACGGGAAAGGGAAAGGTCTGGGGAAAGTGAAGGGAAATGGTAAAGGGAAGGGAAACGGTAACGGGAAAGGTATTGTTAAACGAACCCCAGGGGGAGACGATATCCCTTGGGCCGTTGCTTTGCAGTTACTGAAACAAATGTGAGAGGCAGACATGGACAAGGAGGGCTAACTAGGGCGGATATATTTAGAGCCGGAAGAATCACTTGCAGTGTCAATCCCCTCAGATGATGATACAGACTATATCAAGTAGGATGGCGAATATGACTCAGCACGTGATTCTGATGCGGATATGCGTATGGTGGATGATGTGGACGCACTGGACACCTTTGACATAGGCGGGAATGTGGATATGGAAAGGGACGGTGATGATGAGGCTGATGAACAGGTGGAAGATGAGTTGAAGGAGGAGAAGGCGGTGGATGAGGTTGAGAAGGAGGAGGAGGATGAGAATATTGGCAAAGAACCTCGGATGATTGGCCAGGGAGAGATGGGAAATCCATCTACTGATGATGCTGATACCATGGTAGATGATCAGCCAACCGTGCTACCTGGGCAAGGCCAGCAGATGTGAGGGCATACCCCACGGCCACAACGTTCTGCGCCTACCCCATGGCCCCAATCCCCAGAGCCTTGCCCACAACCACGATCTCCAGAAACTCATACCCGCAGTGGACTGGGGTTTTTGGGCCTTGTGACGCCAAAATAATCTGGCTCAGAGGCGCTAACTCTGCGAGGAGTAGAGGCAGCCGGAAACATCTCAGATGTCGATGTGGAGCAGCAGCTACACGGCGAATTGGCAGGTGATTACAATCCCCCCGATGTCCATCTCCCAGATGTCCCTCTTGCCGATGTCGCTCTACTAGATGTCCCTCTCCCCAATGTCCCTCTCCCTGCTGTCCCTGTCCCTGATGCGCGGCCGGAAGGCTCGGTTGGCGAGGAATGAACTAGTCCACAAGTCGCGTTCGGGTTAGGGTCAGGTTCTTGTTCTGTGAGTTCCCTTTGCTGTAATCCATTCATCTCAGGCACTGATTATACCACGCCTGGTGGTGTTTTGTTTGTTTGGGCTAGGGTTATGGGCCTGTTTGTTTTGTTTGTTCTGATCTATTTATGTCAAGCATTGATTATTACACTGGTTGCAAGGGTTTTGGATTGCGAAAGGTTTATTTTTATTAATTCATCGTATTATGGGACATCGTGCATGCATTGTTTCTGCACTTACTGGTGTGTGAGGAACCTCCTTGTGATGGTGTTGAGGCTCAATAAATCTCTCAAGTATCGTGAGCTTATACCCACACCTGACTGCTCAGGCCCAGCCCCAACTTTCGCCCCTTTCTACAGTGAATACTCCACTCCTCGCATGTCTTCAACAATGCCAGAGAAGACCGCTTTCCATTGCCCCGAATTTTCATGCTGAGAGAAGTTCATCTCAGACACCTGGCGACTTAAACATTACACAGTACACCATCCTGAATACCTTCACTTTGCATGATAGAAGAATCTGACTGTTGGCAGCGCGCCCCAACGCATTGAACCCGCTCAGAGTCGTGAATTCAATGCTGACAAACATTCAGTCGAAGACTTGGACGTGTTTTCCTACCTCGAACTCCTTGAGCACGTTGCAGACTGGGAGACTCAACCACCACCGCCTTCTCTGCCGCAGACGGACACATACCCCAGTGCAGTTGCCCTGCTGAACGATTGCATTGCTGAGCCATGGGAATGTGACGCTTATGGTTTGCTTGAGATGAACCAAAAAACAATCCCTACGATCCATTTATGACGCGTGAAGAGTCCAAATATATCCAGGTTTTGATCAAGAAGAAGGGCATGAAGACGTACTATGACAACATACTGAATGAAGAGTACACCGCTCTGCGTTTCCCAAGCCTCAAAAATGGGGATGGTGTCTTGACGCTCGTGGTTGGCATGCCAGATGATCTGGTTCTCTGGGAGTGGGAACTACACACTCTCGAGGATATGAAATGGAATCACAATCACCAACGCCCTATCAAATACTGGAGTTGAGACATCACCAACAGCATGACATGGTTGATGCAGCAGCCAGCGTACGCTGAGCATCCTATTTATGCCCCTCAGTGTTGCTATCACATCGATACGCCCCCAAACCACATCGATACCGAAATGCACACTAGTGACTGGTGGTTGGAGACACAGGTAAGGCGAGATACCTGAGCATTATGATGTGCTAACCGACGTTTAGTCAATGCTCAAAGTGGGGGATACACTGGTTCCCATGATCGTCGTTTCCAACAGAACGCATCTCGCGAATTTTCCTGGCAACAAGACAGAGTGGCGTGGATTTATGACAATTGCCAATCAATCTTCGAAGCTCTGCCAGATGCCCTCAATGCACAGTGTCTTAATGGTTGCCCTTCTGCTGTTTCCGATCAAGAACCGCAATATTCCACAGAAACTGCTGCATCAGCAGGGGCATACAAACCGAGAGTGGCTGAACGAGGTACTCCGGCAGGTACTTCAGCCTCTCACCTGTAAACACATTCCCAGCGCTGAGAGCGGGTAATACAACGATTTCTGGGCAGATGGCAACTTCAGGAGTTGCAAACCGGATTTCGCTGTATGGCATGCAGATTGCTGTGAGTATAGCGACCAACATCATTTTGAGCGACATGTCTGTTTTTGGTGCGAGTGTCCAAAGAACGAACTTGGAGATTATGTGCATCCTGACAAGGAACACCCCTGGTGGGATTACGACCTACATTGAACGCTCAGCGATGCCAACACCATGGCGGCAGATGCCGAACTCATGTAGCGCCATGTTCACTGATTATTGAATCAGTTTCCAAATATTCCCTGTATCGTGCCCGACGTCCCGAAGCACGAGCTCCTCCTCACAATGCACAAAACCTGCTTGATCACCACCAGAAATGTATTTTCCACTTCATGCAGACGAACAAACGGCTCGACAAGTACAATGCACTATGGTTATCCGTGCCTCCTTACTACGACCTCACACCAAAACCTAACACATATGAGCAAGTCTCTCAATTGAATGGGTAGGAGAGGAAGGAAATGAGCCGGTACCTGCTTGGAATTGTAACCCAGTCTCTACAAGGAGGAAGCCCCGCTCAACATCCCATATGCAATCGCGCCATTGAGTCCACAAGGGCATTGTTAGAATTCCATATGTATGCTCAATACAAATCTCACAATGATGCAACATTGCACTACATCGAAGACGCCTGGTGTCATTTTCACACCTTCAAAGATGTTTTCTTCCCCGGGCAAGCCAGCAAAAAAGCGAAGGACAAAGCCAATGCCCAGAGAATGCAGCTCGTGACGAAGCGAAAGGTAGACAAAGAAACAAATGCTGAAACTTGCAGGCCGGCCAAGAAGTGGCGCGAAATGAATGCCCGGCAGGATGATATCGGCCACGAGATAGATCTTTCCAAGAAGTTAGATGCTGACTTCAACTTTCCAAAGATCCACATGATGTCTCAATCGGTCTGATAGAGTCGTCGACATGGAGCATTACAACAGTATTTTGCTGAGAGACATGAATAAGCACATAAACCGAATCTCAAGGACAGATGGAACGCCTCCAATCACATTCTCAACTACCTGCCGCCAGTAATCACCATTCAGCATCGCATTCTCTGCAACCACATCAGGGAGCTCCAAATCCAAGCCCTCGCTCAGTGTTGAGCGAACAGCGCTGCCACCTGCAAAGTCCTCCCTTCCGCTGCTGATCTGGCTGCCGCTCTAAGCTGACAGTCATATGCGAAGGACGAATTCATGAGACCCCAAAACCGCCGTGATGGAAAGCATCCTGATACTATGATCAAATTGTTGTGAGGATTTCTCGACAATACGCAAGATGCAACGCACCGTGTGACAGTATACACCAGCATACGCGAGTGTCTCAAGCATCACAGTCATAACAAGACTGATATATCAGATGATCCACTGCACGCAATTGAACTCTGTATTTACCGTGGTATTAAGGTTCAAGTAGTGTGTTTAGATGGTGAATGCATATCTCAGATTTGTTGATGCACAAGAAGCCAGAGCTGGCATGGAGAGGACAGACAGAACGACTGGGCGTGGGTAAAGCAATGCCCCAGGAGATGTTACGGTGTGCGGAATGGTTGTCTCCTGTGGCAACTGCAATGACTATTCAAAATCAAGCTCCTGAACGAGGATAGAGCTTTCGTTGAGTACTCGTTAGCCCTGGTGCTCACCACATTACCTAAAAACAGGGGCAACTTGGATCCGAACTCGAAATTTGTACACGTGAGAAAAGCACCGGCAGCAGTTGGGGTGCAAGCTTTCAGTGTGGGAATTATCGTCGGCTGCGCGCACATATATCCAGAGATAGCTACTAGTAGTCAGACAGCAGATGAACGGAACGAGGGATGGCTTGTCAATATCGACATAGATCTGGCCACTTCGAATAATGCGTATAATTTGTAGAGAGTGAATTGCATTTTGCAGACAGGTAGAAAGAAAGCGAGGAGAGGTTTTCGCAGCATCACCGATCACATTGCAATCCCGATGGAAGCGTGTGCCCAATGAACCCATTCCGATGTAAGGTTACAGTTGGCCTTCAAAGCCAGAGTGTTCGTTTAAAATAGGAGACCAACAGAGCGAGAAGAAACAGTGAAACTGTGATGGGAGGGCGATATGCAATGTGATGCGTGGTATTGACACCAGGTGCAGAGTCAGAAGCCACCGCGATGTCTCTGACGGCTCTGATGGACAGTGTCCACTCTGATGGAGCCATTCCTCCCGGACAGAATAATTGTTTGCCGATGCTGTCCTTGCTGCAGTTCTTGTTTCACCGGATGACATTGCAGGTTCGGTATCTAAGGCGAATGCATGGTGTATATATGGTCTGAAGTGAACACAAAGTGACAATCCCAATTGGGGCATTGGGCAGAGGAGGATCTTTTGAGGGTGAGAAGAAATTGCAGTGATAAGTTGAATGCAGATGTGGTATGCTTTGTGCGGACCAAGGGATGTTGACATTGAAAGAGAGATGAAACATTGTGCCAAAGTATGAAGGAGAATCAGAGAAATCCTACAGGGGTGGTAGAACACTTTGTTGCAAAGAGCAAATCAAGGTGATGCTTTTTCCGAGGACCTGCCAGCTTGTCATGGTAAACCGAGCTTAATGACCATCGAAATCGTTCTGAACCTCATTGGGACATTATATTTTGCCAATGAAACATGGAACATATTCAACAATGTCTTTAATGCTTAAAGCGATACTCCTATCTCGGAGCTTTGTATACTCCCCTCTGTAGCGACCCCAAAACACAGATCGTACAGGTATCAGCCGAACAACTGCTAGATGATGATTTGCGATTATGCACGCTAGTATTCTACTTCCATCGGTTCATGAACCATATTGCGACCTATTTCTTCGCCCTTCTGAAAAAGATTCCAGCGGTAAAGAAGCCAACAGCAAGAATGCGTGGATTGATGCAGTGCAAACTCAAGTTCGGAGACATCTTGATGATACTCCACACTGGGAGAACTCTCCAGCCGCAAAGAATATTAGTAATGAGAATTTCAATATCTCGGATTACGAAACACATGTCTTGCCTCTGTTGTCTCACAATAAGGAGTATCGATCAGTGCACTGCTGCCTCAAGCACAACTTGGGTAGACCTGCTATCAACCCACTCTATATGAACCCAAAGATGGCAAAAGTCAGCAACATCTATTCGACATGAACTTTAATCACATGGCGGAACCAAATGTCCTACCTGATACCTATTAACTCTTGGACATCCAGTACAGTACTTAATATTCATTTGGTAAACCGAGGCAACATTCGTGACACTGTTCACATATTCTGCTTTTCTCACATTCCTGTCAAATGAATTGAGTTTCTCAAGCAACAACCTGCACTCATAGAACATGGGTCGCATGCTCCAGTAAAGGAACTTACTGATGTTGAAAGAGATATCAACTCAGAGGTGAAATCAAGCGACGGGCAGTACAATAAACAGGTACATTAGTTGAATTTTGTCACAGCAGTGATGATTTTGAATGCTTCGATAGCTACCTCAGCCGCTTGGAGCTACAATTGTCTCTTCATATATCAGTTTGGACCAGACACATCCTGCACACTATTTGGACGACAAGACGGAATGGCCAGTCGGTTGGAGTCTGGGAATACAGAACTTGATGTTAAGATTAAGCTGTTCGAATCTCGCAAGCATCCTTGTTGCCATTCTTCCAGTTTCTCAGAACTATCACTGTCAAGGACATGGAAAAACACAGGCAGTGAAGTATCAACAATGTAACCATAGAGAGATTTTAAGAAACGTCTTCGCGTGAATTTGTTGTCTTCTCGATCCGCTTTCTAATGCTAGAAACCTTAAGCATTGCAAGGACTGTTGGATGCAGCAACATTATCCTGTCATCAGTTCATGGAGGGCTGACTACATCACAAATATTCACTTCCATTCAATTAAGCAGTCCCATTGCCCTGTGTGTGAAGCTCCAAAATCATCATTTCGACCAAGGAATTCAAAAATGTGGCAATTGAGGGTAGTGTTATCAATGGTTCCAGATTGTCACTTCAGCTCCATGTTGTGGTGGAAACCGAACGTTTGTGAAATTAGCGTTCCGGGTTGTCGATACACTGAACCCTTCAACTCGGGTACATTGCACTTGTAGTCCCCAGAACCATCAGAATTGGACGGGCTATCAGCGCGTCGCGCAGTGTGTCCATCCCTAGATTCAAATAATGCTCTTGTGGTTGCAGTTGGTTAATAGTATTGTATCAAAATTGTGTTTTCAACAACCAATAATGTGTATTTGCATTCTTTGCCACTTGCAATTTAGATTAATATGGATTTGGAGTCTTACCATTGATATAATGTATTTTTGCCTATCAGGGTGGTTAATAATTGCAATATATGCATGAAAATCCGCATGATGGCATGATTACCAACTGTGCTACGACCAACACCGTTGCCACTCCATTGATGCTAATTTTCAGGATGCGGCAGGGAGCATGTGTCTGTTGTGTTTACTAGTAAAGGCTGGGCATATCTGATAAATGGATGTCTGCAACAAATCGGAAAATAAATTACCCAATATGCAAACTCAAAATTCATTGATGCTCATTTCCAGCAGTTGGCTGGGAGGATGTCGCTTGTGTATTTCCCTGTAAATGCTGCTAACATCCGAGAAATGGATGTCTGCAAGTAACTGGAACATAAATTACCCAGGTTGAAAAGCTAACAATTGTAGACACTTGATGGAGGCTCATTTTCAGAATGGGGCGGTCACTGTGTTACTGTATCTGTTGCCTCAAAATGCTGCCAATACATCAGCAATGCATAACAGTGACCAAATCACTGTTTAATCACAATAGTTGACCTTCCATTGATGTTTATTTCAATAGACTGTCCATTCAACCTCTGCTGCCATTGATACCAGTTTTCATCATCAGTGCAACTTAGTGGTAGTATTTCTGACTAATTGGTACTTGGCCAGGTGGCCAAGCCGAGCTTAGTATCATTTTTGGACTATTCGCTATCACAAGACTAAAATTGATGTATCTTGCAACACCCTTTGTTGCACTTCCTATACATCGGTTTATCAACCGATATTAACAATCGACTGCTCAACAATCACCCATAATATAAGTCTAACAGCAACTCTCGGTCTAGATACATAAAGACAAGGCTGAAACATTGAGGCATGCTGTTCTACATTTTATTCACCTCCTGATTCCTCTTTGTTTCGATTGTATGAATGGTAACTAACATATTTGCAGCCTGACTCTCTCACATCTGTGTAGGCCGAGTCAATTCGGCAACATTAGGCGTAGCGCTCACATCCTGGAGCTCTGCGCATTTCGTATGCTTCCTCTGATTGTCTTGTACTATTTCGGATTCAATGTCTGCCACACAATCACCTATACTGCAGTTTGGGTTTTGTAAGTGCCGATTCCAGTTAAGTGAATTTTCAGTGTCCGAAAGGATTTCAGGTCTGCTATCCATGCCACACTGGACTGGATGATGACAAATTGTTCGGACTTGGCGGACAGTTAATATTTGAGTTTGTCCTCCAGGGAGTTCCTTTGCTGTCAAATCTGGTGGCAAGAGAGATCTTTCTCACAATTTGAATTCAGCCACACCATCATGTGGAATGAGTGACCACATTGCTTTGAGCATCTCTTCCATATCTGAAAGGTACCCTACAGCAGTCATATCCTGGTTTTCAGTGCCTGATTCCTTCTGGGTAGCACATACTTTTCTGCTGCTCTGTCACATCTCCAAAAAGTGTTGAACCTTGGCCATTCTGTGCAATATGCTTTCTTCCATGTCATTCTTCATTTCCGTGTCATTTTCTGTCTTCGTGGTATCCAATTCAGGGTCAGCGTCTGGAAAAATACCGTTATTGGATTGAGTAAACTTACTTACAATGTCCTGTTTGTAAACGGTCTCGCCTTCTGGTGTTTAACTTCCTCTATCCAGTAATATCTCAGCCAAGGGAACAACAGGCCCCCACTCCAACACGATGTGGAACAATAGTGAATATGTCATGTGCCATATTGGTGGTATCAGTATACTCTAAGCGTGTTTGCTCCGGTTGACACCACCTGTTAGTTATGTCCGGTATCTCTAATATACTGCTAATGGCCATTCAGTTGGAGTTGTAATCATTGAGATTTGAAATACTGTGCCCCCAGCTCTTTTGCACTTCAGGCAGTGAATTCAAATAGAGCGTGCCAGCGGTCAATATGCCTGCTGCGCAATTGCATTGTCTGGGTGTTGTTTCTGCAAAATTGTTAGGCGTTAAGTATTCTTCCTCATCGCCAGGGAAATCATATGGAACAAAGGATGATGGACTGGATCCTGAAGTTGTTGTGGAGGTGATGATATTGCTACTCAAAATGGTTATGGGTTTATTAACTGGCACACATTGATGTTCGGCTCAGAATTCAGTCTCCACATACTTCAAAATGGCCTGTTGGTAGTGGGTAGTATTGGATGACTCGTCCTCAGAATGATAACCGATTCACTTGATCCACTTCCTAAACTATCACGATGTGTGGAAACAATGAAGGATTTTTGCCGGAATGAACAGCATGCATGTCGATGGAGTCAGTTCAGCATAATATTTGGATAGCTTCTGTCAAGCTAACTTCTGCAGTGAAGAAGAAGTCTTCCATCCACTGAGTCTTCTTCTTAGCCAACGCTTGAATAACACCATCCATGTAATCAAACATGTCATTGTATACTGTGATAACGAGATTCAATGTGACAGTACACCTCTGTGACATCCTCATTGCCCAATAACGGAGTGGCTTCAATATTTCCATGACATACTACACAATGGTCTATTGGTCCTGTGTTGTGAAACTGGTCGGTAATAACTGCTATTTGAATTTTGGAGCCACTTGCTGGTGAATTCTTGTAGTCGGTAGAATCACTGAATCAACTCTAGTGTTGATTGGCAGTGTATCCTAATATTCATAATCAGTAGTACGGCGATAAAAACCGTGGCGTTTTGAACATGAACGAACTTGATTCGAAAACCAGATGATAGCGTAATGAACCCGGCAAGCATTCTCCGCTGTCTAAAGGTCAGTTTCAGGAATTTCACAATATGCTGAAATATGTACTTTCTCAATTATCTTTGCTAAACCTGGTCTCCTGGCCAACCCCGTATGGATTCTACCATTGCCATCTTTTCGAAGTGTTTGACCATTCCCATTATCTAGGCATTGATTCTCTCCACATTGCTGATCACACTCTGGGGCTTCACATGACCTAGTAGAGCCTGTAATACCAAGACTGCGTATGAATGCACCTAAAGCCAGCTGTATGATGTGTACCATGCATGTTATGTGATTCCTCAATGCAGGGGACTTGATTGCGGAGTTCGGAAGTGTTGATTGTATCTTGCATGTCGTTGAATTATTTGAGGAATCATTATCCGTCATAATTCCAACAAGCAGCCGTTGGTACGCTCAAAATGATCAAGCACCTCCTTTAAATGTGCCGCTAGCCTTTCTCATGTTTGGTGGCCCACTGACCCATCATCCTGAAGTAGCTTTTGAAATGGGAAAAGAACAGGCTATCAACGTCTTGAAAGTGAGTTGAACTTCATGCAATGTTCAATTTCAATCCATATTGTAAGCAATGACCACGTTATGATGAGTTTGTTAGTTGATGTCCATCTGCCCAATTTTAAACTAACTTGATTATATAATGGCAACTGCTTCTTAATTGCATCCACGGTCAGTGCCAATTTCCTCAGGCAAATATTAACAATGGTGTGGCTGACGGCAGCACAACCTCACAGTGCAATATTCTATATGACTGGTGTAGCTCGAGATTCCATATAGCATTCTTGAGAACATTAGCCAAAATGACTCCTGACATGAGGTAGTGATTCCACATGTCACAGTGAAATTTGGAATTTTCAATGTCCATAGCAGCCAGTTAGGTATGTTTTGTTTCCCATTTTGATCAATAAGGATTACGTGGGATGTAAAAGAAGCATTTCATCAGCGAATGTACCATTGCAATTTCGGGACTTCCTAGCATCTTCATGACTACAAAAGCTGAGTTATCGGCCGTTGAACTTGTCAATTCAAACACTTCTGACTCTGTTAACTACTTTAACTTTCTGAGGAATGATTTTGCCACAAATTGTTTCCCCATTAAGCTGGTCCCACATTCTGATGCATGGCGAAGAATATCATGACAACCAATACCGAGGATTCCAGGGCTGCCAGGGTCCTCAATTCCGCAGTGCAACTACAATCACCATGGTGTAATGGCATGGCCTCACATGACATGTCCAGGGCCTGGTGAACCTCATTGTATATAGTCGGCTCGCCACGAGTCTAAGATCTCTCACGATCATCTTGCCACACATCCTCACCTATAATCTCTTGAGTCCACGGTTGCAACCATATTCACTCAATTTCCGTACGTAAGCCTACGTAGCCAAGCGATGGCGTACATGTCTTTACACATGGAGAGGTATGTCTTAAGATAATACAAGCAATAGCACGTTTTGACTCTACATTCATTGAAGCCCACCAACCATCGAAGATAATATGAACAGTATGGTTGCTAAAATCACATATATCGGAATTCACATTGTTGGAAGAGATTATCACAGCTGGTAATGAGGTATTTAAAGATTTTGAATCCGACATGGCAATAATATTGGAAAGGTAGGTAATCCGACTTGAGTTACTGGTGAAAGTAATGGTATAGTCAAGTAGAATGCGGGTTGTGAAATATTGACTGTAGAGTTACCAGTACAAAAAACTGATCTGTGAGACATTCCATGCATATTTACGAAGTTGTATACAAAGACATATTGACATGACTGATAATGTACAACTCAATTTAGTAACAGCATAATGGACATTATTTCTCTGTTGCTTGCTCAGCCTCTACCAACATGTTGACATTCAGTGAGAGCTAAATTGTAGAATGTGGATGCAATATCGTCAGTGGCATTATTGCAGATTCCAGCTCCCAACAGCTGGATTCTGGATTACCTGTGTTCCATTGCCCTTACAGCATCCTAGTTGCAAGAACACAACTTGTTGATGCTCAGTTGTCAATCTGTTGATGATATATTAATGTTCATTTCAAGACATATTAACCAGGTTGTAGCAAGCATAGTGACCAAGACAGGCTGCCAATTGAACGATAGTGAATAAAAGTGGTTCCACAGGACCATTATCTTTCAACATGAATGGCATATAATCAGTGACGGGCTGATGTCGCTCATGTTGATGTCATACTTCCATTATCATCAAAATTATTGGGCCTAGAATGACTGCACAAAGTTTGATTATGGATTAATGTTGTGGCACAGCCCCTTGAATGCGCAAGACGCAAGTGTTAGGGGTCCTCTCCTAACAGCATAATGGTTGTAGTGTAAAACCTCACGGTTATTACCATGGGGCAAAATCCTTTAGCAGGGGTTTTGCTAATCGCATCTCGATTGGATAAGCCATTGGTCGGATCAGCGGAGTCATTGAAAGCAAATTGCTCTGGCAGCTGATTTGATGATGCAGCAACTTCCAGGTACTTCCCGTTGTGCATGTTGTTTTCAACCAGATTCATTTCCAGATACGATGCGGTTGTATGCAGCACACGGCAGTCGTGATTAAAAGGGTACTGCGGTGTCCTTAGTTGGATGTGCTGCATGCCCGGGTTAATGAACACCTATGCACCAAAGACTGAGGGAACTATGGCAGTGGCAAGCACCCTAAAGCGGATATCCGGCATTGAGTTGAGGAGATGGTTTCTGCAATGGTTCATCCAGGGCTTCGGCCTCATGGTTTAACGCGCATAACATTCTACGTCGGCATAGCAGAAATACAGCGCATAAGACTATCAACTACCAGTGATGATATCAAAGGAGAGAGGTGGCATGTGGGGGCCCGTTCCAACTACTGATCACCACCAAATAGCGCGATGTCAAAGTGAAAGTTATGGTCTGATTAACGAGCGAGATGATATGTGTCTCCTATGGGGATGCGCGAGCTCATCCGTTAGGCGCCAACAAATACGTCGCAAGGGTATCTATCGGGCGATGTCAATAAGTCCCACTGATGCGTGGCTATCATAGAGGGATTTAATGATAGCGAGGTGTCAAGGGCTGGGACCAAAGGTAGTAGGGCACAAGCTATAAAGAGACAACATTTTTCCGCCAATGAGAATGACAAGCTCGAACAGCTAGAGAGTAAACGATACCTACCAGTGGAGAAATATCCTTATTTATTATTGTGTTTTTATGATACCTATATCTTTTATATCTATACCTTGAATCAATTAGCTTTCGGTATCGGCAGCCCCGCACCTTGGAATCGATTACGATACGAATGACAATTACCTTCGAAAACGATAACGACGCTATAGTATATGCTCTAGAAAGAGTCATATCATAAGGCAGGAATTCTCAGCAGCTATTCGTGGCACAGTGTGTGTAGTGGCTAGCCGGTATTATCGGGCTAGAAGAAAGTCTAGTTATTCACATCGACAAATTACATGGATGCACAGTTGTAGGAAGAGAACGGAAAGGGAAAGCAGTTAGCAATCCAGTAACCGAGAATACTCCGGAGATCCAAGGCTTGGAGATCCAGGAATCGAAGGATGATTGTCAGGATAAGATACTCAAAGAGGGTGAAGAGAATCTACAGGATTTTCGACGGTTACGAGAAATTGCTGCCCTTAAAGCAACCGGAAAACTTCTTACTGGCTTAATTAATCCTACGCCCATTTCCAAAAAGCAACTACGGAATACAGATCGGAAGCTGCGAACCAGGCCTGTCGCAAAGGTAGTCAAGACAGATGGTATTAGCGAACCAGCAATTCAAAGACGGAAGGACGCAGGAGAGTGTTTACGCTGCGCCTGGCCTGCCGATAGGAAAGGAGCTCATAGGGTCACAACTTGTATATGACCCATTAGCCTTGCGGAAGGAACTGCCAGTTATCCTAAGGGGAAACCCTACTAACGGGCCAAGGAATTAGAAGAGGCATCAGAACCTGGAATGAGCAGTAGCTCAGAAGAAGAAACAGAATAAAGATAAATAAAAAGGAATAGGATCTACGGCCGTACACACCAAGAAGTAATTATGGGAGTTTTACTCAAGTATATTACTGAGGTGTTGTTACCCCCATAACAGCAAGGTATAAAATCGGTGACGCTCCATCAACCCTCACATTTAGAACACATCATCGATGTTGTCATAACAAGTTTTGCCTAGAAAGCCCACTGATAGTTCAATTATAGGTTAATATCGCTGCAGAGTCATTGCATTTTCCAAGATGCAAGGCCATATGCCATTGACATTCTGTTCATGATTAATTTCAGGACTTGGTAACATCATTATTGGAATACTTCTGGTGTAACAGGGCGGCTGATGGTTCCATTATGAGTAAATGTCGCCCGCCAGCCCATATGATTCTACAAAATCCAAGCCCCAACATCATTGATGCACTGTTGACCGTCACATTAATCACATCGAAACAGCATTCATTCACTCACTAATGGTACTCTCCAAAGCATATACCCATTCCTGATTTCCAATCTTGCGTTTTTAACTATTATTGTTTGGACGCAGGAGCGTGGTTAGCTCTCAGTATCTAGTTGATTTCTATCAACCTTATCTGAGTGAGACATAATGTGGCCCGATCACATTCTAGCGCTTTTGGCCAGCATTTGATGGCATGTAGATCATTACACTAGTTTTTGGTAACGATCATTTGACATCCGTACTTGTGCTCATCCAGCGGCTTTGGCAGGATTTCCATGACATGACGCAAGCAATTTCAAATATCTCAACCATGTGCACCAGGTCTGTGCTGCAAGTTATGCAGTTGGATACATGGATGAAGGCAGTATGAAGGTCGTCATTCAGACAGGGTCGTATTGAGCACTCATTGCATTTTCTATAACTTGTTTGACATCAATCACTTAAATTGTGTTTGTCTATTTCAGCAGTAATACAGCATTTGCTGTCTACTTAACAGTCATCGGCTAACAGAAATGGCACATATTGGTGGTTTTTCAGCCTGAATCGGATTCTAGCCCTTTCACATGGTGCATTCGATACTTGCTTATGGAGAGAAGAATTATCATGCCTCACAATGAGTTCACAACAATCAAGAAAATGGTGATACGTAGTACAATTGGTAGACAAAGTGCTCTCCACAGAGATATGATGTCAACAATACAATTATGAGATTCAATTGCTCCACTCACTCAGGAGCCGTCACCATGTCTTCGTCCAAATTCGTTATGTATAGGGTCATTAGCTTGGTTAGGCTAGAGCTAGGTGTGAAAGGTAATGAGTTCAACAGGTGTTGCATTCTGAATGAGAGATAAATCTGGTACCATGGGGGACACAACACCATGTATACTCGTTACTGTGTGCAGCATTCCAGAACGTATCCTCCGATGACTATTTGGTGGTCGTGAAGTCCCTTGCGGCAATCCCGATACTCCGGGAACAATTTGAAGATGCTCCATAACCTCTACAAATGCGGTCGGTTCAGGTGGCACTACATCATCATCCGTTTTCAGTTGAATCACTACTGGAATGCATAATTTTGATGTGCCGTACTTGTATTCCCTTTCACAATAGTAGTCTGGGGCTTCTGCGCATCTCGGTTGGGTAAATTGGTCAGGCTTCAGCTGCGTTTGCCAAAACATCTGCATGTGCTCTCGCGCCGTTTTGGTGATTGTCCCCATCACCCAGTCATATTCGTCATCTTCAGTCAGCTGGCCCTGCTCAGCCTCTTCACCATCTCAATCTTCTGCATGCTCTCTATTGTTGGAACTTCCAATCATGCTCAAACCCTCTGCACTAATCCCAATCATCTTATGAAATGTTATTTTGGACTTCCTGGTCGTCAACTCTGCAGTTGCAGCTACCTCCATATCTTCCTGCTCCTGCCTAATCGCTTCCTCTGCATCTTCAAGTCGCCCTATTTCCCCAGCAGCCTCTGTTGCAACATAATGCTCAATTCGATTTTCTTGATCTTCGCTGAATCAGAAGTACGTTTCTGCTTAATTGTTGGCCGCAAACTTCTTTTTTGGATCACAACAGGTGCAACCCCCCAAGGGCCCAGACACTTTCTGCATCAAAGCTGTTCATGCCTTTATACACTTGCTGATGTTGTTGGGTGGACTGCTGTGTTGATGTGCCATATTTGGCCACCGGAAGTGGCGAGAAGTTCCTGTTTGATGTATTCACCATTGGTGTTTGTATTGACTTTGTTGCTGGGCGAGATGTTGAATGTTACAAGTTATGGACAATATGGAGGCAAGCTGTGTCTTTGATGTCAAGGTTAGTACGTTTACTCAATGTAAACATAGCAAAACCTCCCTTTTGACTGTCAATAACTCAAGAATAGTTAGGCTAACTCTATAAGATAACTTCACTGTTAGCAACTGTTTCAGGTGATATCCCAGGGATTATTTGAGACAAACATCAGCCGACATCCTTTCCCATGGACATTACTCTAGTGAGACATGCCAACCTTGCAATTGTGGCTGTGAAACACCATATGTTATCCACGGTAAGGAAAAAAGAACATCAGACAGACTCATTGCAAATCGTGGGGCAGTGAGAAACCCCTGCAACTTGCAGCCATACTCAGTAGGATTCAACATCTTGAGTATAATGATCATGTTGGCTACTAGTTATTCCTTTCAAACATGAAGCTAACTGTAAAATCCTCAGTGCTTCCAACATCATTTCGTCATCACCTTCATTTTCTACTCAATCTCTGGATATGGTCAATACACAACCATCTGAGCCATTGGATGGCGGATCGAGTTCCAGCTGATAGGTGGGCGCAGCATCAATTATTAAAATCCTCTGTACGCAGCAAGAGTGCTGACAAGAGTTTTTTCACCGCGATGCTGCGAATGTTCCAACCAATCATTTGACCCAGGATGCACATTTATTAATCGTCAGCAGGACTGAAACCAGCACGAATAAGCAGCAGCATGCAGTTGAATGTAAGTATTTCCATATCAAGGTAAACGGGTGTCGATTGACTGTACAAAGTATAGTGGGTGTCTGTTGAGAGGTATGTAACCAATTCATCACTTCCCATGAAGGAAAACCTCCATAGTTGACCAAAACATTTATCGACGCAGTCCACGAAAACGAAGTTCATGATAATGTCAGCTCCGGTGTTTTCATTGAAGATGTTCTACATCAGCATTTCAGTGAGTGGGCAAAACAAGTTTTAACCACATTACAGAAGGTTACGGAAGCGTATGTAGTAGGGGTAATTGCCGAATCTCATTGTTTGAAGCAGGAACTAATTTCATATAGGTTTTAAACATGTCTGCTGCTGTGGCAAGGCAGGGAGGTCAGGTACAGCTGGAACAGTCCGACATTCACCTGATCTTGAATATGGCCACAATGGCCAAAGAACGATTTTTGCATGCCACAATACGAGAAAACAAATTTCCAGATAAAGATACCTCCTGGCAAGGTCAGAGAAGATAAGAAGCAGGGTGTTGAGTTTCCTTCAGATCAAAATGTAAAGGCTGCAATAGAAAGACACCCGGCTATAGTTCATCAAAACTACATGCCCAGCTGCCTGCTATGCCAAAATGACAATTGGAAGAATCCGCAGACACGCTGGAGATCCAAATGAACAGGTCCACCTCCAGCAGGCCAACTCAGGCTGCGGACCCCAGAGCCCAAGCCACCTCCGCATGGCACTCTACCTGCATTAACCTGGAAAGAATCCCATGCCAAATGGTTGCAAATTGTAAACTTGCCCTCTCGATATATATATTCACATACAGCACTTCCCTCTGCTGAATGCTTCAATCTTGATAGATCTACCCAGGATAGACAGCATAAAACAGATTGTGATCTAGACATGCTGACTAATGGATGAATATTCACTGGTTACTACACTATCTGTTGTTTGGTAATGGGGCGAACATTCATATTGAAGACAGGAACAGCCAATTGAGCAATCTGGCAAGTGATGATAAACATTGATCCAAAGACACAGGATTTTGGAGAGTATTATGATATATCTCTATGTATTATTAAAAAACAACGTAGTGAACAACAAGACTGTAAATGCAAACACGAGAAAGGCTGCCAAAAGAGTGCGAATAATGGACCATACCAAATAAAATGAATGCATAATATGAATATAGCACTGGGAAAATGAGAGTCAATGGAGTGTCAATAATTTTGCATTAAGTAAGTCTGGTAATAAATATTTCATTAAGTCACAGTTATACATTATCGAAGTATTGGCCGCTTTTAGAGGCAATATTATATCAGTCCCCGCTGCCTACCTTATCTTGAAAAGGAGTGTCTACAGAGCGTCATGACTTTTTGGTCATGCGTCTTAGCTTATCACACTGCTGATAGGTTGCACGCAGTTATAATGAAACTTTTGCCTGCATTTATAGACAGAACAGATTGCAATCCCCTTCCTACACCATCTTGAAAATCAGCGGCAACAGACGATCAACAATATTTGGTCATGCGTTCTGGGTATTCACACTGCCGATAGGTTGCAGACACTCAAAAAGCATTTTGTGGATACCTTTATACCGAATACTGATTGCAACACCCTCCCTGCCCCATGAAGCAAATGGGTGTGAATGGAGTGTCAATGATTTTTGGTTGTGTATTGTGCGTAATCTGCGGAGCGACAGATTGCAAAGTCTCATAAACAGACTCTTGAGTGCATTTATAGACAAATGTTAACGCCAGATGCTACCTGCCCCAGGTTCACATTGTCAACAACAGTTGGCCTTCCATCATTGTTAGTCTCAGCATGATGTGGACATTATTGTCAATATTCATCCGTTTGACTGTTTTTATACTATACAAGGCTGATGAATACTTAGTGGTAGCTCTGTAAATGAAGTAAGTTGTTACTATCCATGAGGATATAGCGCGAATATCCTATACATATTAGCCTATACGTGCTGTCAAATGTTTCTTTATGGATGATGGTGATCTAGCGCCACTCAGATTACAGTAGATGTAAGATCAATAATCATTGAAATTCCATTGAAACTCATTTCCTGGATGTGGTAGGTATCGTTACCAACAGGACCAGGTAACATGTCGGTGGTCTGGGTTTGGACTTGATGAATGGTTCGGCTTGGTTCCAGACCTGGCCAAAAAACCGAACTGCTCTGTCTTGGGGGACTTGGTACCCAGCCCAGACATAAATCTGTGGTTTTTTGGCCAGGTTAGTCATACCGTAGAGCCTCATTCTCGCGAACTCAGTACTTTGGCAGCAATGAAGTATTTGAGTTGCAATTGTATCGCAATATGATACATATGTAAAAGATGCAGTATTGGATATTATTTCACCTCCCAGTCTCCAATTTGCAATCCAATCACAATTTGTTGAGTTGCTGTGAAATCACGCCAGAAATTAGGCATATTTCGATGTGAATCAATTAAAAAGTCAATGCATTGCCAATTTGAGAACTGGAGGGAAGCGGGCATCCCAAACTGCATCGTTTATGTATATATCATATTGTGACACGATTACAATTCAAACACTGAATGGGAGGTAATGCCATAAGTTTGCCACAATGTGGAACCGCCCAAACCACCATAGGATCTATGTAGTTTAGTTGTTTGATGGGGTCAATGTGTCGCAACAGTACCAGTCCGGTTCCAACCCAGACGTGGAACTGGACTGCCAATATGGAACTATTGCTAACAGTAGTAGTAGGGCTCGGAAGTATACTTAGTTTACGCAGTAATGGACATCAGCAAAACAATTTATCCGTCCAGGCGGAATGGCTCTGTCGGAATCGACACGCTGCGTCCGAGTCTTCAGAAACACCCGCGTGGCGGATTATCCAGCGCCCGGCATCATTTCAACGCATCGCTTTCCATAGCACCATCTGATCACTCTTTGACTGTTTCTTTTCGTTCTGTCGGTCTCCTATTTTAAACCTTGACTCTTGCATTGTGCCCAACTGTGACCATAGGTCAGAATGGGTTGAAAGGGTGCACGCTTCCATCAGGATTGCAATGCGATGGGTGATGCTGTGAAAATCTCTCCTCGCATTCCTTCTACCTGAGCGCAAAATGGAAATCTCTCTTTACTAATTATACACATCTTTCGAAGTCACCAGATCTATGTGGCTAATGACAATCCATTGCTTGATTGGTCCATCTCCAGTCTTACTACTAGTAGCTATCTCTGGAATGAAGTGCGCACAGCTGACAAAATTTCCCACGCGGAGAAGTTGCAAAGCAATGGTGGCTGGTGCATGTGTCACTTGTACAAATTTCGAGACGGGATCCAAGTTACCTGTGTTTTGCGGTATTGCAGTGGGGGCCAGGGCTAACCAGTACTAAGGGAAAACTCCATTCTTGTTTAGGAGTTCGATTTTGGATAGTCCTTGCAGTTGCCACGGGAGTCGCCCATTGAGCACGCCCTAACACCTTCGCAGGCATTGCTTTATCCATACCCAGTCGTGCTGTTGATCCCCTTTGCGCCAGCTGTGGCATCCTGAGCATTGACATATCTGAGATATGCATTCACCATCTCAACCCTCAACTTGAACCTTAATACCACGGTACATACACAGCTACATTGCATGCAGTTGTTCATCCGATCTATATGTCTTGTCACGATTCTTATGCCTTATTAACTCCTACATGTGGCTCTAGATTGCCACGCGGAGCGTTTTGTCTTGTGCATTGTCAAGTAATGCTCTGAAGTCTTTCACCATAGTGTCAGGATGCTTTCCATCACGGCGGTTTTGGGGCCCCATGAATTCAAGCTTTGCATATGACTGGGAAGCCAGGAGGGAAGCCAGATCAGCACTGGACGGAAGGACTTTGCAGGCGGCAGCACTGTCGCCCTGACTCTGAGCGAGGGCATGGAGATTAAGCTCTCTGATTTGGAACCAGGGAATGTGACATTAAAATGTGATTACTTGTAGCAGGTAGTTATGATTATATTTGGAGTTGTTCCAACTGTCCGTGAGGTTCGTTTCTTATGCTCGTTGTTGTCTCTCGGCAGAATACTATTGCAAGGCTCCATATCGACGAATCTTTTCGACGCAATGAGACATCAAGTGGATGTTCAGATAATTGAATTCAGCATCCAACTCCTTCGAAACATCTATCCCGTGGTGGATGTAATCACGCCAGGCCTTCATTTCACACCAGTTCTTGGACGGCATCCAAGTTTCAGCCTTTGTTTCCTCGTCTACCATTCGCTTCTTCAGGAGTTCCGTTTTGAGGGCATTGGCTTTGGCCATCGCCTTTTTGCCTGGTCGCCTAAGTAAGGAAACATTTTTGAAGTTGTGAAAACAATACAAGGCGTCGTCCAGGTAGCTCAAAGTTGCATCACTGTGAGATTTATATCGAGCATATGTATAAAATTCAAATTGTGCCTGTGAGCACTGAATTGTGGAATTGAATATGGAACACTGAGCTGGGCTTCCGCCTCATAGAGACTGGGTTACTACTCGTAGCAGGTACTGGCTCATTTCCTTCATCTCCTTTCCATTCCATTGAAACACTTCCTCATGTACCTGATGTTTTGATTTGAAGTTGTGGTAAGCACGCATGGATATGCAGATTGCATTGTACTTGTCGAGCTGTTCGTGTGTCTTCATGAAATGGAAAATCCACTGCTGGAGGTGGTTGAGCATTCCAATCTGCATTGTATGGACGAGGTCAGGCTGCAGGAGGTTGCTCACGATACAACCAATGTGTCGAAATGCATTAAATCCCTGGTGCATATGGCCTGACGAGAGCTCCGCATCCGTGGCCTTCGCATTGGCATTGATGGGAGTTCTACATACGTTGGGATCCCGCCGGGCGTGTTGCTTGTCAGAAGGGACATAATCTCCAATCTGGTTGTTAGGACACTGACAGCAATAACAGACATGCCGCTCGAGATGACATAGGTTGCTAAACTCAGGGCAATCTCTAATCCATGCTGCTAATACCGCTTTGCAATGCCTTAAGCTGCCATCTGCACAGACAACATTGTAATACCCGCTCTCGGTGTTGGCATTTTGTTCCAATGTTTGAGGCTGGTGTACCTGCTGTGGTACTTCGTTCTGCACCTCTCCGTTTGTTTCCGGCTGCTCATCCAGCCACTTCTGAACAATATTGCGGTTGTGGATTGGAATCGTCAGCAGGGTGACCATTACGACGATGTGCATTGAGGGTATCTGGGGGATCTTCGAAGATCGATTGCCAATTGTCATATATACAAGCCACTCATTCTTGTTACCAGCAAAATTCGAGAGATGTGTTCTATTGGACATGAAGACCAAGGGAACCAGTGTATCCCCCAGGCTGAGCATTGCCTGAACCTCGATTTGCATGTTATTATCCTCGAGTATCTCTGCTTACCTCTGTCTCCCACCACCAGTCCACAGTGTGCATTTCTATATACAGGCATTTTGGTGGCATATCGCTGTTAATGCAATGCTGAGGGGCGTAACTGAGATGCTTGGCGTAGGCTGGCTGCCGCATCAACCATCTCATGGTGTTGATGATGACTCAACTCCAGAATTTAATCGGCCATTGGTAATTGTCATTCCATCTCATATTCTCAAGAGTGTGTTGGTCCCGCTCCCTGTGAGCCTGATCATTTCAAATGCTAGCCACGAGCTGCTGGATGTCATCCCTGTTGATGAATGTTGGGAAATGCAGATCGGTGTTAGCTTCCTTCAGCATCTTTTCATAGTACATCTTGATGCCATCCTTCTTGATACCAGGCTGGATATATTCATACTCTTCACGCATCGCAAACCGGTAGTAGGGATTGTTCTGCAGGTTTGTTACAAGAAAACGCTGAGCTTCCCATTCCCATGGATCAGCAATGGAATCACTTAGTGGAGCACCCACGCCACGGTATGTTTCCACCGGCTGCAGAGGAGAGGGGCATCTTTGAGACTCCGAGTCTACCATGTTGTCAATATGTTCGAGGTAGGGAAATGTGTCCAAGTCCTCAACTCAATCTCTGTTAGTGTTGAATTCACCATGCTGAGCCAGTTCAACAAATTGGGGCGCTCTGCAAATATTCAGATTCTTCAGTCGTGCAACTTGAATGTGCCCATGATGGTGCAATTTAATATGTTTAAGTCGCCAGCTATCTGAGGTGGAATTCTGTGAGCGTGAAAATTCAGAGCAACCAAACGGAGTCTTCTCTGGCATTGTCGACAACACCCAAGCAGTGGAGCATTCGCTGTAGAAAGGGACAAAAGTGTGTGCTGGGCGTGAGCAGCCTGGTGTGTAAGCTCACACTACGTTCAGATAACTTGAGAGATTTAATGAGCCTCAACACCATCACACGGAGGTTCCTTACACGCCAGGAGTTGCTAAAATGCTGCATGCACGATGTTCCACAGAACTATGAATAAAATAAACCCTGAGCCATGCAAAAACTTCGTGACACATGTAATAATAAATGGCTGAGATAAATTGATCAAAACACAAGACGCGAGAAAAACAAAGACACGACTCTAACCTGAACACCACAACCATCGCCTCCTCAGCAACACAAGGACTGGATCACTCCTCGCCTACAGAGCGAGCTGGGTGCGCCTAAGGGAGAGGGACATCGGGGAGACTGTTGACACCTGCTTGTACATCGAACAGCGGGTGATCAACATCCACATCGGAGGTGTTTCGGGCTACCTCAGCTGCTTGCACACTCGGTACCACCAGGCGCTGTTTTTGCAGCATTACAAACCACAAATCGTCCCTCCCACTGAGAAGATGAGTCTCCAGCGCTCGTGGTCATAGGTGAGGATCTGGGATTTGTGTCCATGGGGCAGGCGCCAGATGTTTTGGCCGTGGTGCATGATTGCGCATCGCCTTGCCTTGCTCATGATCAGAGCCGACACCGACATGGATTTTGTGTAATCCGTACCTCTACATTGCAACCCATTATCTACTTCATCACCATGTTCATGTGCAACACGCGACACATCTTCAAGGCCGTGCAGAAGCCTCAACGGTATAACTCCAATCTCTATGTTTGACGTATCTAGTGTTTTGGAGTCTTTGGACATCATGTTGAGCAGTGCGGTGATGTTGCATTTGTCAGAGATGAAGACTCGTACTTTGGTGTCAATCCCATTAGCTGGGCGATCCGTAACCAAGCACAAGGCATCTAATTCAATATTGGTGAAGAGGTGATAAGTTATGAACAACGCCAGGTAAGAGTACAGTAGAATGAGGAAGTGAGATAAGCGGCAAAACACTAGACTTGATCACCATCATGATGAGATGCCAAACTGGTAAAGTTAACTGTAGCACATTAGTAATGGTGGATAGGCTTTGCTCTGTATTACTATGTTGGACTGTATCAACATCTCTACTGTATCATGTAAACTTTTCTTGCAGTATTTTCAGTAGTGGCCAACATCAAGCTACAATGAAAGTTTCTACATCTTACATTCTAACATCTCACATCCAGGATTCAATACTGTCTTTATCCTGTTAAACATAATTTGTATATCACTTTCCTAATTGTTCTTCATGTTTTGTGTTCAATTGTAATAATTCTGATTTGAGATTTTTATCATCTCTAAGGGACTGGAAAGATTGTACTATATTGTGAAGATACTTTCACCTTATTATTCATATAAGACCACGACATGTGTCTTGTTCGATTGTGATTGGTCGTAATTCTGTGGCTGAGTGGCTGATTGTGGCAACTACCTATCACTTAAACTCAGATTTCAAATGACCTACCCTTTCAATTCCAATAAGTGTTTGGCTCTGATTACAAAGTATCCTACACACAAAATGTGGACTATGTCCTCTTTCACCTCCCAGTCTTAGATTTATGATATCTCTTATATTGAGTCAGAAATTGTGAATCAACAGCATTTTGGAGCTTTTTTTGTACAGCTGCACTATGAATATTAGTGATATAGTAAATTGGAGACCAGGAAGTGAAAGAGGATCTGCCTATGCATAGTTCATGTATAGAACACTGTGTGATCAGAGCAAAACTCATGGACTTAAATGAACTTGAATTGATTGGAGTTACCCATTGGAAGGCATCTTCCAAGTTGCCAATATGCTTGCTCTAGCCACAGAAACAATAGAGACTCACCCAGACTTAGATCACTGGGAGCTGCCAAGAGATAATCTAACAAATTTGAATTCTAGAAGTATGTTACAGCCATATACATCTGGAAACATAGGAGCTGCTAAAAATGACAACTCTGCATTGGCTGGGCTGGAGATCTATCTGGGCGCCTCCAAAGGGCGGCAAAGCTGCCACCATACCTTGTAATTTAGAAGCTGGATTTTAAAACAATACTTCAGCAGCATAGAAAAATGTTAGCTTAGAACTGTAATTTGGTCAAAATGAAAACAACTTTGTGTATAAGTATTTAGAATGAATATATGTATATTCTGCCACTGGGAGCTTTTACACCTAGTTATTGTACTTTTACTTACAGTATAATTATAAATAGAATTCAATAACTTGGTTAAGTCTTCTTGGTTCATCTGACTCTGAGTGGAATGCTGAACTGATATTTCAATAAATTCCAAGCAAGCTGTATAGATTAGTAAGGTGTTGAATGATAAAGGTTCTGTCTGGATCTGATAACTCATCTCCCGGAAATGCATGAAATTTCAAAATCTTATTGGGGTCTGCTCAATCAACAGTTTATGAGTCTTTTTTTGTAAATGGGATTACATGTGCCTTTTTGTACATCAGTCAACTACAACTAGTATTTTGGTTTTTTGTTCCAACTCTGGCAAATTCATATGGACCCTCACTCACATTTCAACTTGCTTAAAATGTTACATATCTAGTAGTGGCCATTGACTCAGAGTGGCTAGTGACTCAAGAATGGTGAAGCATCAAAGTTTTCTCTCATAATTCTCTCTGTATAAATCGAGACATTCTCTTGGCCTTCTCATCACCATATCATCGAATCAACTCATGGTTCTCCGCTAAGTACTATAGCAACATCGAATGCGTCTAGTTAACTTAATTTTTGGTTACACTCAGTGTTCCTAAGCGGCCCGGCCTGCATGTGATTCAAACAGCCTGCATCGGCGTGCATAAGCCTTGGTCTAGTTGATGGATGGAGTACGGCCATGGCATGGCTACGATGATTGAGTTGGATGTGGTTTATGTTTCGTACTTTGGAGACTTTCTTAGTAAACAAAATATTCTGTTTAGGCTTAGTCCGCCAAGAAAAGCCGCCAGGCCCGGCCCGGCCCTCATTTGAAAGCCGCCGCTAAGGCCGGCCTGGCCGCTTAGGAACACTGGATACACATGCAGGCCTTACCATTACCTATCATACTGATGTCTCTGATATTCTCTATATTGCGTTGTAGTTACGTAATTTGCAATTTGAATAGATCCCGGGACTTCGTAGTTCAGTGCGAGGTGTGGGCGCTGGGCGTGCCCATGCCCCGAATAAGGCACCTCGGCTGTATGCATGAGGTGCAACAGCACAAATGACACCATCCCCCACGCGATTGCAGCGGCCTGAGATTTGTACCTTTGAATTACTGAACTCCTGTTCAACCTCGTCGACATATCAGGGATAGATCACCTATAGGCTCCATCAGCGTGCTAGGGGGTGAAGAGAGAAGGTACAGAAAAAATTAGAACTGCGAGAATGCTTCGCTTTTATAGTAACCTCAAAGTTGTCCATGCATTCCTACAGACACAAATGTAGTACCACTCTACCACACCTTTCGCTTGTCTAGCAAGGCTCTCCACCACTCACTTTGGCTCCCACACCTCTCTAACTGTTGAAATTAGCTTCATCTTTTTGCTTTTGTGCATGATAGCCCGCAGGGCCCGAAAAGCCCTCGGGCCGGCCTGCATATCCCATCGATGCAGGCTGGCCCGCAGACTTTAGCAAGGCCCGTTTTGAACGCTGTTCCAATCAATGGACTCACATAGACTTCTATGTAACGCTAAGCTCTCTTGTAAATAAAGGCATAGCTTCTCCTATAGGTAGTTCGATAGACCTCTTCCTCATTACACCTGCAACACCCGAGTTGCATATGTACCTCGATTCTGAGTCGCAGCCTCCGTATGACAGCTTCTATGAGAATGAAAGCTTATATAGAGATGGAGGCTCATATGACGATGTGGTTTGTATCTAGATCAGGGCGATGCATCTCATTTAAGATATGTGTAATAGTGCATACGCGTACGCATATGGAAGACTGTACATATATGGGTCTCTCAGCCTCGACAGAGATAGATCAATCAAGTTAATCAACTATACAAAGTAAGAACCCCCGTGTTGAAATATGGTGGGGAGGACTGTGTGCGTATATTTTATGGTACTGAGAGAAGAAGAAAGACTTAAGATAGTATAAGAGAGTGGAGATAGTGGTGGTGCCTTTTGCCATCACTAGATATGCAACGCCGCAGGCACAATTGAAATGATGTAATTGAAGTCTTGTATCTACGAATCTATTTTAGAAAACCATAATAGACATAAGTCCGCGTGCACCTTGCATGCAATCATACTCACTCAGCTACAGAAGGCCGCCGAAGAATCTGGATTTCACAACAGTCTGACAACTTAAATAGACTACAAGCACTTCATCAAGGGCCTAAGGTCTACCTCTATGTGTGCATGTCCTCGGTCTGAGATCCCTTCTGTTTCTTTACCTCTTCGTGCTGTAACGTTGCTATCTAACATCAACAACTCAGATGTTGGGCCCATTAGCGGTGGCTCTAGAATGGAAGTTTTGAATGTGAGATGATACTTACCCTTCAAATTATAACACCTGATGCACCTTAGTGTCTTTCTTCTACTTCTCGTCGCTATCGTCGACATCTTAGACGATGCTCATATTCAGCCGATGTTCGGTGGATCAATTCATCGATGAATTAAGCACCAAAATCCAATACATCCAGAAGAACCCAAGAAAACGATAATGCAAGCGTCTGACAACATAGTTCCCTTATATACGTCTAGAGAGCTGATGAGCTGTGTAGAGAGAACCACGGGATGGTAACGGCGCGGTTTTCACACTCGGTCATCCCATCGCACGACGGGATTTCGGATGACAAAATCGCTAAATCCCGCACGGTATTAGACGAGATTCCGTGTCATTCCGTGTCAAAATCACAAAATTAGCCGCCGCTTTTGTCATTTTGGGGCGGGAGAGCCCCCGGATGTCAACCCCGTTGTCGTATCCTGATTTCGCTGGGCCTTGAGAAATCCCGTCTTGACACAAACACGGGTCGGTTTTTGGACGAGATTACCGTTCCGTTTTCATCCCGTGGTTCACACTAGAGTTGTGAATCCGCAGGTCCGTGTGTTCGGGTAGTTTGCCAAAACCAGATCGATCATTTCCCAATGTCGTCGACCTGGTCCTACCTGCCGGTCTTGCCCATAGTTTCATTACACAATCTTGACGTGACTTTTGAAGGTACAGTATGGTTGCATTATGGACATCTTTTTAGATTTAGGAAACGTTCGTTGTCTCAATGGTATTGATTGGAGGGAAGATTTGGTGCTTCAATTCTAACCATCTAGTGTAATCGCTCTCTGCTGCTATGATCAATCTACATCCTATTTTGGTTTTCTGCACACCCTGAGCATTTTTGAACAAATCAGGATGCGGCCAATTTTTCGATGAAGTTTGGATACGGAATCATACGTTAGTTGTGCCACCTGACTGAGCGGTATGCTGCATCATATGCATAGATTACATTATTGGATGAAGTTTGGAAACGAGAGTTCTTTGAGTCAGTTTTTCCTACTCGCGGACCGGCATGACGGTACTCAATCACTTAACTAGCGCAACCGGAGGTGATGTGGATTAGAGCTATGTGGAGCCTTACTGTCCGATATAGGTATGAGTAACCAACGTCGCCAGTCATCAGCTGCTCTGTATGATAACCTCGCATTTGGGTTCAGTCACTTCTTGACTATATCGAACAATATGTTAGTCTATGGGTAAACCATGTACCAAGAATTAAACCTGAAGTCAAGATTCGAGTGTTGGAGGCCTCAAACGGCGTGAGAAGTGTTATCGTGGGACCGGTGTTCGAGTTCTAGCACTACCAGCTGATATAAATACATGCTGATTGGATTTTCGTACCAACGAGAGCATCTATGGGAGAATCCATTAATCTATTACTTTATTTCATAAACTCGTATCAATCGACAACCCTCCTGGCCAGGCCGGGTGAGAGAAGTAGGTATTCGACGACTCCTGCGAATTGAGAATAACACATCTACTATTGATTGAAAGACTGGCCGTGATAATATCTTGGGGTAGTGAGGTGTTTTCCTACTCCCTAACCAGACGTCTGGGGCATCGAGTAGTGGGATCGTAGACTTAGCAGATGCTTGTTTGCACTGAGGGAATGGTACTACTGGAGTTACGTTGCGCACCTGCTGCCTCTGCGCTGTAACGAAGTGATCCGCAAAATTTTCTAGATGCTTCGTAGATTCCAGCGTGTGATACCAACGACCAGCCACGTATGTCTCCTTCCGAGGAAATCAAAAGCCATTGGGTTAGAGATCGCTGATCATTTTAAAATGATATGTGATGGATAAGCGGGTGAGGAGAGAGTAGTCGGCTTAAAAGTAGAAAGAGGAACAATAAATGGAAGATTGGAGACGAGGATGATCTATGGGAGGATGAAGAGTAGCATCATCGGAAAAGCAGCACGAGGAACAGTGCATGCTACGGTAGGAGCGTACAAATAACAGGATGATCGAACCTCTTTCGCTAGCGGCCTGTTACAAAATGGCACCCCCCAAGCTACACCCGCCGCTGACAGCAGTTGAAAACAGAACACGTAGATTTGTGCTACAACGCCTACGTCTGATGCGGATCGGTTAGGAACGACCGGTCGACCAAATAACATTATAATTGGTACTGCAGGGCCTATTGGTGGACTAAATGGCTCATAATGTGATAGATCATACTAATATATTAAGTACATAGCATAAATTGGAACACAAGAGAATAATATTAGCTAACCATACATTGTATGCATCAAATTACTAGGCAGCCGCTTCATCGGTAATTGGGGGTTCCGTTCAAATACGACCAAACTTTTCGCGGAAGTTCTGTACGCAGACGCAACTTGTATAAGTGCTTACCATTATACCCTCTCTGGTCCGCCAGGCGACCACTGTTTCTAATATTTGTCGCAACCTCGCAACCATTACTTTCCACCCCATTCTGAGCTCACTAAGACTTAGCTCTCTGCAGATACCTTTTTTTGCCCCTGATAGTCACCTATTCATTGTATCTTTTGTACGCTATCTTCAAATGGGGGGCGGGTTGAAAGACTTTGACGACGAACCCGAGACGCACAATCCTTCTCACGATAGATGGGAGAAGCTGGAGGAGGCCGAAAAGCAGGCTAGAGACGCAGAGGAGAAGGAGAGACAAGCAAACGAGAGGGCGGAAGAGGCACGAAGGAGGGAAGAGGATGCAAATAGAAAGGTCCAGGAAGCGCAGAAACTGGCCAAAGAGGAGAGGCAGAGAGCAGAAGAGCAAGCAAGGCAAGCAGCTAAGGAGCGAAGAAGAGTAGAGCAGGAGAGGCAGCAGGCTGAACAAGAACGGGCAAGAATGAAGCAGATCATCCACGATCTCAGCCAAGGCATCGAACCAGAGTTCATCCCCACTCCTGAAGAGCGAGCAGCAGCCGAAGCGAGAATATCGTTCAGAGAAGACAAACTACATTTCGCCATAGCCGGTGCAGCTGGTAGCGGGAAATCATCATTAATCAATGCCTTCCGAAGGATGAGCGACAATGACGTACAGGCCGCAAAGACGGGAACGAGCGAAACAACCTTCGAAATCGGACGCTACCCGGACCCTGACCCTGATTTACCGAAAAGCCGATTCGTATGGTACGATATTCCAGGGGCGGGTACGCAGACTATCGACGATTGGCAATACTTCAAAAGCCAAGGTCTCTTTGTCTTCGACCTCGTCATTCTGATAACCGACAATCGCTTTCTGAAGTCCGATGCAATTCTTCTCCAACACTGCCAACGCCTCGATGTTCCAACGTTCATTGTACGGAGCAAAGCAGATCAACAAATCAACAATATACAGATACAAATGCAAGTTAGCGACGACGAGAACAGTGACAGAGAGAGCAAAACGGATCATTGGAAGAATAGCTATCCAACCGCCCGAGATACTTTCATCGAAGATAGCCGTAAGAGTATCCGAAAGGGACTGGCAACGGCGGGGCTGCCTGAGCAAGAGGTCTACATTGTTTCGAGGGCGGGGGTGCACCTGGTTACTTCCTATATGGGCACAAACCAATTCCCGACTAGAGGAAAGAAATACAGTATCTACAAGCGGCTAATCGATGAGAAGAAGCTCGTACGACACGTATTGACCAAGGCGCACGAGAGACGATATCCCCAGATGCATACAGCAAATTCGAGCGGCAGATGATGACGGACTGGCAATGTGCGTATTGATGCTTTGAATGGAAGTGGCTGTTTTACTACGGGGTTCGAAGTGTTGTGTTTATGTATTTCAGTGTTTTTCACGTTAAATGACATTTTTTCTATGCTGTCAGTTTGGGGATTCGCCCAAGACTCATACCAGTTGGTGTCGAAATGTCTCAAACTGTTCCTTGAATTTTTTGGACCCCAGCATCCAATTTGATTGGTTGCTTAACCCTAACCGCCATCGATACATGCAAAATCGATTACGGTAGAAACTGTCATAAATCGAGAGCGCGTTTGACAATTAAACCCTTACAAGTGTGATTTACGACATTTCGGGTGTGATGATCATATTCCTCAGACCAACACCAAACGGATCCTAGATTGTCATACCCATAACAGGGAATAACTGGACCGTACATAACTCACACTACTGAGTTATCTCAGTTTCGACGGTAATCGATGAGAAAATAATTACACTTGGCGCTATCGGGTAAAGTACAATGCTATGAAGTCTTAGTGCCTAAAACTCAAACTATAGCTGCCGCCCTCAGATTTCTTGTGCGATATAATATGCTTTGGTTCGTTTAGATGAAGCAGCCTGCAGGCAAGATTAAATGGGTGCTTGTATAGTAAGGTACGAATTGTCGGATGATTCGACAGCCGACTAGAGGGTGCCACGCAAGCCATCTTCTCAAACGGACATCCGGTCCATCTGTTGGGTACCAGTTCATACTTGCATGCCTATTATTCAAGTTCCCAATCGAGGCTTCCGTATTGCAATCGAAATGTGAGGCGGTATAAAGGGGACAGATACTGTGGGACGGTGCTGTTGGGTTTGATTGTTTGTTTGTAATCATAATGTATTCGGCTGATAGCGGTCATGACGTATCCCCTGGATCGTAACCGGTTCCCGGACGGTATGGTCCGCCCGTTCGACCACCACGACCATGCCCCAAAAAAGATCACCAGAGGCTCTCCTTTTGATAAAGTCTCCTCTAGTAGTGAATGAAACTTTCTATTCAAACAAATTGTAAATTACATCAGGTGTGGCTTTGTAAACCCAGCTGCCCCTCCAAAATCTGCCCCTTCCAGCTATCACCCCACCTCTTCCAGCTATCACCCCACCCCCTTTCCCTGCACCATCACCCATCCCACCCCTTTACAGCTGATGGAACTAAACAAAAAATTCCTTTCATCATTGAGACACAATGGCTGGTTGCATTGGGTGCAAGCCCAGCAGCATTGGGTGGAGATTTGTGGATTATTGTGGGACTGTTTCTCTGCTTCCAGTGGCAAAGACAGCATCACAAGTGCATTCTCTCCTCAATGTGGACTGGAAGGTGCCCACAGTCACAACTTCAGCCTAGGGGTACAGAAGTACCCTCTTGAATAGTTCGCAGGGTGGATTTGGCCCTAGTTGACTATACAATCTGTAAGATGGATGTTGGGCCAGACACAGTCAGAATTAACAACCATGAACAGTGCAGGCAAAACTCCATATTTGTGATAATGTTAGTACTCTGAAGCATATGCTGGTAGAAGAAATAGGCATTTGTAATGATGATATCTTACACCTAGAATAGTAGAAGCCACCATATATTGCAGAGGGTAAGCTAACTAATATAGTTAAAATACAGGTGTTATGCTATATCTATAGCACCCATATTGTGATGGTACTCATGAATACAGAGAGGAATCATTATATCTTTCACCTTCACATCACTGAAGTCCTTCCAGGTCTTCTTAGCAATGGTGCTCTTCTTTACTGGCCACTATATAAAGCTTTCTTGTGGATGTTTCATGTCACTTCCAGTACTGAGAATTGTACCTGGAGTATTATCAAACTACAGATATGTACCATCCACCTAGCCCACAATGCAGTCCCTAATACAAAGTACTTTCAAGGCATTGTACTTAGATATTCTAATATCTCACTTTGTGATATTATGTTCTGTTTAGAATCCAACTGAAGATGAGTCTGATGTTCCACAGGTTTCCTTATGCAACTAATAATACAATCTGTCTTACAACAGTACTGTGGGACCAAAGTTATCAATATAGACTATTTAGTAGATAGTACTAGTTTGCTGTAATAACATATAGTAGAAATCTTGTTCTATTTCAGCCAAGAAAATTAATGATTGAAACACATGATTACAACCAGCCGGACATCAAATTGGATTACTATTTGAAACATAATATAAGGGCATGGATGCCAGCTTTCGGCTGTATAAGGATAGGTATGGAAACTTTGTCATGGGGGTACTTAATCGCAATTGTAACGGCACCGCTGCACGTGATGTGTCCAGGGCCAGGTAACCACCGTTTAATATAGTCGGCTCGCCACGAGCCTCAGATCTCGAGCGATAATCTTACCTATACATCTACACCTACAATCACTCGAGTCCACGGGTGCAACCATCATCCAGTCAATTACCGTACATAAGCCTACGTAGTCGAGCGCAGGCGTACGTGCCTGTACACTATGATTGCTCTTCAGTAAACGGATATGTTTCGCTGCCGGGATTTGCGAGTTTACCCCTATTTCGACGAGGAAGAATACAAAGTCATCAATCCAGAAATTCACTTCGACACGAGTTTAGAGGCCTGCCGATTACAAGAGCGATGAGTCTTAAGCAGTTCATCCTTCAATCAAGTCAGTGACGGCAGCAGAGATGATTCCGAAGAGCCAATGGCCACCGAGACGCGTCACAGCCAATATCCACAATTCCTACGCATACCGAGAAATGTGTCTAAAACCCCCCCCCAACCAGATATATCGCATGCCATCAACGGAGATGATTATCTACCGACGGCTACAATCAATCACCGATTGACGGAGGAGATGCAATTGCGATCACGTTACCACTAAACGCGTCGATTCACCAGCAAGAGCCACACACGAAGTTGGAGACGATTCAAGTCATCACAGCGACATCACACGATGAATCACACCAACGAAGCGCATTCACGGGTACACTGTACCGAGTCGAGTGGACTTCACCAGCAGTCTTGACAGTGCCACTATGGCAGAGACAATCTTTGAAGCGCGGTTATGGGAGTGCCGAATGTAGTCCACATACAAATGAGAAGCAGCCTACTGAGAATGAGCGCCTACGAAAGTGATGAAAGAAGCACTCCCAAGGAGGAGAAAGAAGCCTACTTAAGGATCAGAACAATTGCACCATCGAAGTACACCGACGGAGGAGATGCTTTGCACGACCAAGCAAAATATGCCTACGAAGACGAAGAACTCTACAATCGAATCACACCTAAGGCTGAGAATCATTGCACAACACGAAGTGCACTACTGTTGAAGTACGCCTACAGATACATTACTCGAATGCAGCGCCACCCACAAGTCAAACGTGCCTACGAAGATGAAGAACCTACAGATGAGAATCATTGAACGAGAGAAGTGCACTTACAGTCGACAATATGACACCTCCGAATATCCAGTGAGACGATTGCGAATGAGAAAAGATAAGAGATGAACTGCGTGCACACCGTCCAAAAGCCAACATCCAGAACTCTAGGGCCTCCGGAACTGAAACAATGGTGTACACGCCAGCGTTCAGGGAGACCGAGGTCAGCATTTAGAATCCCGTGTACAGGCGAGGGATGATATGCTTGCCTTCTGGCACTAAGCTACCATTATGAGGGGAGACCTCGGAGATGCACTTATCGCGGAAGCGATTGCTGTCGTTGCAAACCACAGAGGCTCGCACGATATAATGAATTCCCAACTCAGTCAACCCGAAGGGAGAGGTGATAGCAGCGTGATGCTTTCAGCCACAAATTGGTGAACTGCTTGCTAACAAAGAGGTTACCGTGGCTTTCGCTTTACGAATAGAGGATTGCACGGGAGTGCTGGAAGCTATGGTAGAGGGGCCTCACGAGAAATGTGAATACCCTCGTATGCTGGATGAGCGAGCAGGACCAGCGGCGGTAGTTGCGGCAGAAGCGGAACCCAACTCGTGTATACTTGAATGACTGCTACTGGCTCGCTGAGACCCGAAGGGAGAGACTGGATGGCAGGGCTTGGTTCCACTGGAGCGAATCGCTAATGACAAGGCCTCCTGGATTTTCCCCTTCACCGCCTCCATCCTTTTTGATTCCTTTGGCTAACGCGGATGGAACAGATCATCAGCAAAATGTATTTTAGTCTCTGGAAGCCTCCAGAAGGATCTGAGAGGATGTGGAGTGTAAACTTAGATGCGTCAAGTTCAGGAGAGTATCAGACTGTAGGAGGGCATTCCGGCCGGCCTTCAGAGTAACTGAGATCTCCGATGACTGGTACAGGAGTACCATGAGAGTGGTTGTGATTGGTTTGGGAACACCTCGGTGCACCGGAGAGAACTTTGGGTGCACCTGGGAGAGCCGGCTACAAGTTTGGGAGCGCTCATGACATGTCTGGGAGCACCTCAAATCACAGTAGAGCAGTCAGGGAAAAACATCTTCTTTGGGAATGCTGCAGGTGCGCCTGGAATGCTGCAGGTGCACCTGGAATACTGCAGGCACGCCTGGAATGCTACAGGTGCGCCTGGAATGCTTCAGGTGCGCCTGGAATCTGGCAGGTGCGCCTGGAAATCATAGCTACTTCTTATTGTTCAACAATTGTTAAAACTCAGGTATTCAGATTGTATTCTCATCTATGTATCCATGTGTCTATGTATCTATATAGCTACCTATCTACACACGGTATATCTGCACTGGCTGCAGCCGGTGGTTAAGAGCAATTTGAGGTGCACCTGAAAATGAACATCCCATGAACTCAGATATATTATCCGGGGCCATGATCGAGCGAGATCCGCGATACACTTAGAGGCCGTGATCGAGTAAACTTAGAGATAAACTCCGAGATTGTGATTGAGCAAGTTTGCAGATGCACTTGGAGGCCATGATCGTGCAAACTTGGAGGCCGTAATCGTGGAAGTTTGGAGATGCACTTGGAGGCTGTGATCGAGCGAGTTTAGGCAGTAATCGTGCGAGTTTGGAGATGCACTTGGAGGCCATGATCGTGCAAACTTGTAGGCCGTAATGGAGCGAGTTTAGATCTGTATTTGTAGGTAGTTGAGGGACGGCGCACCTGGTGGTGAGACTCATTTCTTCAGTTAGTAAACTCGCAACCGTGGTAATGTGAGAATGTGACTTAACCTATGAGCTGTTCTGGCTGATGGCGGTCCATTGTGTAGGGAGGAACGCCGGAAGCTGAAGCTACATTCAGGGGTCAACTCGTAATCATGAGAATGAAAGAAAGACAAACAATCTTGGGTGGATGCTGTACTCAGTGTATGCTGTACTCGGTGTATGCTGTACTCGGTGTATGCTGTACTCGGTGTATGTTGTACTCGGTGAATGCTGTACTCGGTGTATGCTGTACTTGGTGAATGCTGTACTCGCTGTATTCTGTGTTTGGTGTATACTGTACTCGGTGTATGCTGTACTTGGTAAATGCTGTACTCACTGTCAACTCATAATCATGACATAGAGAGATAGAGAGGGATGACTTCACTTGGGGTTCTACGATGATGGTAGAGTTATGGATGAGAAAGAGAGCGATGGGTGATGAATATGAGAACGATGTGGAGGATACGAGAGGATATGAGAAATCAGGGGTACGATATGCCTGATTGGGTTGGGAAGACCTCGTATCGGTGTAATTACACATCGTATCGGGAGTCGTACCAGCCGTATCGGGGATGGTTAATTGACTCGCCCAGAAAATTCTCTTAAGTCCCAGTTTCTTATGATGATTTCCCCGATATCCTCGCTGCTTTCTCATTCTCATCTTCAACTCTACCATCACCGGGATAAACAAAGTTAAGTCATCGCACACTATCTCTCCATGTCATAATCAAGAGTTAACACCGAATATGGCATACACCGAGTACAGTATACACTGAGTACAGCACACACTGAGTACAGCATACACCGCATACTGCATCATCCCATGATCAACTGTCTCCTGCTCCCAGCCAGTCTCTCATCTCGCTGCAGATCATGTTATACTCAACTCTTTATATTCCCACAATTACAAGTTAACCAATGAATAGAATCACAGCTCCCGGCCCGCCTCCCCACCGATCTACTGGGTCCAGAATAACCACCTGGAAGTACTCCTCCATTCTTGCAATATTATGTCCTCCAAGAGCATCTCTGATCTCGCTCTAACACAGCCTCGAAGCATATCTCTAAACTGGCTCGACTACGTCCTCCAAGTTCATATCATGACGGCCTCCAAGTGCATCTCCAAACTGGCACGATCACGGCCTCCAAGTATATCTCCAAACTGGTACAATCACAGCCGCCAAGTGCATCTTCAAACTCACTCGATCACAGCCTACAAGAGTATCTCCAATCTCGTATGATTACGGCCTCCAAACTCAGTCCTTCATGCCATCAAGTGTGTATTTCGTATTCTGAGATGATGTCTATCTACCCGGGTGTCTCCCAAATATATACTGCCTGTTGCTGAATCCATCTCCGTTATCCCTCTATCCCCTTATGTATATATAGAGAGACTTAGATAATTCATGCCATATAATGATATAGCGAATCTTGTGACTGTAACCATGACCAATATGATCGATGAAATGCCATGTGGTTATGGAACCCCAAAAACCACTGGTGTGAGAATATGACACCAAGTCTCCCACAGAGCTTGTGCAGCGGTCCCAGCAGCTCTCTATGTCTCCCGCAGAGCTGGACAGCAGTCTCAGCAGCTGCAAAATTTGACTATTCTAATACTCGGTCCGGTAGCATCCTGAATGCACCTACATCACTTCAGGTGCTTTGAGGAGCACGTGAGAATGCTCTTGGAGAGTCTGAGAGCACTTTGCAAAGCTCCAGGGGGGGCTGGGAGCATCTGGGAGTACTTAGAAGCAGTGGTGAGGGCTACCAGAGTGTCTAGGAGGTTTGCATATGGCTTCCAGACCGAATTACATTTTGCTGATGATACGGAGTCGTATGAGCAAGTGCGAGTCCGATATTTGGAGCAAAAGCTCACAGACTATTGAGAGCGGTGAAGGGCACTTAGGAGCGCTGGAGACTTCTCAAGATGAATGTTCGGAGACTTGTGAAATGATTACCGGAGATGGATCACTGGAGATGAATCACGGGAGAAAGAGACAATCAGTCATGTTATATGACGATATCGAGGTTATGTGAAGTTATACCCTTTTCTGATCACTGACTACTAAGTTCATAATACGAAAGTTGCAATTGAGCACGGCTATGCAGATACATGATGTACCGGCGGCATGGCTTCACCGAGTACGATCCAGAGCAGTATTTAGAGATATCAAATGAAACAGACGAATGCCGAAGTTACAAAGCCGAATACGATTCAGAACCCGTTTCGGGAATACAAAGCTACGAAGTTACAATGCCGAATGAGATGCCGACTCAGCATCGGCGAACCCGACATATCCAGATGCTACTGCAACAATCAACTTCTGAATCAACACTGTAAGAAGCCGGATGAGATTAGTCATCGGCGGAGGAACGACTTTCAAAAGAGAGGGGAATAACCATACTGGAGTCAAGAACCCCTACCGCGAACTATCAACATACCGGATGTGCTGGCACGAAGCAGCGCCAAGTGCATTCACCAATAGAGACGGCCAGCAGCTTCAAGCGCACCAGGGAACAATTGTCAAACTTAACTCAGGGAACGGTGATGATCTTTCCAAGATATCGTGGATCCACCGAATTGTATGGATCCACAAGGTCGGCTCTGCCGTATCACCACAACGGCCAGCACACCTTGAGATGAATCGAGAAGCCCACATGAAGCAGAGTCGACAAGCGTTCCGGAAGAAGAAATGGCAAGCACACCCGAGGCAAGCCAGCGAGCGCACCCAGGGATTGGAGATGATAAGTTCACTGAGCATACAATGGACGACAAGTGTACATGCAAGTGCACCGGAAAAATGATGGAAGTCAATGAGCGAAGCGAAGTCAATAGGATAGCCGAATGTGGATGGACGAAGCATAGCTGTTGCAGTGTGGTCAAGATTAAGAACATTGGGACGTCTCATATGACAGTCAGTCAACAGGTAGAGCAAGTCATGGCAGTCACTGGACAGAGGGTGACGCGGAAGGATGACAGAAGCCGGAGGAAGATAGTCCGCAAACGAAGCAAAAGCCAACCCGAATTACGTGTCAAATAAGTGAGATTACAATAGAATCCTGAATCATGATTACACCTCTACCGAGCCAGGAAGGCAATCGACAATCGATATGATGGAGAAGACGTCAACGGAGCAACAAGTTTTCAAAAGGGGGAAATAAGCATCTCTACACAATCAAATCCTACCCACAACTCAACAGCCCACCGGGAGGCAATCTACCAAGACACATACCGAGAACTCTACATGTCAAGTCTGACCGACAAGTAGACAAGCCCACCGGGAGGCAATCAACCGAGACACTCACCGAGAAGTCAACCGAGCAGTCTACCTAATGGATCAGCATTCTGCTGAAGCCGCCTATCAAGAGGGTCACCCATGAAGTCGACAAGATGGTCACTGAAGCGGACCTTGAATGATGATCACCAAGTCAATGTCAATTACTGATGACTACCGTCTGCAAGCTATATTCTACGGAGCACTGCACGAAGGCCTAAGAGAGCGCAGGCGTGCTGGAACTTACCAAGTATAACCATCGTAAAGAAGCTTACGTGTTAGATGTCAACGCATAACACGCCATTGACGTATACGATCTATGATCACCAATGGCTCCGACAGATGCTGGCAGCGGAAGCTCCCATCGATGCCAAGTCATGAGCGGAAGCTCTACCACCCTGACAAATTCCGACAATGACCTACGCCGAGATATACGGGCTACGGAAATGGATGGTCAGATGAGTATAGGTTCAGTTTGGAAGTGGAGATATGGAGGACGGGATCACTTTTGGATGTTTTCTTGTTTCTCTCTTCTCTTCTTCTCTTCTTTGGATCACGGCCCAGTACAAATGGCGTCGGCATGGGTTTTTACCACCTTCAGAGTTAGTCAAGTGGAGGTGGAGTTTCCCTGTGCACCGGATCCACCGAAAGGTCACCCTGAGCGGTACTGATCGGTTGTGGGACTTAGGGGTTCTTACGATTGCGTATGTGAAACGGTTGTTTGATTGCTTCCTTCCATTTTTTACCTTTCCTATTCTTGTACGGGATTATGCAGCCCAGGAGGTCTGCGTCTAATCAGGGGGATAATGTAACGGCACCGCTGCACATGACGTGTCCAGGGCCGGGTAACCCCCGTTTTATATAGTCGGCTCGCCACGAGCCTTAGATCTTTAGCGATATTCTTACCTATTCATCTACACCTACAATCACTCGAGTCCACGTATGCAACCATGATCCACTCAATTACCAGAAGTAAGCCTACGTAGTCGAGCGCAGGCGTACATGCCTTTACAGCAATAATCGATACTTCATTTATTAAATTATCTACAACTGTCTATCTATGTTCTCTTTCTCTTCTCATTTCTTCCTGAAACTCTACCACTTGCCCTCGTCTTACAAGAGCATCCAAATCACAGCGTCTCCCATAACCGGCCCCTCAATAGACAAAGATTAAACCTCCCTGTCAAACAACCACTCCTCAGATTATTTATTGAATGGTAAAACGCACATGTTGAGATATTGCAGCACCAGGTAGTCGATATTCTAGATTTCGCAGAATAGAAAACCCACCTGGTAGGTGTGGGTTAAATTGTAATCTTCCAATTGAAAAAAATAATTGCCGAAAGACTTGACAATCCGTGGTATTGCCTACTTGGCAGACATGTTAGGATGTCCTGGTTTTCAAGGTGCAGTCATGAGTGTTTATAAGGGAAGTAATTATGTTGGTTATATAATAGATAGAATTTTTAATCATAGTTTAAAATTATCTTCGGTGTTCTGATTGTCAACTGTGGATTACTGCTTGAGCTTCTTCATCTCATTGCCGGAACAGTGACATCCCTGTATAGACGTCATCAACAGTTTGAACATCCATACTTCGACACATGTGTGTAGTGTCCATGATAGCCATATCCCGGGCACGTCATGCATCCTGTGATAACATGCCACATATCCCAGTAGGTTATTGTGTTCATGCAGGTGAGGTATTAAAGCATTATGCACCCCGATAACCATTGGGCAATCCACCGCATGATATCATGTCAGACATTGTGTAAGATGAAAGTTGAAGTTATACATCTCGCAATCCGTTTGTCTCTGTAGTTAGTGGATCTGCTGCTCTTGGTTAGTTGATGCTTATCGCAAATTTTTGATTCACCTTTGAAGGCTATTTTGCTTGCATGATCGATTTAATTGGCGACCTACCGATATAATGCTAGCAGAGAACTCGACACCGCTGCTCATATCGAATTCAAGTCTGATTTTATACTGCAATCTAACTCAAACCGATGAGTAGGGTTGCTTCAGGCTCCATATCACAAGCCAACATCATAATTCCCTCAGTCATCTCATGCGTAGGCCACGACCATTCTCTTTGGCCAGGAAGTACCCTGATGACTGTTGACACCTGAGCCGATAAGCCACAGGGTCCAGGAAATTGCAAATTGACTATCGACTGCTGCAGCTGTAAGATGTATCACGCTTGTATCAGGAATACTGAATGTGGTTGAACACTTTGTGCATGGCTAAAGCAAAGCTTTCCCACAAGGCAACATTGCTGCATCATCTTAAGTGAATCTGCTAAGTAACCATACTCACTTATTCAATCAATATGCGACTCCTATGAATCCCCGCTAAAGGACATAGGACTGGTTAACTTTGCCTGTCATGAATCCGTGTTAGGCATATCACGTGACTAGACCAAGAGTAACTCTGTGATATGTATTCATATAACCAATGCACGTACCATTATCGCTGTTAAGGGACAACCCCGAACAAATTCTAGGTATACGGTTGCAACCGTGGATTTGAGTGATAGTAAATAGGTGTATAGGCAGGATTATCACTAGAGAATCGAGATCAAACTCTCATGGTGAGCCGACTATATAGAATGGCCGTTACTTGGCCACAGTCACGTGTCACCATTACATTATCCCCGTCTTTAAGCGCAGACCTCCTGGGCTACATAAACCGTACAAGAGAAAAGGAAAAGAAAGGGAAGCATGTATTATACATCCATGCTGGGAACGTACTCAGGCAAAATCATAAGCTCCGACCGGTACAGCTGAATGGCAACCTTTCTACGGATCCGGCGCATGGGGAAACTCCACCTCCATTGGCAGGTAGTAAAAACCTGCGCTGACGCCATTGGTACCGGGCCGAGATCAAAGAAGAGAAGAAGAGAAGAAACAAGAAACATCCAAACGCGATGCTGTCTCCGAATCTTGACTTCCTAACCCAGGTTCCAACGGCAATTATTCCCGTAGCTCTTAACTCAGCGTAGGTCATTGTCAGCATCATCACGGTGGTAGAGCTTCCACTCACGATTTGGCATTGATGGGTTGCTCACCTACCGTCATCTGTCGTAGCCATCAGTCAACGTCGATCGTATATGGCAATTGCATCGAGTGTAGTTGCGTCGCATTAATGGACATCTACCAAAAAAGATGGTTATACATACCAAATTCAAGCTTGCCTGCGCTCTCTTGAGCATTTATGTAGTACTTCGTCGAATATCTCTCAATCGGTATTCATCAGTAAGTGGAATTGACTTCCAGATGCTGCTTGACATGATTGTCGTCTAGGGAAGTCTGCTTTGGTGACCATCCGGTTGACTCCATGACTGCGCTCTCGAAAAGAGGCTTCAATAGAATCTTGGTTGACTTGGTATACTGTGCAGTTCGACGTCTCGATAGACTTCTCGGTCAACTTCTTGGTGCGCACCTTGGTAGACTGTATCCTGGTGGGCTTTTGACTTGTCGGTGGCACTGGACTGGTCGACTTCTCAGTTGACTTCTTGTTTGACTGCTCAGTGTCTTTGTAGACTGCCTCCCGGTGGGCTGGCGCTTGTCGCTAGGACGCATTTCGGACACGGTCATCTCCTCGTTTGAAGTTCGATGCTCAGTCTGTTACGGGGGTGCTTAATCCCAATAATCAATACAACATTTATTAAGTTAAGTACAACCGCCTATCTATTTTCTCTTTCTCTCCTCGTTTCTTCCAGAAACTCTACCTCTTCCCTGCGTCTTGCAAGAGCTTCCAAATCAAACAGTCTCCAGCCACCGTCTCAGAAATAGACGAAGATTAAACTTCGCCGTCAAATAACCACTCCTCGGAATATGCATCGGCAAAAGTGCAAATCGACAATAGACTGCGCTACGCGCACTCGCGCAGCTCATAGCAAGCTTCCCGTGGACCCCTGCGCGACGCGCAGCCTATAGTCATCTATAGTCGATTCATAGAGTTGTGCGCGTGGGCCTATGGAACTATATACAGCTGGCGGCCGGAGATAGACCTATACCAGTCTTCACTGCCTGCAGTCTTCGCTGCTATACTGGTACTGTACACTATCGCTGAGAGCCCGCTTGAGAGCCTGCTTGAGAGCCTGCTTGAGAGCCTGCTTGAAAGCCTGCTTGAAAGCCTGCTTGAAAGCCTCTTTGAAAGCCTGAGAACCTTCTTGAGAGAGCCTCGCATCGGGAGAGTAGAGTTTTCCACGGGAAACTTTTGGCCGATGGAAAACCCTGAGTTTGTGGAAGCTTTGGCTACTAGAAGGCTCTAAGTCTGTGGAAGCTTTGATGCTAACGTTGACATAGCCAACCTACTTGTCTAAGTGCTTCTGGTACTATGATCACCACTACCGACACCATCATCATCACTATCGCCATCATCACTATCGCCATCATCACCATCGCCATCATCACCATCATCACCATCGCCATCATCACCATCGCCATCATCACCATCAGGTCCGAATGCGCACACATACGCCCACAATGGGTGGGAAACGCGCAGTAGATTCCGCTGGAAAATCTGAGTCGGAGATCTGCTCTCCCCAAGATCCAATTGTCTACCATTCCTACAGAATCTAAGGCTTCAATTGTCAACACCATGGTCGTGAGGCATCGTGAGATCTCGTCTTGGTGGGCGTGCTAAAGATAAGATTCAGACTATCATACAGTGTTCGAAACGGGCCGGGCCGGGCTGGCCCTAACGTCTTTAGGCCCGGCCTGCGGGCTTTTCAGGAGAGAAGCCTGGACGGCCCGGTAGCCCTTGCGGGCCGAGTGATTGGTTGTGATTCACGCCCGCGGGTGGCACACACACACACATTGAAAATGTCATAGAGCCATGGTATCATTACTGGCTATGCTATAAATTGGAGATGTCAAACACACACTAAAAGAGAATACATGGACTGGAAGGATTGACAGATAAGGGCCTAGGTCCGAAGTAATCGGCTATGGGGTAGTGGGGATCCTGACCATTTCAAGAAGACAAAGTATACCTCACAATCCTGACCTCATAGTCTTGTTTTACAACTTCTCCGGCTGTCTTTCCAATGCCCAAAGCATCTCCTCCAACTTCCTGACCTCATTTGACTCCACAATGCCAGCTTTTTCCCAAGACTTCATCCATTCAACTGCACAAATCACATCATCCCCCAAGCGATTTCGGCGATCTGAGATAAGCATCTTCGAACTACTGAATACCCTTTCAACCTCAGCGGACATGGCAGGTATAGAATGAATGGAGAGTGCCATCCTAGCAATCTGGGACCAGCGAGGGGTACTCAGGCGAGCCTGCTAGAAGGCAATGAGATCTGGAATCTCATCTTCAGCTGATGAGTCTTGAAACTGGAAGAAAGCCCATACAGCCTGCGGGCTTTGACAAAGCCCCCGGGCTTTTAAATAGACCGACGTCATGATTTCGGCCGCCCGCCACCCGCTACCTGCCACCTGCCAAATGCCACACGCCACCCACCCAACACTGCTTGCCACATGCCACCCACCCAACGCTGCTCGCCACACGCCACCTGCCTCACGCCTCCCGGGGCCCGGGGCCCGGCGTCTGCAACTCAGCAACTCTCTGGATCGAGCATGTAGGAGCATATTCGGCAGGAGTAGAGTTTTCCACGGGAAGCTTTTGGCCGATGGAAAACTCTGAGTTTGTGGAAGCTTTGGCTAATAGAAGGCTCTAGGTCTGTAGAAGCTTTGGCTAGTAGAAGGCTCTAAGTCTGTGAAAGCTTTGATGCTGACGTTGACGTAGCCAACCTACTTGTATAAGTACTTCTGGTACAATGATCACAATCGCCAACACCATCACCATTGCCGTTGCCATCTTCCCCATCAGCCCCGGACCGAATGCACATACACACGCCCACAATCGATGGGAAGCGGGCACAAGATTCCGCTGGAAAATCTGAGTCGGAGATCTGCTCTCCCCAAGATCCAATTGTCTACCTTTCCTGCGGAATCTAAGGCTACAATTGTCAACTCCATGAGTATGAGGCATCTTGAGATCTTGTCATGGTGGGTGCGCTAAAGATAAAGTTCAGACTAGGATATCGACCGACGTCATGATTTCGGCCACCATACACCGCCCGCCATCTGCCACACACCACACGCCACATGCCTCACGCCTCCCGGTGCCTGGCTTCAGCAACTCAGCAAGTCTCTGGATCGAGCATGCAGGAGCGTACATGGGAGCATAGTCAAGTGAGATTGCGAGTGTCTTCCCTCTCGAGAGTGTACTTGCGAGCGACTTGGAGGTGTACTTGGGTGCGTACTCGGAGATGTTCTTGGGAGTGTCTTGAGAGCTTACTTGGGAGCGTATAGTCAAGCAGGCTGGGAGTGTGCCATCGAGTGCAATTGGGAGTGTACTTGAGAGCATGCTCGGGAGTGCGATTGAGAGCGTCTTGAGAGCTTACTTGGGAGCGTATAGTCAAGCAGGCTGCAAGTGTGCAATCGAGTGCAATTGGGAGTGTACTTGAGAGCGTGCTCGGGAGTGTGATTGAGAGCGTCTTGAGAGTTGACTTTGTAGCGTATAGTCGAGCAGGCTGGGAGTGTGCCATCGAGTGCAATTGGGAGTGTACTTGAGAGCATGCTCGGGAGTGTGATTGAGAGCGTAAGTCAAGCAGGCTGGGAGTGTACAGTCGAGTGCAATCAGGTGTGTACTTCAGAGCGCATTTGGGAGCATGCAAAGAAGTGCATTTGGCAGTTTGGTTTCAAGTTAGTTGAATGCAGCATGATGTATAGTATCAAGCGCACATAATTGCACGCATATTATAGGAATCTAGTCGATGCGCAGGTCCATAGGACTTCATAGTGCCACGCGTCAAATATGCTATGAATCACCGACCCAGAAACAGCTTCTCTATGAGTTACGCGTCGCGTAAGGTCATTTTTCCCGGTATGATTCCTGGAATGGTAATCCGCCGGTGTTGAGATATCTCAGCACCAGATAATCGATACATTCGAGGTCGCAAAAACAAAAAACCTCCTGGTAGGTGTGGGTTAAATGGTGCTCTTTCAATTGCAAAAGTAGATTGTCCAAAGTCTCGACAATCCGTTGCAGTGTGAACTTGGCATGGGTATAGTGATGTCCAGGCATATAAGACCCTGTCACGAGTATTTATGAGCAAAGTAATTGTAAGCAGTGGTTTATAATAGATAGAATTTTCAATAATATTTTAAGATCATCTTTGGTGTTCTGATTGTTGACTGTGGATTGATGCTTGAGCTTGTCCATCTCATTGCCAGAACAATGCCACCTCTTTATAGTTGTCTTGGAGGATTTGTAAACCCATTCTTCGACGCTGGGCCAACAGTGCTTGTGATAGCATTATCGTGGTCACGCCACGGGCTCAGTGATATCATGCCAGGTATCCCTGTAGGTTAGGGTGTTCATGTGGGTGAGGTATTGCAGTGTTTCGCTTGTAATTAGAATGTGGCCATCCACTGCATGATATCATGTCAGACACTGTGTCAGAAGAAACTTGATCTTAGACATCCCGCAATCAGTTTGTTTCAATAGTTGCAACATCTGCCTATCTTGGTCGGTAATGCTTATCCCAAAATAATACCTCACCCTGCAGGCCATTTGGCTTGCATCATAAGTGTAATCTGCAATCCAGAAGATACTATGCCAATGTGGAACCCGACACATCAGCTGGTATAGAATACGAATTTGATGTTGCAATGCATACCAACTCCAAACAATTAGCAGCATTGCTTCAGGCCTCCTATCATCAGCCAATGTCAGATTTCCCACTGTCATATCATGCTCAGGCCCAGACAATATTCTTTGGCCGGGGAGTACCCCAGTGTCTTTTCTCACCAGATGCGATGAGATCAAAATCCCTCATCCATGCATTTTGACATTCGGCTGCTGTGTTTTTAAGACATGTCCCATTTGTTTCAAGGATATGAATGTAGTTGAAAACTATACGCATGGCTAAAACAAAGCTTTGCTGCTAAGGCAACCTAGCTGCATCATCCTAGGTGAATCTGGGGAGAAATTGTAGTTACGTATACAATCCACATACGATACCTATGTATTCCCACTACAGGACATACGACTGGTTACCCGTATGTTATGAATAAGTGTTATGCATATCTGGTGGCTAGATCCAGAGTAACTCCAAGACATGCCATATTCAGATAAGTAAAGCAAGTACCATCATCACTGTTACGGGACAACCCCTAACACAGCTTACGACTTCAACTCAAATCTGCGGATGATTACTGTCACGGTTTGGTAGACCTATGAACTTCTGTAGACCGTTGGTGATCTAGATTAACCAAATGGTCTTTTAGCAGCATTCATGACTGAATTTTGGAGGTCTTCGACTTCCCTCATCTGTCGGCTGGTTTTGGTCATATTTGGTCCTCCTCATTATTCCACTTGCATTGGTCCCATTTTTACACCTGTTTTTGTTTGGTTTTCGACTTGCTTTGTCCATGTTTGCGGAGCTAGTTCATGTTTCGACGTCGTTCTTGATTCAACCAGCTGCCTATTGTGACTTGTTTTTCTTTTACCTTTCGATATCTGTTCTGGCTTTGGCTGTGAATTCTGAAGGTGGGCTTATCATCATTTGGATGCTAGGTACGTCTGTTGATGTTTCTAGTACGCTTCTCCCCACTCTCTGGGTGCATCTATTGCTGTTCGACATCCCTATTATTTGGTGCACTATTTTCCATCATTACAGCATCTCTGGTACCGTAAAGTCTGTTTGAACTGTCGTTTCACTGCTGACGGATTATCTCCTCTAATTGGTATTGTAGCTCGGTTTCGTTCTGGTTGCTTTCCATGATTAGAATGAGGTGATAGGCAAATCTGAGATCCTGTCGAGCATCTCAGTGATTTGTGGGACAGGATATCAGTTGTTCCCCTTCGCATCATTGAGAGCTCGGTAGTTCTCACACTTCCGCAGTCCAGTGTTATTCTGCTTCGAACATACAATTGGTACTGCCCCATATGTTGATGAACTCTATCTTTCACGCCTCTTGGCCTCACTTACTCTTTGCGAGATTTTGTTGATCCACCCAATGTGATACTCTGGTGTCTCTCTATTGATTCTCTATTGATGCTCTTTTTTAGGTATAGTGGCATCGACATTTAACATATTGCCCATATAGACAGGCAATTTTTTGATAATTGGCAAAGGCTTTAGCAGACAAATTGGATTATACAAGATGCAACACGGAAAATAATTTACACTATATTAACACTCGTTTTCATGTGTAGTGACATCAACTTTCGACATGGTGCTCAGCAACTTGTGGGCAATACATTCAATATGGGGAAACTCCGTAACCCAGCCCATCTATTATTCAATATGCCACAGCTAAAATGGTTCACATTCTGTTGACACTGTGTTGACGCTCCATGAACGCTCATTTTTACATGTAGCGACATTGACATTTACCATATTGCTTATAAAGACCAGCAATACATCTACTCTGGGTAAACACCATAGCAAAGCCCTTGAATCAGACAAGATGCAACATGTACACTTGTTGATACTTTGTTGACACTCTGTTGACAGTCTTTTCACACTCATTTTTCACTGTAGAGGCATCAACATTTGACATATTGCCCATATAGCCAGGCAATACTTCAATTATGGGTAAATGCCATAGCACAGTCCTTGGTTTGTACAAATTTCATCACCTATAATCGTTGACACTTCGTTGATACTTATTTTTATGTGGTAGCAACATCAACACCACAGAGATTGCCATTACAGGCAGCCAAAACTTGGAGCATGGGTAAATGTCGTACCACAGCCCTTTGATAATTCAAAATGCAATGCCAAAAATGATTGACGTTCTGTTGATGCACATTGTCATAATAGGGCAGTCACCCTGTCGGTTTCTTTTTTGCTAGTATTGGCTCCTAATACATAGGTTAAGCATACCAGCGAGCAACTCAGTATACAATTATCCAACTCAGCAAATCCAAAAATCATTATCTTTCGATTGACAATTATTCTAAGGATGGGGCACCGACTGGGTCGCCTTGGCTTTTCCATATCAACGCTACCAATATGTTGGTTATGCATAACAACAAGCAAATCCGTTTGCAATTACCTTACTTAAAAGACCAACAATCATTGACACTTACCTTAAACATGTTCTAACTGTTGTTGTATGGTCAATAACTGTATACACATAAACATATAGTCATTATTGACAGCCAATATATCATTTGTATGAATGTTCAGTTGCATCCAAAAGTTCTGTGGGGTCTCAATTGGGGATCCACTCAAACACATATTCTCAAAGCGATAGAGGATGAACTGCTGTCACATTCCGGTGCGTTCTGCTCGCAATTTACTGCATTTTGATCCATACAGTAATTTTGCTTTATTATTGCCCAACTTCCTCACTGTTCCTAATCAAGTTCTTTCTCCTTCATTACCATGACCTACCATATACAATTTTCAAAATCATGACCATGTGCACCAGGTCTGGAAGCAGAGTAACACAGTTGGATGTTTGGATGTATGGATGAATGCAACATGATAGTGGTCATTCAAACTGGTTCGTGTTATGTATGAACCGCTCATTCAATGACTGGTATCACATTCCTGATTCAACATTTCTAATTCAATTTGGTCTCTGAAATAGGTTGTGCGTTCCCACTTATCTGTAAGAGGCAGGATGTTATCTTCCAGATCAATCATCAATTAACTCAGTTTGGAGACTGGAACTTTTGTATGACCTGTATGACCCTTGCACATGCACAGACAAATGATCATGTCTTGCACTTTGGTCAATGAAATCAAAACAATACTGAAACCTAGCAAAATAGGTACATTAATTACTTTCCATGAAGACATGTGGTCAATAATCACAATTTGCTCATCTAGTCTACAGACTACAAACTAGCCATTACAATTTGTTAATCTGAATCCAATTCTTGTATGGTAAATGGCTGTGGAGCCTATACGCCAAGGTAAAAGCTTACGGGTTTAATGGACTTCAATTACTTAATCAGTCACAAATGTGGCACTGCGTTGTGTGGGAGATACAATATGTATAAGTCAGACTGTGGTTTCCAGGAAGCTAACCTCGAATGACCACTTTCTGCTTATGAAGTTCCAAGCATCATTTGCGAGTTGGCGCTGACGATATCAACTATCTCCATCCACTCTACGATTGTTGTCAGTGCTGGAACAGGTGCATACGGATCCATTTCAGGCTTAACGACAGCCATAACTGTCAATGTGGCATTCCTGCAGCTCAAATCTTACTCATGCTGCAAGATGAGAAATCTGTCACACTCCATTGACACTCAAGTTCGGGATGTACCAAGGAGCGTGTCTCTTCCCATTTTGATTATTAAGGCAGCCAGTACAACAAACACAGACAATGGCATATCGGTGTCAATATTTCGCACATAATGATAGGAAAGCAGAATGTGACCGTAAATAGAAAATCACAAAATCAAGAACCGCAGATTGGAACCAACTGCTTTAGTCCAATCCGGCAAATCCCACTGGTTGGCAGGTACAGGGACAGGTTTGCCCCACCACAGAGCAGCGGGTTACGTTTTTGGACAGTTCAGGCATGCAATGCAACTGTGCCTCTGATCGAACCCTGGGCTACTGGTGGGTTACCTGCACTCAATGCTAACACAAATTCGAAACACAGCAACAGAAGACCGCAATAATGAAATTCCTCTACTCAATATGCTTATCGAGCAAATCGTAAATAACCAGGTACCTGATATTAGCACCCTTGATGACTTGGCAACATAGTGTGCAATACCCAAAAGTTAGCTTCAGAATCAAAGTGATTGTATTTCAAGAGTTTTCGTGACTGTACAGACTATTTCAATCACTATCAGTATTTCAGTTATCTCAGTAATTCAACATTTGTTTGAGGCAACTTAGTGGCCATTATGGAGATCTCTTTTTGTTGTGACTAGCAGGGAGTTCATATGGTTCATTGCCCTGGGTCGACAAGGTGAAGAAACCATACGCCACCGAGAAATAATATTGTACTTGTCAGAATGGGGGCAGATCTGTATAGCCACTTTAAGTTAACTGCAGAACTTATTGCTGCACAATTGAAGTGCCCTATCATTGTCAACAATACTGAAAGAAATATTCAAGGCAAGACCTTCATTCAATGGTTCGCAACACAGCCAGGGTGTTGGATACCAAGTACATCAGCAAACTGTCAATCAGTCTGGAAGCTACTCGCAAACCTCCCAGTCGCTCCAGTCAACCTCACCAGTACGTCTAACTACTTCCAGATGCTTCCAGGGACCCCTGGAGCTAAGCAAAGTGTGTTCACACTCTACAAGAGCATTCTCAAGTACTCCTGAACGCACCTGGAGTTATAGAAGTGCATTCAGGATGCTACGAGATTTAACATATCGAATAGTCCTATCGTAGCGCAGCTCTGCTGGAGACTTGGTGCCATATTCTCACAGTAGCAGTTCTTAGTTTTCAATAAGCACAAGGCATTTCATCTATCATATTCGTCTTTGTTACAGTCACAAGATTCGCTGCCTCATAATATGTCATGTATTATTGAAGTTTCTCTATATAGATACGTAAGGTCAATCTGGCCACAGATAGTAGTTGAGCAGAATGCGAGGTGCTCCTGGAGGTGCCCATTGAGCGAACCTAGAGATGGACCACTTGGGGATAGTCGGCAGAGAGCCTACCATGAAGATTCCGCCATGCCTCACACGACATCCACATGGAATTTGTAAGACAGAGCAGTTCTACCTCGAGGCGAGTAGGACGAAGGTGAGAAGATACGATACTACCCGGCTGTGATGATCGACATATTTGCCTAGATCCAAAAAATCTCGGGAAGAGTGAGTGAGGCCAAAAGTTGGGAAAGATAGAGCGTATTTTCATTGTATCATAACATGAGATGAAAGCGAGATGCTGTCATTCTACCCCATGGTCTCCCAAAAATATACTTGCTGTTTATCAGTAAAATGTATTTCGGTCCCAAAGCCATATGCAAACCTCTCAAAGACTCCAGTAGCCCTCACAAGTGGTTCTATGCACTACTAGATGCTCCCAGCCCCCTCAAGAGCTTTGCAAAGTGCTCTCAGAATCTGCAAGAGCATTCTCACGTGCTGCAGAAAGCACCTGCAGTGATGGAGGTGCATTCAGGATGCTATGAGATTTGACGATTAGGATAGTCAAATTGGGGAGCTGCTGAGTCTCTGAGCTGGTCTGTGGGAGACTTTGAAGGCAGCTAAAACCTCTGCACAAGCTTGGTGGGAGGAGTGGTGCAATATTGTCTAAGTCTCTATATATACACATAAGGAGATACCTGGATCACGGAGATGGACTCAGCGACAGGCAATATATATTTGGGAGACCTCACAGTAGATAGACATCATCTCATTATATGAAATACACGCTCAATCTTTCCCAGCTCTTGGTCTCATGCACTCTTGCCAAGCTTCGTAGATCCATGCAATGTGTGTAGTTCATTATGGCCACGTATCACGTCATATCCTTTAACCCTCTTCCTACACTCCTCGACCTAAAACCACGCTGTTTCATGAATTCCCTCCAGATACCATGCAAGGTGTGGCGGAGTGTTGATGATGGGCTGCCATGACTTCTAGCTCCACCGGTTTACCACACCGCGATCAAGTGAAGTCAGAGATGCACTCTAAGGCTGTAATCGACTGAGTTTGGAGATACACTTGGAGGCCGTGATGGTGGGAACTTGGAGGCCGTAATCGTGAAAGTTAGGAGATGCACTTGGACGCCATTATCGCGCAAGATTGGAGATGCACTTGGGAGCAGTGATAGTGCGAACTTGGAGGCTGTAACCATTCAAGTTTAGAGACACACTTGGAAGCTGTAATCAAGCAAGAATGGAGATACATTTGGAGGCCGTGATCGAGCGAGTTTGGTGATGTGATTGGAGACCGTGATGGTGAGAACTTAGAGGCTGTAGTCGCGGAAGTTTGGAGATGCACTTGGAGGCCGTGATCGAGCAAGTTTGGAGATGCATTTGGAAACCATGCTCGCGCGAGATTGAAGATGCACTTGGACGCCGTGATGGTGCGACCTTGGAGGCCGTAATCCTGCCAGTTTAGAGAAAAACTTGGAGGCCGTGACCGAGCGAGTTTGGAGAGAAACTTGAAGGCAGTGATGATGTGAACTTCGAGGACGTGATCGTGTGAGTTTGGAGATGGACTTGGAGGCCATGATTGTGCAAGATTGGAGGAATAATAGGAGGCAGTCAATCTGGAGGCGGTAGTTTGGGTGGGTGGTGCGACAGAAGCTGAGACTCTATTCATTGGTTAACTCGAAATTGTGCAAATGTAGATAATTCATTACAACAGAATCTGCCAAGAGATGTGAGGCTGGCTGGGAGCGGGAGACAGTCGATCTTGGGATTATGCAGTACTCAGTGCATGCTGTACTTGGTGTTCACTCTTGATCATGGCATGGAGAGATAGACAGGGATGACTTAACTTCGTGTTCTTAGGTGATGGTAGAATGGAGGACAAGAATGGGAGAGATAAGAGTGTACGGGGGAAATCATCATGCGAACCTGGGACTTAGGAGAATTTAACGTGCAAGTCAAATGACCATCCCTGATATCGCAGGTAGAAATTCTGATCCAGCGTGTAGATACACCGATACGAGGTCTTCCCAACCCAATCAGGCAAGCCATACCCCTGCTTTCACAAATCCGCTCAGAGTCCTCCACATTGTTCTCAACTTCATCCCCATCTCTCTTTTTCTCGTCCACAACTCTACTATCATTGCAGAACACACAGTTAAGTCATCTCTCTCTATCTCTCCTTGACATTATCATGAGTTGACATCGAGTACAGCATACACCGAGTACAGCATTGACTGAGTACAGCATCCAGCCAAAATTTGGTGTCATTCCTGCATTCTCTTAATTACGAGTTGACCTCTGAATGTAGCTTCATCTTCCAGCATGCCTCCCTACACGTTCGACCGCCATCTGCTAGCTCTCCAAGTGAGCACAAAGGTAATGTCACCTTGTCACATTCCCACAGTTGCGAGCTAACTAACTGATGAATAGAGTATCAGCACCCGGCGCGCGGTCCATCGACTGCCTCCCAGTACTCGTCCAAACCCGCTCAATTACAGCCTCTAAACTCACTTGATCAAGGCCTCCAAGTGTATCTCCAAAGTCGCTTGATTACGGCCTCCAAGTTGGCACGATCGTGTCCTCCAAGTGCTTAACTCCAAACTCACTCGGTCACAGCTTCAAAGTGTATCTCCAAACTTGCTCAACTACAACCTCGAAGTTCGCACGATTATGGCCTCCAAGTGCATATCTCCAAACTCACTCGATTACAGCCTCCAAGTCTATCTCTAAACTTGCTCGATTACAGCCTCCAAGTTCGCACAATCACAGCCTTCAAAGTACATCTACACACTCGCTCAATTACGGCTTCCAGGTTCGCACGATTATGACCTCCAAGTTCATATCTCCATACTCGCACGATCACGGCACCCAAATGCATCTCCAAACTCACATGTTCATACCCTCGGAGTGTATCTCTGAGTTCACTCGATTGTCATTATCAGGCGCACCTCGCATTGCCTCTCAAGCACCGCCTGCAACCAATCCAGATATACCGTCTGTTGATGGGTAGCTATATAGATACCTAGATGAGAATACAAACTGAATATATGAGTTTTAAATATCGTTGAACAATAAGAAGTAGTTATGATTTCCAGGCACACCAGCAGCATTCCCAAAAAAGCTGTTGTTTTTCCCAGACTGCTCTACGGTGATTCAAAGTGCTCCCAGACTTGCCGCCGGCACACCCAGGGTTGTTGCTAGTGCTCCCATCTGCTCCCAGGCATGACATCAGCGCTCCCTGGCATTTCGCTGGCGCTCCTAGTTGCTCCCAGGCTTGTCGTTGGCGCTCCCAGTTACACTGAAGGCCGGGAGGAATGCCCTCCTAGGGTCTGATACTATCCTGAAATTGACGCATCTAAATTTACACTCCACATCCTCTCAGACACTCCTGGAGGCTTCCAGTGACTAAAATACATTTTGCTGATGTTGCTACTTAACGATGTACATGGAGGCCATGATCCAGCAAGTTGGGAGATGCAATTGGAGACCGAAATTGAGTGAACTCAGAGATGCACTGGGAGGCCGAAATTGAGCGAGTTTGGAGCTGCACTTGGAGGCCGTGATTGAGCGAGGTGGGAGATGCAATTGGAGACCGAGATTGAGTGAACTCAGAGAGGCACTGGGAGGCCATGGTCGAGCGAATTTGGACATGCACTATGAGGCCGAGATCGAGTGCACTCAGTGATGCACTTGGAGGCGGTGATCATCCGAGTTTGGACATGCAATCAGAGACCGAGATCGAGTAAACTCAGCGATGCACTGGGAGACCTTGATCGAGTGAGTTTGTCGACACACTTTGAAGCCGTGATCCAGCGAATTTGAAGATGCATCTGGAGACCAAGATTGAGTGCACTCAGAGATGCCATGGGAGGCAGTGGTTGAGTGAGTGTGGACATGCACTAGGAGGCCGATAGCGAGTGAACTCAGAGATTCATTTCGAGGGTGGGATGGAGGAGGTTTAGAGATGTACTTGGAGCCCGGGATCGAGTAAACTTAGAGATGCCCTTGAACGCTGTAATTACGTGAATTTGGAGGTGCACTTGAAGCTGTGATTGAGCGAGTTTGGAGATTCCATTGGAGACTAAGATTGAGTGAACTCAGAGATGCACCAGGAGGCTGTGATTGAGCGAGTTTTGAGATGCACCTTGAGGCCGGGATCGAGTTAACATAGAGATGCACTCAGAGGCTGTGATCAAGCGAGTTTGGAGATGCACTTGCAGTCTATGATCTAGCAAGATTGGAGACAATCGATCTGGAGGTACGGGTGACGTTAGCTGAGACTCAATTGATTAGTTCACTTGGAATTGTGGGAATGTAGTGAGTTAAGTACAACAACATCCGCCGAGAGATGAGACACTGGCTGGGAGAGGGAGACTGTTGATCTTTGGAGGATGCTGTACTTGTTGTATCATGCTGTACTCGGTGTGAACTCATGATAATGGCATGGAGAGATAGAAAGTGATAACTGAACTTCGTGTTCTTAGGTGATAGTAGAGTTGAGCACAAGACAGAGAGTGAGTAGAGGAGGTGGGGGAAATCATAATGAGAAACTAGGACCTAACAGAATTTCGTGCGCAAATCAATTTTCGAGTCCCGATACGGCATGTATGAGTCCCGATCCAGCGGGTCATTACACTGATACAAGGTCTTATGATCCTAATCAGGGATGCCATACTCCTGATTTCTCTTGTCCGCTCGTATCCTCCAGATCGTTCTCATCTTCATCCCCCATCTCTCCTTGTCTTGTCTACAACTCTACCAACATCACAAGAACACAAAGTTAAGTCATCCATCTCCATCTCTCCATGCCATGAGCATGAGTTAACACCGAGTGCAGCATACACCGAATATAGCATACACCGAGTAAACCAGACGCCTAAGATCGTCGTCCATTTAATCTCATGATTATGAGTTGACCCTTGAATATAGCTTCAGCTTCCTGCGTACCTTCCTAAGAATCGGCCGCCATTATGCAGTTCACCATAAGAGCTCCAAAGTTAAAGTCACCTCGCCACATTCCCACAGTTTCAAGTTAACTAACAAGTATACAGTCTCAGCACCTTGCACACGTCCCATCGACCACCTCCAGATCAACCACCTCCTGGTACACCTCCAATCTCGCTTGATCATAGCCTCCAAGTGCATCTCCAAACTTGCTCGATCACAGCCTCAAAGTGCATCTCCAAACTCACTCGATCACAGCCTCCACGTGAATCTCTGGGATCACTCAATTTCGGCCTCCTTGTGCATGTCCAAACTCGCTCAATCATGGCCTGCCAGTGCATCAGAGTTCACTCAAACTTGGTCTCCAATCGCATCTCCAAACTCGCTCAATCATGGCCTCAGACTGTATCTCTGAATTAATTCTATCCTGGCCTTTAAGTGCATCTCCGAACTTGCTCAAACATGGCCTTCAAGTGCAGCTCTGAGTTCACTCGTTGCCGCCCTCCAAGTGCATCTCCAAACTCACTCAATCACAGCCTCCAAGTGCATCTCTAAACTCACTCCATCATCACATCAGAGTGTGTCTCTGAATTCCCTCGATCGTCATCTGCAGGCACACTTCGAATTGCTCTCAAACACCGCTTGCAGCCCGTTCAGATATACCATGGGAAAATGCGTCGCTATATAGAAACATAGATACATAGATGAGAATACAAACTGAATACATCAGTTTTAACAATTATTGAACGATAAGTTGTTGCTATGATTTCCAGATGCACCAGCAGCGGTCCCAAAGAAGATGTTTTTTCCAGACGGCTCCACAGTGAGTCAACGTGCTCCCAGGCTTGTGGTCGGCGCTCACAGGCTTGTCCCTGGCGCTCCCAGGTGCTTCCAGGCTTGTGGTCAGCGCTCCCAGCTTTGCTGACAGTGCTCCCAGGTGCTCCCAGGTGCACCTCAAGGCCACTGCATCGGTCCAGTCCACTCTGGGATTTGACTACCCTGGGATTCTCGTCCGACACATCTCAGATACTCCCAGAGGCTCCCAGTGACCAAAATCCATTTGGCTGATAAATGGTACTAATTGTCACTATGAGCTATGGCCCTCTGATGGAACAATTTCATGAAGGCAGGTAATATCATAATCTACTTTTCGGCATCACAAATACTTATATTATCCCTATATTCACGATGTAATCGCCTGTACAGCGTCTTCAACTGTTGCCGCAGCAAACCAGTAAGTGGCGGTACTTGAGCATCACACTCCACTCAAATGCGTTTAATTCTGTTTACGTGTTTATTATTTGATTAGTTGATTGGAGTAATTGTTGCAGAAATATATACAAATTAGTTCAGTGTTTACCCTGGGTGTCATAATTTTGTTGTGGAAGTTGTACAAGCTTCTGCATAATCAATGTCTCAAGGAAATAAACAGTTAACAACATTCTTGAAATCAATAAAAGAGTTCGAAAAACTGTTGAAACAATTAAAATCTAGTTGACCAACAAGAAAGAACAAAGTGCTTTAATTTAACTTGAATTACTAAACAGGTTTTTGAAAAATAGTGACAGTATGATCACATTATTGAACCATTTGAAGCCTTGTGGAACAACGTGATTAAGTAACTCAGATTATTTGTGCAAAATTTGAAGAATGATCCATGTCTGGTGTCCATTTTCAAAAACTCATTTCACTTTGAACTGATGCTGATACTCTGTACTGAATATGCAATGGCAAGAACAATGCCAGATATACAATACAGCAAACTCAGTAGCAGATACATGTCAGCAAATACCCTATTGCCTATATACAATGGTAGCTATACAAACTTAAATATGCCACAGTGCATATACAGTGGTAGATACATCAGTAGATATATGATATGGCAGACCAAGGGTAATGTTAGCACTAGTTCCAAATACTGGGATTCATTTCTTTTCCGGGTTGGAACCAAACTGGAACCACTGCAACAAGTATTACCCCATCAAACATCAGCAAAAAACATTTCCGTCTGCACCGACTGGCTGCCTCAGAGTGGATGCGCTCTGTCAGAGCCGTCAGAGACACCCCAGGGGCGGATTCATCCGCCCCTGTTGTCAATACCACGCGTCGAGTTGCATATCGCCCTCCGATCGCGGTTTCGCCATTTCTTCTCGCTCTGTCGGTCTCCAGCTTTTAACAAACACTCTGGTGTTGTGGCCAACTGTGACCATCCGTCGGAATGGGTTCATTGTGTTCACGCTTGCATCGAGATTGCAATGGATAAGTATCCACGCAATTGTGCGGATCCACGAAATCTCGCAAAGAGCAAGTGAGACCAAATGTGGGGAAACATAGAGTGTGCATTTTCGTTGTATGACAAGATGGGATGAAAATGAGATGCTGTCTATCTATCTAGCCCAGGGTCTCCCGAATATACACTCTGCGTCGCTCATTCCACCTCCGTTTCCACTGTATCTCCGTACACCCACCGTCGCACCTTAAAGGTATACTTGAGGGCCGTGATCGAGCTAGTTTGGAGATGCACTTGGAGGCCGAGATCGAGTGAACTGAGAGATGCACTTGGAGGCCATAATCGATCGAATTTGGAGATGCACTGGGAATCGGAGGTCGAGTGAACACCATGATGCACTTTGAGGCCGAGATCAAGGATGCACTTGGAGGCCATGATCGATGGAGTTTGGAGATGCACCAGGAGGCCGTCGTTGATCGAGTTTGCAGATGCACTGGGCGGCCGAGGTCGAGAGAACTCAGAGATGCACTTCGAGGCCGAGATCGATTGAGTTTAAAGATGCACAGGGAGGCCGAGGTCGAGTGAGCTCAGAGATGCACTTTCAGGCCGTGATTGAGCGAGTTTGGAGATGCAATTGGAGGCCGAGATCGAGTAAACTGAGAGCTGCACTTGGAGGCCAAGATCGAGCAAGTTTGGAGATGCACTTGGAGGCCGAGATCAAGTGAACTCAGAGATGCACTCTCAGGCTGTGACCGAGCGTGTTTGAAGATGCACTTGCAGGCTATGATCGAGTGAGATTGGAGGAGAACTTGGAGGCAGTCAATTTGGAAGGAGGCGCGACGGCAGCTAGACTGTCGATCTTGGGATGATGCTGTACTTCGTGTATGCTGTACTCGGTCCTAACTCATGATCATGGCATGGAGAGATAGAGAGGGATGACTTATCTTTCTGTTCTTAGGTGATGGTAGAGTTGAGCACAAGAAAGAGAGAGATCAGAGGAGATGGGGGAAATCATCATGAGAATTTGGGACTTGTGAAAATTTTGTGTGCCAGTCAATTGACCAGCCCCGATCCAGCAGGTACAATTCCCTTTCCGGCGGGTAATATCACCGATACGGGGTCTTCTAAACCCAATCAGGCAAGTTGTACTCCTAATTTCTCATCGCCGCTTGTATTCTCCATATCGTTCTCATCATCCCCCATCTCCCTCTTTGTTGTCCACAACTCTACCATCATCGCAAGAATACAAAGTTATGTAATCCCTCTCTATCTCTCCATGCCACAATCATGAGTTAACACCAAGTACAGCATACGCCTAAGATTGTCTGTCGTCCATTGATTCTCACGATTTCGAGTTGACCCCTGAATGTAGCTTCACCTACCAGCGTACCTCCCTACCGATCCACCGCCACCAGCCAGTTATCCATAAGAGCTTCAAAGGTGATGTCACGTTGTCACATTCCCACGGTTTCGAGGTAACTAACCGATGAATTGAGTCTCAGCACCTGGCGGGCCTCCCACCGACCGCCTCCAGATCGATCACCTCCAGGTACTCCTCCAATCTTGCTCGATCATAGCCTGCTACAAGTTCATCTGCAAACTCGCTCAATCACGGCCTCCAAGTGCATCTCCAAACTTGCTCAATCACGGCCTCCAAGTGCATCTCCAAACTCGCTCAATCACGGCCTCCCAGTGCCTCTCCAAACTCACTTGATCATTGCCTCCAAGTGCAGTTCTCTGTTCACTCGATCTCAGCCTCCAAGGGCATCTCCAAACTCGCTCGATCACGGCCACCATGTGTATCTCTGAGTTCACTCAATCACGGTCTCCAATTGCATCTCCAAACTCGCTTGATCACGGCCTCCAAGTGCATCTCTGAGTTCACTCAATCTCGATCTCCAATTGCATCTCCAAACTCGCTCGATCACAGTCTCGTAGTGTATCTCTGAGCTGTTGATTGGTAGCTATATGTCTAAATAGATACATAGATGAGAATACAACCTGAATACATGAGTTTTAAAAATCGTTGCACGATTAGTAGTAGCTATGAGTTCCAGGCGCACCAGCAGTGTTCCCAGATGTTGTTTTTCCCTTAATGCTCTACTGTGATTGGAGGTGCTCCCAGACGCTCACAGGTTTGTCGCTGGCACTCCCATGTGCTGTGCTATGCAACACGACCCGTCGCCTGGGCGACAGGCAGCGTGTAATTCTCTGTCAGAGGGTACGAGGTTACGTCAGAGCCGTCAGAGCCGTCTGGAACACCCGTGTGTTGCAGACGGAATCCAGGGTTGTTGCTGATGAAACACCAAACTGCACCTAAAACTGCAGTTTTTTGGCCAGTTCCACCCCCAAATCTCTCGCTCCAACTAAGTATTTGAGTTCTGATTGTATTACAATACACAATATACCTACATTATGCAGTTTTGAATGCACTTTTACCTCCTGTGTTCCAATTTGTGATCTGATCAATATTCATTTAGTTACTTTGAATAGCACCCAAGTGTTGGTGTTCTTTCACCATGACTTGACACATATTGCACAGTTTGCAATTTGGAGACCATGAGGTGCAAGGGCTCCAAGACCTGTATCTTTTACATATATAACTCTTTGTAATACAATCAGAACTCAAAAACTTAATTACAGCCAATATTCTGAGTTCACAAAAATGTGACCCTGCTGACTCCAAAACCCGACCAAAAACACTGCAGTTTTATGTGCGGTTGGGGTTTGGAACTGGTCATCTTTGGGCAGGTTGGTTCCTTGCCAGATCCAGAACCGAACCGAGGCAACAGTTCCGGTTCCTACCAGGCCCATTGCCATGTAACCAAGAACGGTTGCTAACACTGCAGGTCTCATGGGTTGATATACCATAGCAGATCCCCTGGTGGATAAACAACACAGTAGATTCAGTGGCAGATACACAATGTCAGATAACCAGCAACCATTTCACACAGTAGTATATTCAAATGGCAGTTACCAGCATTACATACACAGACATGGATAGCAGCTACGGATAACAGCAGTAGCTATACAGCATCAGATGCAGCAGGAGATATACAACATAGCAGACACAGTGGCAGATACACCATGGCAGATATATATACAGTGACGGATATACAGCCATATATACAGTACCAGGTGAGAATACATATTCCCAGCAGTCGGTATAAAGAAGTAGTTCAAGATACACAGTACAACATACACCGCAGCAGATACATGGTGGTAGTTACACAGCGGTGGATAGACAGTGGTAGATGGCCAGCAATACATACAGTAGTGGATATACAACACAGTAGACACAGGGGCAGATACACAGTAGCTGATACACAACAGCTTATACACAGTGGCAGATATGCAGTGGCAGATACACAGTGGCAGATACACAGTGGCAGATACAGAGCAGCACCCAATCAAGACACACAGTGATGGATACACAGCAGTAGTCTAGGTAATCTGCGCAATATCGTAACAAGTCCACCATGCTCAAGTTTTGAATCCTTGGGGCAGCACAGCTGCTACCAATGCTAGTACTCATATATATATGACCTTGTGGTCTTCTTGGATAATATACAATCAAGCTTCTCTATCTCTCTACTTTGAACAAAGTTCATGAATATCATAGTCGAGTGATGGGCTGGGAGAGAATGGTGATTGCTAGTTATATCCATTTGTCAAACAATGAGGAATCCTAGTCAACGTTGTAGACCATTAATTAGAGAGGGAGATGGACCAATTTACTGGGGTGAGGTAGAGGAAAGTGAACGAATGACGAACGTTACACATCGGGATCGAGGATTCAGAAGAAAGTTTCACATTTGCTACACTAGCGGTGCCCAATCGAGGATCGTTTGGAAACGCCACCACACTATATCGTTCTAGAGTTTTGGCTCAGAAAGCTTATTCCAACACCACAGCATCTCAGCAAGAAGAATCCAGTCATGGCGTTTCAAAGGTGTAAAGGATCCGAGCCGCTTAGAGAAATCATCGAGAGGACCACTAATCACTACCAAATAGATTGAGCAGCAATAGCTAAGGGAGCTTGTTTGAATTCCACCGCCGCCTTAAGCTACATCAAGCCGATTTCTCTACTATCCCCCATCCCAAACCCCCTACCTACACAATCCATAGTTCAAACATGCAATGTAGTCTTTATGAAAATTCAATGAAAGCTCCACCATGAAGACCGTGCAGGCAATCAGCACCTTGGCACACAAGACCGCAACGGACAAAATAATAATCCCGCTAACTACAAAAAGGACAGCCCTCACCAACCATGTAACGAGCAAAAAAATCGTGCACAGAATAAAACTCGGTATACCGATCACGACAGTATATGCCAGCCACTCAAGCCAACTAAGGAGCGTGGCCACAACAAAAATTGGCAAACCGATGATAAACTTCAATGTTCTCCACAGACCATTCTCATCCACATCACCTGCAGGCTTCCTCACGAAGCGGTCCGATAGCAACCCGTACTCGTCGTCAAGACACAGGCTCCCCAGTGAGTTTTCGGCCCAACGATCATTTAACACACCCCCGACACTACGCGACCCATAGATTCGCCCTTTATACTCCATAGCTTTCCTCTGCTTCCTCGCCTGGCCCCAGGGCCACTTACTCACCACCTTCGACTTATTCTCTCTCGACCCCTGAACCTTGCGCATCACCATCTCCATATCCTGCTTAGACAACCTCGCCGTACCTCCATCCAGCGGCAGCAGAATCCCACAGGGGACGACAAAAGGCTCGTGCAGCCGGACGTAGCTCTCTACGCCTGCTTTTGGTACACTCGGCTTTTTGGTTGTCTCCGGGTACAATATCTCATGCGTATCGGGATGTGGGTCTGCGGGAGCTAGTGGGATGTAGCGCAGTCGGTGGCTTCGCTGGCGGTCATAAGGGAATTTCTTGCGAATGGGGGTGGATTTGAAGGTGGTTATCTATGCTCAGTATCAGCAGTTGCAATGCGTGTACCAGAGGAGACGAACAAGGCAGACGCGGATGCCGGAGGGCTCCGGCGAAAGGATTAGGACGGGGTGGTCGAGGCAGCCAGAGGCGATGGTGTGGGTAGGGTCGGTCTCGGGAAGCCAGAGGATCGTGCCTGGGTCGGGCTGGAGGGTTTTCAGTGTTCGCGCTTTCATGGTAGGCGATGGAGCGGGAGAGCCACTAGTTCGTGGTGATGCCACGGCCCTGGGATCTGACGTTCGCGTGCGGATCTGCGGCGCTTATATGTCGAACGCGACAGCATGGTGAAAGTATGGCCCCTGACCAGAATAGGAAATCTGGGTCGGTACCGATTGCTTCCGATCACCCCACCCGTCACGAAATAGAGTACATACACTCCACACCAAAAATCTTAAAAAGTAGGCTCGCTCCATGAGATGCGACGTACAATGGAGTTCTCAAGAATAAATCTCGAGCAGCTCGGTTTATTTGTAGAAGATGTACTCAATAAGATAGCTACTCTACTCCATAGATAGTGCACATGAACTAAGGAAATAGCCTTCTGCAGCGACAAGGTTTTCATCGCGATATCAGGAAACACGAGATCCAGAGTCTTAAGTAGAAATGCGGCACGTTCCAGAGAGCAAACATGATCAATTACCGGACGATAGCAATCCGCGACTCTTTACTTTTCGTATCATACGCCGGTATTCTAATTGCACATGTAACTTCAAAATATATTGCATAATGTATTATCATTTTTGTAACACGAAATGAAGTATGTATGTAACTTTGTATGCAACGGGATCACTGCATATCACTCGCTGCTGCATTCTATCAAGTTGGGAGTTGTACGCTGATGTGGCATCACTTTTCTCGAGTAGGCTAAATTAATTTTACCAGATTAGTGTATGAGACGATATGTCGATAGTGTAAGAAAGGACGAAGGTTCCATCACTAGTTCTCACTGGAGTAGCGCGAGACAAGAATGTGACACATGACGTCACTGATCTTTGCAATCTTACCTGCTATCTAATTAATCGATCTCATCACCACAATGCAATGTTACCTGATCTACAGCCTGCAGTTGGCATGCAGAACGCTGCCGTTAAAACATCCGGGTAGTCATTCAACTATCGTCCATCGAATATGCGTACATCCCGAATTATCTTGGGTTATACGATTGTATACTCGTACTTCAACTGGTGGGAACGAAGTAGTCTCTGTATTGCTGGGGTGTGGAAGGAAAATGAAATGTGTACGAAAGGTTGGTGATGAGAAATCCGAAATCACAATGGAAGCTCCCACCACTAACGTAACAGTTCCGCATATTTCTGTTCTCAATACCTTCAGCACCCATTGATTACCCCACTGCACTCAGCCCTTAAGCGACATAACACACCTCCAGGCTGTAAGGGTAGGTACGCGGTAGAAGACTACCCGAGCCGGATGGATGACAGAGGGCGCCAATGCGTTTCAGAAAAGGAACTAGGAAGAAACCTCACCGCTTACGCAGCAGTAGAAAGAGTGTGCTGCTGAAAAGTAACGGAAGCCACGAAAGTGAGTGCTACCTAGGATACAAACCTAATCCAACCATTCGTAAATACGCAAGACAAACTTCGTGCCTTGCACCGCTCCATCCTTGCCAGGAACTGTTGGTTAGCAGTGATGATCCCTTTCAAATTCGGAGAAGATACCAATTTCAGCTTCTTCGTAATAGCAAATACTTCTCCGCTAAGATAAAAACCATTTCCGGGCCTTACAGTGAAACACTTCCATTGACTACTTGCCACGCAGCAAGTATGTCTATGAGGGGAGTCGCGCGCTGGCGTAGTGGGCCGGATAAATCGCTTTGCTTCTATTTGTCACGTTTCAAGCTCTGCTTGATCATTATCCACCTTAAACGCTGCGGTGGAAGGAAAAAAACCATTGACGGAATGCATACGTACCATCGGAATAGCGAAGATACGATAACTACGGTCGAGTGGTGAAGTTTCAGTGGTAGATTTAATAGGAACCGAACCATCACTCTTGTGGACAAGAATGTTCATGACAGCTGTCAGAATCGGTCTCTTGCATTGGCACCCTGCATTGTCGCCTGCAATGTATGACAATGCCACATCCAAGGTAAGGTCTTTTATTCGTCAGGTGTTAAACAAGTGTAATTATGGAACACCGCTGCATTACAGCTAGAAGCACAATTGTCTCCGTACTTTACCCAATCATGATTAACCTCCCCAGACTCACTCAAGGCAAGGAGCATCGGAGAATCCAGGTAATGCATGGACCCAACCATCGAAGAGCACACTTACGGCGCTATCGCCATGGTTGTTTCCAATTAGAAGTTGCAACAATGTGTCAACGAGTTCATTGCAAAGCTGTTGTTAATGTATGATAGAGACGCAGTTGCTGGTAGTGCTATTGAGGATGGAGATGAATTGAGCACACGAAAATCGAACTCAATGAATCTGCATGCCAGTCAGCCGCTTGTCCAGTTCCCAGTTATGTTTGACTTCTTACAGATAGATGCTGCTTAATTATTATCGCGTCAGACTATTCCGCACTCCCCGACTTCAACATTGCAAACGAAAAACAAGATTTCATTGACCTTATACGACCCATTTATCGTTCTAAAGCCCATACATCAAGCTAGCTCATCTCCAGTACTCATCAATACCATAATATCGCTGCTATCACGTGTCTAGTTCCAACGACTATCTCGCAGCCAATATGGCATGTCAACCCAATAGAATTAAGCAATAAAAAAGGATTAGCCCTCAATCACTTCGGCTCGTTCAGGCACGTGGAAACTTTCATCACCATGTTTTCCTACTCCAGTGTGATTCTGACAGCGGGGTCATGTCTTCGTACGTAGAGCACATAGATGCGTCGGGGCTGTTACAATCCTCATCGCTACCACTGGGATTATTGGTGCGAGAATTTTTGTCTTCCGGTTTATTATTGCTGGGAACTTGATCACCCGGACGGGGACCACCGTCGCTTGGATTCCGGTCTTCTAACATACTATTTGTTCTCAGTCATAGCTTTCCGTTGCTCGTAGTACTAGGATACATACATATATTCTCTGGTTTCTGAGTTCCTGAATGCAAATGGATGTGGTAACCGTTCATAGAATCGCATGGACTTGTCGACGAACTTGCCAAGCGTTGTCGATTCCGCCGTTGGACCCGGCGTGATTGAGATTTGCCCTGTACCATCCGTGGTGAACTTGGCTGTTTCGTGTATGTTTGCCACCTCATCTTTCGAATAGATCAAATCTCTCACAGCATTATCATCGACGTCAGATACCTTGTCCAGTACCCCACCAGCATCTCCTTGCTTTAGCTGGGCTACTGTCTGCCAAGCTCTCCCGATTGAGTTCCGGGGGTCTTGGAAAAACAAGTAACAACATAAGGAGAGGAGAGTCAAATGAACAGTGATAGCCCCAATAATAACAGACAACCCAATTATTCTCTGAGGGGCAATGACATTTTTGAGAGACTGCGTCGTCGCATTGCCTTGAATGTCGAAGTATAACATTCGATCGTAATAGTCCATGATCGCGGTTGTCGTCATGAGCGCACGGAGGCCAAGTCCTACGCTGTGGGTGGTGCTAACTGTGTCTATGAAGATTCTGGATAGTACGTGGTGAAACTTTGATGTTGTATCTGGGCAAGTGTTGCAAGTGGTGACTGATAGACCGTCACCCTCGGGTTCGAGGATCAGCCTAGTTCCATTCGTCGTGGCCGTTCCGAGATCTTCATCCTCAATATCTGTCAGGTCAAGCACCCCCCGATCTTTGAGACTGAGCTTTGGTTCCAATAAGCCGAAATATTTCCGTATCTCGTCGGTATCAACAGGGTAATAGTTGAAGTCGGTAGTATTTCGGCGAAGTTCTGGTTTAGTATATCGCTTTTCTCCCTTGGCCGTAATTCTCCGATCCAATGTTTTAACAAAACTATGGACACAAACAGTGCACCGCAGGATCACACTGTCCTGGCTGTCGCCATATAGACTCACCCACTCGTGCCCGGCCGCGTTATATATGGCACGCGGTGTTAAACTAAAATTCGCTACCCTCCAATCGTTTGCACTGCCTTTGGCTGTTTCGAAAATCAGCACCCAGGTATTGGAAGGATTTGCAATGTGCTGATCGGAAGCGTTCGCGGTTTCTTGCTCGTGAATGTCGAGCTTTGGCCCTTCCAATTTAGTTAACGAGAAGAATAACCTGTCTGTAACATCATCTAAATGGAACGGTACATCGCTACTGAAGTTAATGCCAGTAAAGTCCCGGAATCCATTAAACGGATTGCCGGAGAGAGTCGCCATAGCAGGGTCGGCGAGAATAGGTGTACTAAGATTACCGGCGATAATGGCACTACGATTCCCACTTCCGGATTTGTTTGGATGACCGTCTATATTGACGACAAAGTTCTCAATCAGTGGTGAAAAGCAGAGGACTTGCGCACGAATAATGCTTGCCGGGCCTTTGTAAGAGATGAACGCCGAACTGTTGGATTTTGCGAATGGGAGCAGCGCTCGGGTGGTATTCCCAGTGTATTCAACACCTCCTATATCCCTTTTTTCGCTTACGATGGATTGTGCATCCCCGGGCTTTTCTGCAAAAATGGGATATTCGTCCAGGTATCGACCACTCATTCTCGTCCCACCGACGTATTGGAACTTATTCGAGCGACTGTAGGGAATATTGAACGTTATGGGCTTCTCTAGGAGATCTTGACGCCGTAGGTCGCTGACAAGAATGGTGGATGTGAATTGAAACAGTCCGCTCAGCAACAGTAGCATTCCGACAATGTGATACACCGGGGGCCATGTTTCTCTGCGATCCGTCCTGCTTCGTAACGTTGGGAGAATAATACTTGATGGTCCGTCGGTTGAAACCCGGGCGATTGCCATCTGGGCAGCGTCCGCATACAAAATTTCGTTACGCACCAATAGGATTGATGCAATCATTGAGCAAGCAAGCACTATCTGAGAACTTATAGCGACCCAAAGAACTGTAGAGCAGATGGTGATTACCCGTGTCGTCCAGTCATCAGCGGAGATTTGGCTCCAGAATCGCTCAGGATGGAGGCTGTTGGACGGCAGCCAAAGGAAGCCCAGGACAATTAAAGTGAGAATGATTGCAATGGTGCCAACTACCACGACCAGGATCGGAAACCAGTCGATCATTGGCCATTTGCGTTTGGGCTTCGTCCTGCCCTGTCTGCCGCCTGAATTGTAAGAGGTGTCCGTTGTTAAGAGCGAAGCGTCATCAGGTGTGAGTAGACCTCTTTGACTGTCGCGATGGCTTTGTTTCTGGCGAGATCGGGTGGGAACGGTGCGTATGGGCTCCATGCGGGAAGGCTTCAGAGGGTGAGAAACAGCGTGAGAGGCTCGGTAGCGAAGCCTGAGGATTGTCGATGTTTAGACTAGGATAGATATAGTCAGTTGAGGAGTTTAGCAAAACCTAGAGGCGCCCCACGTACCGCGGGTGCTACGGTAAGTATTTGTATTGTGTGCTGTGGTAAACCATGTAGACAGAATGTAGTCGTAGCGGATTCAGTTCGCAGTACTGTGCTAGGTTTTCGGCAGTAATCGACAAAGGCGCCCACTGACACAGTGATTAAAGAAGCTGTAAGGCACGGAAGAAAGACGATTTCGTAGCTGATACGGCAGACAGTTGTATTTCACCTCGCGCACATATAGTTGAAATGTTATAGCCACACAAACGACGGAACCCAGAAATTAGTTTATTCATGGGTACCGGAGGTAAGCGACGAGAGAATATTCTGTCCATCCAAATGTTCTATACTGCGGAGTTAAAATGGTCATAATTATATAGAGCAGCGTTTTATATCCGCAGTCACGGCTTGAACAAAATTCGGTGGTGGTTACCATCGGAGTGATACTCAAGGAGAATTCGCACCAAACCTCACCCACAATACGCTGACGCATCCTGTTTGGTTTGTTTTTTGTTCTAATCTTACTGTATCAGTGCATGGCACCTCCCCGGCTAGGTGGGGGCGATCCCCTCCCTCTACCCCTCGTCCTTTATTTACGCGCCCTGAATCTGGGAGTCAAGTAGAACCATCACGGCTGGACAGAGAATTTGTCAGGCCGACTTGTCGGCTGAAAGCTCAGTTCTGTCGTGCGGGAAGAAAATTGAACATTGCGATATGGTCATAAGCTATCACATGTACATGGTTGTGTGCGCAATAGCTCGTCAAGTCTCCAGATTCATCTGGCGCTAGTCAATAGTTGATTTTTGCGGCCCACCCTTTATTTTTTCAATTGGCCCGTTTGCAATGATCGAAAATCCTTGTCGCAACCACATGCATTATTCCTCGTATGGCTGCACAACGCGGCGGCAACAGCGCTGCTGCAAGGCTTATCGTCGTGCACGTGCACACCTGGTGAGTGACATCGGTTGGATGCCTAGCCCAAGAGCTGCTCGTTTTCAATCTGTGCACTCCTCTGAGGAACAAGCTGGCATCAACCAGTTGTACGTATTTTGGCACAGCCTCCACTGCCTTGCTGTGCTTCTTGGATTTTACCTGAGGTTTTTAGGTTTATTTAAGGCGGGTCTATGGCAGGGCTCGTCGTCCAATTGTGTTGCTGAGGATTTACAATTTCGAATTCATACAACCAATGTTCGGTATATATCAAACGTTAACATGCGAAACAAATATCCTATCTAGAGCCTCGCCGACAAATAAGCTTTCAGCTCAAAGAGACCAACCCCGCGTAGAACCAATCTGCTTTTTCCTTGTACCGCCCTTGCATTGATACACCGACCGAACTTTTCGTTACCCAACCGTAGTCGCCCGCCTCACAGCAGTCTTCCCTGTGACGAGCCGATCTCGATCTGTCGGTCACTCTCCGCCCCCGCGTTTACGCCGGGACCCTGCTGGATAATTTGGATCGTCAAAATGGACAAAATCCATTTTGCATTGTGTGATATGCGTTTCTACTTACTGTGTTACAATGCAGATACATAGTAATCTAGAAGTGAGGCACATTTGCATTTCGTTTAGCGTAATCATTACATCTCACTCGCTCTCTGGGCCAGGTACCATTGACACCCAATAGTACGTTTGTTCGCCCTTGAAGATATCTATGGTTTAATATTAACCTGTATATGTTCTTGCGAATCCGTTTGTACAATTTTCGTTCGAGGACGGGGGGGCTGCGAACATGTGCGTCGTTCCGGGTGATAGCTTTCAGCTCTGAAGCAACTAGAGCATGGAGATAATTTCTATTGGGAGCTGACAACCGAATCTGAAGGAAAGCGGAGATTTTCTAACTCAACATCTCGGGTACAATCATGGATGCGTCGACTAGTGAGAACTGGTAGCAACAGCGTCTAAACTGAAATCTGTAGGCCGCCGGTTTGTTAACATTTCAACCGACCTGTCAGCTTACTGTGGTCGATTGCATACTTTTGCAAATATTCCCTGATTTATTTACCCCTGTCCTAGCATCTTAGAAATCTTATAATTAGATACCGAACCTACGCCTTGGCTCTCCTAATCATAGTAACCGGAGGATGCATGTCATTATTAGCGCTTGCGTCATTAGAAATTACTGGGTACACCATATAACTATAGGTTGTTATAATTCTATTACATTTAACCGCGAAGCGATCGTGGTATGTGTAGTGCCATTCACTAGCTAGAGATAAATAGATACAGAGATAAAGAAAGTTAATCAGGATGATAGAGGTAGGTAAGATTAAATACTAGATTGATGGATTAGATTAGATAGTGTAAGAGACGATCACCAATATTAAATAAATTTCACCCTTACGCCTTCGTTTAACATGTCGCAGAAATTTTCTACCACTCCCTGAAGGCATAAGCAATCGAAGTGGTTACTTCCACACTACTATCGCTATGCAACGGAGGGATCCAGTTCACTTTCTCAGTCCACAAGGTCTGAAAATTCCGGAAACGAAGATATTTAAGGTTGGACCTCTCTGTAGGCATAACACCCTAATTACCTTGATGAAGTCGCGTCGACGTCGTCCTTACAGCGTAGCCCAAATCACTATACTCAGGCCGTTGACAGGACTAGTACGGACTACCCGTCCTACTATCTATCCAAGACTCCAAGACTTTTTAGCGCATCAACCGCGCGCCGATTTATTCTGCACAGAGATTATCTCATACTATGTGATCTATATGTTTGTACTATTATGTTAACTTTGATATTCCTATATCAGTTGATAAGCCAGTATATTAGATCTATAGAGGACCTATGTTCCATGACTGAAATAGATACCTAGCCTCACCTATTAAATGGAAATCTATAAAGTTTGAACAGCAGGGGGAGTTCCCACTCCTTATCCATTTGAATATTCTATTCAGAATTTTTAGAAAATACTTTTTCGTAGTGGAAATAGCTTTCCTGTTCACTGTTATAGACCGCGAGAAGTCTTCCAGTAGTTACTGAAGCAAAAGCAGTAGACTGAATCACTAGAGGCCGATACATCTCCTTTCACCACCTGGTAGGTGTACAAATGCAAGGATTTGATAATGTATGCGGAAGAGGGGTTAGATGGAAGTTGTCCAACGGAATAATGATGAGTACATCGGCCGCCAGAAATAGCCTAACGGAACCTTAAAAGTTATCGGCAGCGAAGCTACATGTAAACGAGAGTGCCAGTGGCTGGCGCTATAGTGAGACTGGAGGTGCCACGGTGGTAGAATTGATGAACTACATTCCCCGCGCAGCATAGACCAGATATCGACGTTAACATCACGGCCGTCAGCTGCTGGTTGTTCAAATACATAAAGTGGCTCATACAATCATTCAAAGTCTTAATGTCTTTATACATTAGTTAGTGGGTACTGGTGCTCGAGCGGTGAGAGAAAAGTCTTCCACAGATAGTGGCGGATAGTCCTTAGGGTTGAGGGCATGGCAACCCCAAACCTAGTGCTCAATGTTTTTGTCAAAAGTAGAGATAAAGAAGCTTGATTGTATGTACTATCTAGGAGGGTTACAAAGGCTATATATATACGGTGGTCCATGTACGAATGCGTGCGTACGCATCTATGTATAGAGACGGCTGAATACTATTAGCCTGATAGTAATTTCTCGTACGAAGCATTCTTTCCGGCCATATGCTGAGATCTATTTATGCAACAGTTTTGGCTGCCTAAACACTCTGGCCTTGTGCAAGCGAGACCTTGCGGACGCAAATGAACTTTAGATAAGCGAGCGAGTGATATTTCATGATTCTCCTTTCTATCAGACGGCCGCAGGGAGTGACGCCTGACGAAGCAAATAGGTAGCCTAAAGCAGTGTTCTTAGGGTTAGCAGGCTTGGAAAAGTGCATACGGTGACCCGGGATGTTAATAGACTCTCGAATTGTTAAAGCCCAAAACTACTGACGTTTAGTTAACGAAAACTACTTAGGAATATCGAACTAGTTGGTCGGTAGTCTTGCCTGTGAGTGTCTTCTCTCCGTGCATATGTATTGACTTCAGCAAATTCATAGCCACGATACACCGTTTGGTAATTATTGAATTGCATGATGGGCAGATTGAAGATATGATCGGGGAACTATGGGATTGCTGGCTGTGTGCTCGTAATACTCTGTGTATCTAGCCTACCTGTCGGAGTACAAGCTCTAAATTTAAAGCTCAAAACAGACCTTAAACGTAGAAATCCGTTATCTATAGATCCTGCCACAGCAGCTAATGTCGAGCACACGTGGAATAAAGTCCTTCCGAAAAACACTCAGATACTTAGTGATAGATAGAAATTGAGGAGTAAGAACTTTTATTTTTGGAGTTTAGAATCGACATGACCAAGCCAACATCAATCATCAACCCATCTTAAGTAACCTCCAACTAAACTGAATACAAAATCCTGCTTCTCCATTCCTCCACCCTTCCAACAGTGTTGATTCAGAAGTTTATAAATGAGCAAAGTTAAAGAAAATATTCGTGTACGTAACCCCAAGTTAAAGAAAAGACTTGAAGCGTACGTATTCATATTGTAGCTTTCCCCGGATTTAATTTCGCCGGAAATCCGAACCACATCCCCGGCTTCATCAAGAACTGGACGCAGGATCATTCAAACTAAGTGCGCCGAGTGCAGCATTTGCTGCAACAATTTTCCGTTCCTCTATGGATGAATGTTCCAATGGTTCTGTGTCCGGAGAATCGATCCTTCGAAGTCTCTCTTCTGCAATTTCCAATATATCACGCATGAGCCTAGCTTCATCGATGATCTGGGACTCGACGTCGCCTTCGCCGGTGACCATGTCGTACATAGTTTCGCTTGAAATGATATAAACCCGTTGCGTAGGCAACTCGGCCTTTTCAATGTTGGATTCCACGTTTTGGCGGGTAGCATCGATAACTTCGTCTCGGGCTTTCCTGTAGAATTCCTCCTTTTCGTTTTTCCGTCGCTTGTTGTACCCCAGGTTTTTCATCGTGCTTCTAATGTACTGGTCGACTTTGGATCGGACGATGAACACGGGGATACGGTATCGCCGGCAGTTCTCAAGGATCGCGATGTCGATTTTAGTGAACCGCTATAAGAAAATACGAATCAGCACAAGGTCTAAAGACAGTTCGCAAGTATACACACATCGTCATACACCATGATTATGGCGTCAAAGATGAAAAGCCCTTGCTGGTTGAAATACTGCCAATCGGAAATCTCCAGGGTACCCGCCCCAGGCACATCAAACCATACGAACCGGGAATATGGCGGTTGATCACGAGGGTCAGGATATGCGGTAACATCTAGCGTTGTCTCGACGACACCAGTAGGAGCTGCTCCTCCCGTCGCGTCCAAATTCTGCACACCGCGAATGGCGTTGATGAGCGACGACTTCCCCGTGCCCGAGCCTCCGCAGATTGCGAAGTGGAGGCGGTCAACACGGTATTCCACTCTTGCTTTTGCCGCTTCGAACTCTTCTTCGGTGGGCCACTCGATCGGTTGGATGCCCTTTGACAGGTAGAATTCTTGCTGATCCAAAACGCGTTGCATACCAGCCGCTTCCTCGTGTGCAAGTGCCCTCTCTTCTTCCGCAATTCTTTTGATTTCCTTTTCTCGTTTGAGGGCTTCTTCCTCTCGCTTGTGTGCCTCTTCAGCCTTCCTCCTAGACTCTTCTGCTAGTTTCCGATCCTCTTCCGCTTGCTTTCGTGCCTCTTCCTCTTTGCCGACTAGTTCTTCCTCGCGTTTTCGTGCATATTCGAAGGCTATCCGGGTTTCTTCGGCGCGTTTTCTGGTCTCTTCTTCTCGCCGACGAGCTTCCTCTTCGCGTTTCCTTGCATCGGCCTCCCGTGCCTTGGCTTCCTCTTCTCGACGCCTTGCCTCCCTCTCGCACCACTGAGCGTGCTCCTTGGCTTGTCTTTCCCGGTGTTCTAGGTGCTTGTGGTGTTCCTGATCGTATAGTTAGCTATACGACACCGGTCATGATGGCGGTGTGAAGCCTAATACCACTGAGCCTGCGTTACCCATGGTGGATAGTGAGGAGGAGTGTTGAGCCTTTGAGGCAACGTTTGTGGGTATAAATAACTGCGGTTTGTCGTTAGAAGCTGTTTCGGTTCTGAATGGTTAGAACTGACAAATATGGGGGAGTTTACTTGGAGGTTTGTAGAGAGAAGTACTTATTGGGGAAAGCTTTCACAAAGATCGATCTGAGGAGGTGGTTGAGTACCAGTTGTTACTCCGAGGCTTAAAAAACAAGAAGGAGTAAAGGAGGGCAAGAAGGGAAAGAATAAATACCCACTACGACTCCAAAGAAAACAGAAGCAGCATGGACGGTGGAGGCAGCCGGGGCAAATTCACATCCTAAGTTTGCACCTCCTGAAAACGGAAAATACTCGGTAAAGGCTTTGGAATGTTAACGGTGCTAGTGCTGCAGTTGAGCAAATGGTGAACTGTATAACAACGAAGGAATTCCCTTCAATTCTCCTAGAGCGTAATCGGGAGATCCCGCGGGGAACATGCGGCCAATACTTCACTCGCGTTGCAGCGCCATCCTTAGCCCAGCGGCAGGTGGCGCCTGAATACTACCCAAGACTATTATCGAGTACATTCCGCAGCAGTTTGCCAGCTCACTCGCACGAAACCATCTACGTTTCAATGCGGCCCGCCATCGTGCGGTAAACCCTGCTCATTGCGTGCAGGGCGGCAATCCGATCAATCAGATCCCAGGAGGTCTGCGAACACACATCAAACATGGATACAAGAACTTGTATTCCTTTCTCTATATTTCTGCAGATTTCTCTGCAGTATGCGAAAAAGTCGTATACCTGACCGGTCAATCAGTTTTGTAATGCTGTATACAAGGATGCGGCCGGCCGCGAATTATTCATTGGTATGTAGAGGCTTTGGGTTGGAGGATAATCGCGCACCCGCAGGACGCAGGTGGATGTTTTGGCGGTTAGAAGGTATGATTCGATTACGGTTATGATACGCATGCGCCTTAACCGGCCAGCAGTTTGTGTCGAGCCGCCGGAGAATCTATGTCTGCGTCTAGGATCATGCACGATTGAGGCGCGCGTGGGGGGTATGACAGGTCTGGCGAAATCGCAGTTATTGCGACGCATTCAAGCCACTTTACTGAGATCGCCAAATCGCAGACAGCTACCGACACTGTCAGACTTGTATATTGCTCAAACCCCCGTCCGCTCCACTGTGTTGTTACAGCCACACATCGAGCATCAAACACAGCGCAGTTAAGTTTAAATATGAGCGAGACGGAAGAAAGTGAGGAGTCAATTTTATCCCCCAAGAAAACCGGCGACAAATGACAACTATGTTACATGCAGAATAACGAGTCAGAGTGGTTGCCTACTATGAGGCAGTGGGGGAGCTGAAATTTGGTGCCGGTGTAATACAACACAATCAAAAGCGGGGTTTGGAGTTAAGAGCGAACGAATAGGATGTTTTGGCAGCGGTGGGGAACATTCCTGGGAGCGGAACAGGTTGCGAACAGCACATGGTAGCAGTCGGTGACTTAGATTATGACTGGAGAGAACGAGACAACGAGAAATAGGAGCAACATGCAGTGTTTGAGATTATTTTAGGACGAGAAGTGTACGCAATCGATCCTGCACTTTCTGTTCGATACGAACGTGGTTAGGAGAAGGAAGAAAAGTCAGCGTGAGGTGCGAGAAGGTCGGAAGGCAAGCATAGGCTCTAGGAAGCGGATGAGACTTTTTCTTTTGTCAGAAGGGAATGAGGGTAGATGATAAAGACTGTCCCCCTTTGCCCTTTGGCCGGGAAGCGACGAACTAGGAAATGTGTACCTAACATGCCAGGCCGCAAACAGCGAATGCAAAACAAACAACGGGGGGAGCAACCAGCCCGGCTGAGCTACTCTGAACCGTGCAACTGGCCACCGTTAGTAAGTCCGCCCCACCATTCGACACCAGTAGTGCTACCAAGCGTATTTTAATCGACTTATGAATACCAAGCGAATATTTATCACTAACATAATTCGTCTTTTTCTTGGCTGTGCTCCAGATATGATTGCATATTATGGACTAGAAGTTCTCCTTCATTAAGAAGCCCCGAACTCCTAGGGATCGCTCCCCGTCAGTTCGAGGTTGACACGACAGGTACAGGACTAAGGAGAACAGTTCTGGCTTGAAACAAACCCCTCTACCCCGTCGACGGCCCTTGTACTCCATAGATGATTGCTGTTATGCATTCGGTAGATAGTGACGTCAAGCCAAGGTGGGAATAAGGCTCGGGCCGTTCCGAAGCTAGTGAAACAGCAACACGGCAAACCCCTGCACGTCATGTGTCACTTGCGTCTCCAAAACATGGGGGTATTCGATGGTTGTGGACAAGTAGTGAAATATATGCCTTCTCTTTTCTTCGTTCCGAGGTCCCTTCGTCCGAGTCATGGTCTATCAAGGGGAGGTACCAAGTCTTATTATGTGGTTCTCCAGGGTAGTACGTGATAGCTTGTCTCATTGCTACGTTTTGGTACTCACGTATAGAAAGCGAAAGCGGGAATGCCTTTGAATTCTGTTCATAGAAACTCTATGTACGACTACTGTAGTGGGCTAGGGTCGAATTTTGCGCTTTTACGAGTTCTCTACTTTGTCGCCGTTCCTTCCAGATTGAGATCGTGAGGTGTGGCACTATCGATGTCACGATATATTTGCCGTGCGATTTATACTGTACTTTTTGTATTTTAGGGATATTTAAAATACTAAGCAGATGGATGGTTCAGGCATCCTGCCATTGTTAGTGCATCAATTGCTAGTTTTTCAACATTGTTAAAAGCATGAAAGGGATCGAAGAACGCCCAGGAGAAAAACGTCAACGCATTCCTGCGAAGTCCTGATCTATCGGACAAATCAAGCATAGTAGGCTCGAACCCAGCTTGTTGACGGAAATACTGGGCTTTCGCCCGAGATCATCGACGGGCATAATGTGACTGCTTGGCTGTTACGTGGGTTGCCACTTTTAGTATAGTTATCTTAACATCATGTACTTAAGCTTTCTCCTTTTCTCTTCTGCTCTTTAGAATTCAGACGATTGATGAATTCTCCGCGCACATTGCAACATCTGCGTGTCAACACAGCTCTCTTCCTTTCGTTCGAGCTTCATATCGAGGAAAGTTACATGAGACCGAAACTAAACTTGATGAAAGTTGAACATAAAAACATTGAGCTATGCCTATCCCGAGAAAAAAAGCTTCTAACTTAAACTGAACCATATCAGCTACTAGACCTTCTGCCCCATATTCAGAAACGAACACGGATTCTGCTAGAGTCCCAAAAACTCCAACCAAAAAAGGGTAAGCACAAAAACTGGCTACAAATATTTATCATTTATCACATGTTTTGGTAATCTCTGATAATAAGAACATCGTAACGGTATAATGGCGTTTCCGAATTGCCAGTTCAATCGCCGTTGCATAACGCTTATCTCCCGGCTGCTGGGAGTCCGCACCGACATTTAGTAACAGTTGTACCATGTCTAACCGACCATATTCGGCAGCCCACTCAAGAGCCGTTCTCCCGTCATGATCCGCTGGAGGTGCATTAACATCCGCACCAGCCTCAATTAGCATGAGAGCAATACGAAGATGGCCCTCAACTGCGGCTCCTTGAAGCGCTGTTACTCCCCGGTCATGCCCTGCAGGTGCGTTCACATCTGCCCCCGCAGCAATCAGGATCCGGACCAGTTCGATATGGCCATAGGTAGCTGCTGCCTGGAGAGCATTTCTTTTGTATCTGCATTCGGCAGCCGGTGCATTGACATCTGCACCTGCATTCAGCAAGAGTTGAACCAACTCGACATTGCCCGTGGCTACTGCTGCTTGGAGTGCTGTAACTCCTGCGTCTGAAGGGGGGGCGTCAAAGTCTGCTCCTCTGTCCAGAAGGATTTGAACCAGCTCTATTCGGTCATTTTCCGCTGCCTTTTGTAGTGCCGTTTTTCCGCAGGGGTAAGAAGCGGGCGTATTCACGTCCGCACCCGCATCTATCAACATTTGATTTAGCTCTATCTTACCGTATTTCGCTGCGGTTTGGAGTGCAGTGCATCCGAAGTTTGGAGCCGGGCCATTGACATCCGCACCAGCATCAATCAGGATTCGAACCATCCGCATACCGTCGAGAACTGCAGCTTGGAGTGCAGTACGCCCTCCGTCTGTAGCAGGGGCGTTGACATCCGCACCGACATCTAGCAGAATTTGAACAAGTTCAATATGGCCTGATTTCACTGCTCCTTGAAGTGCAGTATATCCGCCGCCGGAAGCCGGCGCGTTGACATCGGCACCCGCTTCCATCAGAATTTGAACGAGTTCGGCGTTGCCGGATACCGCTGCTGCTTGGAGTGCAGTTCTTGGATGGTTATCATGGCGATCGGTTGTTTGTGCATTGACATCTGCACCTGCATCTATCAGGAGATGAACTAGCTCTGTATTTGCTGCGTTCACGGCGGCTTCGAGTGCTGTGATTCCTTCGTGTGCAGCTGGGGCATTAACGTCCGCACCGACATTCAACAGTGTTTGAACCAGCTCGATATTTCCAGTCTGTAGGACGGCCGGCGGCAGATCTGGCTGCTCCAGCACATTATTGCCTGATATGACTGCTGCTTGGAGTGCAGTATATCCGCAACCGGCAGCCGGGGCGTTAACATCTGCGCCCATATCCAACAAAATTCGAACCAGCTCTGTGTTTCTAGATCTCGCTGCAGCTTGAAGTGCAGTTACTCCGGCGTCGTAGGCGGCGGAGGCGTTAACATCTGCGCCAGCAATCAATAGCAGCCACACTAGTTCTGTATTGCCTGTTTCCACGGATGCCTGCAGTGCCGTTCGTCCATTATAGTTGGCGGCAGCAGCATTGATATCAGCACCCACATCTAACAGGATTTGAACTAGCCCCGTGTTGCCTGAAGTCGCCGCGGCTTGAATTGCAGTAACCCCGCCACTGCTAGGAGAATCGTTGACATCTGCACCAGCAGCCAATAACATCCGAACAAGGTCAATATTGCCGGTTTGTGAGGCTGCTTGTAGTGCAGTCGCTCCACACTCTTCAGCTGCTGCAGCATTGACATCTGCACCCCTAGCCAACAGAATTTGAACCATCTCAGAATCGCCTCTTCTCGCGGCTGCTTGTAGTGCAGTCTCTCTCCAACCCCTAGGAGACATAAGGTTGACATCTGCGCCTGCGCTCAATAGGGCCATAGCAAGCTTAATATTACCGTGTTTCGCAATTATAACGAGAGGCAGATCTCCATTTCTAGTGGGCAGATTCGGGTCAAAACCGGCTTCGAGAAAAATTCGAACAACATTCGTGTCTTGAATTCGTATGGAGCTTCCAAAGATTTGCCTTGCAAATGCTTCGGTTGTTGGAACTTTCGTCGGTAGTAATAACGAGGCGAGTATCGATTGTTGCTTATTATTGATGATCCATCGAAGGAGCCCATCGGCATGGTCATCGGATAACATATTATTCGATGAAAGAAACGCAGCAAACTTGACGAACTGAAACAAAGCAGCTTGATTAGACGGTCCAAGCAATTTTCCGATGCTAGTCACGAGCTCTTCATCATACTCTTCCGAGAATATGTCTCGCAAGTGGCGATAGGCACCAGAAATTCGTTCCATAATGTCGAGATTTGTCGATGCTGGTAGCAGGCCAGACAATAAATCTCGCATGTGGGAGTAGGCGCTCAAAGTACGATCAGTAATTTTCACTCGTGTGGTAGTGGATAGTAGCCCAGAAAGAAGCTGGGACATGTCTGATGTGTTTACACTTGAAACCGCTTGAGGTATATCTCGACTGCTAGCATTTCGAACGTGCAAGCTTAGAATGCCTAATCAATAATTAGCATTCAAAGTATAAATCTAACATCAATTTATGAAGGAAAATACCCCGGGCCTCAACAAAGTCCAGGAACTGGAACCAAGGAAGATTCTCTAACATGATCTCGAAAGAGGCCTGACCCAATGGAGTGCAGATGGTAATTCCTTGTGGACTATGTGGGCTTGCTGTTTAGTGTATAGAAATGAGCACTGTTATGGCAATAACCTAGGGATTAAACTGCACCTATCGTCCATTCTTGCGCAAAGGTTGGAGGAAAGCGCCGTGATATTTCTTTCTTAATTCGTTTCGGTGGGACCTCGATGTCACCGCTGTATACCACGCTTTCTTTACCATCCTTCTTGCGTTTTTCTACCCGGTGATGGATGTACTCCCAATCGGAATTGTTTAGATATTTGCGCAGATTCCATTTTTTGAATTGACGTTCGTATTGTGCCTTACTGCTGGAATTATCAGTTAAGCTCTGTCGTGAAGTCGTTCGGGAATGATACCTGGCGTCAAAGTTGCGATGTCTTTTCATGTATGACATGACTTCCCCGAGTGACTTATTTTCCGCAAAATAAAGTGTTTGTATTTCTCGTCGATGAAGTTCCCATTGGTCTTGCGAAGTTTCGTGCTTTGACTGCATTCTTTATCTCGCGGGGTTTGTTGCGGGGTATGCAATAGTGGACGCTTAGAGTTGGAGGATTGTTGAATGGAGTTTGTGGTTTAGAGAAATTATAGGCAATAACGGATACTAAGAGTTTGGATTTTTAGGTGATATGGAAGTGTGATCTCGCGATTGGGGTTATATTTATGGCGACATCGAGCGGCACAAGGCTGTCCATGTTTCCAAAATGGCAGAAGCTTATACGCTCATTCCAGAATCTCTCTTATGTCACCAACAGATCGTTTCTAACTGGCGGAATCCTAAATCTTCTAGTGTGCATTCTTTTTGTGGTACAAACAGGGATCTCTGTCGCTTTTTGGACCACAATTCAATTGGTTGGGTTCAGAATCTTCCTCAAGATAAGCAAATCCTTGTCCAAAGTGTGAGGCGAGCGTTCAGGCGGAAGGCAGATAAGGATTGCATGAGATGGTTAGGTTGAGGACTGCAAACACAACGCACCAAACTTTTACTTTTTTTTTGGTAGAGCATCTTAAACCTTATGTGGATAGCGAATGGCCAGTTAGTGGGAATTTTGGTCCAAAAGGATCTCCGGAGGTCATTTTCTCAATAATTCAAAAGTTCAATTGGCCCTATATTGTGGTACTTATCTGCAAGACATATAAGGGAAACTTTTGCATTGAAATGGTGTTCGAAATTTTACCCGGCTGCGTAGCACAGTGACCTTGCGAGCACCAATTAGGCGATCGTGTACACTGATACGCCCGAAGTAGCCAATGGCAAGTTTCGTGCCAAGCCTTTTTTTACATGGAGTTTAAACTTAGGTTTCCTAGCTTCTAGGATTTGTTTGGACTCTCGTTAAATTTATGGCTTGATTATTTCTATGTATATGGTGTTTACTTGTCTAAACATACAAAGGACACTTTCACATGGCAACGATATTCGAATATTTACCGAGTTTACGAGCATTCCCACACGCCCCAATGAGCCGAAGGCGAGTTAGGGCCAACAACTTTTTCACATGGGTGTTCATTTGCAAATTTTATTGAAAAGTACCATTTTTACTCGACGCCTCCGATGGAATTAGTGTTCTCAATCCTCATACGGAACTACGTATCTACAACTGGAAATTTATTTGTAGATTTTTGAGATAGCAACCTGCTATATCCGGAACAATTTGCGCTGGCAGCATATTTCTGCCAAAATACCCCGGGATACGACCCCATGTCCGTGGACTAAGTAAATATTTGACCCTGTGATATAGACAACACGCAAATACCACGGGATTGTGCCCCACATCACGACCCCGCATCACGACCCCATATCACGATCCCACATCACGATCCCGTACCCGGTCCCACATCCCTGTCCAACAACCTCATGCACTATGATGCTATCCCACAGCCCCATGGATAAAGACTTACTTTAATAGTGGTAACTAGGCAACTTGTACTTTGTCCACGGACACGGGGTATGGGGTCGTGCCACGGGGTATATTGGCGGACATATATGGGGCCATAGACTCGAAGTTTCAAAACGCGCATGCATAGCCAAGACTATACCCTAGCCAAGTTGGATACAAAACGACATCGGTATCATTAGTGATGGTGACCTTGAATCGAACATATTGAAGAGTATATACATATGTTGCCTATGTTTGTGATTATTTTACTTATTGTTGATTTTTCGCTCGCTCGCCCAACGCTAAACTTGACTGATCGAATAAGATACAACTACACGTCACATGTGTTGGGCATTCGGAATATTGGACACAATCTCATGCAGTCACATGCTAGGTACCTAAGTCGTCTGTAGGTATTCGCTTCTCCTTGAGAGTATCCCGGCGTGGTTCTTGTTCCTGCCACTCCGATGACGAAATATAGTTTGACTTCACCGCCGTTCCCTCGCCGGTCTGATCCCCACAGCCTTCCCACACACAATTTCGTGCTTTCCAGCACCAGAACTCCTACACCCACTCTATCTCAAAGACATAGTATCAAACTTTGACTATCCTGAGTGTTGACGCTACGAACTGTCTCTGCTCAAGAAACGACAACGGGGAGCGTATGTGGGTTCTGTGGGAATGCAGCGAGAAATCCTGGGGAAGCCAATGACTTGAGAAGGAAGGCGGTGGCAGGAATGTGTGGTCAGGTCAACTGATATGATGTTCTAGAAAGGCTCATAACCCGCCCGGTTGGCGGGGTAGGTAGTCCATACGGTGCAGGGTTAAAGGTTATTGTGGCAGTGAGACGGGCGTAGAGCGGTGTTTGATTTGCAGTGCAACCTATGTAGATTATGGCGTTCACTGGAGTTCGTTTGAACCCACTTAGCACATCTACACTGCTGCACTATATAACAAGCGGTTCTACCGGGCGTTCCTTATTATGTTATGTTGGAAATTGTAGCGGGTACAGTGAGAACGTCCAAGAGTGATATCGTTCTCTCTACTCTAGCGGTCACTCTATATACAAAATGACAAGACCATATTGGCCGCTCCACCATCATCGGGCGGACTAGGGTGCGGGGTTGAGCGGATTTCCAATATGTTACAGCTCCCTTACCCGTCAGATGGCTACAGCAGAAGCCACAACAGAAGGATGGCGTAATCATTCTATCTTTCTATTCCTCTGTAACACATTCTGATTTCTTTCGTCATCCTGTTCAGTCTTGTTTCGGTACTCAAAGAGTGACAATACCGAGGTCCAACAACGACCCGCCACGAACCCGGAGACTCCCGGCTCGTTTCCCAGTGGGTTTCCTACTCAAAAGAGTCGTTACTGATCGGTACATACAATCGGTATGGCAGACGCTGTAACATCGGAGATGGATAACAAGTATACTACACGGGTTAGGTTACATTCCAAAATTATCACAACGACTATGAGACACGTCTCATCCTCAGGTTATACGATTGTAGCCCAGATGCGGAGGAGATAAGGTCACATATGTGTGTACGAAACAAAGTAAGCTGCGTGGACAATCAACGCTGGTCCTACAACTTCGAAACGCCTGGTATTCAGGAGTTGATGGCCAGGGAAAAACCGCAATAGGCGAGCAGGTGTCACAATCTCCTGTCCTCAGGTTAAATTTTAGAGTGATGAGTAAATACGAGAGAGCGGTAGCAGTCAATAGAATAAGTATGTTATTAAGACGCAAAAATGGTGTCAAATATAATAGTCTTACAAAAGAAACGCAGCGAATAGAGAAGGGTATGCTCACCAGTCCTTTCTCTCCCATTACCTCTATTTCTTTAGACAACTCGAGATGTATGATGTGGATGATAGACTGATTAATCGATTGTACTACTCCCAAAGTACTAATTGCTTTCTCAGGCCTTAAAGACGACGAATTGCACTAATAAATAAGTGTAGGGGTGTGTTGTAGGGGTGTGTACTGGCACTTCGTCCTTTAGTTCATAAGGATTGATACACCGACGGCGGTATCGTTAGAAGAGATTTTGTAGAACAAGAATAATAGCGCAAATGTAATCAACCATCGAAGAGAGGAGTTATCCATGAAAGCCAACCCCCACTCGGAAGCAGAATAATGATAACTTTCAAATTAATCTATCATCCAGTTCTTCATACGTTAAAATCCATCCAACCATAACCACATGACATGAGCAAGTCCATATACTTTGTGTATTCAACTTCAACAGCCACTGCACTCACGGTGACTCACCCTCCAAGAAACAAAGAAAACTAGGGAAGGAATGACATAAGGAAAATCAGAAATGCGGTATGTATTCCGTCCAAAAAACTGTGGCGTACGCTCCTTCCGGTACATGACGCAAACTGATGAAGGCCTCGATGACAATTGCCACTCGGGCGCAGACGACGATAGGTACAGACAGAAACGACGTTATATATACGATGTAAAAAAAAGCTACCGAAAAAGACTTCCTAATACTGGGCAAATTTTGAGTACCTCAGGTTGCTGAGTGCTTTCATTACGACTGAGTGCTTCGTGACGTCCGGAAGGAATTGGTTCGATAGTATAACAGACATGTAAGAGACAGCAATGCTACCTGCCATTATTGTAACACTCGAAATCTTCCAAAGCAATTGTTCGGCCTCGGATGGAAACTCAAAATTCCAGGCTGCCGCATGAACTCCTCCATAAGCCAAACACACAAATAAGACTGAAAAGTAACGGCGCTGCCGAACCAAACGAGCCTTCACTGAAGCTCCCCCCATCATAGTTTACCATGCGAGAACTGACTAGTCTCGGATCTTGGTTGCGCCACCCAAGATTCGTCCCCAGCAACCTTCGTTCGAGTGATGTATCTACTACGGTCGGATCCCGTACACCAGTGGGCTTCGCAAACCAGATCCCATACATCATCAAAGCGCAAAGAGCATGGACAAGTGTATGAACTTCAAGAAATGTCAGAGGATAAGCGGAAACTTTGCGGGCCGAGACCTGTAAAATAAACCGAGATCTTAAATCCAGCTTTATATAAATGCAAAAGACACGCAATGTGTCCAAAGAAGTGGTGTACCTGAATGACCATCCAAGTCACCTGGGAAATAACCAATCTCTTGGCAATACCATCTGCCTTGCTCTTATCGGCGATTGTTTCCGGTTTTGGTGTCAGGAAATGGCCCCCTTCTGCGAGCTTTAAAAGTCCAGCAGTAGTGACAAACATCCTCTTTGGGGTGCTTAGATCGACGCTGAGGTGTTCTTCTTCGTCGAGTTCCAAGGCGAACCCACCCATAACTGCATAAAATCCGTATCGCAAATCGAAAGTGTATTTCGGGTCTGGGACAAATGGGTGCGAAGTCAACTAGACGTTCTGCATGCGTTTCAATTATAAACTCCTGTAAGCAGCAAATCAACGAACATAGCTCTACACTTTCTTGCGGTGCTACAATTTCCAAAGTAGAGGCCTGTAACTTTGTGTGAGCCATCGGTAATGCACACGAGATGATGTCAGACGCACTGTCGGACTCTGAAAGTAAACTGTATGAACCGGGGGGCTGAAGGTCCATATTCGCCGTCTCAGGAGAAATGGTGTGCTGTTCCTTAGATGTAGACACTTCGCCAATGATTCCAGTAGTCCGGGTGTGGACCAGTCCGGACTGGTCCAGTCCAGTCTAGTCCAGTCCAGTCCGAGTAATTTTTGGACCGGGATCGGACCGGTCTAAAATTCTGGCAGACTGGTACGGGCTTGGTCCGGACCAGTCCACTGGGGGCAAATCAGCGAAAGTCTCTGGGAGTCAGTAATACACTGAGCCACCAAATGGAGTCATAAACGGAGACTCATACACACAGACTCATACATGTTGGCTCACTTGCCACTTGCCACTTGCCACTTCCCAGCGGCCAGTTGATACTGGAAGGTCTTGAATGGGATCACTAATACACTGTAAGTTGGCGAATTGACTCACCATCCCCGGACTCATACTCAGAGACACATACAGCAGTTTTCGCTCCGCCACTGCTATTTGCAATTGTGGTCTTCCATTGACTTCCATTGACATCCATTGACTTCCATTGACATCCATTGACATCCATTGACTTCCACCAAGCATCTCACTCCAATAGGCTTCGTCGATGTGTCATTGACACCGGCCGCCACATTGAACTTATCTCTGTGGGACTGACAGATTGTCCACGTATATAAGGCACAGATGCTTCCCGTCAATAAATCATTACACTCGAACACACCCATCATCACTAACACATCGTTTGCTCTCTATTATATTACATTCTCAACACCATGTCATCTGTATCGCTCTCAGATCTCAGTAGCAGTGAAGACTTTCAACCCTTAGATATTGAGTCTGAGTCCTCGGAGGTGCAGGCATCAGAAGCATTCAACACCAATTTCCCAGACACAGTCTACGAGATCTGCATCTCCAAATCTAATCTCCATCTCGCCCTTAACTGCAGTATGTCTCATCGTGGCTACAACGCCATCCATTTCACACAAACGGCGACGCTTGACTTCTCCCATTCATTCCCATGGCACTATTTCTGAGTCTGGTGAATCTAAGTACTGGAAGTGCGCAGATTGTAAGTCCGCCTCCAATTAACTCACGCTCTGGCAGTTCTGATGATGAATACAGGTTCAATGAAATATAAACTGAGTGGAGGGACCACAAAGCCCGCTGACCATTTGCAGAAACACCACTCAACAAAACTTAACCTGAAAGTCCCAACCTCTTCTCCAAGTGTATCTGGGTTAATTAATGCAGCGAAGCAGCTCGATCGCCAGAAATTCAATCAGAAAGTAGCTGATGACTTGCTCCTGAGATGGATCATTCATGCAAATGTTCCCTTTAGTATGACCTCAAATTCTTGATTTCGAGCCCTGCTACTGTATCTGAATGATAACAATCACCTACCGCGGTCATCTACCACAATCACACAACGCATTCTCGCTCATTTCCGGAGCTTGCAGCCTTATGTGGCAGAATTGATGCAGCAAGCAATAACTCCAATTCATCTCTCCTGCGATGGCTGGACTAGTCCACATCAAACTATGGCTGTCCTTGGGGTTATTGCCCACTTTACATCCAAAGCAGGCATTCGCATGAACCCCATCATTGGACTTCGCTCACTTGATGGTTCGCATACTGGTTCCAACTTGGCGGAAGTGCTTATGGAGATTCTTCGGGAGTATGGAGTAGAAGAGAAGCTTCGATACATCATGGGAGGCAATGCCACCAATCATGCATCGCTGGTTAGAGCGCTTGCGGAGGAGCAGGTGCATGGGACATATCACTATGATGCAGGTGAACACCGGCTGCGCTGCGTTTGCTATGTTATCAATCTTGCAGTCAAGGCTTTCTGGTTCAGAGATGTAGATCGTACACTGTTGCAAGATACAGTTATTGTCACCCATGATACAATGGCTGAATGGCGGAAGATGGGACCCTGGGGCAAAGCCTACAATATTACAATATATGTGCTTGCATCTCCACAGTGGCATCAGGAATTCAAATGACTTGGTGGAACCACCATCCTCCACAGAGACAATGCTGCACGGTGGAATACTGGATATAAAATGATACAGAGCATTATTCGAAACTGGGATGCAGTGGAAGTATTCTGTCAACGCCATTCAGACTACTTGGATTGAGATCGCTTGTCAGTTGATCATTGGGAGCAGCTGGCCGATGCAGTGAGCATTTTAGAGTCATTCCATGCTGCAACACTACGCATGGAGGGTGACTTCTCTGAGCTGCATAACATTCTAGTTGAACTTGACTTCCTTCGAACAACGTTTACAACGGTGTTAGAGAAATACCAGGGCAACCCTCAGCTTCATGTCCAAAGGGCTGCAGCAGATGGGATAGTGGTGTTGGACAAGTACCGAGAGTTATACAAAGAGCTCACAGTCAGTGTAGCAGCGGTTGTGTTACACCCTGCGTACAAGTGGGAATACTTTGAAGTAGCTGTGGACAAACTTGAATGGACTGAAGATCAATTGCGGGATGCAAAGCTGTGTGTGCAAGCACTGAGGCTTACAAAGTACATAACAGTGTCTGCAATCGGAGCATCTGAGGGGGAACGCCAGCCTGATAGTCCTCCAGCAGCAGCTACGCCATATGCAACCTGGCGTGCTCAGCGGCAGCGGGTTATTATCAGTACTGATCTCTCTCCGTCCAATCTACTAATTGAGTGCTAATGAGTGTATAGCTGATAAATATGACTGGTATCTCTCAACTCCAACTGAACCCTCTGTCGTCGACCCATTCACCTATTGGCAGTCTCAACACCAGATGTATCCAAATCTTTCATTAATGGCAATTGATATATTATCCATACCAGCCATGTCTGCTGGAGTTGAGAGACTATTCTCCCAGTGCAAAATTATGCTTACAGACAGGCGAAATAGACTTCAAATTGATTCCCTACAAGCTGTGGAATGCATCAAGTCATGGGATTCTCTGCAAATTGGGCTTCCACAGGTTGTGGTCACAGAGGCTCAAATGGAAGATGGCAAGGTTGAGCTAGATATAGATCCGGCTGAGGATGACAATATGGACATTAGGTAAACGCTGGAAATGAGAATATGGATGTGGAAATCTTGTAAAGACTGAGAAGGAAGGTACGATTTTGGGAATTATGTAACTAGCTTGAATTGATCAGAAGTAGCTTCGTTGGACTGGTCCAGACCAAGCCCGTCCAGTCCAAGACTGCCAGTCTGTAGTCCAGTCCAGTCCGGCTCTCCTGGTGGACTGGACTGGACCGAGCCCTACCCCAGACCGGGATCATTTGGACTGGTGGAATCATTGCACTTCGCTGCTCCGAATGCGATTGAGTTCACCCACAAGCTCCTTGCCTGGCTGAATTGAAAATATACAGACAATAAGACGACTTCGGGCGCGATAAGAGCTATCAAAGCCCACTTGACCGGCGATATATTGCGAGACGGCTTTCTCCATAAGCCGGAACGTTTGGGTGTAGTGCTGAATAGACGCATAGAATGAGAGTAACGATGCAGCTGTAGAGGATACTGGCGGTCCCGCGATACTGTGGTTCCGACACCCATGCAGGCGCCGTGTTCTTGTGAAGCGCGGTTTGATTGCCGAGTGATGGACGCCATTTGTCGACGGCAGAGCCCCCTAACTGGGCGGCAACCGAGCGGGCGAAAATTTGGTGAACGAAGAGAGCCGCAGTTAACACTTTGATGTTTGGAGTGACGGAGGAGAGCTGTAGTCGTTTTGATCGGTTCTGCAGCGGGGCACAGAAGAAATAAGATTTATCACTGCCAATAAAGCAGCGGCTGAAAATGCTCACTTCAGATGTCGTGCATAGCGGAAAAAGGAAATCTTCGTTGCACAGCCTACTCAAAGGATCGAAATTTCGTGGGATCAATCGAAGTTCGGTATTTGATTGGGTTTGACTCGCTGCTCGCCCAGACAATGCGTAAATGCCTAAAGCAAAGCCACTGCCACCGCCGATGGTATCTATCAATAACAAGGAACACCGTTGCGCTGCAACAGCCCAGTAAAACGAAAGGTCAAAAAATCGGAACTGAAGGTCGACTCCAGAGAAAGTTCAAGCATGTGAATGAAACCTAGCCGAACCCGACTTCGGCTTCTTCAGGTGTGTGGCAGCGCTAGGTTCTTTTAACTCGGTGTTCTCCAAGTTTCTACTCATGGTCGGGTAAATTCACGTGAAAGTTGTACTCGTCCGCCATATTTACGGGGTTAGCATTCGGGGTAACAGCTTGTAGTGGCCTGATGGATCTATTAGCCTCTGTATTCATAAATTTGTATTGAAACTCTTTCTGAAAACCGAGCGACAATCAAGGAGATATTGAAACTGGGCTTGAACAAAAATTAAAATGCACTACCAACAATTATTTCAAGCTGTGCGCTTCTGTCGTGACCACGATAGTAGGATGTAGCTGCAGTTTTGTCTTGCACTAAGACGTCACCCGGCCAACGGAACCCCCAACACTAATTCATGCTGAGTTGATGATTCCAGTTCCAGCGAACTAGTTATTTGGACAGTACGAGGCTAAACATCAAGCGATAGAAACGAAGTCTGCGCGATAAGTTACAGCTACCGCCGCCAGCGATATCCCTATTGACCAATAAAGAGCCGAAAATGAAGGTCAAATTATCGTAAACAGCTCCATTATCACATGGCTATTAGCCTTCTGAAAACTCTAAATTATCGTCGAATCATGACTTTAATTCGACAATTTCCGCCTTAATTTCTTCATCTATATTTTGCGTGTGTTGGGCATTTTTGGTTGTGCAGGCTACACTCCAGGAATAATAAAACCTCAGCAACGATGATATCAACTTGGGATGCATGTTCTCGATTACACAGCGAATCAGGCGCACTACCAAAAACCTATACCATCCAGAGCCCGTTATACTCTTTTGATAACTGACACTAGTGTGGCCGGTTTCGGACGCCGGTAAACCACAGTCCGAGACTGTAGCTTCCGATGGTATTCTTAACTTTACCTTCAATAAAACAGACTCTACTATTCAGCTATAGCCACCAATTGATCCCCAGATATCTAGCAATCTTCAGCCAAGCTAACCGAACAGATTGTGTGAATCTTAGTTTGATATTGCAACTGCTCTAAGGGACCTATTCTTAGTCCTAGCTATTTAAGTAGAGTAGCCACCATCTGGACAGATATTTTCTTCTATACAAGTTCATGTTTTGGGATCCACCTACTAGACACACATATTCGGAGGTCAGTAGTGTTGCTTTGGATGGTTCGGTTGACTTCTTGACTTGCTTATCTCTTGAGGGCAGAAGGCTCGTATATGTGCAAGCTCCTATATGCGTACGTGTATTCACTATCTTACATGAGATGCATCACTCTGATCCTTATGCAAGCCATGTATATCCTCATACAAGCCTCCATCTTCATACAAGCCATCAAACGGAGGCTGAGACTCACTTCCAGGTATATATGCAACAAGCAGCTAGAGTAGTAGGGAACGAGTGATACATTATAACCATGTATAAGCATGCGAGGGTATGAAATTATGGGTACATTTTTAGAGGTTCTTTTACTAAGATTTCCTCTGTTTAACTTAACTGACATCGACTACTGGATTAAGTGTTATGGTAAAGATTAACCACTAGAGGAAATAGAGGTCATCTAACTTTATGTTATCCCCTACAAGCTGGGATTTCTAGGATTCGTTGCAGTCTTCAGCCCTGCAAGCTCATTAGTTGATCAATGTCTGGCTGAACCGCCTCGAGCCGTTTGATTCATCGAAATCTAATGATCGGCATCCTAAAGAGCAAATCCAGCAAATCTGAGAAAAGCTAATATAGGGGATAGAGGGGCGGATGGGCCTCCGGAATAACCTGGCCAGTGGGACACTTAGCCAAAATGCGGGTTGGAAGTGATCAACGACTGAAAAACTATTAGGTTGTTCCACCGAATAGACTATCCCAGTACGTCCGCACCTCTGTCTTCGCCCGATCTATGGCATATCTGGTGCGATATTAAGATTGTTCGATAATAGGACAGTTCAATATTCGGGTGCGTAAGCACGCCGGAGAGTTGGTATACACCAACATGTGCTTGGAGCCTTATGCGCGAAGCGAGGAGAGATTGTGAAACTGAGTTTATCATCCGATTATCATATCCTTGCACCTGCAGCGTTGACGTCGTCATCTGTTCTGTAAACAGAAGTGATGTGAGGCTCTGTACTATTAACAGTCCAGAAGCGGATATAACAATCGTGCCAGATCAGCCGCACCAGCTGAATACTCAGCAAGTATAACAAGCTAATGATGTCAAGTGGTCAATCTTTGACATCATTTTCTGCAACGTACTTATCTTCATCTGCATGAATATTGTGCTACCACATACCATTCGGTTATGTATCATGTTCGATTTTGCACTTAAGCAGGTCTGAGGCGGATACTGATTATCTGTCGATATCATCCCTCATTTGCAAACCAGAAATACCAAGTAACCTACACTGAAAAACGATGCACGAACAAAGCGGTAAGCCTTTGTTTTGATATTCTTGCACAATATCCGGTATTTGATGATACTGAGCATTCATACAGGTACTTCCACAGAAATTGTCCCCGGCATCGCCGGCGGCGGAAACACTCAGCCCACGCAACATCCGGAAAATACCTCTTTGAACATTCTCCGTCGTTTAGAACCTCTACGAAGGCTATCGTCACCGTCGAAGAGGTCTTCATCACCCGCGAACGCCGGTGTGAGGGAACTAAAATCTTTATCACCCACGAGCGCCGGTATGAATGAACCAAAAGTAGAAGGGTCACGAGCTGCGCATACCACTACGACAAGGAGGCTCCTCAGGGAGGTTCGTCGCTCTGGCTCTGCTCAATCAGTCTTACAGGAAGTAGGTTCATATCAACACAGAACCTGGCGTGTCAATTAATCTCGATGCAGCGTACTCCTATCCAATGCAGTCTGGAAATTTTGCATCCCCCCGATCCAGACCGCGACGCCAGACCAGTGGACATCGTCGCTATCCGAGGCTGGGGTGACAATGTGGATTTGACGTGGGATGCGGACGTGCAGACGAGTAAGTATCCTACCGGAAACAGTTCGTCTAGAAAAGAGGTACCACCAGCGCGCGAGCCATCCGAAAAACGAACTGAAATGGACCTGGTGGCGAAGGACGCGACTCCGAAAGATGGGACGGGCCTACCAGCAAAGAATGTTCCAAGCACCGCCCCAGCCGGGCACAAGCAACCTATCAAACGGGTCAACTGGCTGAAAGACGAGAACATGCTCCCGAAAACACTCCCGGAGGCTCGAGTTATGTGGTTTGAATATCATCTCAATGTACCGAAAGCGGAGGACCAGACATTTTTGGCAACTGAACTGCTTCAATGCTTGAGTGAAGCCCGAACAGACACTCCCGAGCGACCCATCGTATTCATGGCACATGCGGAGGGCGCCATAATCATCGAAAAGGCATTAGCTCAGCCTCTCCTCGCCGAACCTATTTTGTCTTCCACGGCTGGCATTATCTTTTTGGCTCCACATCTCCGCCCTACCGCCCTACCCAAAGACCACCACCACACTGTACCTAGGAGTCTCCAGGAGTTTAAACGGACCAAATCAGACGAAAATAAGTTGGACCCTCCAGCCTTGCACAATATCTTGAACAGAGTAAGAATACCGCTGGCATGTTTTGATGAGGGGCAACGTTTTAAGGTATCTTGCCCATTTGATATGGACACTGTGTGATATTAGATAAGCCCAGACTAACTTTTCTTAAGGCAGTCAACATGGGTGGGGACGAGGCAACGACAGAGCGTTTCGAACTCCCAAGAATGAAGCTTGGGACGAACTGGAGCGGTAGGATTAGGTTTAAAACTCCAGATAACCCTCACTATCTGCGTATTCTAGACCAGATACAGAGATTTGTAAAAACTGGTCAACTCCTCGATGCTGCAGCCCACGGCGATGTTGAATACATGCGGCAGAATATTGGAAATGAATTCTCCACCAGGTTTCCGGGGGGTTTGTCACGGGTTGCTCTTCACAAGGCAGTGAAAAATGGTGATTTACCAACAGTAAGATTTTTACTTGGTAAGAGAGCTGCCACGATTCGATCACGTGACGCTAAAGGGAAGACTGCACTCCATCTGGCCGTGAAGGAAGCCGTTAAAGCACACGGAGATAAAGTTAATGGGAAGAATAAGGAGAAGAAAGCCCTTCCTGCCAATGATGCTGATGAAATGGTCAGGTTTTTGTTGGAGAAAGGAGCCGACGTCAATGCGACCGACAACGAAGGTAAATCTGCTCAAGACTTGGCTGCCGATATCGTGCCGGTGAGATCGCTGTTTATGCATCGCGCACTCTTGGTCGGGCCATCTTCAAACCTAGTCCAGCCACAATTGGAAAAGCCGAGAAAGCCCAAATCTCGAGAAGCCATCATGGCATGCAAAGGTTTCTTGGCAACACTTGCCGAATTCTATACACTTGATGAAGAGGAAAAACGCGTTCTAGAACGTCCTTCCGTGTATGAAGTTTTATACCATGCTAGTCCACAAGTCATATTGGACGATGCCCGAGATCTAAAGGTCAAGACGAAGCCCAGTTGCTGTTGGTACCATCTCCCTGCAAATAACGTAAGTAATTGAGCTATCACCATTGAAGAAAGTACATAGTAACCTCCATGGGATCAGGTGGCATGGGTGAACGTATGTTCCCAATTGATCTGTACCATTGCTGGTGTTGATTCTCTGTAGGATCTTTTTACACAGCTAGGAATCTCTGATGACTCGATGGCTGGGCAGCAGCATGAAGGTTGTCCCATTCACTTTACCTAGCATCATATCAAAGCTAATCATATCTATAGGTTTTGCCCCACATAGCCGCCATATGTGGCCGCAAGTCAGAAAAATAAATGTGAGTATATAGTTTATTTTGTAGGAACAGTGGTAAGAACTGACTTGAAGACACCACACCAGACCCGTTACCAAAAGGCCATCGGTATCGAAGGGTATGATTTAGTGATGTTTGTATGAACTCCCTATCTTTTTTTTACATGCCATGCTACCGAGCTTTCTCACAAAGATTAACATCTTAGATGCCATATTTAAACTTCGAGACAAGCAATCGCCGAAGTAAGATGAATCAGGTCATCGGAGTGTGTCATGAGCGTAACATCATTCGGCAATTCCGTGAGAAATACAATTTGCGATATGACTGCGAGCAACTATCATCCGGAACTCCACGTACTGATAGCAATGAAAATAATGAAATGGGTGCAGCAAACCGAGGTTCGGAGTCATCTAGCTCACAATCGACATCTGAATCCGAAGACTCAGGTGTTGACTCTATACCTTCGTATGACAGGATTAAGATACGTAACGACAAAATGCTCATAAAAGCGTACCTGAAGAATACATCCAGATCCCTGCACCCCCGCCGCACATTGGATCAGTTTTACTACTATATGCTCGAGAATACCGAGGAAAGAGACCTAGATCAAGTGGTAGAGCGTTGGGTAAAGAGAATTGACTCTCGCAATCAGTATCGGGATATGGCAGAAGCAGTCTCTTCCGCGGACCCGAATATCTTTATGGTTGATCAATTATGGCTCTGGATTTTGAAAGGGCGCGAAGATACCCCTGTTGTATCGGACACAGTAATCACCTGTTTTCCGCAAAGATGGGGCCAGAGCACCGATGATGATGTTTTGCAAAACATTCTCAGTTACTTAGAAACGACCGACCGGGCTCCAATTACCTCAATGCACGACCTGGTTAAGTTGATCATAACCAGTTGCTCGAATGTATTCGATCGTTCTCGAGTTCCGAAAGAGCTCCAGTTTCAAGAATTCTTTGAAGGTTGCATAGGAAGAGTGGTTGGTAAAACTTCTCTGCAGTCTACATAGGATTCTAACTCGCGATAGGCGGACGAGGAAACGCAATATTTTAACCGTTTTGAAAAAGCTTCTAAAGATATGAAGTTGAAGACTGAGATGCATCAGCTTACGGAAGGAACGAACGATTTTTTTGACATCACAGAAGAAACCAAATTACTTACTGAAATCAAAGACATTCAGGATGAGATCAATATTATCTTAACGGTTTTGAAGGATCAACGCACTGTCTTAACTGACATGATACATGAGAACCGTAATAATGGGATGCTCCCAGATTCTTCTGTATCGGCGGTTAACCTTAAGCTAGCCGAGTCAGAGTTTAAAGAGCAATATCCCATGGTAGACAAAAATATCAAAGACTTTGAAAGAATGGAAGAACGCTCCCAAAGAGCTTATTCGACGGTAAATACCAAACCAGGTATAGAATTTGCGTGGGCTAACGCTCAAAGCTTTACGACCTACTCGATCTAAAACAAAAACAAGCAAATGTATTTGAAGCTCACTTTGCGAGGATCCAGGCAAGAGCTACAGCAAAACAAGGAACTGTAAGCAAACTTATTTTTTCACAAGGGCAACTTCCGCTAAGTTACAGAGACAATTCTCGTCTTCACCATCGTGACGATTATCTTCGTGTGTACTATCCTATTTCACTGTTGAGGAAGATTAATTTAGTGGAAATTGCAGCTCCCTTTGTCATTCATGGCAACTTTCTTCGCCTTGAACGTCCAGGAATTCCCAAAAACGAACGGCACAACGACCTGGCAGTTAGGATACATCTCGAAGTATCTGTGTAAGTGCCCGCCACCTCTAAGTTTGGTATTGTGCTCACTGCACTTAAAGTCGGAGTCTCATTCGCTGTGATTGTTCCACTTATTATCATCGCCTTCAGCATCACTTCGGTCATCAATTGGCTTAAGAAAACGTGGGGAGAATGTTCTAAAAGGGTGAGGAAGCCGGGAATTCCAGAGCGTTTCTCTATAATGTGGGCTCGTGGCGCCACCAGGAGTATCGATCCGGAGGTGGCAGATGGGATGTCTCGTATGAGTTCTTGAGACGTATGGGCCTCGGATCAGAATTCATATCTTAAGATCGGGTACACTGTGAAATAACGATATGATACCAACCCAGTTACTACTATGCTTCTACAAACGATTTTTTGGCAATCAAATTACATTACCGTAATCATATTGCGCTTCGTGATCGTTATTTCCAAGCGCATGTACATCTAGTCCTGGGGACGTGTACTTACCCACAAGTACGGTACGCGTGACCTAAGACCCCCGGTAATGCTTGTATTCAATTTAAACTGGTCCATTTGTCTGCAGGCCCCTTCCATAAAGGTTCGGAGCAGCCGGTGATTACGCTCTGCAGAATTTGCTATGCCATCACTTGATCATCAAGTAGCACTCGAGAGAATATACCGCTCCGGTGTTGCATTCTATGATGAAGTCGAAGTCTTTTGAACTATCTAAGGGAGAGCCTATATTTTTGTATACATGAAGAGTCTGGAGATCCCGCGGAGGTGATGAAGTGGCGATCAGTGGTGAGTGGCGGGTGGCGAGTGAGTAATCGTGAGTAAGTCTCAGTGAGTGAGTCTACTTGGTGGCACAGTGTATCGGCGACCTCATTCCAGACCATACAGTAATATCCAGACTATACCCCCATAATCATCCCAAGATGTTTAGCTGTGGTAGCTGGTTGGAATAAGTTTACCGATATAGGTATAACTACAGGCTGTCGAGAAGTTGTGATCATAAAGATAAGAATAATGCAGAATCAGATCAACATCGATGGAGGTGAAGAGAACGTGGAGCAGAGAAGAACTCCAGCTTTTTATTCCTCAACCTTAGGCATTCTAACTCAATTGTTCACTTAGGCGTAGCGAGATTCCCCCAAGGATAAATCGGACATTGGAAACGGTGATGAGTTGTGATAATGCAAATCGGTATGAAATCCATGATCAGACTGCCAGAGTAGATCACTCGTTGCTTAATTGTGTATCTAGGGTACCTGGAATATTAGTAAACTTGGCTAGGTATGAACTTTTATGTGGTCATGTGGTTGATCACCAGATACCCAGAAAAAAACCATCAGAACGTGTTGACATAACCACTTTATGAGAATTGACTCGTATGGCGCGCAGCTCTATTCTGTCACTGCAAAACAGTGCCTTAAACTTCAGTTGCAAACAATCATAACATGAAAACTCCAATTCACAATTTTTCCCTACTGCCCCAGCAACTTGACCCCCAGCAGTCCAAACCTGGCCATCTTCATTTTCCAAAACACAACAGCCTTCTCGCACGTCTGCCTTCCGCTGCTAACAAGCCCTAGCCTTAATATGTTGTCATCCACTCAGCGTTCGAAACACCCTCTCCTGATGCTTATCCTTTCCCCCTAATCCAAGACCTTCCAAAATGTCAAGCGGACAGTGATACACCGAAATCGCGTACACCGGCGGCATTATATGAATTGATAACCTGTTCCAGAGACAGCTCGTCTGTAGATCGGGCAGCGATAGGGATGGAAGGATCGTGATTGGGGCAGCTGTGACTTTGCAGGAGGCTGTCAGTGGGAAAGATCGAATCGCAGTCTGCACAATAGAGGCCCTGTTCTTTGCAAGCATCGATGTGAGGCTGCGTGCGTAAGTGTTTCTTTTTTTTCGAAGAGTATTCGGTGCCGCAAATCTCACAAAACTTTCCACCAATTGACGTCACAACTTGTGCACTTCTCTGACCCGAATTACGCTCATTCGCTTTGTGAGCCGAACTGGTTCGGTGGGATTGCATGCCAGTTTTGCACATAAAAGCCCGCTCGCATATGTTGCAGTAAAATCCCTTTGATTTACTTTTTTTGATGTGCTTCTTTAAGAGTCTGTGGTTGTCGGCGTCCTTTGGCTTGACCAAGACATTACAGGGTACGCAGAAAACCCTTCCCGAGGGGTTCCGGTGTTGGTGCTGGGGTTGGTGGCGAGACTTGTTGTGATCTGTGAAGCCACCGTCATCTAGAAACGCCTTATTGCACGGATGGCAATAGAGATTCTTGTGTTTGCTGTTATCGACGTGAGGTTGAGATTGCTTGTGTGGTTTGACGTCTGTACTTTCGATCGAAATATCGCATGCCTTGCAATGGTGCTGTGTCGGCACTGGCATTTTGGGTTTGGAACGTTGAGATTCGAAGGGTTAGGAGGGCAACTTTTGGTATTGGTTCAGAAGTGATCTATATTCGCTTAGCATTCCGTTCAGAAGACCATGGCTGTAAACCATGCCGCCCACTTACCCGTCCTCTCGTTCCTGGAAGATGCTGGAAATAACTGCCTGTAGAGATCTCAACTGAAGGAGCAAAGACGGATAGTTTAATGCAGAATGATATCGACTCGAGCGAAGGAGAACAAGAAGTAGTTGGTGCGAGCCTGGGATATAGCCAACGCCATAGACTATATCTACCAGCGTCGAAGATAATACGGTAATGCAATTATTATGTAGCAAGCAAGTACTCTTGTATATTCCAGGCCTCCAGTCGGTCAGTAAAACAACAAGCGATTCCTCTCCTTTCTATTCGTGCGCTCACAAGTTGTATGCAACCGGCGAGGGTTTAGGCATCTTATAACAGCAGCTATTGTTTCATTACCTGGCCGGCAGACAGCAGATCACTGTCACTGATAAGAATCGCACACGAAATTGAATATATCATTACATCCCCATAGAGATGGAAATCGACCCAATCAATCCCGTTGTCCTCGCATTGCAGTTGGCCCCCACTCCCGACAACCCAATCTGCATGACAACTCATCGCACGTCGGTTGTTTCATCCGGGATTTTCCGCGTACGCGCTCAACAGTACCATTTGCTTCAACAAAAAAGGTTGTTATTGATTCGGTAGTACTGTTGTATTTAAATAAGTTCTGTAATAAATCGGCGCTTCTAAATCCAAATGCCATAGTATTGCCAAACACCACACAAATTTAAGTTACAACGATAATCGTGTATAAACAGCATGCATTCAAAACGGATGACAGGGGTGTTATGCTATTGTTTTTATTTTAGTCGGCAAAGCACCACTCTGACCCATTAACACGTTAAACAATACTTTAACTCGATTAATTGGTACAAAGTTGGATCCTGTATTCATTTACCATTGGCTATGGTGTTACATCTGGTAATCAAATTGCATTTAGCCGCAAGCAGCAACGGCATTCACTACATAGCTTTCCCTACTACTCTGAGGAAACCCTCCCAGTCCATATTGTGGTTTCCCCACCCACTACTACTACGCAACTACATGCGTGTTCATTCGAACACCATGCCCGTGAATCTGGTTCCCCTCTCCTCCAAAAACATAACCACTTATCAAAGGAACTCACCCACAACATCCAAAAATCACCAATCAAAATCAAACACAAATAAATCCTGCTGCTTTTCCCTAATGAATCACAGTATTCATTTGGTCCCAGTGGTTGAAACCCCGTACCATGGTTTCGTATGCTATCGTAGTAGAATATTCCATCCTGACTGGAAACCATAATGTATGCCATAAAAATGCCAACACGTCAACCAGTATTACCTCGAAATCTCGATTATCAACGATAGACACTATATACGCACCACAGATCTCACGATCTCTACAGAAGCGCTAGTTAGTTCCATTTCCAACCGCGTTTACCTTATGCAATGTCTGGGCTCAAGCCGAACCATAGCGAATCAAATCACAACACCACCATTCAGCTGGTGCATGATGACGTATGAAACGAAACTAAGTCGGTGTTGGGTCCATATCTTCACACTTTTTGGACACAATCTATGAGAAAGGCTGAGGAATCCCAAGTTCCAAGATCTTCGATCACGAGTTACCAGAATGTTCTCCAAGATTATCTACGCATAGGTAGAAAGGAATGCAAACGATATCAATTTTAATCTTACAATCAGCTGGAGAGTCGCGGTAGTTTTCTCAGGCCGATGGTCCCACTCTGCGAAAGACCACAGCATACAGTTAGACTATAACGGGAATGGCACGTTAAGGTATATTCCGGGTATTTTCTCCGGGATCATACATTACCTGGGATCAGAATTCGCCATTGACAATGGAAATTCTTAAGAGCACACTAGACGTATTTAGGCTTCTTCGGCTAAAAAAAAGGTTCTGAGGTATCTAACGTTATCGCCTTCACTTAACCCACTTCCACCTAAGTGTGTTACTTTAGATAAAGAGATAAAGATGTTTGTTGTCTATATATCGAGGTTGGCAAGGACATATACATATAGTAGTTCATATACGCATGCGTATGCGCTCGTCTATATTTATCTAGCTGAACCCATAAACCCAAAAGTCTGATAAAGCATGACGATCTGTATATCCCCTGGTAGCGGGTGCGGCATATGGTGTGGCGTTAATTATTGATCCTGTTCATACTCACCTCCCATGGCATATTTTGACTTACAATTCACCTGAAATTTAAAATAACTCACTACATCACTCCGAATGGCTTGCGGAGTCCTGTAATTTGTTTGATGCCTGGAACATAATACAGAAAAGATGTTCGGTTTGGCGATTACTGTACTACTCGTTATGGTTGGGACGTCAGCAGCGGGTGTCTATCCCATTTTTTTAAGGGTACCGGGCAGCGTCAGGAAGCTATTGTCCCATCAATTTTTCCGGTCAGCACTGGCTGCAGATTTCAATTTTGCTCCAGAACTAAATTGCTAGAATATGACCTCCAAAAATCAAGTCAATTTCACCCTGAGTTTCTGTCCAACCATCCGGAAACTGTCAGATATGGCTGTCCCATTCAAAATTTCGCGTTAGCACTCAACCCTGTCCCAATCCTAATGAGTAGTACAGTATATGGAAGCGAATAAGGATCAATTGCACGAAAGCTCTCTCCGAATACAGTTGAAAGTTGAAGTGCTTGGACTACCCTAATGCAGCTAGCATTCTCGCAGAGCCTCAGCCTTAACTATAGCACTTAATTTCTTCCCACGATAATTATTTAACAAGGTTGTGGTTACCAAGTGATAAATGGAGCGAAAGTGGGGACAAAGATAACGTGTATTCGCTTCCGAATCCGTGCCACTATCTCGACATACTTTGCGAAGATATGACACCATCTAATCTAATCCATCTAATTAGACGAAATCATATCTCCATATCTCCATCTACTACTCGTCGAAAAATCAAGTATGGGGACACCTACTTGGAATATGACAGGGTTAATATTTCTGATGTCGCCATACTTAATTCTTCGATGAGTATCTCTCTGGATATCCTATGACAGACACCAAGGTTATCAAAAATATTTGCTAGTGTTGTGACTACTTTGTCACACAGTGGGGCGGAAACTTCTTCTACCCATAAAGGATATATATGTAATATCAGCCCCTCTTGCTACTCTCCTTAGAGTAATATTCCAAACATTTATATAAACAGAGAAGTCGCCATATATCACTCGGTTCTATTGTCGTAACAATTGTGGTTATATGGAGAAGAGAACCGTTCGTAAGTATAGACTATAGTACAGAGAGCAAGTGAAGGAGAGAGACTCGAGATATATAAGAGAGCTGTGTGCCTTGTGCCTTACCATTAGCCCAGCCTAATAGACATGTACAGCTCCATATATGCAACAATTATGGTTCAACCACCCGCCACCCATGATCTCTAGTTATAACTGTATGATTAGTTTGAGTAGACATACATCTGGTATTCATTGGCACATTCAGGCCGGTGGATGGTGTGGTAAATGCCGTCGCCATTTCGCCCTACAAAAAGCTAATATAATACTCCACGCTAAAATCGCTCAACCTTATGTGATCAAGATAAACCTGGGATTGAACCCGCCGTCTAATGTAGTGCTATCGATTTTCGCACACTTCCATCCATCTAAGATTGGCCATCCGACTTTATAAGCCGATATGAATCACCGCTTTGGGAAATTTCGAAATTCGACGGTGCTGAACACGAGGTCTCGTAGTTATTTGGCCTTACCCGGTATTCTACTCACCGCCACTACCCTGTCCACCAGCATTCTACACCGTTACATGCATCCCTACATAGATGCACTTCACTCCGATCAAGACACATGGCCTGAAGAATTGTGAACTAAATTACACCGAATATTCAATGAAACATGCCGAAGTCGGTAACTTTGACGGATCGATGAGCAGACAGAGAAGTACTTAAGTAGAGAGCAAAAGGAAGAGGGAGAGGGAGACGGGCAGAAGACTAGCAACGATTTATTCGAAGACTGCTCGAAGAGCGTGTAGCTGCATTCCGTCGCAACAAAACACGATCTTCAGAGCTTCAATTGTAGACAATCATGATATGGAATCCCCAATTTTGACACAACCTCTCCCTACTGCCCCAGCAACTTGACTCCCACCAGATCGAAACCGGCCAACTTCGCCTCCAAAAACTCAATAGCTTTCTCCCACGTCTGCATTCCACCTCTACAAGCGCCGGCCTCAATATGTTGTGCTAGCCCACTCAGTGTGCGAAACACCCTCTCCTTCTCATTCTTATTTTTATCCTTCCCCCCTAATCCAAGCTCTCCTAGAAAGTTAATTGGACAGTGATAAATTGGGACCGCATGCACTGGGGAAGCAATATGCATCTGCAGCCCTATGACAGAAGCGAAGGTTCGTCTGCAGATAGGGCAAGATGTCGGGTTTAGTAGCTGGAATTCAAACTCGCTGATTGTGGGAGTGAGAACGCCCGTTGGTGTTGAAACAGTGCTGTTACGATGGGATGGTGTGGATTCCGGGGTTAAAACTGTCGCGGGAGTTAAGATAACAATCTCTTCATCGGAGTCTTCATCATGATCCATCTGTTCGTTCAGTGCCTAGGGTATGCCTTGGAAGTGTGATTCGTTAAGCCCAGTCAAAGTCATTGCCGGTGCTTGGCAATCTTTGATGGTGATTGCACCCGCCTTGTCATGACTTCTCACCAGACCATCGATCATTGCTCGGTTAAACTTTGAGATGCAAGCTCCGCTTTCGAGATGCTGAATCATACCAGACAGTTGTTTGAATCTGCGTTTACAGTCGATGCTGCCAAGACATTTGAGAGTTTTGTGATCCTTGGAATTAAGATGCATATTCAATTGCTTTCGAGTTGAGAATGTGAGCTCGCATGGATCACACTTGAATACTCCTTCTTTAAGAATACAATCTTTCTTGAGATGCTTGATAAACTGGCTGTTGGTTGGAAAACTCTTATTGCTATCGCAGCAGTGGAAAGTGCTGGGGCGGGAGGGTCGCGGTGACGATAAATGTGAATTCGCTTGAGGCGGTCAGTGGGAAAGGTTAATTTGCAGCTTGTACATTACAGATCCTTCTATTTGCAAGCATCGACGTGAGGCCGTGTACGTAAGTGATCCTCCGTGGCAGAAACATAATCAGCGTTGCAAATTTGACAAAATTTCACACCAACTACCTCTCTCGTCATCTCCTGTTCGCTGCTCTGACCTGTTTTGTGCACCTTCGCCCTGTGAACTGCATTTGTGAGCTGATGGGAGTGGAAGCCCGGTGCACCTAAGAAGGCCAGCTGGCAAAGGTAATGTTGTGCGGTGGCGTGTGCTCGAGTAGTCGAGTGTGCGCGGGCGTATGCGAAGGTGTGTCTATTGTGTATCGTGTAACGAGACATGTCGCATCGACATATGGTCGATCGATGACTAATGGTGCTAACTACAAAAGAGGCAAGTTACATCATAGTCCTTGGCATAGTGATATCCGGACTTCCAATCAGCTCAACACTCCTCCAGGACGGCTATCACGTCCGTTTCAAACAAAAAACAGTAAATAAAGGAGAAGAGGAGCCAATCAAACATCGTGGATCTCCTCGAAACAAACGAGCCCAATCAATCTACTTTTCGACAGCATTCCCGATGCCATTTCCAATTCCCATTCCGATACCATTTCCGAGACCATTTCTGATTGTACTGAGGTGTTAGGGGTTCTCTCCTGGCAGTGTGAATGGTTCAGTAAAACCTCGGGTTATTACCATGTGGTATGATCCTGTAGCGGGGACATACTAAGCACATCTCGATTGGATAAGACTGTGCGTCTTAGCGGAGTCATTGAAAGCAAGTGCTGCGGCAGCTGATTTGACAACGCAACAACTGCCAGGTACACTCCCGTTGTGCATGTTGTTTCCAACCAGATTCATTCTTAGATACTATGCGGTTGTACGAAAAGTACACGGCAGTCGCGGGATATAGGGAGCTCTGGTATTCTTAATTGGTACAGGGCACACCCGGGTTACGCAACACCGTTCCGCACAAATGACTGAGGGAATATGACGTTGGTGAAGTAGAAGCCAAAAGCGGACATCCGGCATTGAGTTGAGGAGTTGGTTCTGCAATGATTAATCTAAGAAGATTAACGTGCATAAGTTCTACGTTGGCATGAGCACCAATATTAAACGGATAAGATCATGAGCTGTCAGAGATGATATCAAAGACAGAGACGTGGGGGCCACGTTCCAACTACCGATTACCACCTAATATTGCGAGATGTCAAAGTTGAAGTCATGGTCTGATTATTGAACAAAGATGATACGTGTCCTCTAAGGGGATGCGCGAGCACATCCGACAGGCGCCAACAAATAAGTCGCAAGGATATCTATCGGGCATTGTCAATAAGACCCACTGATAAGTGGCTATGATTGAGGGATTTAATCATGGCGATGTGTCAAGGACTTGGGCCGAAGGTAGTAGGGCACAGGCTATAAAGAGACCACATTGTTCCGACAATGAGGAAGACAAGCTCAAACAGCTAGAGACGAAAACAATACCTACCAGCGGAGAAATATCCTTATTTATTATTGCGTTTTTATGATACCTATACCTATTATATCTATACCTAGAATCTATTAGCTTTGTATAGCAGTAGCCCCACACCTTAGGGATATCTAGTTCAGCGAATGACAATTCTCTTCGAGAACGACAACGACGTTATTGTGTACGCCCTCGAAGAGGTTATAGCCTACGCCAGAAGAACTCAGCAGATCTTCGTATCTCAGTGTGTCTGGTGGCTGGCATCCGTTATTGGTCTTGAGTCAGGATTGATAAATTATATTGATACGCTTCGGGAACGAGAAGGTGATTTTCTACAAGAACAGCCGACCGAGGAAGATCAGAGAATCCCCGATCAGGATCAATATCCTCAGCAGATTCATCCCGATCGAGTTTCACAGATCTCCAGAGGGAAGTCAGTATCGGCTACACCAAGGGATCTTACAGAAGATCAACGTCTAGATCGGATCCTCAAAAGTGCAGAAAGGGTTAGCCAGGATTCCGTTCGAAGTCGAACCATTGGGCAACGAGGCCGAGTCAATCCCCTACCTACTATGAAGACGCAGCTTAAGAAAGCCCAGAAGATTAAGCGTCTTCAGGAAGAGGAGAGAAAGCGAGAAGCCGACCGAAGACAGAGGCTTCAGAATATATGAGCTACGGGTATCCAGAACCTTAGCAAGGAATAGGATCTACGGCCGTGGACCTTAGTGACTACTTGGTATCAGCGGATACTTAGAATAGTTACTTAAGGGTATACACCCCCGTAACACGAGGCCATTTCCGAGGCCATTTCCAAGTCCAATTCCGATCATTCCCATCGCTGCACACTGTTTCAAGCAGGCAGGCTTCGGTAGTGGCTTTGTGAAGCAGTCGGCGAGCATCTCAGCAGTCGGTATGTAGCTCAAGTCGATCTCTCAGTCTCTAGCCATATTTGCAGCAAGATAGTACTTCGTCGCAATGTGTGCAACTGCAGTTCCACGGTAGATTCGGTTCTTGATGCTTGCGATCAGTGAGTCTGAATTGGAGAACACGTGAGGGATAGTTGGGATGCCAAGCTCGTTCAAGAGATGCGAGATCTGTGTGAGTCTCATGCAGCCTACTCCAAACGCATAGTATTCGGCATCGGTCGTGGACTGGGCAGTCGACTTCTGTTTTCTCGATCTCCAGTCGACCGCTCCTCCGAAGGTGATGACCAGTCCCCTTGTCTATGTATAGTCATCCGAGCATCCAGCATAGTCCGAATCGACATAACATCTAAGTGCAGCTGCTTCTTCTCCTCCGAAACACAGTCGCTAGTCCTTCGTGCCGTTGAGGTACGGAAACACGCGTTTGAAAGCTATCATATGCTCATTGCTCGGGTTGTAATTGTACCGGCTGAGGACTCGGATGGCGTATGCGACATCGGGCCGAGTGGCGGTCATCGCGTACATAACGCTTCTGATCATCGATTGGTATATGGTCGGATCGCAGGCTTCTTCGTCGGGCTTCCTCTTGTGAAGCTTCATTGCCATTGGCGTGGCAACTGGCCTGGACTCGTCCATTCTGAACTTTGCCAAGATCGTCCGAATGTAGCTGTGCTGATGGATGTCGATCGTGTGATGCTCCCGATTGCGTTCAATGTACATGCCGAGGTAGAAGGAGACACTGCCGAAATCATGCATCCGGAATCTCTTCTTCATCTGATCCTTGATCTGCCCAATCAAGCCCTCGTTAGCAATGATGAGGAGATCATCGACGTACAGAACGACTGCGGCGACGACTGTGCCTTGATCCTCAAGCACGAATAGTCCTCCGTCGACACGTGATGCCACGAATCCAATCGAGATCACGAATTCCTTAAAAGTGCCGTACCAAACGTGAGAAGACTGCTTCAGGCCATAAAGAGACTTTCTCAAGCAGAGTACCATCTTCCACGAAGTCTTTGACCTTGGATCGTTGTATCCGCTCCCAGTTTGGAGCAAACGAAAGTATCCCTGCGGCAGGTGCATATAGATCTCTTCTTCCAAGTCAACTCCCAAGAAAGCCGTGCAGACATCCATTTGATGGATCTCGAGATCGTACTTGGCAGCGATCGCGAGTGCCAGCCTAACGTGGCCCAGGCGAGCAGTCGGTGCATACGTAGCCTAGTAGTCGATGCCTCCGATTTGGAGATTTCCTCCACAGACTAGCCTGGCCTTGAACCGCTGCACATTGCCTGCTCCATCGCGCTTGATCTTGAATACCCAGTGACTTGGCAAAGCCTTTCTCCCTTCCGGAAGCTCCACGAAATCTCCAAAGACTTAATGCTGAACAATTGCATCTAACCCTTCTTTCATCGCCGTATCCCATTTGTCGGCGAGCGGAGACTTGCTTGCTGCTTTGTGAGACTTTGGATCGTCGATGCCATCCGCATGATCGTCGGAGATCGCAGCTGCGGCGTAGATGGGAATCATATCGTTGAATTCCTCATCTTCGAGAGCCGATTGTGCAGACTCGGCCAACTTGCCACCGCGGTTTCGGTGACTTCCTTCGGCCAGCGGCTTCCATGCATCTCCAAGTGATGACTGAAGGCCAGCCAATTCTCGTGACTTCTTCTTCGGCTTCAGAGGATCCGGAGGTGAATCGTCGTCCAATGGCTCCTCCGTTTGACATTCAGTTGGTTGCTTCTCTATGAGTTTGGGTTTGGGTTCATCGATGACATCTCTGGAGAAGTGCTCGTTCAAGATCGCTTCGTCAGCAGCATTCGGTGCTGTGTACCGCTTTCCTTCTCTCAATACCACATCTCGGGAGCAGTGAAGCGTGCTGGCCAATGGATCGTATACGAAGTACTGCTTAGTCGATATGCTGTACCCAACGAATATGCCGAGAGTGGCTCTGTAATCCAGCTTCTTTCATTTCTCTTTCGGAATGTGCACGAAAGCCAAGTATCCGAACACAAAGAGATGCTTCAAGGATGGCTTCCTTCCGGATCCATGCCAGGCCTCGTACGGAGTCTTACCAACCACCAAGTGTGTCGGAGTGCGGTTCTTGAGATAGACCAACACTGAGACTGCAAATGCCCAGTACTTCTTCGAAAGTCCGGCATTGTCCAGCCTGCATCGTACGCATTCCATGATCGTGCGGTTTGCCCGTTCCACGACTCCATTAGACTAAGGTGAGTAGGGCGTAGTCGTTTCCTTTATTATGCCCTCTGATTTTAGGTATTCTGCGAATTTCTTGGAGGTATACTCACTGCCTCCATCTGTGAGAAATTGCTTCACTTGCTTGCCCGACACTTTTTCTCTAAGAGCCTTCCATTCTTTGAATTTCTTGAGGGCTTCCGACTTGTACTTCAATATGTACTCATCCGTATGCCTTGTGGCATCATGGATGAAGAGCAGCATATATCGACATCCTCCGATGGCTGTTTCCAGGGGACCGCATATGTCTGACTGCACGAGCTGCAGAGGCTCAGTGACATGGGAGGTGGTGGGAGTAAAGTGCTTTCCAGCTAATTTGCACTTGATGCAGCTCTCGCAATTGCACTTCCCGGTCATCTTCGGTGCGTCGGTAATGGTCGGCAAAATCTCCAAGGCCGTTCGACCGACGTGTGCCAGGCGGCGGTGCCATAACATCCGCTTCTCTGCATCGTGCCGAGATGCATGCCCAGTCGTCTTAAGTGCCAGCAGGCAGCTGTCGTTGTCGATATCGGTGTATTCGGTCGATCCCGGAGCTCGATCCAGAACGCGATCCAGAATGAATATCCCATCGAGCTGAGGTGCAGTGGCAATCAACTTGCCATGGCGAGTGTAGAGGTTGAGACTGTAGTGATTCACCGGTTCGACTTTGACGTCTTTGTCCATGATCTGAGATTGTGAGATGAGATTGAAAGATCCCGGCAAATGCACCACTTCTTGGAGTATGATTGTTTCTTTCTTTCCATCTGGCAGCTGGCAAACCAACCTAACACTTCCATATCCTGATGTAAACGATGTGACCCCATTGTATCCCTTCATCTTCTTCGTATTCGGAGGATATTCGGTGTAGGTGATGAACATTGATCAATGGCCGGAGATGTGTGTCGTGCATCCGCAATCAATGAACCAATCACTGGATGAAGCCTTTGAGCTGGCCACCATCCAATAGTTCTTGATCGAAGTGGTGAGAGTCGAAGAAGCCGATGCTTCAGTTGATGCTTTTGCTGCAGTATCGGCAGCCTTGGGAGGAGCGCCGCGCTGCTTGCTCAAGCAGTTCTCGGTGGTGTGCCCTCGCCAGTGGCAATGAAAGCACTTCCGGAAATCCTTCTCTTTGTCTCCCTTATTATCTCTCTTATCATCTCTCTTATCCCTCTTTGGACTTCTGCCACCTTTACCGGCTTTACCGCCATTGCCACCACCACCTTTGCCACCCTTCTTGGCAAAGAGCAGAGCTTCTGGAGCGAGCCCATTCTCTCTCTTGATTGCAGCTTCCTTTTCGACGAGCTTGGTGACGATCTCATCGGACGTGGCGGTCATCGTGGCGGTCATCGTGGCGGTTTCGTCCATCATGAGCTCCAGTGTGACGGGGGTGTATACCCTTAAGTAACTCTTCTAAGTATCCGCTGATACCAAGTAGTCACTAAGGTCCACGGCCGTAGATCCTATTCCTTGCTAAGGTGCTGGATAACGGTAGCTCTTATATTCTGAAGCCTCTGTCTTCGGTCGGCTTCTCGCTTTCTCTCCTCTTCCTGAAGACGCTTAATCTTCTGGGCTTTCTTAAGCTGCGTCTTCGTAGTAGGTAGGGGATTGACTCAGCCTCGTTGCCCAATGGTTCGACTTCGAACGGAATCCTGGCTAACCCTTTCTGCATTTTCGAGGATCCGATCTAGACGTTGATCTTCTGTAAGATCCCTTGGTGTAGCTGATACTGACTTCCCTCTGGAGATCTGCAAAACTCGATCGGGATGAATCTGCTGAAGATATTGATCCTGATCGGGGATTCTCTGATCTTCCTCGGTCAGCTGTTCTTGTAGAAAATTACCTTCTCGTCCCCGAAGCGTATCAATATAATTTATCAATCCTGACTCAAGACCAATAACGGATGCCAGCCACCAGACACACTGAGATACGAAGATCTGCTGAGTTCTTCTGGCGTAGGCTATAACCTTCTCGAGGGTGTACACAATAACGTCGTAGTCGTTCTCGAAGGTAATCAACATTCGCTGAACTAGATATCCCTAAGGTGCGGGGCTGCCGCTACACACAGCTAATAGATTCTAGGTATAGATATAATAGGTATAGGTATCAAAAAAACGCAATACTAAATAAGGATATTTCTCCGCTGGTAGGTATCGTTTTGTATCTCGCTGTTTGAGCTTGTCTTCCTCATTGTCGGAACAATGTGGTCTCTTTATAGTCTGTGCCCTACTACCTTCGGCCCAAGTCCTTGACACATCGCCATGATTAAATCCCTCAATGATAGCCATTTATCGGTGGGTCTTATTGACAATGCCCGATAGATATCCTTGCGACTTATTTGTTGGCGCCTGTCGGATGTGCTCGCGCATCCCCTTAGAGGACACGTATCATCTTTGTTCAATAATCAGACCATAACTTTAACTTTGACATCTCGCAATATTAGGTGGTAATCGGTAGTTGGAACGTGGCCCCCACGTCTCTGTCTTTGATATCATCTCTGACAGCTCATAGTCTTATCCGTTTAATATCGGTGCTCATGCCAACGTAGAACTTATGCACGTTAACCTTCTTAGATTAATCATTGCAGAACCAACTCCTCAACTCAATGCTGGATGTCTGCTTTTGGCTTCTACTTCACCAACGCCATATTCCCTCAGTCAGTTGTGCGGAAAGGTGTTGCGTAACCCGGGTGTGCCCTGTACCAATTAAGAATACCAGAGAGCCCTATATCCCGCGACTGCCGTGTACTTTTCGTACAACCGCATAGTATCTAAGAATGAATCTGGTTGGAAACAAGATGCTCAACGGGAGTGTACCTGGCAGTTGTTGCGTTGTCAAATCAGCTGCCGCAGCACTTGCTTTCAATGACTCCGCTAAGACGCACAGTCTTATCCAATCGAGATGTGCTTAGTATGTCCCCGCTCAAAGATCATACCACATGGTAATAACCCGAGGTTTTACTGAACCATTCACACTGCCAGGAGAGAACCCCTAACATCCAGGAAGACTGTCCACTCATCGTTCCTTGGGATTCCGCGAAGGAGGTAGATGATATGCTCTTGCTCACTCATCTTGGCGATTGTCTTTGCAGAGTCAGTAGCGTCGGTGTCAGTGGTCGTTGGCCCTGCGCAGAGATTGTACTCCTTGACTTTCCGATCGATCCGCGATGCGTAATTGTCGACATCTCCGCAGTCCTGTAGCTTGATGCTCCAAAGGTCTTCCCTAATCTCGAAGATGTTGAGCTTTAGCTTTGACTTGTAGGCTGAT